>Ga0207720_100030_pt1 | contig 170570 bp, 139 predicted proteins | sample A23P2SouthBayCA_2_FD_187751 | JGI IMG/M metagenome (GOLD analysis project Ga0207720, IMG submission 187751) | Aerobic enrichment media microbial communities from Eden Landing Ponds, California, USA - A23 E3 (2) (SPAdes) | ecosystem: Environmental > Aquatic > Marine > Unclassified | place...
GAATGCGAGCGGCTCTGCCGCGAGCACGAGTGAAGCGCGCAGCGAGCCCCTCGACCGGAGCACTCGGGGGCTTTCACGCTGTTCGTGGTCGTTTCCGCCGACCCTGCGCTAAGGTATACACCACCCGACTCGACCGACGAACTGTGATTTGATATCGCGGTATGTAATTTATCGATACATACGGCCTCAGGGCCACGGGCACGTGAGCGGTCGAGAAACCGCCGACAGCACGCGCCTCTCGGCGAATACTGGGTTTAATCGGCGTGAGATAGGAGAGCGGTCCGGTCGACCGCCGACTCAGGCGATCTGGTCTTCGTAGTCGGCGGCGGAAAGCAGGTCGTCGAGTTCGTTCTCGTCGTCCAGATCGACCTCGATCAGCCAGCCGTCGCCGTACGGGGCTTCGTTTATCAGCTCGGGCCGGTCGGCCAGGTCGTCGTTGACGGCGGTCACAGTGCCGGAGACAGGCGAATAGATGTCCGAGACGGCCTTGATCGACTCGACGACGCCGAAGTCGTCGCCGGCCGTCAGGTCGTCGCCTTCGCTCGGGAGGTCGACGAAGACCACGTCGCCGAGTTCGTCCTGAGCGAAATCACTGATGCCGATGCGCGCGCTGTCGTCGGTGACCCGCACCCACTCGTGGGAGTCGAGATAGCGCAGGTCGTCGGGAACGGTGAAGCTCATCTGTCGAGGAATGGGGTGGTGGTGATACGTGCTTTCTTCGGTTCGCCGCGGATCTCCACCCGGACGAGGTCGCCGGGGTCGACCCGCTCGGTGGGGAGATACGCGAGTGCGATGCCGGCGCCCAGCGTCGGGCTCATCGTCCCGCTCGTCACGGTACCGAGCGGGTCGCCGTCGGCCGTCGTCACCGCGTAGCCGTGTCGGGGGACGCCGCGGTCGATGAGTTTGATGCCGCGCAGGCGCTCGTCCGGGCCCTCCGCGTCGACGCGTTCGAGCGCGTCGCGGCCGACGAACTCGTGGTCGAGCGCCACTGCGAAGCCGATCCCCGCCTCGTAGGGGTTTCGGGGCTCGTCGTCGGGGTCGAAGTCCTGCCCGGAGAGGAGAAAGCCCATCTCCAGGCGCAGGGTGTCGCGGGCGCCGAGCCCGCAGGGCTGACACTCCAGGGCCGCCCACACTGTCTCCGCGTCGTCCCACGGACAGAGCAGTTCGTAGCCGCCTTCGCCGGTGTAGCCCGTGCGAGCGACCAGCGTCTCGACGCCCGCTACGTCGGCCATCGCAGTCTCGTACCGCCCCAGGTCGCTCAGATCCGCGTCGGTTTCGGGCGCGAGCAGCTCTCTGGCGTCCCGGCCCTGGAGCGCGACCATCGCGAACGACTCCGTGCGGTTCTCGACGGTGGCCTCGAAGTCCCAGTCGTCGCGATGGGACGTCCAGCGGTCGGTCATCTCGGCGTCGTGGCCGGCGTTGGGTATGAACAGGAAGTCGCTGTCGTCGGGCCAGCCCGGGGGCAACCGGTAGACGATGGTGTCGTCCAGCATGACGCCCGACTCGTCGGGTATCGCGGCGTAGCAGGACTCGCCGGGGTCGAGGTCCGCCACGTCGTTGGTGACGAGGCGGTTGGTCAGCCTCTCGGCGTCGGGGCCGCCGACGGTGACCTGGCCCATGTGGGAGACGTCGAAGCGCCCGACCGACTCCCGGACCGACTCGTGTTCCGCCCGGATCGAGTCGAACTCCACGGGCATCTCCCAGCCCCCGAAGTCCGTGAACGTCGCGCCGCTGTCTGCGTGCGCGGCCGCCAGCGGCGGTTGTCTGAGCGACATACGTCGATCCGCGCCTCCCAGAACCGTAACTGTTGCCGTCGTTCGCGGCCCGCATCGGGGAATTCGCCCGACTGCGGTCCGACCAGCGGTAAATGCTATGTCGCTATATCGAATCCGGGTCGCCGCCTTCCGGCGGAGACGCCTCGTGCGGGGTCGACGCGTCGCGCTTTCCATGACCGGGGACGGTCTCGCGCGCGGCCGACAGGTGGTGGGGTGGTCTCGTCGAGCATCCCTCGCCGTCGACCCGCTCCGGATGGCGAGGTATTAAGCCGGTGGTGACACGGTGACTCACTAACAGTGTCGACCGACGAGTCCGGACAGTCGCCCTCGATCGACCGGCTGACTACGCTCGTCACCGACCGGGACCGGGAAGCGGCGGCCGACTGTCTGGCGGCGTTCGAGACGGCGGACGCCGACCGTCGCAAGCGCGCCGTCCAGTCGCTCCGGGCGGTCGCGGACGACGACCCGTCCCTGTTCGACGGGTTCGTGACGGCGCTCCGTCCGTTCCTGGCCGACGAGGAGCGAGCGATCCGGCTGTCGACCGCGAAGTTGCTGGTCGCCGTCGCAGCGGGGCACCCGGGCGCTGCCCGTCCGGTCGTCGAGGCCGTCGCCGAGCGCCTCGCCGACGACGACGAGTTCTACTACGTCCGCGCCCGCTGTGCCGAGACCCTCGGCTACGTCGGACTCGCCTATCCCGAGGATGTCAGTTCCCCTGAGATCCTCGCCGACCTCCGGATCGGACTGGCGTTCGACGAACCCGAAGTCAGGGAGAAACTGGCGAAAGCCCTGGAGTGTGTGGCGCTCGGTGACCCGGACCGCCTCCGCCACCAGACCGCCGACCTCGCCGCCCACCTCGACGACGACACCGTTCTCGTCAGGTATCACCTCGCGACCGCGCTGCTCGCGGTCGGGTGTGCCGGCCCCGCTCGCCTCGACGACGCCGTGGATCCGCTCGCGGCGCGACTCGACGACCCGGACCCGTACGTCCGCGGTCGCGCCGCCGAGGCGCTGGGCGTGGTCGCCTCGGCCGACGGCACGGACGCGTCACTCCCCACCACGAAACTCGACGCCCTGTGCGACGGAGCGGTCGCGGGCGACGACCCGGACGACGACGCGGCAGCGTTCGTCGGTCGCCGTGCAGCGTTCGCGCTCGACGCGGTGGCTCCCGACGCTGACGGGGAGTGCGGGACGCTCGGACGGGTCGACGGCGTCCGCGCCACGACGGACGACGCCGCTGAGGCGATCGCCGCGCCCGACGCGGACGGCAAGTGTCCCCACTGCGGGCTCGAACTCCCGGCCGAAGGGCCGCCGATGTGTCCCCGCTGCGGCGCGCCGCAGTGACCACCTCTTTTTGGCCTACCTAAAATTCGACGGATATTTGTAGTCGATGCGTCACAGTCGAATCGTGACCGCCGATGCCGACGGCGCTGGTTCGGCTGTGTTCGACGCGGCGACGGTGACGCGGGCGTCGCAGGCGCTCGCAGTCTGCGTGTTCGCTCCCGTCGTGGTCGCCGCCCTGGGCGCCGCGCTCCCGTCGGTCCCCGCCGGAGCGGCGGGGCCCGTCGGACCCGCGGTCGGCGAACTCCTGGGGGCGGTACCGGTCGGGTTCGTCTACGCCGAGGCGCTCCCGGTCGCGCTCGCGGCGGTCGTCGTCGCCCGCGCTATCGTGACCCGGCGGGCGACCGACGCCGTCCTCGCCGCGCTGACGGTCCCGTGTCTGCTCGCGGTTGCCTACGCGGTGTTCGCTCGGCTCTACACCGACCCGGGCGTCTACTGGGGTCACGTCCTCACGCTCGCCGCGACCGTCCCGCTGGCCGGCGCCGTCCTCGCTGAGGCCGCTATCGCGTGGCGGTTCTCCGCGCCGCTCCCCGAATTCGAGGTCGGCCGCTAACAGGGGCAGCAGGGACGGACGACCGACAGCCGCGAACCTCGCCGATCGAGACGCTGACCGAGGGTTCGAAAGGGTTTTATTGTTTTAGGCTAGCCTAAAAATATGGTAGCCGACAGGGGTGCCGACCGCCGGCGCGGGTCCGCGGAGGCGGGTGAGTGAGGATGGCGAGCGAGTCGGCGGAGGCGACGGACGTCGTCTCCACTCGCCGTCGCGTCGTCGGGTGGCTGTCGGGGTCGCTGTGGTCGGTGGTGCTCGGGAGCGTCGCGGTCGTCGTCGCCGGCGGTCTGATACAGGTGAGCTTCGGTGCGTACTCGATGACGATCCCGCAGGCGTGGGGCGCGGTGTTCGACACGGACGTGATCTTCAACCCCCAGGCCTGGGAGGCGTTCCTGCTCGGGTCGGAGATGCCCGACATGGAGACGCGCAGCCTCATCGTCTGGAACATCCGGCTGCCGCGGGTGGTCGTCGCCGCTCTCGTGGGAATGAACCTCGCGGTCTCGGGCGCCATCTTCCAGGCGGTCACCCGGAACGAGCTCGCGAGCCCCTTCATTCTCGGGGTCTCCTCGGGCGCCGGACTCACGATCCTGCTCGTGCTCGTGGTCTTCGCGGGCGCGACGCTGTCGATCCCCTACTACTTCGGGACGATGTTCCTCGAGATCTCTTCGCTGCTGCCCGTGTTCGCCGCGATCGGGGGTATCGTCGCCTTCCTGATCGTCTACGCCATCGCCTGGAAGAACGGCACCTCGCCGGTCCGACTCGTCCTCGCGGGCGTCATCGTCGGCACCGTGTTCAACAGTCTCCAGACGGGGCTGTTTTTCTTCGCGGACGACATCGGCGTCGTCCAGTCGGCCATCGCCTGGACGACCGGTTCGCTGACCGGCGTCGACTGGGAGGAGGTCCGGACGGTGTTGCCCTGGACCGTCGTCGCGCTCGGGCTCGCGGTCGTCAGCGCGCGACAGCTGAACGTCCTCCTGCTGGGCGAGCGCACCGCGTCGTCGCTGGGCATGAACGTCGAGAAGGTCCGCTTCGCCCTCTCGGCGGTCGCGGTGCTGGCCGCCGCGGCGAGCATCGCCGTCGCCGGCATCGTCGGCTTCGTCGGCCTCATCGTCCCGCACATGGTCCGCAACGTCGTCGGGAGCGACTACCGCCGGCTCGTCGTCGGCTGCCTGTTCGCGGGCCCGGCGCTGATGGTCGCCGCGGACGTCGGGGCGAGACTCGGCATGTCGGTCCTGTTCGGTAGCGACGGCCAGATGCCGGTCGGCATCGTCACCGGCCTGATCGGCGGGCCGTACTTCCTCTACCTGATGCGCAAGCAGGAACGGATGGGTGAGATCTGATGACGCGAGGTGACGCTCGATGACCGACGACGCGAACGCGCGATCGGACGGCGGCCTGGGTGGGATGGTCGAGCGCGAGGATTCGTCCGAATCCGAGCCACCCGCGGACGGTGAGGGGTCGGCCGGTGACGATGAGACGGACGCGGAGCGTGCGGCGACCGCCAGCGAGTTCGAAGGCGAGGACCTCGTCATCGGTTACCCGACCGGCGACGGGCCGGTCGTCGACGGCGAGAGCATCCGCGTCGCGCCCGGCGAGGTGACGGCGCTCGTCGGCCCCAACGGCAGCGGGAAGAGCACGCTCCTGAAGGGACTCGCCGACCAGCTCTCGCTGACCGCGGGGACGGTCCGACTCGACGGTCGGGACGTCCACGCGATGGACACGAAGGAACTCGCCCGGAAACTGGGGCTGCTCTCACAGGAGAACGTCTCGCCGGACAGCATCACCGTCGAGAAACTCGTCGCGCACGGGCGCTACCCCCATCGGGGCTTTTTCGACCCGCTCACCGACGAGGACCGCGCGGCGATCGACCGCGCCATCGACCTGGCGGGCGTCGACCACCTCCGCGACCGCGAGGTCGGCCAGCTCAGCGGCGGCCAGAAACAGCTCGTCTGGATCGCGATGGTCCTCGCGCAGGACACCGACGTCCTCCTGCTCGACGAGCCGACGACGTTTCTCGATTTGCACCACCAGCTCGAGGTGATGGAAATCGTCGAGACGCTGCGCGACGAGGGCGACATCACCATCGTCGTCGTGCTCCACGACATCGACCAGGCCGCCCGCTACGCCGACCGCATGGTCGCGCTCGAAGACGGCTCCGTCTACGCCAGCGGCCCTCCCGAGGAGGTCGTCACCGAGGACCTGCTGGCCGACGTCTTCGAGGTGGAGGCGTCGGTCGGCAAGGCGGAGTGGGGCCCCGACATCCGTCCGGAGCGTCCGCTCCACGACGATTCCGCGGCCGAGTGACGCTCTCTTCTCTTCGGACCGCGGCCCGTCTTCCAGCGCCCGCCGTTCCGGAACGTACCGATGGAACTAAATATTTTTAGGCTGGCCTAAAAAACATGGCAGACGACGCCAGCGGTCGAGAGGCACCGACGCGACGGGAGTACGTGCGATACGGCGGCGCAGTCATCGGTGGTGGGCTGTTCGCCGGGTGTTCGGGTGGCGGCGAGTCGACGCCGACCGACGGCGGGGACGGAGCGGACGGCGACACCCCGACGGCGACCGCGACCGAAACGTCGGCCGCCGAGGCAACCGACACGGCGACGCCGACCGAGGGGTCGGCCGGGACGGAGACGCCGACCGGGACCGCCGGGGACACCTCGTACTCGGTGACAATGGAGCCGGCCGGGACCGTCGAGTTCGACGCGGTCCCGGAGACGGTCGCGCCCTTCACCGCCGACTACATCGACATGCTGGTCGCCCTGGGTCACGGCGACGCCGCCGAGTCGATCTGGTACCGCGGCCGGTACAAGACGATCCACTACGACGAACTGGAGGGGGTCTCGGTCGACCTCGACGGGCTCACCCAGCTGTGGAACGACGGCATCTCGAAGGAGCCGTTCTACGAGATCGACGCGGACCTGCACCTCATCGACCCCCACGCGCTGACCGACTGGTTCCAGGCCTGGGACGACGGCGACCTGAACGAGGTTCGGGACGTCGCGCCGTTCGTCGGCAACGTCATCTTCCGGCGGACGGACTCCTGGCACGACTACCGCTACTACACGCTGTACGAGGCCTTCGAGAAGGTCGCTCAGATATTTCAGGAGCAGGCCCGTTTCGAGGCGATCAAATCGATACACGACGACCTGGTCGCGACGGTCCAGTCGCGGCTGCCGGCCCCCGACGAGCGGCCCAACGCCGCGCTCGTCTTCGGCGGCACGGCGCCCGAGGAGTTCACCCCCTACCGCCTGTCGGGCAACGGCGCGAACAAGGAGTATTTCCACACGCTCGGGCTCTCCGACGCGTTCGCGGGCACCGGCGTCGACGGGCTCTCGACGAGCGACACCGGCACCATCGACTACGAGACGCTGCTGGAGATCGACCCCGACTCGCTGCTCATCCGCTATCACCGGGAGGGACTCACGCGCGCCCAGTTCGAGCAGGAGGTCGTCCAGCACATGGAAGCCCACCCGGTCGGGAGCGAACTGACCGCCGTCCAGAACGGGAAGGTGTTCCGCGGCGGCCCCATCTACAGCGGCCCGCTGCACAACCTGTTCATGATCGAGCGCTACGCGACGGGCTACTTCCCCGACGCGTTCGACGAGGACCGGCTGTTCGACCGCGACCGACTCGCGAGCATCATCACGGAGGGCGTCGACGAATAAGCGACGACGCCGTCGCCTCGAAGGACGGCCGCCCAGAACGAGAACGTCTATGCACAGGGCGCCCGATATCAGGGTCCGATCATGAACCTGTTCCAACTGGAGATGACTGCCAAACAGCTCTACCCCGACCGCTTCGGCGAGTGGCTCGGACATATCGACGGCGAAGCGCATCCCGAGATTCCCTGTCGCGAGCGACTGTTCGACCGCATGCGGGTCGCCGACATCGTCAACGGAGGGGTGTAAGATGAGCGAGACAGTCCCGTCGGACGTGGTGGTCGTCGGCGGCGGCGTCGCCGGCCTCTCGGCTGCCGTCTTCACCGCGCGCCACGGCCTCGACACGCTCGTCGTCGACGCCGGCGAGTCGATCCTCCGGCGCAACGCCCATCTGGAGAACTTCCCGGGCTTCCCCGCCGGCGTCAACGCCCGGCGGTTGCTCGACCTGCTCGAAGAACAGGCCGACGAGGCCGGGGCCGAGCGCCGCGAGGCGACCGTCGAGAGCGTCGAAGCGGTCGACGAGGGCGGGTTCGCCGTCGAGACCGACGCGGGCGAGCGCTACCGGACGACGTACGTCGTCGCGGCGACGAAAAACGAGGTCGGCTACCTCGACGGTGTCGACGGCGTCGGGGTCATCGACCGCGGGAAGGCGTTCGTCGACACCGAAGAGGGCGGGCGGACCGGGGTCGACGGGCTCTACGCGGCCGGCCGCCTCGCCGAGAAACCCCACCAGGCAGTCGTCTGCGCCGGCCACGGCGCCGAGGTGGCGGTGGCGCTGCTGGAGGACGACGACCGGCCGTTCTACCACGACTGGGTCGCGCCAGAGGGCTACTTCACCGACCGCGGGCGGGACCTGCCGCCGGGCTGTGAGGAGATCGACCAAACCGAGCGGCGGGCGCGCGAGGAGCGGTCGCTCGACGTCATGACCGACCGCTTCACCGAGCCTCATCCCGACGAACAGGAGACCCACCCGAGTCTGGAAGGGGAGTAACGGGACGGCCCGGTCGGTGTAATCCGTCGACTCCGGTGTGACCCGTCGATCCGTCAGTCCCGCAGGCGAGCGAGCGCGCCGAGCGCGAGCGCCGCGAGGAGGGCCGCACCGAGCAGCGGCGCGAGCGGCGTCGGGCCGAACCCGCTCGACCCGCCGTCGCTGGTGGTCGTCCCGAAGAGCGTGTCGTCGCCGTCCGAGTCGTCCGGGCCGTCGCCGTCACCGTCGCCGCCGTCGGTGCCGTCCGAACCGTCGCCGTCGCCGGACCCGTCGCCGGTTCCTCCGTCGGTGCCGCCGGGGTCGGTCACGGGCCCGGTCGGTTCGTCGGGGGGGACGATCTGGCTCGACTCGTAGCCGGTGAGGTAGTCGTAACAGGCCTCTATCTCGCTCTCGGAGGGGTCGGCGCTGCCGCTGACCTCGACGGCGCCGGTCGCGCCGGCGTCGAGCATTGTCGGCCCGCTGGACTCGTCGCCGGTGCCCAGTCGCTCGACGTCGTAGGGCTGCCAGGGGGCGTACACCTCCCAGACGACCTCGCCTTCGGGGGTGACTTCGAGGATGCGGTGGCTCCGGCGGTCGGCGACGAGCGTGTTGCCGTTGGGCAGGCGGTCGGCGTCGCGCGGTTCGACGAGGTCGCCGCGCAGCACCCACGTCTGGTTCCACTCGCCGTCCTCGCGGGTGTACTCGACGACGCGGTCGTTGAGGCTGTCCGCGACGATGACGGTCGCGCGGCCGTCGTCGGTTTCGAGGTAGTCGGGGTTGTGCTGTTCGTTGAGGAACTCGTGGTTGTCGTCCTCGCCGAGGGTCCACTCGATGGCCTTGGTCGAGCGGTTGATCGCGACGACCTGGTCGAAGTTGCGCACCGAGACCATGTAGGTGCCCTCGGAGATCTTCTCGACGTCGTTGTTGTGGGTCCAGTCGCCGCCGAACTCGCCGCCGCCCGAGCGCGGGAACGCGTCGGTGTGGTTGGCGAAGTAGTACTCCCAGACGACCTCCTCGCGCGTGAGGTTGTAGACGAGCACGCGGTCCTCGCCGTCCTGGCTCATGTCGTTCATGAGCAGTTCGTCGCCGTTGATCAGGTCGACGTCGTGGGTGTCGTAGACCTCGGGGAAGCGCCGCTCGGAGACGTGTTCGCCCGTCGTGGCGTTGATCTCTTCGACGAGCGTGTCGCGGCGGTAGGTCGTCGTCTGGAGGATATTGCCGTTGGGGAGCACGTCGATGTCGTAGCTCCACCACCGGCCGGCGGCGGTGTCGTTGTGGACGCCGACGACCGACCCGTTGGGGCGGACGCCGACGACCATCGCGCTGGTCTTGTCGCCGGCGCGGGCGCCCTGGATCGAGTACAGCGTCGTTCGGTCGGGCTGGCTGGTCATCCTCCCGACGCAGGGGTTGTCCGCGCTCTGTGACTGGGCGGCCGCGGCGGCCGCCGGGGTCTGGGCGAGGTCGGCGGCCGTCCCGTCCGACGCCCCACCGGTCGACGCCGCGCCGGCCACGGCGCCGACGGGAACCAGTACGAGCAGACAGATCGCGAGCGTGAGGGCTGTCCGGCGCATCTGTCCCACAGCACGGGAAGGGGGGTTAATTCGGTTACGGAACTCGCGAATCCGGTCCGGGGCTCTCGCTTCCTCGACGGTCCCGCTCCGAACGACTACCACCGCTCGAAACGTCACGCCTATACTCGGCGCCGGGGAATCCCGGGTATGTCGTGGTTCGGCGGGCTGTTCGGTGGGGGCGACGGGGACGACGGCTCGGGCAGCGAGGGCGCTGGCGGTGACGACGATCGGCGCGGTCCCCGCGTGCCGGGCGAGTCCCGCGTGGGCGTGTTCGTCGACGGGCCGAACGTCCTCCGCGACGAGTTCGACGTGGACTTCGACGACCTGCGCGCGGCGGGCGAGGAGTACGGTCGCCTCGCGTACGTGCGCCTCTACCTCAACGAGCACGCCCCCGCAGAACTTGTGCAGGCCGCCGAGGCGCGCGGGTTCGCCGTCGTGACGACCAGCGGCGACGTGGACGTGCGACTCGCCGTCGACGCCACCGCCGCGGCCGTCGAGGACGACATCGACGTGCTCGCGGTCGCCTCCCGCGATACCGATTTCAAGCCCGTCATCGAGGCCGCCGCCGAGCGCGGGCTGGGCACTGTGGCCATCGCACCGGGCGAACACGGGCGCTCGGACGCGCTGCAAAACGCCGCGCAGGACGCGATCACGCTAGAGTGACGTCGTCGCCCACGCCGGCCTCCGCTTCGTCAAGGCGGTCCTCGATGGCGCGCAGACGCTCCCGGAGCCGTTCGTTCTCGGCTTCGAGTTCGTCGATCCGGTCGTCCCGGTCCGCGAGGTCGTCGCGGACCCGTTCCACTTCCGCTTCGAGACGGTCGGCGACGCCCTTGATCGCGGCGAAGGCCGCCCCGTCGGCGTTGATCGAGTTGATGCTCGCGTCCGTCTCGCCCACGTCGAAGGCGTCGTGGAACGCCTCGGCCATCGGGCCGATGTGACGCACGCCCTGTCCGCGGCCGTCGTCGTCGCGGTACTCCCAGGTGTGGACGTCCATCGACTCGACGCCGGCGAGGGCCGCTTCCGGGTTGACGGGTTCGACGTTCGTCTTCGCCGCGCGCGTCGACGTGGTGTTCCAGCCGGTCGACCCGCTGGCGATGTAGGTCACGCTGTTCGGTCCGGTGACGAACCGGACGCCGCCCTGTGCGCTCGCGTGGAAGGTGTCCGCGCCGGTGGGTTCGGCGGAGCTGGTGACCGTCTGCGCCGACGAGAACCCGTCGTCGGCCGGGTCGGGGGTGTCTTCGAGACCGTCCGGGAAGTCGTGATACGCGCTCCCGTCGTTCCAGACGAACGTCCCGTCGTCCGCCGCGTGCGTGTTCGCTCCGGCGGCGACGGACTCGCGACCGGCGGCGTTGTTGTCGGAGCCGCCGGGGACGGCCGCGTTCGTCCCGTCGGCGGCGTTGCCGGCCCCGCCCGCGACGGTCGCGCCCGGGCCGCCGGCCTCGTTGCCGGCGCCGCCACCGACCGACGAACCCATCCCGCTCGCGTCGTTGTCGTCGCCACCGGCCACCGTCGACTGGGCCCCGCTTGCGCTGTTCAGGCGGCCGCCGCCGACAGTCGCGTGCTTGCCGCCGGCCTCGTTGTCGAACCCACCGGAAACGGTCGCGTACGGCGGTTCGGCGTCGTTGTCCTCCCCGCCACCGACCGTCGCGTGGTCCGCGTCCTGCCCTCCCGCCACGTTCGAACTCCCGCCGGCGACCGTGGCGTACCTGCCGAGGGCCTCGTTGTTCCGCCCGCCGCCGACGGCCGAGTAATCCTTGTTCGCCTCGCCGTCTCTGCCACCGCTGACGGTGCTCGCGTAGCCGAACGCGTCGTTGTTCTGACCGCCCCCTACCGTCGCGAACCGTCCGTCACTGAACTGGCCGCTGCCCGTGAGGCCGGTCTCGTTGCCACCGCCGCCCCCGATGGTGCAGTAGTTGTCGTTGACGACGTTGGAACTCCCCTGGCTACCCCCGCCGGCGACCGTCGCGCCGCTGACGCCCGAGTCGACGGCGTTGCTCAGGTGTCCGGCGACGATGTTCGCGGCCTCGTCGGTCGCCGTCGGTTCGACCCGCAGGAACCGCTCGTCGCCGACCACCACCTCCAGGGCGGTGTCGGTCGCGGTTCCGATGCGGGACGCGTTCACCACGTCAACCTCGATACCGTCGTCGTCGGGCGCTTCGAGCAGGTCGTCCCCGTCCGCGTCTTCCCACAGGACGGGGTCAACGTCGACGGTGACGGAGTCGCCGCCGTTGTTGGTGACCGAGAGGTTGGTATCGAAGTCGATGTCGGTGACGTCTTCGACGACCGTACCGCCGTCTTCGCTGACGTCGGTCCGGGTGTCGGTGTCCGTATCGGTCGCGTTGACTGTGACTGAGCCGTCGCCGTCGTCGGTGACTGCGAGGTTCGTGTCGAAGTCGATGTCGGTTGCGTCCGCGACGACCGTGGACCCGTCGTCGCTGACGTCGGTTCGGGGGTCCGCGACGGTGAGGACGCCGTTCGCGTCTATCGTCAGTCCGGTCCCTTCGAAGTCGGTGATCGCGGTCCCGTTGGCCCGCATCGTCAGCGCTCCGAGGTCCAGCAGTTCGTTCCCCTGTGCGTCGATGTCCTGATTCCACTTGCGGGCCGGCGGTCCCCGTCGCGGCTGGGCACTCGCGGCCTGGCTCCCGACGAGGCCGAGGCCGCCGACACCGGCGAGTACCGCCAGCAGTTCCCGCCTGCCGGTCGGGAGTCCGTCGCGCCCGTCGGTACCCCCGTCCGCTCGCTTTTCTTCGGTGGACGATTCGCCAGTTTCGGGTGTCGAATTCCTGTCGTTCCGTCGTTCCGGGTCGGTCATTGTGATCGTTCCGTCCTCGCGAATTCGGGCGGGAGACCGGTCGTTCTCTCCCGCCCACCCCCGCGACACCGCTCGAACTCTCCCGGTGTCTCAATTGTTATACGGGGGGTATCGACGCCGTCGAGAACGTTGCTATTCGGTAACACGAAACTACTCGCAGACGGCGTTCGACCGTCGGATCCACGGAACTCGACACCGAGCGCCGGAGGCGCTGGAGCGATCCGCTTTTGCGAGCGGGCGACCCAGCAACGCCCATGGACGGGACGCTCGACGGGCCGGTGCTCGACGACCACATGCACCTCGACCCGGTCAACGGTCGCGGGGTCGAGGCCGCCACCGAATTCGCCGACGCCGGCGGGACGCACCTGCTCGTCGTCAACAAGCCCTCGTGGTCGCTGCTGGACTCGCTGCCGAGCGACGCGGGGGACTTCCGCGAGGTCTTCGAGATCACGGTCGACGTCGTGAGCGAGGCGACCGACGTGCTCGACGGGCGCGCGTGGCCCGTGCTGGGGGTTCATCCCGCGTTGATCTCGCAACTGGTCGAGGCGGGCTACGACCCCGAGGGCGCGCGGAACCTGATGCAGGCGGGGCTGGACGAGGCCGCCGACCTGGTCGCCGACGGGCCGGCACTGGCGCTGAAATCGGGGCGGCCCCACTACGACGTCGACGACGCGGTGTGGGACGCCTCGAACGCGGTGATGCAGCACGGGTTCGAACTGGCCGCCGAGATCGGATCGGCGATTCAACTGCACACCGAGGGCGGCGAGGACTTCACCGAGGTCGCCGAGTGGGCCGAGGAGCGGGGCTTGCCGGCCGAGCGCGTCGTGAAGCACTACTCGGGCGGGCGCCTGCAGGGGCCGACCAAGAGCGTCATCTCGCACAAGGACGAGATCGAGGTCGCCGTCGAGGAGGACGAGCCGTTCATGATGGAGACGGACTTCATCGACGACCCGGACCGGCCCGGCGCGGTGCTGGGGCCGAAGACCGTGCCGAGTCGGGTGCGGTGGATGGACGAGGAGGGGTACGACGATGCGATCCGTCGCGCGCACGTCGAGACGCCGGCGAGCGTCTACGGCATCGACACCGAGGCGACGCTGGAGTGAGGCCGCTGGAGTGGCCGGGTTTCTTGCCGAGAGTGTGCGAAGCGGTCGCCATGCAGCATCGCTGTCCGGACTGCGGCGTGACGATGGAGGAAGTGAAATACGGGATGAACGACGCCTGGAACCCGTACGTGAACACCGGCGAGAAGCGGACCGGTCTGCTGGGTAAGCTCGGGATGAACGAGCGCAAGGAGGTGACGGCGGTGATGTGTCCCGAGTGCGGGCTGTTGCGCCAGTACGTCGAGTTCGAGGAATGAGTGCGGTGGCGGAGCGGTGGCGGAGCGGTTGCGGAGCGGTGTGGTGGTGGCGGAGCGGTGGCGGGTGCGGAGGCGGAGGCGGAGCGGTGTGGTGGTGGCGGAGCGGTTGCGGAGCGGTGGCGGTGGCGGGTGCGGAGGCGGAGCGGTGGCGGTGGCGGAGGCGGAGCGGTTGCGGAGGTGGAGCGGTTGCGGAGGCGGAGCGGTGGCGGTGGCGGAGGCGGAGCGGTGGCGGTGGCGGAGGCGGAGCGGTGGCGGAGGCGGAGCGGTTGCGGAGGCGGAGCGGTGGCGGTGGCGGAGGCGGAGCGGTGGCGGTTGCGGAGGCGGAGCGGTGGCCGGGAGCGCGTGCCGGCGCGAGTGCGCCGGTCGCGCGACTCGGGGAAAGGCTGGCTGGCCACGAATATCCGCGCCGGAGGCGCGGTTCACCGGACGCGAACGAACGACGTGAGTGAGTCGTCCGGCCTTTTTGGCCGAGCTTTTTGGGCCGGGGGTGCCCGCAGCGCCCACAGGGCGCGAGGACACCCCCGGTCGAAAAAGGTCGTGGCGAAAGTCATATCCCCGGAGCCACGTACGGGGAGGTATGAGCAATCAGCCGGGGGAGTACTACACGCCCGATCGCTGGCAGAACTGGCTGGACAGGATCGACGAGGAAGAGGTCGAACCCGACGACGACGACACGGCCCAACTGCTGTGGAACATGCAGGACGACACGGCCATCGCGGTCGTGAAGGTCGTCGCGGACTACGACGACGGCGAACTCGACGAGGAGGGCGCGCTCTCGGAGATCGAGGAGATGCGCGAGGTCGTGCTGGCCGAACCGAGCTTCGACGACGAGGAGAAGCTCATGCTCGTCGACAGCGTCCAGACCTCGCTCGTGTGTGTGTTCTACGCGGCCGAGGAGTACGTCGTGGGCGGCCCCGTCGAGGAGGGCGAACTCCTCGAGTACGTCAACGCCGCGGCCGACGCCGAGGCCGAAGAGGACCTGGACACGGCGCTGTCGTACTGTGTGCAGGCGGGGACGCAGGTCATCGCGGGCGCGGAGTTCGACCCCTCCATCGCCGAGGACCTGGAGCCGGGGCTGGTCGTCCAGTGGGTCAACGGCCTCGATAGCCTCCAGACCGCGATGAAAGACCCCGAGATCGTCGAGGAAGACGAGGACTGAGCGGCCGGTCGGTTCTGGTCAGTGTCGGCTCCCGTCTGTATTGCGCTCGTTTCTGGGTGTGTGAGTGGCTGACTATCGTGTCATTGTCTGGCGTGTTCTGGTGGTCGCCGTCGCTCTTGTTGGGACTGCTGTCGATAGCACCGCATCCGCAGACGCCACCGCGACCGTAGATGCCACCGCGACCGCGGATGAGTCTGAGTGCTGAAAGCCCTCGACGCGCTCGCTACGAATCACAGCTACCGCAGACGAACCCGCGCGCTGAAAGCCCTCGACGCGCTCGCGGTCGCTGTCTCCGGAAATCAAAGATTTCCGGGATGACGAGAGAGCTTCGCTCTCTCGAACCAAGCGGGATATTCTCGCTCTCCGCACAACCCGCGAGAATAGTGCCACGCTCAGGCGACCACGCAAGCGCAAGCGCGCCTCACGGCAGCGCCGTTCGGCATCGAGGCGCAAGCGCCTCGCACGCCTCGCCCTTTCAGTCCACCAGGCCCGCGCCCGCACAGCATCGCAACCGCACCGCGGACAGCCACGTACCTCCCCAGCCGATTGCGTTACTCGTACCTGCGTTACTCATCCCTCGCACGACTCCGTCGCGCCACGGAGGGCGCGACAGCGCGCGCCACGGTGGTTGCTTCGGACGCCGCTATCGCGGTCGGACGGGTGCGCTGGCGCTTCTGGTTCGTGGGACGGACCGAACGACCTTTTTGTCGCCTGCCCGATGACCGGATATGGACGACCCTGACCGTCAGAGCGACGACTCGGAGGCGGACGGCGGGTGGGCCGACGAGACGGGCTGGAGCGACGACGGAACGGACGACGGGGGAACGGACGACGACGGAACGGACGACGGCGGGGCGGACGACTCGGAGTGGGACGTCGGCGTCGACGACGTGGGTGGCGACGCCGGGGGCGGTGAGACCGCTGTCGGGCCGGCCGGCGGGAGCGACTGGCGGGGACACGCCAAGACGATCGGCGCGATGCTCGGGCTGGTCGTGGTGGCGTTCGTCATGGGGGTCCTCGCGATCGTTGTCCTCTCGGTCGGGCTGATAGTCGCCGGCGTGGAGGTGACCGAGACCGACAGCCTGTTCGTCTCGCTCGTGGGTATCCAGGGCATCGGCTTCCCGCTGACGGCCTACGGCTATCTCCGCTACACCGACCGGGAGTTCCAGCGGTTCATCCCGACCCGAGTTCCGTCGCTGAAGGAGATCCTGCTGATCGTCGGCAGCGCCGTCGGCGCGCTCGTGCTCGTCGCGATCACCGCGAGCGTCCTCGTCTCGCTGCTGAGTACCGAACCCGCGGCTAACTCCGGCGGCCAGACCGTCGCCGAGAACCCCGAGATCGTCCCCTACCTGCTGCCGTTCGTCTTCCTGCTCAACGGCCCCGGCGAGGAACTGCTCTTCCGCGGGGTCATCCAGGGACGCTTCCGCGAGGACTACGGGGGGCCGGTGGCTATCGTGCTCGCGAGCCTGATGTTCGCGCCGGCGCACATCGTCTCGCTCGTCGGCTCGCCACAGGCCGCCGCGATCACCATCTCCATCCTGACGGTCCCTAGCCTCGTCTTCGGCGCGGTCTACGAGTACACGGACAACTTCACCGTCCCCGCGCTGGTCCACGGGCTCTACAACTCCATCCTGTTCGGGTCGATCTATCTGGTGTCGGTCTACGGCGACGGCGTGAGCGAGCTGATCGTCTTCTGAAGAGTGCGGTGTTCCGGGTCCGCCGCGTATCGTTATCACGGCCGAAATTCGGGGACGTGGGTTTTTGACCGGTGAACGGGTAGCCCGAGCCAATGATCGGGGACGACGAGCGCGCCCAGTCCATCCAGGTGGGCGCGGTGTTGCTTTTCGGCGCGCTCATCATCGCGCTGTCGGCCTATCAGGCCTTCGTCGTCCCCCAGCAAAACGAGAAGGTGGAGTTCACCCACAACCAGGAGGTCCAGAACCAGCTCGCGGACCTGCGCAACGCCGTCGCCTCCGTGCCCGGCGATTCGACCACCCAGTCCGTCTCGGTGACGCTGGGCACGAGCTACCCCGAGCGGCTGATCGCGCTGAATCCCGGCCCGCCTTCGGGAGCGTTACGGACGCGGGGGACGACAGACCCGGCGATCAACCTCTCCATCGAGAACGCGACGGCGGTGACCGAGAGCGACGAAGTCGCGGATCTGTGGAACGGGACGCGGCTGAACTACTCGACGGGCGCGCTCGAATACCGCCCGAACTACAACGTCTACGGCTCGGCGCCGACGACCTACTACGAGAACTCTGTACTTTTCAACCAGTTCGACTCCGGCGAGGTGACGCTGACCGACCAGCGACTGGTCGACGGCAACACCATCTCGCTGGTGACGCTCAACGGCTCGATCGACCGCACCCAGCAGGGGTCGACTTCTGTGGACGTGGAACCGCTGAGCGCGTCGACGACGACGGTAACGGTGCAAAACGAGAGTCTGACGGAGCCGCTGACGCTGCGGGTTCCGACGCGGATCAGCGCCGACACCTGGGAGACGGACCTGCTCGCCGACGAGGAACACGTCGCGGACGTCTATCCCGCGGGGGACCTGCCGGGGTCGGAACTGCAACTGGTGGCCATCGAACTGGACCCCCGGGAGAGCTACCGACTGCGGATGGCGAAAGCGGGCGTCGGGAGCGCCACCGAGGGTGAGTCGCGGTCGTACGTGACCGACGTGCGCGGCGACGGCGAGGCGGTGCCGGCGGGCGGGCGGACCGACGTCGTCGTCGAGGTCCGCGACCGGTTCAACAACCCGATCAGTGGCGTCACGCTCGAGGCGAGCACGAACGACACGGCGGCGACGCTGTCGGACACCGATGAGACGACGGGCTCGGACGGGCGCGCGACGTTCACCGTCCGCGCGGGGTCGGGCGTCTCCTCGTCGACGCCGGTCGCGGTCAACGTGAGCTACGACGTCACGCCCGCAGTGGTCGGCGCCGACTTCGACGAGTCGGGACTGGCGAACGTGACGGCGGTCGTCTACGCCGGCCAGGGCGGGAGCGGCGGTGACGGGTCGGCACACGACTACGTCGTCGACTGGCGCGACTACGGCGTGGTCCCGGGGTCGGCGGTGAACCCGGCGACGGAGTGTTCGGCGATCCCCTGTCCGGAGGCGTTCGACGTGGCATCGATCGCGAACCCGCCGGACCCGGGGAAGGTCGTCACCTACTACGTCAACAACTCGACGGCGGCGACGATTTCGCCTTCCTATGGGTCGACGAACAGCAGCGGTCAACACGTCACCTCGCTCGCCGTCACGGGCCAGACCGACGTGAACCTCTCGGCGTCGAACACGACCGGCGCCGACACGATCCTGCTGGATACGGTGTTCGAGTCGACGTTCGAGGACGGACCCGGCGCGTGGCGGTCGTTCGGGACGTTCGCCGGGGATGACCCCGGAACGAGCGGCTTCTACGCCAACCGGGGCCAACAGTCGATACGGATCGACGGCGGGAACCCTGGCGGGATCGTTACCGACGAGACCTACGACACGGTCGACGCGGAGCTGTTGACCGTCGAGTACTGGGCGCGCGCGGACGGGCCGGGCGACGGCGAGGACCTCGTCGTCGAGTACCTCCAGCAGGGCGGGAACCCCAACGTCGAGGGCGACTGGATAGAGGTCGACCGCCTCGCGGGCGACGAGGCGACGACCTTCGAGCGCCGGGCGCGGATCGCGGCCGACGACGCCAGACATCTCTCCTTCCAGCTCCGGTTCCGGCAGGTCGGCGCCGATTCGGTGACCGACGAGTGGTTCGTCGACGACGTGATCTTCCGGACCTATGGCCCGGCCGCGACGTCGGGGAGCGGGAGCGGGGACCAGCCGCCGACCGCGGACGCGGGCGGTCCCTACGCGGTCGACGAGGGTGGGTCGACGACGCTGGACGGCACCGGCAGCACCGACGACGGCACAGTGCAGGACTACTCGTGGACGAAAACGAGCGGACCGGGGACGCTGACGAGCCCCAACTCGGCACAGCCGGGCTACGACGCGCCCGACGACGTGAGCGGCGACCAGACGGTCCTGTTCGAGTTGACCGTCACCGACGACGCCGGTCAGACCGACACTGCATCGACTTCGCTGACGGTGCGGGACACCAACGCGGCGCCGTCCGTGACGGTGAGAGAGCCCAACGGCGGCGAGCAACTCGCAAGCGGGTCGACGTTCACCATCGACTGGTCGGCCAGCGACCCCGACGGGGACCTGACGCCGAACTCGGCTGACCTCGAATACTCGACCGACGGCGGTTCGACGTGGTCGAACATCGTGTCGGGACAGTCCACGACCGGTACGTACGACTGGACGGTCGACGACGCGGACACCACCGACGCACGCGTTCGCGTCTCCGTCGACGACGACGCGGACAACACCGGGCGCGACAGCAGTGACAGCGCGTTCACCATCGACGGGTCGGCGCCGACGATCAGCGGGCCGTCGATCTCCGACCAGACGGACGGGAACGGCGAGGTCGGCAACGGCGACACCGTCCGCGTGACGGCGACAGTGTCGGATTCGGCTTCGGGTGTCGCGAGCGTCTCCGTCGACGCGTCGGCCTTCGGCGCGGGCACCGTCCCCCTCTCGGACGCTGGCGACGGGACCTGGGACGGCACGTTCACCGTCGGCTCGAGCGGGACGCCGACGGAGGGCGACCAGTCGGTGACGGTGACGGCGACCGACGGCGTGGACAACAGCGACTCGGCGACGACGGGGACGCTCACCGTCGACACGACGCCGCCGACGTTCTCGCGGACGCGAGCGCCCTCGCTGGTGCCGTTTTCCGACGGGCAGTACCAGGAGTTCACGGTGACTCTGGAGTCGGACCTGCCCGAGGCCGAATCGGTGACGATCACCCTGGACGATGCTCAGGGGACGACCCCGCTCCAGGTGGACTACGGCTCGTCGATTTTCACCGTCAACGTGAGCGTCGACAACGCCAACGCCGTCCAGAACAGCGACACGGCGAGTTACACCTTCTCGCCAGCGAGCGACCTCCCCGCCGGGACCACCATCGCGGTCGAGGCGTCGAACATCGTCGTCGGCGACGTGAGCGACCAGACGGGGCCGTACACGGTGACCGTCGACCGGACTGACGGGACTCCCGTCTCCGACTCGTTCGACGTGGCCTACGACAGCGGGACGGCGGAACTCGAGTCGCTGTCGGCGTCGGACCTGGCAGCGGGCCAGAGCGGCCAGACCCAGACTATCAGGTTCGCGCCGACGACCGACCTCGACCCCGACGAGCGGGTGGTCATCGACCTGAGCGACCCCCAGAGCCCGACCCGCGTGCAGTACGGATCCGCGAGCGCGACGCTGGTGACCGGCAGCGGCGCCATCCAGAACTTCGTCGCCGCGGGCGAGTCGAGCGAGGTGACGACGGTCGTCTACCGCGCGCCGGCCGGCGGACTCGCCGCGGACACGACGGTCGAGATTGAACTTTCCGGCGTCGCGACGGCGTCGCAGGCCACCTCGGCCAGCCCGTACACGGTCGGGTTCAGCCGTGAGACGACTGACACGGCGAGTACGACCTTCGCCGTCTCGCCGGTGTTCCGCGAGATAATCGACGACTTCGACGGCGGGCAGTCGCTGGGCGCGAACCCCAACTGGACGGCGGTCGGCGAGAACCCGGGCGAGGTGTTCGTCGACGAGGACGCGGCGACGGCGCGGTCGGACCCCGGTGCGGTCAACATCGCGGACATCGGGAGCGACGGCGGGATCGAGTCGCGGTCGATGGATACGCGCGGGCTCTCGGAGGTGTCGGTCAGCGCGTCGGTCAGGGAGGGTGACCCCGACGGTGACGAGCCAAACAGCGGTGAGGACCTCGTGTTCGAGTACCGCAACGACGCCGGCACCTGGGTCGAGGTCCAGCGCGCCGCCGCCACCGGCAGTCAACAGCCCTACGACCACTACAGCGCGACGATCACGAACGCCGACGCGTTCCACGACGACTTCGCGGTCCGTATCGTGCAGGTCAGCACGAACAGCAACCCCGACAACTGGTTCGTTGACGACGTCTGTGTCGTCTCGGGCAGTGGGTCGTGTCCGTTCCCGACCGACGTGACGCCGCCATCGATCTCGAGTGTCTCCCTGGCGGGCGACGGGAGCGGGAACATGGACCTCTCCTTAGAGTCGGACGAACTCCTCGATACGATCACGGTGACGGTCGACGGCCCCAACGGCGCGACCTACACCTTCGACGAGTCCGACTTCTCGGCGTCGGGGACCGGACCGTTCACCTACGATCTGACGACGACGCAGGCGTTCGACGACGGCGACGGGACCTACACCGCGACGGTCGACGCGGCCGTCGACAGCAGCGGTAACAACGGCGGGGAGAACGGTGCTGGAAGCGGACTTTCGGACAGCTACACGTACTCGTCGGGCCCACCGACCACCCAGAACGGCATCAGATACGACGGGAACCTGGGTTCGACCGGCAGCAACAGCGCGGTTCAGTTCGATATCTCGAACGTCGACTCCTCGTTCGCACGTATCGAGGGCGTCCGTGTGAGTGTTCAAAACGGAGTCAGTGGGAGTATATTCAACGGTGGCTCCAACGAAATCGACATTTCCGGCGGTGACTCAGATGGTTTCCGCTATCAGGAGGATAAGAATCCCAGTTCGCGAGCGTTGGCGGCTGACGGGACCTCGATAGACCTCGACCAGAACGCGGTGCTCTCGACGTCCGGCGGCGGCACGAGCGCGACGGTCTTCGTTGGACAGTTCGGGTCCAGTCAAGGCAACACCTTCAACCAGTACGACTTCGGCACGCTGAGCAGGGTCTCCTCGTCGGACGACTGGGACGTCAGCATCACGCTGGAGTTCCAGAACCGAGGAGACGTGACGTTCTACTTCGATGAGAGCTAACGATGGAAGGACGCGAACTGTCGCCGGTTCCTCCCTCCGACTGGGGCCGTCCGGAACGCGTCGGGGCGAACCGCGCCCAGTCGGAAGTCACCGGCGTCGCCCTGCTGACGGGCGTCGTCGCTATCGTCGCGCTGGTCGTCGGCGGGTTCATCATCGCCGATTTCGGCGGTGGCGACGACGGCCCCACCACCGACCTGCTCGTCGACGCCGACGCGACCGATCTGACCTTCACGCACAACGGGGGCGACTCGGTCGCACTCGCAGACCTGCGCGTGACCGTCTATCGCGACAGCGGCCCCGTGCGGTTGACGCCCACCGCGACCGTCCGGAGCGGTGACGACACGCTCGATCCTGGGGAGCGGACCGCCGTCGCCCACGGCGTCAGCGGCCCCGCCGACGTCCGCGTCGTCGTCGCCCACGACCCGTCGAGCACCGTCCTCCTCGAAGACACCGTGGCCGTGCCGCGGTGACCGGCGCGCGAGGGTCACGATACAGTAGTCGTCTTCGACACCCGTCGAATCCATAGTCGACAGACACTTGTAGGCGCTCTCGCAATTCGATGGTATGACAGTCGGGATCGACGGTATCGAGATACGTACGGGGAAACTGAAACTCGACCTGCCGGGGACGTTCGCACCGGCGCAGGGCGAGGACCCCGAGAAGTACACGAAGGGGCTCGGACTCAACGCCTCGTCGTTTCCGGACACGTACGAGGACATCGTCACGATGGGGGCCAACGCGGCTCACGAACTGCTGGAGCGCAAGGGCCTCGAACCCGAGGATATCGGGCGGATCGACGTCGCCACGGAGTCTGCCTTCGACAACTCAAAGCCCGTCTCGACGTACATCGCGGGCTGTCTCGAACAGGTGTACGACGGCGACTTCCACCACGCCAACAAGGGCGAGCGCAAGTTCGCCTGCATCTCCGGGACCCAGAGCCTGGACGACGCGTACAACTGGATCCGGGCGGGGCGCAACCGCGGCCGCGCGGCGCTGGTGATCGCCACCGATACCGCACTCTATGCCCGCGATGACCCCGGTGAGGCGACCCAGGGCGCGGGCGCCGTCGCGATGCTCATCGACGAGGATCCGGACCTCGTGGAACTCTCCGCCGAGCAGGGGTACGGCAGCGCCGACGAGACGGACTTCCTGAAGCCCCAGCAGCAGTTCCCGAGCGTCGACGGCAAGCGCTCGATGCATGTGTACCTCGCGCGGATGCGCGAGGCCATCGAGGACTACGAGAGCGTCGTCGGGGCCATCCACCCCGACGACTACGTGCTCGGCCCGTTCCACACGCCGTTCCCGGGCATGGTCAGGCAGGCCGCGGCGCTCGCGTATCGGCACTTCAGTCGCGACACGGAGATCGAGGCGTCGCTGGCCGACGAGATCGGTCGCCAGCCCCGCCCCGAGGCCTTCGACAGCGAGGAGGCGTTCCTCGAAGCCGCGGGCGAGTACACGGACAAACTGACAGAGACCGACCGCTACATGGAGTGGTACGCCGAGACGGTCGAGCCGACGCTGGCCATCTCGCGCGAGGTCGGCAACTGGTACACCGGCTCGGTCCACATCGCCCGCGTCGCCGGGATGAAGACCGCGCTGGAGGACGGCCGAAATCTCACCGGCGAGCGGATACTCGTCGGCTCGTACGGGTCGGGCGCGCAGGCCGAGGTCCACGCCGAAACCATCCAGGCGGGCTGGGCCGAGGAGATCGGTGCGCTCGACGTCGACGAGCAACTCGACGCCCGCTACGACCTCTCTTTCGAGGAGTACGAGGACGTCCACGACGTCCACAACCACGACGAGGAGGCCGGCGTCGCCGACGTCGAGCAGTTCACCGCTCCTGACTCGGAGTTCGTCTTCGACGGGTGGGGGCGGATGGGCGAGCGGAAGTACACGTACGTGGAGTAAGGGCTGCGAGCGGAGCGAGCAGCCGGTTTTTGGTCCAGCTTTTTCGAGGCGCCCCCGTAGCGAGGCCGGTGGCCAAGCGAGGAAGGGCGACGAAAAAAAGTGGTGGCCAGTTCGTCTTCGACGGGTGGGGGCGGATGGGCGAGCGGAAGTACACGTACGTGGAGTGACGGTCGCCGGCTGTTATCGACCGAGTGACAGCGCAGGTCGGCTTCGCATCAGTTTCCCACTCACGCTGGAGTATTTTGCAGTTTGACAGGACGTTTCCCGTACGTTGATGTGGGTCACCGCGTAACAGGAGAGCGTGAGCAACTGGCTGTTCCCGGACCAGGACGCGAGTGGGGCCGAGGCGGCGGGCGCGGCCGCGGACCCGGATCTGGACCCCGAGGAGGCGGACGTCGACCCCGACGCGGTGGACGTGGACCCGCTGGACGCGTCGGCGGTCGAACCGGGGACGAGCGTGCTCGTCGTCGGGCCACCGATGACCGGCAAGCGGCGACTTCTGTTCGACCTCGTCGGAGGGTCAGAGTCGCGGACGGCGGCGTTCGTCACGACGAAAAAGCCCGCCGACCGGATGCGCGCGTGGTTCGAGGCGACGCGGCCGGACGGAGAGGCGTGGGACCTCTCGTTTGTCGATTGCTCGGGCAGTCGTGGTGGTCTCGGGAGCGACGGCGCAGCCGTGGCCGACTTGCGGACGGTGTCCAGCCCCGGTGACCTGACCGGTATCGGGATCGAACTCACCGGTATCCTGCGCGGGTGGCATCACGACTCGGTGGCCGACCCGCGCGTGGGATTGCACTCGCTGTCGACGCTGCTGATGTACGCCGACGTCAAGCGGATCTACCAGTTCCTGCACGTCGTGACGACGCGGATAGCCACCGTCGACGGCGTCGGCGTGTTCACGATGGACGTGAGCCCGCGCGGCGACACCGCCGACGAGATTACCCACCTCTTCGACGCGCTCGTGCAGGTGCGGGACAGTGCCGACGGCCCGGAGTTTCGGGTCCGCGGCCGTGACTTCGGGCCGCGCAAGTGGACCGAGTTCTGAGGGGTGTCGGCTGAGTGAACTCGGTCGAGTGGGGCCAGAGACGAGCTTGACGGGCTGTCGGTTAGCGATCCGTACCGACAAGCATCCGCGCGCCGCAGGCGCGCGGTTCACCGCTCGCGCCGTGCGCGAGCGGCTTTTTGGTCCAGCTTTTTGGGCCGGGGGTGCCCGCAGGCGCGCAGAGCGCGCCGAGGACATCCCCGGTCGAAAAAGGTGATCTCAGAAGTACTCGTCGACGATGTCGTCGAGCGAGTCGGTCTCGCGGTCGAAAGTGAAGACGAGGCCGGACCACTCGCGGATAGGGAAGTGGGCGACGACGACGGCGTCGTACCAGCGAACGGTCGCGTCGAGGCGGCCGAAGTCGAAGAGGGCGCCCTCCTCGGCGGGGTCGCCGAGGCCTTTCATGACGAGCGTTTCGACGCGCGCCTCGAGTTCTTCGGGGCTGAACTGCGCTTCGATGTCGTCGCGGAGGTAGACGACCTCGTGGTCGTCGCCGCCGTAGCGGGCGACCAGTCGGAGCGAGCCCTCGTCGGCCTCGCGGACCTGTTCGACGACTTCGCCGACCTCGTCGCTCCCGTCGTCGATCTCCTCGTCGATGTCGTCGAGTTCCTCCGCCGGCGAGTCGGTCATGTCCGTGTCGTGGGCGGCGACCGGAATAAAGCCATCTCCCCGACTGACGCAGTTTGATACTGGGGCACCGTCTGACAGATCGGAAGTTCGCACCGTCACCGAAATTTGGCGCTGTGTGCCGCGACGCGAGCGGCCCCGCCGCGAGCACGACGTGGCGCGACGAAGCCGCGCGAGGGATGAGCGACGAGAGGAGCGAATCGGTTGAGAGGCGTCGTGGCTGTCTGCGGTGGTGGTGCGGAGTGGTGGCGGTGCGGGGCGGTGGCGGTGCGGAGTGGTGGCGGTGCAGTCCTGGTGGACTGAAAGGGCGAGGCGCGCTCGCGTCCAGTTCAGTCGCCTGAACGCGGCCCTATTCTCGCGGGCGGTGCGGAGAGCGAGAATATCCCGCGCAGCGACCGCGAGCGGGGTGAGGGCTTTCAGCGCTCAGGCTCAGGTGCGGTGCTGTCCGCGGTCACTACGTTTCTTAGCGAGCGGGGTGAGGGCTTTCAGCGCTCAGGCTCAGGTGCGGTGCCGTCTGTGGTCACTACGTTTCTTAGCGAGCGGGGTGAGGGCTTTCAGCGCTCAGGACCGAGTACGGTCGCGGTTTCGTCTACTGTCTCTGCGTCTCCTGGCGAGTGGATCGAGAGATTTCATTCCACAACGGTAGATGCGGTCACGGTGTCGACTACAGCAGCGCTCACTCCGAACGCGAGTAGAGGACGGCGACGACTACGAAGACGAGTATCGCACCGACACCGACGCCGATCCAGGCGCCGTAGGGGACGCCGAGCGCGAGAAAGCCCTCGCCGACGACCCGGCCGCCGAGCATCATCCCCGCGATGACGAGAAGGCCGAAAACGAAGCGAGTGAGCGGGTTCTGTTCGATAGTAGGACGGTCCATGTCAACACTGACGACCAGCCACGGCATAAGTCATCTGGACGTTCTGTCCGGATCCCGTCGTTCCGCGTCACGCCCAGGCGTCGCCGCTGGCCAGGTCAACGTCGGAGTCTCCCTTCTCGGAGGGACAGATATCCGCCAGCACGCAATCCTCACAGTCGGGATTCTGCGCCGAGCAGACGGCGCGGCCGTGGCTGATGAGCAGGTGGGTGAAATCGCGCCACTCCTCGTCGGGGACGACCGGCATCAGGTCCTCCTCGATGGCTTCGGGCCGTTCCTCCTCGGTGATGCCGAGTCGGCGAGAGAGCCGCTGGACGTGCGTGTCGACGACAATGCCCTCGACGACGTCGTGGCCGTGCTGGAGGACGACGTTCGCCGTCTTCCGCCCGACGCCCGGCAGGTCCGTCAGCGCCGTCATCGTGTCCGGCACCTCGCCGTCGTGTTCGTCGACGAGGATCTCGCCGATGCCCTGCAGATAGCCCGCCTTGTTGTTGTGGAAGGTGATCCCGTAGATGTCCTCGGCGAGTTCCGCCTCGGTCGCGGCGGCGTAGTCGGCGGCCGTCTCGTATTTCTCGAAGAGGTCTTCGGTGACCTCGTTGACCCGCTCGTCGGTACACTGCGCCGAGAGGACGACGGCCACGAGCAGTTCGAGCCGGGTGGCGTAGTTCAGCGAGATGGTCGCGTCCGGGTACTCCTCCCAGAGGCGCTCGACGACTTCGGCGGTCTGTTCCTCGCGCGTCGGCAGCGGCGTTCCCATACTGCATTTCGTGGGCCGAATCCCGCTTCAGTGGTTCGGTCTAGAGGTGTCGTTGGAGTCGGTGTCGTTTCTACCGCCACTGCGAGCGCAAACGGCACCACATCCGCAACCGCCGTCGATCCTGAGCGTTGAAAGCCCTCGCCCCGCTCGCGGTCGCTGTCTCCGGAAATCGAAGATTTCCGGGATGACGAGAGAGCTCCGCTCTCTCGAACCAAGCGGGATATTCTCGCTCTCCGCACCGCCCGCGAGAATAGGGCCGCGCTCAGGCGACTGAACTGGACGCGAGCGCGCCTCACGGCAGCGCCGTTCGGCATCGAGGCGCAAGCGCCTCGCACGCCTCGCCCTTTCAGCCCGCCAGGACCGCACCGCACCGCTCCGCACAGCACCGCCACCGCACAGCCCCACACAGCACCGCCACCGCACAGCACCGTGACCGCGGACAGCCACGTACCTCCCCAGCCGATAACGTTGTCGTCGGGCGATTCGTCGCCCGACTGCCAGCGAGATTGGAAATCTCGCCCTGCTCGTTCCTGCGCTACTCATCCACCGTCAGAGCGAGTTCTGACGAGCCTTCGCTCGCACGCTCGCGAAGACCTCGCACGGTACGTCGCGCCACAGAGGGCGCGACGGCGCGCGCCACCGCGACCGCTCCATCTGTAAAGAGGGTCGCGAGACACCGACGGACGGGAATTTCAGGCGTTGACGTCTTCGAGGTGGTTGCTGACGACGACGCGGCCCTTGGGGGTGAGCTGCGGCCCCTCCTCGGAGTCGACAACGAGTTCGTCGCTCTGGAGGTCGTTGAGTACCATCGTCACCTGGCTGGACTCCATATCGAGGACAGCGGGCAAGGAGATGGCGGGCCCCGTCGAGTAGATGGCGACGAGCGTGCGGATCTGTTCTTCCGAGAGGGCGACGTCCTCGAGTTCGGACATGAGATCGCTGTACTCGAGGCGGAGATAGCGACCGAGGATGGACATCTTCCGCGCGGAGTCGGTCGCGGCGAGCGTCGTCATCGCCTTGCCGTTGGGCATGTGTCGGACCGCGAGGACGGCCTGATCGGTCCCGGAAATCTCGCGAGTCAGGCGGTCGAAACCGCTGACGGTGGCCAGTCGGACGTCGACCTGCCCGTCCTGACGGGTGAAACGGACGGTACCGGGCCGGAGAAAGAGTTTCGCGGGTGCGAACTCCTCGCCGGTGACGCGCCCGCCGACCCGCGCGGGGTGCTTGACAGTCATGTCCGTCCCGTTGAGGATAGCCTTGAACAGGACGGTGGTGAACTTCTCTATCTTGTCGTCGTCGGCCTCGACGGCGGCGACGAGGCGGTCGCCGTGCCGGTCGAACGCGACGGTGACCGTCGAGGAGAAAAACTCCCCGAGACCCTTGGGAACGTGCCCGACGGCGACGTCGAAAACCGAGGAGAGCGGGATCGTCACCTTGCCCTCGTCGGCGGCGAGGACGAGGCGCTTCTCGCTGAGGAGGATCCGCCCTTTGACGGGTTCGGGCCGACTCGACACCTCGGAGTTGAACGAGGCGACGAAATCGGCGATGACTGATTCCGACATGGGCGGGGGCTACCGCCACGTTGTAAGCCACAAATATTGAGCGTTTCGTGCGAGTATCAATCGAGAGAACGAAACGACGCCCTATTCGGGATACTCCGGGAGTCGCACCGAGCGGTCGCTCCCCTCAATGAATGGCAACGCGGCGCGCTCGGTGGGCCGTTCCTCGCCGTCGACCCGGACGGTCAGATCGCCCGACTGGTCGCCCGTCGCGACCTCGGTGTCGACCATCGCGAGCGCGATGGGTTCTTCCAGCGTCGGACTCGCGACGGCGCGGGTCACCTCGCCGACGGCCGAGTCGCCCGCGAAGACGGCCGCTCCGGCCTCGGGGACCGCTTCGGGCCGGAGGCCCACCAGGCGGTCGCCCGTCCGACCGCGGTTCTCGATGCGGGAGACGACCTCCTGGCCGACGTAACACCCCTTCTCGAAGTTGAGCGCCGTCCGGATCCCGAGGTCGTTCGGAATGCGACCCGCGAGTTCGGTGTCGAAAAGCGGCGTTCCCGCTTCGAGCGTCAGGGACTCCCAGGTGCGATAGCCGAACGGCGCCGCGGCCTGGCCGCGGTTTTCCAGCGTGTCGAAGACGTCGGCGGCCTCCCCCGCGGCACAGACCACCTCGTAGCCCTCCTCGCCGGTGAGGCCGTCGTCGCGGATCACGGTGACCCCCGCATCGGCCATCGTCCCGCGGACGAACGAGCGGGCCCGGTCGGGCGAGGGCGCGCCGTTGAGGACGCTCGCTATCTTCTCGGTGGCCTGGGGGCCGTAGACGCCGAAGACGGCCAGGTCGTCGGTCGCGACGGTAATCTCGACGTCCTGGATGAAGGTCTTGCCGCGCCAGTCCTCGGCGACGGTGTCGGTCTCGCTCGGCGGGAGGAAGACGAGCAGGCGGTCGCCCGCGGCGGCGTTGTAGACGTACATGTCCGTCTCGACGCGGCCCTGGGGGTCGAGCAGGAGGGCGTAACAGCCCTCGCCGTCGGCGTCGGGGACGCGGTTCGAGACGGCGTTGTCGACGAAGTCGACGCGGTCCTCGCCGGTGATGGTGAGGACCCCGTAGGCGCGTTCGGTGACGCCGACGACGCGACGGACGGCGGCGTGGGTGCGCTCGGGGCGGCCGTAGTCCGCGGCGACGCGACGGCCGCCGACCTCGGTGAACGTCGCGCCGTGGTCGGCGTGAACGTCTTCGATGACGGTCATTACCCCGAGATGGGTCCGTGGGGCGGTTACATCTTCCGGGAGCGGACGCCGGAGACCGACAGCCGGATCCGTTACCGCGTCGCGCCGGCGCGGTACTCGCCGTGTTTGACGCCGATGAACAGACAGATCAGCCCGAAGGCGACCATCGACGGGGCGACCATCATCAGGACCGTACTCGTCTGCATCACACCGGAGGCGGCCAGGCCGCCGACGCCGACTGCGATCAGCGCGACGAAAACCGCGGCCGTCTTCGTCAGGTCGAGTTCCATACCCTACTGTTCGGAGGGGGTTTCAAAGAGAATTATGCCAACGTGTGTGGTGTTTATCAGGGACGACACGAAACCGTGGGTCCAAGATGGCACAGTGTCCGAACTGCGGCGCGCCGGCGGAGAGCTGGGCGACGGTCTGTGAAGAGTGCGGCGCGACGCTCGACGACGGGCGAAGCGAGCAACAGGGTGGCGGCCAGGGACAGCCACGACAGGGCGGGAATCGGCAACCGCGACAGGGCCAGGGCGGGCAGCGGGGCCAGGGCGGGCAGCGGGGCCAGGGCGGCCAGCAGGGCCAGGGCGGTCAGCGCGACTCCCGGCAGGGGCAGGGTCGCCAGCAGCGTGGATCCCGGCAGGGCTACGGCCACCAGAAGTCCCGGAACGTCGGTGGACAGGGCCAGCAACGGGCGAACGCACAGGCTGATGACAGTGGCGTCGACCGTCGGGCGGTGCTCGCGGGGATCGGCGGTCTGGCCGTCCTCGGCGGCGGTGGCTACGCCGGGTATCAGCGCTTCGTCGCCGACGGAAGCAGTGCCAGCAGCGGGCCGAAATCGACGGCCCGCGAACTCATCACCGCGATCGAGGACCAGGACGCCGAGACTGCCCAGTCGCTCGCCCATCCGGAGAGTCCGCAGGACTTCTCGATCGACGGCTCCCAGGATATCTCGATCACGATCAACGAACTCCGCGAGGTCGACCCGGTCACGGACGGAGCGGCGGCGGCAGTGGAGGCGGACATGACGGTGACAGCGGAGGGTGACACGGAGACGGTGACCTACAGGGTCGAACTCCAGCAATACGAGGGCGAATGGCGCGTCTGGCAGGCGGGCACCGACCGCATGATCGAACGGGCCGCGGGCAACACGGCCGCGACACCGACGCCGAGCGGGCCGCGGGCGCCGACGGCGTCGTTCTCGTTCGACTTCGAACTCACCGACGAGGAAAACAGCGCCGGGTTTCTGACGATCGCCCACAACGGCGGCGAATCCATCGACTACGAAACACTCACCGTCCGCGGGAACGGCTTCACGACGCCCGCGAACACGGGGGAGTACGACACGAGCAGCGAGACCACGATCGTCGGCGACTCCGCGGTCAACTGGCCCGCGGCCGCCGCCAGTGGCGACGGACTCGTCCAGGCCGGAAACACGATCTCGATCGGCGTCACGACCGCCTACGACGTGTTGCTCGTGTGGGCCCCACAGGACGCGGACACCACCAGCACGCTGGGCGAGGCTGTGGGACCGGACGCCTGAGAACGCCACCCGCCGCCGTCCGACAGCTTACCCCCGCAACAGCGACTTCAACTGCTCGAGGGAGAACACTGTCGACGGGCGGTCCATGTGGACGCCGATCTTTCCCGACACCGTTCGCATCCCCGCGCGCTGGATAGGTTCCGGCAGCGAGTACGCGCGTCGGACCCAGTGGCCGAGGTCGATATCGCGTTCGAGGTCGTCGCGCCAGGCTCGCTCGTAGTCGGCGAGCGTCGCCGGATCCGCTGGGTCGACCTCGCGGGCGGCGTGGTCGGCGGCGGTCATGCCGTAGAGGATGCCACCGCCGGTGAACGGCTTGGTCTGGGCCGCGGCGTCGCCGATGAGAAAGGCGCGCCCGCTCGTCACCGAGTCGGGCGGGCCGACGGGGATTAGTCCGGAGCAGCGGTGGTCGGTCTCGACGCCGTAGTCGCGGGTGAACCGGTCGAAGCGCTCGCGGACGTCCGCGCCCGGCGGCGTCGCCAGCCCGTACTCCACGCCCGCCTCGCCGCGGGGGATCCGCCAGGCGAAGAACTCCGGGACGGTGAGGTGGACGTCGACGAAATCGGAGTCGTCGTCCTCGTCGGAGAAGCCGAGCACGCCGTGCAGGAGTTCGTCCGGTTCGGGCATGTCCAGTTCGCGTCGGACCCGTGATTTCGGCCCGTCGCAGCCGGCGACCATCCGGGCTTCGTGCGTTGCGACGCCGTCCGGACCCTTCACTTCGACTGCGACGCGGTCGTCGCGTTCGGTCACGTCGACGACAGTGTGGTCTTCCCGGAGGTCGACGCCGGCGTCGCGGGCCGCTCCCGCGAGTTCCCGGTCGAGGCCGACGCGGTCGATGACGTTGGAGACGGCCTCGTCCTTGTAGAAGGGGTAGGAGCCGTCGCCGTTTCGGGTCGAGCCGCCGCGCTCGGCGGGGCCGGCGGGGCCGCGCGGGTCGCCCGGCGGGCTGCCGGTGGGGTCCGAGAGGTGGAATCGCGCGCCGTAGACGACGTTCTGGAGGAGTCGGTCGCGAGCGCCCTCGGGGGTAAACTCCCAGATGTCCGTGCTGACGTGGCCGGAACACGCCAGCGGCTCGCCGACGGTGCCCTGCTCGAAGGCGAGCACGTCGTGGCCCCGCTCGGCGGCCCGGCGGGCGAACCGCGACCCGGACGGCCCGCAGCCGACGACGACGAAATCGTGCATACCGCCTCTGGGTCTGTCGGCTGTATATACCTTTCAGTCCGATCTGGAGTCGTTTGTGCGATGATCGCAGGCAGCGTGACCGGTCCACGAGAAGCAGTGACTGCAACCGCCACTAACAGCGGGAACGCTCCTGCACCAACGAATTGGGGAACTGCCGCGAACAGCGTGAAAGCCCTCGCCGTCTCGACTCCCGCGTCTCGTTGCGCGCTTCGCTCGTGCTCGCGGCAGAGCCGCTCGCATTCGAGGCGCTTCGCGCCTCGCACCCCTCGCTCCAGTGCTTGCGTCGCCGGGGTTCGTCGAGACGGCGACCCCTTTCATTCCCACCCGTATCGGCTGATCGAACAGTCTGAGCGGGTGGGAAGGAAAGGGCGACACGTTCGACCCGTCCCGGACGACGCAGGCACCGCAGGAAGTGTAACGACCGAGGAGCGCAGCGAGGTCATCGGGCGCCGCGCGCCCGATTGCACGAGGGACCCTTGGTCCCTCGCTGCCCGGACGGTCGAACGCGTTGGGGCTTTCAGGCTGTTTGCGGTGGCGGTTCCAGTCGTTGCTGCGGGGGCTTTCAGGCTGTTTGCGGGTGCTGCGCAAGCCGTTCCTGCGGAGGGTTCCACACTGTTTTCGGTGGCGGCCGCAGTCACTCCGCTCGGGACTCTCTCGGCAGCGAATACACCGAGTACCGACGCTGTTAGGTACCCTCTTCATGCGGTTTCGGCACCGATAGAAGATCAATGAGCGACTATCAACCGGGCGTCTGCAACATCGGGCGCGAGGAGCGACAGAAACGGCGCGCGGCGGGCGCGATGGGTTTTCTCGCGGCCGCGGGCTACGTCGCGTTCGTCCTCGCGAGCGGGTGGAGCGACACCGCGCTGCTGGGCACCTTCCCTCTCCTGTTCGGCGGGTTCGTCGGTCTCGTCCAGGACCGGATGGGCTTTTGCGTGGCCTTCGGGGCGCTCGCGCGCTACGACCTCTCGGGCTCGGGCGGCGAGGAGGGGCGGGTCGAGAACGCCGACGCCGTGCGACACGACCGGCTCAAGGCACTCCAGATCCTCGCCGTCTCGGGGGCGGCTGCGGCCGTCGCCACGGTCGCCGTCTACGCGGTCGGCACGGCGGTCTGACGCCGCCCCGGCCCCTCCACTGTTCCCGACTCAGTCGGTCAGGCGGACGGTCGCGAAGAGGCTCGGGTTCTGCCAGGAGTTGTCCTCCTCGGCGAACCACGAGATCTTGGCGTCGCGGTCGCCCTCGGTGTCGTCGTCGTTGACGTGGACGTCGAACCCGAGGGCGTGCCCTGACTCGGGCGTGACGCCGAGCATCGACCACGGGAACGCGGCTTCGAGGTGGTAGCCATCGTCGGTCTCCCCGACGGCCCACTCCAGATCCTCGACCGAGGTGGGCTGTTGGCCACCGAGTTCGCCGCCGTCGCGCGGGAAGGTGAACTGGAAGTCGTTCGTGCCGTCGTAGGAACTTCCCTTGGAGTTGTCGGCGTCGACGTACACCTCGACGGAGTCGTCCTGATAGGCGGCGCTGGAGTCGCTGGCGGCGGCGTCGTCGGTCACGTCGACGAGGAGATACAGCGCCTCGTCGTCCCAGTTCGCTCGCCAGTCACCGCTGAGGTCGGAATCGCCGTCGACGGAGCCCTGGAGGACGTGCTGGAACTCGTGGGCGGTGGTCGCCGACCAGGCGTCGTCGACAGCTCCGTCGACCGACGGCGCGATGTCGGCCTGCGGGACCTCGGCCGCGACGGAGAGTTCGCCTTCCATCTCGTGGGTGACGGTCGCGCTGCGGTCGGACTCGTTGCTCAGCGCGTCGATGGCGGTGACGCTTATCTCGTGTTCTTCGCCGGGCGTCCCGCTCAGGATCTTCGAGGCGGCCGAGGTCACCCCCGTCGCGCGACCGTCGAGATACACCCGATACAGTTGCGTCGAAGTCTCGTCGTCGACGACCCGGTCCCACTCAACCTCGAAGCGCTGGGTGGAGACCTCGCGCGTCTCGAGGTCGGTCGGCGCGGCCGGCGGCGTCTCGTCAGCCGGACCGGTGTACTCGGCGCCCGACGTGGGCAGGGCGTCGGGCACGCGGTCGTCGCGCCTGTCGTAGAGCCACTCCTTGACGAAGTGGCCCATGAAGTAGTCGCCGCCGAGCAGGTTCCACTGGTCGTCGAACATCGCGGGCTTCCACCCCGCGGAGAAGGCCCACGCGACCCACCCCAGGTTCGGGTGGCTCTCGACCAGCGCCCTGAACCCCTCGCCCCAGCCCGGGGTCGAGCCGTGAGTGACCTCGCCGGCGGGGTCGGCCTCGCTCCAGCCGAACTCGGTCATCAACACGGGGGCCTGCTCGGCGGCCGCGCCGTAGACGTCGCCCCACTCCGTCGCGGCGCCGTGGGAGGGGTAGAAGTGGCCGGCGTAGACGAGGTTCTCGCCCTCGAGCGGGTCCTGGGCGGCCATGTGGGGCAGCTGCGACCAGCGCGGCGAGCCGACGATCTGCATGGTGTCGGGCGCGTGGCCGCGCACGAGGTCGACCCACGGCTGGGCGACCTCCTTGAACTTCGACCACGCGAGTTCGGCGTTCCCGTAGTGAGTCGGCTCGGTGGGTTCGTTGAAGATCTCGTAGATCACGTGCGAGCGGTCGGCGTAGCGGGGTGCCATCACGTTCCAGAACGCGCGCATCTTGCGGTCGACCGCGTCGGTCTGGTACCCCTCGATGAGGTGGTGGTCGACGATGACGTAGACGCCCTGCTCGGCGCAGTGGTTCACGATGGGGTCGACGTACTCGGCGGCGTAGCGCTCGATCCCGCCCGCGTTCTCGTAGCCGCGTTCGTCCAGCGGCACCCTGATCACGCTCGGATACCACGCCCGGTCCCTGTCGGTCGCCAGCGAGAGGATCGACTGGTAATCGCCATCGGGCCCGGTGTCGTACTCGTCGGCGAACCACGGCTCGATGGTCGAGACGCCGCGCGGGACCACCCGAGTCCCGTTCTCGTCGACGATCCACGTGCCCTCGGTGCCGAGTCGCGGCAGGTCCGACTCGACGACTTCCCGCGGCGTGTCGGTCGGTTCTTCGGTCGGCGTGTCGGTCGGCTCGTCGGTGGGCGTCTCCGTCGGCGGCTCCGTCGGTACTTCGGTCGGTGTCGCCGTCGGCGGCGCGGTCGGCACCGGCGTCGGCGTTCCGGTCGCAGTCGGCGACTCTGTGGGAGTCTCGGTCGCAGTCTCCGCCGGCGTGTCAGTTCCACCCGATCTACCCGGACACCCCGCGAGCCCCACCGCGGACAGCGCGGAGAGCGTCGCCAGGAAGCGGCGTCTGTCCATGCGACACGACCACATACTGGCGTCATAAAATTATTTCGGGCCGGAGTAAATCATCAGGGCGGTGCGATGCGGCCGGCCCAGCGGTCCGTCTCAGCGGTCGCCGACGACTGCGAGGCCACAGGGCATCGGCGTCTCGTCGGCGGGCCACTCGAGACCGGCCGCGGTCCACGACGCGCCGGCGTCGGGCGAGCGGAAGAGGCCGTGATTGCTCGCGGCGTAGAGCGTCTCACCTGCGCCGGCAGCGAGCACCGTCCGCACGGTCCCGCGACCGTCGGGCAGGCCGTCCATCGCGCGCTCCCAGCGGACGGCGTCGGAGCCGTCGCGGTCCCCGGTGTCGCCCGCGTCGTCGGCGTCGGTCGTCCGGTAGAGGTACGACTCGGCGCCGTCGCGGCCGTGAGCCATCGTGGCGCCGGTGGCCGCCGAGACGACGACGGTGCCGGGGTCGCTCTCGGGGACGGTGATTCCCCAGACGTACCGGTGGCCGAGCCCGTCCTGGGGGTAGACCCAGGAGTCGCCGCCGTCCTCGGACTGGGCGTAGCCGTCGCCGGCGGCCGCGTAGACCCGACCCGGCCGGTCGGGATGGGTCGCGAGCGTGTGGTTGTCCCGGCGCGCGCCGTTCGACCGCGTCGGCTCGCCCCACGGGCTCCCGTCCGTGGCGGATTCGTCGGTCTCCGGTTCGGGCTCGCCTGGTCTGTCCTCCCACGTCTCGCCGCCGTCGGTCGTCCGCAGGAGCGCCCCCGCCTCGATGGAGACGTAGAGTCGGTCGGTGTCGGCCGGGGCGATTTCGATCCACCGGACGTGATGGGTGTGCGGCCGCGGCGGGAACGACCATTCGGGCTCGGAGGGCAGATCGGTCACCGGCGCGAGCGACTCCCAGGTGTCGCCGCCGTCGGTCGAGCGAGACACCGCCGAGGGTTCGGTGCCGGCGTACACCACGTCGGGATCCTGGGGACTCACCGCGAGCGCGGTCACGCGGTCGTCGACGCTCGGTCCGACGCGTGTCCAGGTGTCGCCACCGTCGGTCGTCCGCCGGATCCCGGCCGCAGTCCCGACGAACGCGCGGTCGGGACGCGCGTCGCTCGCGGCGAGACACTCCACTGTCTCCCCCTGGAGCCGTTCGGTTACCGCCCACTCGTCGGTCGGTCCGCCGGTGCTGGACTGCTCGCCGGTCGGCCCGCCGCCTCCAGACCGCTCGGCGGTCGAACCGTCGGCACCGGACCGCTCGGCGGTCACCACCCGGTCCTTGAGCGCGGCGTAGACGCGGACGCTCTCGGTCGTCATACCCGAAAAGAGGACCGGCGGCGACTTAACGCCTCGCTGAAACGCGTTTCAGTAGCCTCGGTCCTCGCCCGTCCGTCCATCGTCCGTCCGTCCATCGCCCGTCGCTCCGCCGCCGGCCGCGAACGCCGCGACCACGTCGGGCACGGCCGCGGGCGACACGGACTCGGTCGTCCCGTCGGCGCGCTCGAGTTCGACCTCGCCGGTCTCGTCGTAGTGGTTGCCCACGACGACTTTCGCGGGCACGCCCAGCAGCGCGCTCTCGGCGAAGCGCTCGCCGATCGACTGGTCGGGGTCGTCGTACAGCAGGACGTCCTCGTGACCGCAGGCCCGGTAGAGTTCGTCGGCCACCGCGCCGTGACGGCCCTCGTAGTCGAGGGGGACGATCGCGGCGCGGTAGGGGGCGACCGAGCCCCAGTCGGTGACGGGCCAGCGACAGTCGAGACGGTCGCCACCCGCGCTCTCGCCGGCTCCGTCGGCCGCGCCGGCCGCGTCGACCGCCCGTTGCTGGACGAGCGTCTGGACGACCCGCGTGATCCCGATGCCGTAACTGCCCATCGTGGGGTGGGACTCGCCGCCTTCGGCGTCGTCGACGGTCAGGCCGAGCGCCTCGGTGTAGCGCCGCCCCAACTGGAAGACGTGTCCCACTTCGATCCCCTCGCTCGCGGCGAGGCGGTCGCCGCAGTCGGGACACGCGTCCCCCGCCGCGACCGCGCCGAAGCCCGCTGCCTCCGCAGTGCGGCCGAACCGACAGTCCGCCGCCGTACAGCGGACGAGGCGATCACTCCCGTCTGCGACGGGCGCGACGAACTCCTCGGAGGCGGCGCCGCCCATGACGTCGTCGTCGACGGGGACGACGGCCACGTCGAGACCCACGTCGTCGAACACGCGCAGGTACGCCGCGCGCAGCTCGCGGTAGGTCGCCGCGAGCGAGTCCTCGCTGGCGTGGACGCTGTAGGCGTCTTTCATCTCGAAGGCCTTGCACCGCACGAGTCCGTTGCGAGCGTGGTCGTCGCGGTACTTCTCGCCGACCTGGTAGACGACGAGGGGCAGGTCGTCGTGCGAGCGGACGACTCCGTCCAGCAATCTGACGGCGCCCTCCTCGTGGGAGGGCGCGAGACACATCGCCTGTCCGTCGCGGTTCTCGAGGGTGAACATTTCGTCCTCGAAGCTCTCCCAGCGGCCGCTGGCGCGCCAGTCGCCGCTGTACTGGAGCGCGGGCAGCCCCACTCGCTGTGCTCCGACGGCGTCCATCGCCGCCTCGATGCGGGCGCGGACCTTCCGGAGGACGCGCTCGCCGGTGGGCAGGAAGCCGTAGAGCCCGCTGCCGAAGTCGCGGATCAGCCCCGCGCGCCGGAGCAGCGCGGTCGCGTCGGTCCCCGCGTCGGGAGCCTCGCGACTCGTCGCCAGGAGCGCCTCGCTACGCCGCACGCCGGTCACCCCCGTTCCGGTGGCGCCGCCGCTGGCTCGCTCGCGAACTATCCGTCGAGAACGTGTCGCTATGCGTTCGATACTGCCGGAACCCAGCCGCGAGCCGCTTTCGCGGTCCCGCGGTCCATCGCGTCGGTGGTCATCGGTCCACCCGCATCTCCTGGCGGCGGGGACTTGGTGATTGGGGGTACGTGGGGGTCGTTCGCACGACTCCGCCCCGCGCGTCGTCCCTTCGATTCGATCGAACCTCCGAATGGGTGGCAAGCACCCGATCGTATCAACGAATGGATAAATGCCGGTACAGAGCTGTCGGGCAACCGTCGCTCGGATGACTCGACACGTTTCAGCTACCGTTGACGACGGATCGCCGGGAATCATCACGAAAATCGGGTTGAGAAGCCGTATCCGCCGAACGCCTCGGCGAGCGAGAACACCGACGCTCGTCCGACGATCCGGGAGTCTAGCATCATAGCCACCCATTTTATCGCCGTCGGTCGTGCGTTGACGGATGACATGTCCAGGGCATACAGGGGCAGCGTCGGGCCACAGCAGGCGTTCACGAACAACCTCGGCGTCGGGGCCGGTATCGGGGCCGCGGCGTTCGTCGTCAACTACGTCGTGACGTATCTGTTCGTCGTCATCGACGGCGCGGACAGCGGGGACGAGGTGTGGAAATTAGTGGGTCAGCTCCTCTACAACGCGCAGTTCGTCTCGACGGAAATTTCGAGTGGCGGGAGTTCCACGACGTACAACATGCTCGACGAGGTGAGTGGAAGCAGCGATCTCACGAGCACGATCCCGGCGATCGGCTACAGGATCGTCCCGATCCTCGTCCTCGTCCTCGCGGGGATCGTGGTCGTGCAGCAGGCGTCGTCGCGTCTCGAGACCCAGAGCGCGGCCGCCGTGGGCGCGTCGATCCTGCCGGGGTATCTCGTCCTCGCGCTGCTGGGGACCTTCCTGTTCGAAATCTCCACCACCACGACGACGAACCCGTTCAGCGGCGCCTCGACGACCACCACGGCGGCGCCCGAGATGGTTCCCGCCATCGCCATCGTCGGCGTGGCACTTCCGCTCGTTCTCGGGGCCATCGGCGGCGCCATCTCGAACGAACTGTAGCGGCTCGCGTCGATTTTTCGCGGTCTCAGGCGACCAGCGCCGCGGATCGGGTGCCGGGGATCAGTCGTCGTCGGCCCGCGGCGCCGTCTCGCTCTCCGAGTCGACCGTGTCGGCGTCCGCGTCGGCGTCTCCCTCGGAGTCGGCGCGGTCCGCGACGAGTTCACCATCGGCGCCGGCTGTCACGACCCGGTCCCCGCGCGGTCCCTCCAGATCGACCGTGGGCAAGAGGTCGCGCAGGTATTTCCCGGTGTGTGACGCCTCGGTCCGGGCGACCTCTTCGGGGGTTCCCGCGGCGACGAGTTCGCCGCCGTGCTCGCCGCCCTCGGGTCCGAGATCGACGATGTGGTCGGCGTTTTTCACGAGGTCGAGTTCGTGCTCGATGACGACCACGGTGTTGCCGTCGTCGGTCAGCCGGTGGAGTACCTCGATGAGCTTGCGCTCGTCGTGGGGGTGGAGCCCCGTCGTCGGCTCGTCCAGGAGATACAGCGTCTCGCCGGAATCCTTCTTCCCGAGTTCCTCGGCGAGCTTGACGCGCTGGGCCTCCCCGCCCGAAAGGGTCGTCGACGGCTGGCCCAGTCGCATGTAGCCCAGGCCGACGTCCTTGAGGAGTTTCAGCCGCCGGCGGATCTGCGAGTGGCCCTGGAAGAAGTCGTAGGCCTCGTCGACGGACATCCCCAGCACGTCGGCGATGGAGGCGTCCTTGTAGGTCACGTCGAGCGTCTCGGCGTTGTAGCGCGCGCCGTCGCAGGTCTCGCAGGGCACCTGCACGTCCGAGAGGAAGTTCATGTCGATGGTGACGGTGCCCTGGCCGCCACACTCCTCGCAGCGGCCGCCCTTGACGTTGAACGAGAACCGCCCCTTGTCGTAGCCCCGCTGTTTGGCGAGGTCGGTCTCGGCGAACAGCTCGCGGATGTGGTCGAAGACGTCGGTGTAGGTGGCGGGGTTCGAGCGCGGGGTGCGGCCGATGGGCGACTGGTCGATCAGGCGGACCGTCTCGATGGCCTCCAGCCCCTCGACCGCGTCGTGCTCGCCGGGGTCGACGTCGGTGTTGCCGTGCATCTCGCGGGCCAGCGACTTGTAGAGCACGTCGTGCATCAGCGTCGACTTGCCCGACCCGGAGACGCCCGTGATCGCGGTGAACGAGCCCAGCGGGAGGTCGACGTCCAGGTCCGCGAGGTTGTGCTGGCGCGCGCCGACGACGGTGATGTGGTCGGGGTTGCCCTCGCCGCCGTCGGCCTCCCGGCGGTCGTCGGGGACCGGAATCGCCCGGTCGCCCGAGAGATAGTCGCCGGTCACCGACGCCTCGGTCGCCTTGACCTCCTTGACGTCGCCGTTGACGACGACTTCGCCGCCGCGCTTGCCCGGCCCCGGGCCCATGTCGACGACGGTGTCGGCCCGCCGCATCGTCTCGGTGTCGTGCTCGACGACGATGAGGGTGTTTCCGAGGTCCCGCAGCTCTTCGAGCGTGTTCAGCAGGCGGTCGTTGTCGCGCTGGTGGAGCCCGATCGAGGGCTCGTCGAGGACGTACAGCACGCCGACGAGCCCGCTGCCGATCTGCGTGGCGAGGCGGATCCGCTGGCTCTCACCGCCCGAGAGCGTCGCCGCCTCGCGGTCGAGGGTCAGGTACTCCAGCCCCACCTCGCTCATGAACCCGAGCCGCGCCCGGATCTCTTTGAGGATCTCCTCGGCAATCTTCGTGTCACGGGCGTCGAGGTGGCCTTCCATCTCCTCGAAGTGGGTCAGCGCGTCGCCGATGGACATCCGGTTGACCTCGGTGATGGCAGTCCCGTCGACGAGCACCGCTCGCGACTCGGCTTTGAGGCGGGTGCCCTCGCAGGCCGGGCAGGTCGTGGTAGCCATGTAGTTCTCGATGTGGTCCCTGGCGCGGTCGGAGTCCGTCTCGACGTATCGCCGTTCGAGGTTCTGGATGACCCCCTCGAAGCGTTCGGTCTTCTCGCGAGTCCCGTTCTTGGTCGTCCACTCGAAGTGGACCAGCCCGTCGGTGCCGTAGAGGAACTGCCGGCGGATCGACTCGTCCAGCTCCTCGAACGGCGTGTCCAGGTCGACGCCGAAGTGCTCGGCGACGTTGTCCAGCTGCCGCGAGTAGTAGGTGCGGTTGTAGCTCCACGGCTCGAAGACGTGTTTGAGCGCTTTCGACGTGTCCTGCACGACGAGGTCCTCGCTGACCTCCTTGGTCGAGCCGATGCCGTCACACTCCGGACACGCCCCGTAGGGGCTGTTGAACGAGAACGACCGCGTCTCGATCTCACTGATGTCGATGCCGCAGTGCGTACACGCCAGATCCTCGGAGAACGTGACGACGAGGCGGTCGGCGGTCGCGTCTCCGTCTCCGTCGCCATCGCCGCCGTCCTCGTCGCTACTGTCGTCCGCACTCGCGCCCGAGAGGTCACCCACGGAGCGGGTCGTCGCGCCGCCCAGGTCCTCGGCCGCGCCCTCGGGCGGGTCGGGGACGATGACCTTCAGCAGTCCGTCGCCTTCCTCGACGGCCGTCTCGACCGAATCCGTGATCCGCGAGCGCGCCTCGGCGCTGACTTTCACCCGGTCGACCACCACGTCGATCGTGTGGTCGTAGTTCTCGTCCAGATCGGGGGTATCGAGCGACAGGTCGTACTCCTCGCCGTCGACCTCGACCCGCGCGTACCCCTCGCTCAGGAGTTCGTCGAACAGGTCCTCGAAGGCCCCTTTCTGATCGCGGACCACCGGCGCGGCGATCTTCGCCCGCGTCCCTTCGGGGAGTTCGAGGATCCGGTCGACCATGTTCTGGGCCGACTGCTCGCCCACCTCGCGGCCGCACTCGGGGCAGTGTGGCGTCCCCACCCGCGCGTACAGCAGTCGGAGGTAGTCGTGCAACTCGGTGACGGTCCCGACCGTCGACCGGGGGTTGTTGGCGGCGTTTTTCTGGTCGATCGAGATCGCCGGCGAGAGCCCTTCGACGTTCTCGACCTGCGGTTTGTCCATCTGTCCCAGGAAGTTCCGCGCGTAGGCCGACAGCGACTCGATGTACCGGCGCTGGCCCTCCGCGTAGATCGTCTCGAACGCCAGCGACGACTTCCCCGACCCCGACAGGCCCGTGACGACCGTCAGCTCCTCCCGAGGGATCTCGACATCCACGTCCTTGAGGTTGTGTTCCTCCGCCCCGCGGACCTCGATGACGTCCTTGCTCATTCACCCATAGCCAAGGCCACCAACAGTGAAACCCTGTCGATCCCAACCACCTTTTTCTGCGTCGGGTGTCCTCGCGAGCCTTCGGCTCGCTGCGGGCACCGCTCCTTGAAAAAGCTGGACCAAAAAGGGCCGGACGACTCACTCACTCCGTTCGTTCGCGTCCGGTGAACCGCGCCTGCGGCGCGGACAGGTAAGGCACGCCTGCCTTTCCCCGAGTCGCGCGACCGGCGCACTCGCGCCGGCACGCGCTCCCGGCCACCGCTCCGCCACCGCAACCGCTCCGCCACCGCAACCGCTCCGCCACCGCAACCGCTCCGCCACCGCAACCGCTCCGCCACCGCAACCGCTCCGCCACCGCAACCGCTCCCCACTGCAACCGCTCCGCCCGGCCCCGCCACCGCAACCGCCGTTTCACCCCCGCTGGCCGCCGTCCTGAACGGCGACGTTCGCTCCGGCTGACGCGCCGCCGCCCGGCGTCCGCGACCCGTCACCGTCCAGGTCGAAGGCTGCGATCAGCGACTCCAGTTCGTCCGCGCGATCGCTGAGCGAACTCACGTTGGCGCTGACCTGACTCATGGCCGCGGTCTGTTCCTCGGCGGCGGCGGAGACGTCGTCGCTCTCGGCGGCCGTCTCGCGACTGATATCGGCCACCTCGTCGACCATCGCGACGGCTTCCTCCGTGCTCGCGGCCTGGTCGTCGGCCGTCTCGCTTATCTCCCGGATCCCGTCGTCGGTCTCGGCGGCGTTGTCGGCCACCTGGTCGAACGCCTCGGCGACGTCCTCGACGGCCTCGAGTTCCGCCTCCATGTACTCCTCGGCGGTCCGGGCCTCCGCGACCGTCGTCTCGGTCTGGGACTGGACCTCCTCGATCAACCGCTCGATGTCGGCGGCGGACTCCTGGGTCTCCTCGGCCAGTTGCTTCACCTCGTTGGCGACGACGGCGAACCCGTCGCCGCCCCCGCCTGCCCCGTTGCCCGCGCGGGCGGCCTCGATGTTGGCGTTGAGCGCGAGCATGTTCGTCTGCTCGGCGATGTCGCCGATCAGGTCGACGATCTCGCCGATCTCGGCCATCCGGTCGTCCAGTCGCTCGACGTTGTCGACGGTCGAGTCGATGGCCGACTGGACCTCGCGAGCGTCCGCGATGGCGCCCTGAGCGGTCTCCTCGCCGTCGTCGGCGATGTCGGCGGTCTCGCGGGACGTCTCGGCGACCGTCTCCGCCGAGGCCGCGACCTCCTCGACCGTCGCCGAGAGGTTGTTCATCTCGCCGGCGACCTGTTGGAGCGTCTCGCGCTGTTCGTTCGCGCCGGCGGCGATCCCCTGGATGGAGTCGCTGATGGCCTCGCTGGCCTCGCTGGCCTCGTCGGTGCCGCGGTTAGCCTCCTCGCTCGCGGCCGCGATCTCGGCCGTGAACGCCTGGATCTCCCGCATCGCGACCGCGGTCTCGTCGAGCATCTCGTTGCACGCCTCGCCGATGCGGGCCATCGCTTCGCTCTCGCTTTCGGGGTCGAGTCGCACCGTGAGATCTCCCGCGGCCGCCTTCGTCATCGCCGCGCTGTAGGCGTCGGCCTTCGCTTCGAGGTGCTCGTTCATCCGCTCGACCTCGCGCTGGCGCGCCTCGGCCTCGGCTTTCGTCTCCTCGGCCTCCGCGCGCGCCTGCTCGATCTCGGCCTGTTTGGCTTCGAGGTCTTCCACCTCGTCGCTTTTGGCTTCCGCCGCTTCGAGCTGGGTCTGGGCCTCCTCGCGCGATCGCTCGGTCGAGACCCAGTGGGCCATCAGTGCCATCGCGAGCGCGAGGACGAACACGCCGTGGATGAGTCCCCAGACCCACGGATTCGAAATCGCGGCGTCGTGGTTGTAGACGCGACTCGGGTTTATCATCCCGAAGACGCCGTGGGTGAGGACGACGTAGCCGATGCCGAGCGCGAACGGTACCCAGTCCTCGTAGACGGCGACGACCGCCATCCCGACGAAAAAGTGGAAGTGCGCTTCGATGTACCCGCCGGAGAAGTGGACGAGCACGACCGACGCCGAAAGCAGTCCGGTCGTCGCCAGCGCGGTCCTGACCCGCCGGGGCAGCCGCGACAGGCTCGCGACGCCGACGAACGCCGTGACGACCCCCAGTTCGACCAGGATCGTCGAGAGCGGTATCGACGGGGTCGTCGCGCCCGTGACCGCCGTTTCGGTTCCCTCGAACAGTCCCAGCGCGAAGAGGAAGGGGAGATGCGCCAGGACCACGAGGACGATGCTTCGATGGCGGCGCCGCCAGGTCTCGGCCGGGATCGACTGCCCGTTCGGCACGTACGCGACGAACTCCGCGAGTTCGCGCTGCAAACCGCGAACCCACCCCCCGCCGGCCGCCCCCTCGACGCTGTTGCTCATACGCTGTCGGACCGACTGTTCGGTGAAAAGCTCGCGGCTCCGAGTATCAGACGCTATAATTCATTTTCGGGCGGTTGACAGTGGCAGGCGGTCGACACGCCGCGGCGGTGGCCCACTCACTCCGACTCGGAGCGGTCCTGGGCCCGGCGTTTCCACTCGCGTTCCTGCCGGCGCTCGGCGACGTGGCGGCGGCCGTCGGCCACCTCCGACCGAGCGCGTTCCTCGAAGGCCGTCAGGTCCGCGAGGAAGTCCGCCTCGAACGACTCCAGCACGTCGTAGGACCAGCGGTCGTCGTCGATGACGCCGCGGGGCAGATATCGATCCCTGATCTCGTCGGCCACGTCCTCGTGGCCGGCCGCGCGCAGTTCTTCTTCGGCCGCCGCGAGATGTTCCATCGCGTGGCCGGTGTTGTGGTGGAATTCGACGAGCTTGCCGTGGGCTCTCCGGAGCCACTCGACGCCGAGTTCGACCTCGTGGAGCGCGTCGACTTCCGCGTCCGTCAGCTCGGGTGCCGGTGTTCGGTCCTCCGTTGCCATGTGTCTTGGTACCACGTCTGTACGCAAATGTGTGCCGGTCGGTGCAGGGATGGTCACACCGTTTGGCCACTCGGGTGCCACGGCCTCGCGCCGCACCTCGAATTCACGCGGTCAGTCGCTGGACCCACTCCTCGTAGCCTTCGGGAGCGAACTCGGCGAGCGCGTCGGAGTCGGTCTCGCCGTCGTAGTTGATCAGGTAGGTCCGCCCGACTGCGTCGGCGTAGACGCGCTGGAAGTCGTAGACGAACCCCAGAACCGTGGCGTCGTCGGGAATCTCGTCGGAGTCGCGCAGGAACTCGACTTGCCGGTCGACGTTGTATTCGACGAGCTGGTTGATAACCTCGTCGTCCGATGCGGTCTCGTCGACGTTCGAGTCCGCGAGGCCGTCCTCGATCACGGGGACAAGCGCCTCGACGTACTTCTCGATGCCCGGCGCGTGGTCGGCGTCGCCGTCGGTCGCGGCGTGGTAGGCGGCGGTGACCGCGCCGCAACTGGTGTGGCCGACGACGGCGACGGTCCGGGTGCTCGCGTTCGCCACGGGGTAGAGCAGGTTCCCGTCGACGACCTGCTCCCCGTCGTAGCGATCCCAGGCCTGGTTGCCGATGTTGCCCGAGGTGAACAGCCAGCCGGGCTCGTCGACGGCCCACATCCCCTCCTGGGAGACCCGCGAGTCCGAGCAACACACCGAGACGACGGTCGGGTCCTGGCCGTCCTGGACGGCGGCGAAGTAATCGTCGGGGAGCGATTCCACGTGGTCGGCGTTGCCCGCCAGGAGCGCTTCGAGCGCGTCGGCTGTCATACCCGGTGGGTCGTGCGGGGGAACCAAAACGAGTGGGGATCCGGTGAGACCGCAGCAACCGTCGAGGTCACGCGTACGCCTCGAACTCCTCGCCGAAGACGAGGAAGTAGGCGACGCCGACGACGCCGATGGCGGAGGCGACGGAGAACGCCAGTTCGGGACCGGCGGTGAGCGTCTCCAGACCGAAGGGGTCGGCGGGCACGTCGACGCGCCAGTCGCTGCCGTAGAGGTAGCCGCCGACGGCGGCGCTGGGGATGCCGATGGTGTTGCGCAGCAGGTAGTACGCGCCGGTCACCCGGCCGCCTGCGTCGCGCTCGGCGGGACCGACGATGAGCGCCTTGTGCGCGGGCAACCCCGCAAAGCGCAGCCCCGAGAACGCGAAGAGGACGGCGACGACGAGCGGGTCCGCGGGCGCGAAGATCAGCAGCACGGGAAAGACGGCGTAGACGGCGAACCCGAGCGCGACAACGGGCTTGAGGCCGACGCGCTCGGCGGCGATGGAGACCGGCGCCATCGACGCGAGCGCGACGACCATCTCGATGCCCAGCAGGACGCCGAAGAAGACGGCGGGCGAGAGCGTGACACCCGCGACGGTCGCGTCGAGTTCCCAGATCCGCGTGACCACGAGGATGAAGAAGGCGTACACCATGCCGTTGGCGAAGCGGACGAGCGTGTCGGCGACGAGTAAGGGCCGCAGTTCCGCGGGGAGGTTTCGCAGGTCCTCCCGGACCGCGGCGACGCCCTCGAACTCCTTGCCGAACGAGTCCGACTCGGACTCGTAGGCGACGTGCTGGACGGCGGTGGCGACGGCCCCGAAGACGACGGCAGCGCCGAGTACCCAGTAGAAGCCGGGGAGGATCGCTTCCTCGCCCTCGCTGCCGGCGAGAAAGAGGAGGCCTGCGGCCAGGAGCGGCCCGATAAGGAAGGCCGTCCGGCGGAAGGTTTCGGTACTGGCGAACCCGCGGGCCAGGCGAGCGTCGGGGACGCTCTGTTTGACGATGGCGAAGGTCGCGCCGAGGCCGAAGGACTTCCAGGCCTGCGAGAGGACGAGACCGACGAAGATCCAGACCCAGGGTTCGACCGCGAGGCCGACGAGGTCGACGGTCCCGACGAGGGGAGCGACCAGCCAGAACAAAAAGCCGACCGTCGACATGAGTCCGAACAGCGTCAGGGCGGAGCGCGAGCCGACGCGGTCGGAGAAGACGCCGCCGGCGTAGGGGTAGACGGCGCTGATGACGTTGCCGAAGGATCCGTAGAGCCCGACCACGAACGGGGAGGCGCCGAGGACGACCAGGTACTCCGAGAGGTAGCGGCCGGTCATCTGGAAGCCGAGGCTGAACGCGAACATCGCCACCGAGAGGACGAGCACGTCCCGTTCCAGCGAGAAGAACTGTCGGACTGTTCCACGCACGCTCGGCGTGTCGGAACTCACCGGTCACACCGCCCCGCGACTGTCCCCATATCGGCCCCTCCAGTCGAAGCGGACTAAAATCACGTGTGGCGGTGGTCCTTACCGGTTCGCCACGTCACCGAAAACGGAGAGTCAGGAGCGTCGAACGGCTACCGTCGGCGCCGAAGCGCGACCAGCGCGAGTACGGCGACGAGCGCGGCGATGGCGCCGAAGCCGGGGCCGCTGTCGCCGCTCGAGGTCGTGGTCCCGGTGGCCGTGTCGGTCGGCGTCGCGGTCGGCGTCGCGGTCGGGGTCGGACTGGGCGTGGGCGTCGCCGTCGGCGTGTCCTCCGGCGCCGGGCGGACGCCGGTGACGACGACGCTGGTCTCCAGGTCGCCTTTCGCGGCGCTGATGGTGTGGTTGCCGATCGTCTCGATGGACACGCGGGCGACGCCGTTGGCGTTGGTCTCGGCGGCGGTTTCGCCGTCGAGGCTCACGCTGGCGTTCGCCACGGCGTCACCGTACTCGTCGGTGACGGTCACGACGGCGGTCCCGTTGACGACGATCTGTTCGTTTATGGTCTCGACCGACAGCGCGGGGGTCCGGCGGATACTCGCATTGAGCGACGTCTGTGCCTCGCGGACGGTGAGCGTGCGCGTCACGCTCTGGTACCCCTCCTTGTCCATCACGACCTCGTACTCGTCGTTGACGGGGACGCTGACGGTCACCGACCCCGTGCCCTGGGTCGTCACGTCGATCTGGTCCTCGATACTGACGTTGACGTTGCTCAGCGGCCGCGCCGGGTCGAAGTGGTCGTCCGTGACGGTGAAGGTGACCAGCCGGGAGTCGCGGGTGATGTGGATCGGCTGGGTCACCTCGCCGTCGACGGTGAACTCCGTCTCGTTCCGGAGATACCCCTCCTTGTACGCGAGCAGCGAGTAGTTGCCCTGTTCGATCTCTCCGGTGACCAGTTCGCCGTTCGCGTTGGTGCGCGCGGCGGTGACCCGCTCGCGGTCGTGGGCGAGGCGAACGATCGCGTCGGGGACGCGACCGCTCCCGTTCCTGACGACGACGGTGGCCTGGCCCTTCTGTGCCATCTCGATGGTCACGTCGCGTTCGCTGGCGTCCTCGACGACGTACGGGTTGTTCCGGACGTAGTGGGTGTGGTCGATCCTGATCGTGACGTCCTTGCCCTCGGGGACGTCGAGGAACGCCTTGCCGTTGTTCGCCGTGGTGCGGTTGACGGGCCCGCCGTCACCGCCGTCCCACGTCGCGCTGAGTTCGGCGTCGCCGAGCGGGTTCCCCCCCTGATCGACGACGGTCACCGTCAGGGTGACGTCGACCGACGAGGCGCCCGCTGTCGCGACCGCGCCGACCCCACCGGCGGCGGCCGCGGCGACGACGACCAGCGAGAACAGTACCGTCCCGACCCGTGCGCGTGTACTCGTCATGTGCTAGGCCTCGAAAGGGTCCCCCATATCTCTGTCGGCCGTCCATCTCCCGCTCCCGCCGCTTGCCGCGGATATCACGACTGGATCAGCGACGGTCGCCCATCTCCGCGACCAGGTCCGCGACCTCCGCGCGGGTGACCGTCGTCATCGCGCCGGGGAGGGTGCGAGTCAGCGTCGCACAGGCGACCCCGTGAGAGAGCGCCTCGCCCGCGTCGCCGCCCGCGAGCAGTCGTTCGAGGAAGGCACCGGTGAACGCCTCGTGCTGACCGCTGGGGTCGACCGCCTCGACGTCGACGCTGTCTTCCTCGTGGATGACGTTGTCGTGCCAGGCCAGCGCACCCCACTCGCTGCGCGTGATGACCACCACATCGAAGTCGTGTGTCGAGGCGATCGTGTGCGCGAGTTCCCTTGGTTCGCCGCTGCGCTCGAACACCGTCCGCGCCTGGTCCTCCGCGGCGACGAGGATGTCCACCGCGTCGAACACGCCCGCCAGCGTCTCGCGTGCCTCCTCGGGCGACCAGAGGCCCGGGTTGTAATCGAGGTCCATCGCGACGACGCTCCCGCCCGCGGCGCGCAGGACCGCCTCGGCGGTCTCGACGACGCTGCCCGACAGCGCGAGCGTGCTCCCCGCGACGAACGTCGCGTCCGCCCGCTGGACCCGGTCCATCGGCAACTCCCCCGGCGTCACGCTGGCGATCGCCGCGTCCCCGCGGTCCTGAATCTGTCGCCCCTCGCGCGGTTCCACGCCGGGTTCGGCGAACTCCAGGCTCTGGCGGCCGTCGTCGGCCCACGCGACCGTCGTCTCGACGCCGTGTTCGCGCAGCGCGCGCTCGACGCGGTGGCCCAGCGGCGAATCGGGCAACTTCGACAGCCAGGCGGCCTCGGCGCCCATCGCGGCCGCCGCGACGGCGACGTTGCTCTCCGTCCCCGACACCCGAATGCGGGCGTCCGCGGCCGTCTCCAGTCGTTCGCCCCCCGCCGGCGACACGCACAGGCTCGTCTCCCCGAACGTCACCAGGTCCGTCATACCCCCTCGATCGGAACCATGGGGTTTAGCTTTCGTGGTCGACGTGACAGTTCCGAGTCCGTTTTCTCCTCGGTCAGAGATCACGTATCGTTTTCACGCGCGGCACACGACAGTCAGATCAGATGACGCGTGCAACGCTTCGCCGCCTGCGCCGGGGTGTCGTTTCGGCGCTCCAGTGGGGACTCACCGCCCACCTGATTTTGCTCGCGGTCTCCGGCCTCCTGATCCCCGTTCTCTCCGGACCCTACAACCTGGCACTCCTGTACAGTGGGACAGCCCTCGCGTTCTCGTACGGGTACGGGCGGACCGACCCCGGCGACGACCCCGAAACACGGCGCGACCACTCGGCGAGAGTCGAGTACCTCGTCGCCCTCGTGCTGACCGCTATCTTTCTGGTGTACGGGCTCGTCCCGCTGTTGCGACGCGTCGGGCTCGAGTCGGCGTTCGATGTCTACATCACTACCTCCCTTTCCCTCGGCGCGCTGTTGTTGCTCCTGACACCGCTTGCCATCGCGTACGCAGCCGTCTACGTCGCCGATATCAGGCTCTACGCCGACTATCTGTCACGGGCGTAGCGAACGCGGGCGCGATCGGTCGCCCGGCGGGACGCGACGGCGGTGCGGTCAGTGCCCGGGATAGTCCCGCTCGAAGCGCGCCTCGATCTCGTCGCGGTCGATCTCGATGACGACGGGCCGGCCGTGCGGACACGCCCAGGGGTTCTCGCAGTCGTCGAGCGCCGCGAGCAGGTCGCGCACGGACCCCTCCGTCAGCGAGGTGTTGCCGGTCACCGACGGGTAACACGCCAGGTCCGCGAGCAGTTCGTCGGCCGCGGCCTCGACCGTCTCGGCGGCCGATCCCTCGGTGACGAAGGCCGCGAGCGCGTCCCGCAGCAGGTCGGGGTCGGCCGCCTCCGCCACGAGCGACGGCACCGTTCGAACCTCGACGGTGCGGTCGTCGACGCGCTCGGCGCGAAAGCCCAGCGTCGCCAGCGCCTCGCGGTGGGTCTCGAACAGTTCGGCTTCCCCGGCTGTGAGCGACAGTTCGACCGGTTCGGCGAGCGCCTGGGTCGCCGTCTCGCCGGCGAACGACTCGCGCAGGCGCTCGTAGTTGACCCGCTCGTCGGCCGCGTGCTGGTCGATCAGGACCAGGCCCGTTTCGGTCTCCGCGAGCACGTACGTCTCGTGCAGCTGGCCGAGCACGCGCATCGACGGGAGTCCGTCGAAGTCGGTCGGTTCGGCCGCGGTCGCGGTCGTCCCGTCCGCGCCCGCAGCCGGCCCACCCGAGTCCGCCCCGTCGCCGCTCAGGCGAGCCTGGTCGTGGCGCTCGCTGAACTTCCGGCGGCGGTCGTGCGGGTCGCTGGGCTGCGGCGCATCGGTGGTTTCGACGGCCATCGGATCTGCCGTCCCGGTCTCCGCGGATTCGTCGCTCGACTCCGCGTCCGCCGGTGCGTCGCTCGCCTCCGCTGGCTCCGGCGTCGCGCGCCCGTCGTCGTCGGTCGAGGTCCGCCCCGACGCTGGCGGCGAAGACCGCGATTCCGTCCGGTCCGCGGTCGACGCGCTCGCCCTCTGTTCGGACTCGTCGCGCTCGGTGTCGGCGCCGTCGCTCGCGGCGCGCTCGCCGTCCGTCTCTGCCGCGGAGCCGGATCCGGACTCGCCGCCGCGCTCGGGCGCGATCTCGGTCTGTTCGGGCGCGGACTTGCCCCGCGGCGCGCCGCTGCGGAGGAAGCCCTCCTCCAGCAGCGCCACCTCGACGGCCGCCCGGATCTGCTCGCGGACACCGGCCTCGTCGGCGAATCTGACTTCGAGTTTCCGGGGGTGGACGTTCACGTCCACGTCGCCTGCGGGCAGGTCCAGAAAGAGGACGGCGAAGGGGTATCGATCCGGCGCGAGTTGCGTGCCGTAGGCATCGACGACGGCGTCGCGGACGGCGCTCGCGGTGACGTAGCGCCCGTTGACGTACGTCGAGCAGTACTCGCGGGTGCTCCGGGTCGTCTCGGGGTGGCTCACCAGCCCAGACACCCCCTCCAGGGGGCCGTCGGGAAAGTCCTCGTCGTCCGCGCTCGCATCGACTTCGACCATCGAGCGGGCCACGTCGCGGCCGTACACGGAGAGGACGGCCTCTCGGCGGTCGCCCTGCCCGGTCGTGGCGAACGTCTCGCGACCGTCGTGGGTGAGCGAGACGGCCACGTCGGGATTGGCCAGCGCGTAGCTCGTGACGACGGTGTTGACGTGGGCGAATTCTGTACTTTGTTGTTTGAGGTATTTCCGGCGCGCGGGGACGTTGTAGAACAGGTCGTCGATTTCGATGGTCGTGCCCTCGGGACAGCCGGCGGGGTCGACCCCGGTCACCTCGCCGCCCTCGACGGTGAGTTTCGTGCCGCGATACGACTCGACGTCGCGGTCGGCGCGCGGCCGAGTCGTGACCGTCAGTCGGGAGACGGCGCCGATGGCGTGGAGCGCCTCGCCGCGAAAGCCCAGCGTGGCGACGCCCGCCTCCAGGTCGTCGATGTCGCGGATCTTCGAGGTGGTGTGTTCCTCGACGGCGGTTCGGACCTCCTCCTCGGTCATGCCGATGCCGTCGTCGCTGACGGTGATCCCCTCGGTGCCGCCGGACTCGACGGTGACGTCGACCCGGGAGGCGTCGGCGTCGAGGCTGTTCTCGACGAGTTCCTTCACGACGGAGGCGGGCCGCTCGACCACCTCCCCGGCGGCGATGCGCTCGACGGTCGCCTCGTCGAGCCGGCGAATCTCGGTCATGAATCGTTCGTGTGGGCGGGTGCGTCAAAACACTCCCGGAGCCCCGCCGGCGCCGTCGACCACGATTCAGTCACGGCTTACCGCCGGTCGAGATAGCGCCGGATCCGGTCGAACAGGACCATCCACGCGAAGATCGCGAGCCCGAACGCCAGCCAGAGAGCGACGAACGGGTCCACCCCGATTCCGAACACACCGGTACGTAGCGGTCGGCGCGGAAAACCGTTCCCCCGCGCGGTCGGCGTCGTTCACTCGGCCGCCGCTTCGACGTCGGTCTCGCGGTCGGCGACCGCGCGCTCGATGGCGTCTTCGAGGGGTTCGAAGTGCATCTCCTCGATAGCGCCGTCGGGCGTGTACCAGCAGAAGTCGTCGTAGTCGTCGCTCAGTTCGACGTTCCGGCTGCGAGCCTCGGCGCGGAAGAGGACGGCGTAGACGGGCTGGTCGCCGCTCCCCCAGATGTCGGTGACGGTCCCGACCGGTCGTTCGACGGTGACGTGCAGGCCGATCTGGTCGAACAGCGCGCGCCGGAGCGCCGGCTCCGGGTCCGTGTCGGCCTCGATGCGCTGGCCCGGAAACGTCCACGGTCGCAGCCCGCTCGTGACCAGCAGCACGTCCCCGCCCGGTCCGAAGACGATCCCCCGCTGTGTCACCTGCCCCCGGAAGTACTCCGCCATTGCTACTCGGGTGCTCGCGAACCCTCTTGAACGTTTGCCCCCGCTCCCATGGTGACCTGTCGCGTCGGTGCCTCCGCCCCCTGTCCGGCGCCTCCGACCGTCGTCGCGACGCTCACCACGCCGCGTCCAGCACGCCCTCGATTTCGTCGGTCGTCGGGTCGACGCCCTCGGGTGCGGCCGGGAGCAACCCGTCACCGTGGATCTCGGCGGCGATCGAGGGAAAGTCCGCGCGGGCGAGCCCGTCGATCTCGCGCAGTCGCGAGGGGAGGCCGAGGTCGTCGCTCAGGGCCGCCACCGCGTCGACCACTCGGTCGGCCAGGTCGTCGTCGGTCGTACTCTCCGCCCCGATGCCCAGGCCGTCAGCGAGCAGGTCCCGGCGGGCGTGGGCGTGCTCGAAGACGTACTCGAGGACGTGCGGCGCGAGGACCCCGTGGACGGTGCCCTGGTGGACGTCGTAGTCGTGGGAGAAGCCGTGGGCGAAGGCGTGGATTATCGAGGCGCGATAGGTACCGGGCGTGGAGATCCCGTACTGCGCGAGGACGACCGCCGCCACGGACTCGTAGAGGGGCTGTTCGTCCATCGACTCCTCGGGGAGCGTCGCGAACCCCGACCGGGCCAGCGAGAGCGCGCGCATCGCCGTGCCGTCGGTGATCGGCGTCGCGTACGGCGAGTAGAGACACTCGACGGCCTTGTCGATCCCGTTCATCGCCGAGGCACAGCGGACGCCCGTCGGCGTGGTCTCGAACAGCGCGAGGTCGTAGAACAGCGCGGCGGGCATGAGTCGTCGGTCGCTGGCGCTTCCGTTGGGAATCTCGCGTTCGGGTACGCTCGCGGGGTCGAGCGTGAGTCCGACGCCGGCGATGACCGAGAGATCCGCGCCGGCGAGCGTCGTCGGGACTGCCACGACGGGTACGGGGTCGCCGTCGGGCGCGACTTCGACGGTGCCCGAGTCGACGGCCCGCTCGGCCGCGGCCCGCGGGTCGTCGTGGCTGGTGAGCGCGCTCGCCACCTTCGCCACGTCCAGGCTGGACCCGCTGCCGACGGCGACGAGCGACGCGGCCCCCGACTCGTGGACGCGCTCGGCCGCCGCCAGTCCGGTCGCGAGGTGTTTGGCCGGGGTGGTCTCGTCGAACACGCCGACCAGACGGTCGCCCAGTCCCGCTTCGACGGGGCCCATCACGTCGGGGTTCGCGCCGACGTGCTCGCCGGTGACGACGAGCGCGCTATCGAGGTCGCGGTCCGCGAGCGCGGCGTCCAGGTCCGAGACACAGTCGCGACCACAGCGCAACTCGCCGGGGTCGTACTCGAGCGCGAACCTCCGTGCTGGCGTGTCCGTTCTCGTCATATGGCAGTATTGCGACGAGACGCGGATAAGTCCTCCCGGACCCCGGATCTGCTCGGGACCAAGCGGGGGGACTGGTTGCGGTGGTGGTGCGGTGGCGGTTGCGGTGCGGTGGCGGTGGGGTTGCGGTGGGGTCGTGGGGCGGTGCGGTGGTGGTGTGGTTGCGGTGCGGTCGCGGTGCGGTGGCGGTGGAGTTGCGGTGCGGTCGCGGTGCGGTCGCGGTGCGGTGGCGGTGGAGTTGCGGTGCGGTCGTGGGGCGGCGGCGGGACGGTGCGGTCCTGGTGTCCTGGCGAGTCTTGCGAGCCAGGGCTCGGGAGAGCTTGCTCTCCCGGTGGACTGAAAGGGCGAGGCGCGCTCGCGTTCATGTAGTCGCCTGCTGGACCACTGTCCGCGCGGGCGGTGCGGAGAGCGCGGATATGTCCAGCAGCGACCGCGAGCGCGGCGAGGGCTTTCATCCCATAGGATCGACTGCGGTTGCAGTTGCGGATTCGTTTACAGTCGAGAAGACAACTAGCGGGCGCGGCGAGGGCTTTCAACGCAGACGAGCGAGTGCGGTCGCGGTACGGTCTGCGGTCGCGGTACGGTCTGCGATCACGGCATCGACTGCGGTTACGGTGTCGTCTGCAGTTACGGTATCGTCTGCGGTCACATCGAGAGCGAGCGATACGGATGCGCGGTGGGTCGGAAAAACAGCCGATCAGGTCGTTCGCACGCCTACTCCTCGCCGGACTCGTAGTGCTCGCCGGCGGCGGAGGGGATGCGGGTGCGTCCGACCAGCGCGAGGACGACGATGACCATCACGAAGGGGATGACCCGGACGAGGGGACTGGGAACGCCGATGTCGACGTTCTGGAGGCTGGTCTGGATGGCGTCGAGGCCGCCGAACAGCAGCGTCGAGAAGAAGGCGCCGACGGGGTTGTAGTTGCCGAAGAGGTAGGCGACGATGGCGATAAAGCCCTTGCCGTTGACCATCGTCTGGCCGTTGCCGGTGAACTGGCCGAGGCTGAGCGAGAGCGCGGCGCCGCCCATCCCGGAGAAGACGCCCGAGAGGAGGACGGCGGTGTAGCGGACGCGAGTGACGCTGACGCCGGCGGTGTCGAGCGCCTTCGGGTTCTCGCCGCTGGCGCGGACCCACCGGCCGAATCGCGTCCGGTAGAGGAGATACCACGAGATGGCGACCATGAGGAACATGAGGTAGACGCCGACGTCCGCCTCGACGAGGGCGCCGACGACGACGACGACGGAGGCGTGGAAGAGGCCGCCGATCACCGGCAGGTCGGCGACGAAGGTCAGCCCGTCGCCGACGAGGCCGCCGACCGAGGAGACAGCGCCGCCGACGACCGGGAGGCCTTCGAGGACTTCGTTCATGCCCGGGGGCGTGCGGACGCTGTCGGTGTTGGGGGCGCCGTAGACGACCTGGGAGGCGAAGGGGGCGAGGCCGAGGGCGATCAGCCAGACGGCGAGGCCGGCGATGATCTGGTCGGCGCGGAACTCGATGCAGACGACGGCGAACAGCGCGGCGAGCAGCGTGCTCGCGAGGACCGCGGCGAAAAACGCGATCCAGAGGTTGTTCGACAGGTCCATCGCGTAGATGGCGGTGAATGCGGAGATGATGAGCAACCCCTCCAGCCCGATGTTGATGACGCCGCTTTTCTCGGCGAAGATGCCACCGATGGCGGCGAGGACGATGGGCGTCGACCGGCGCAGCGCCGACCCGATGGTCCCCTTCGCGAAGATCACCTCGAGCAGGGTGCCGAAGATGGAACCGGGGAAGGCGACGCCGAGCGCGCCGAGGCCGAGCAACGTCCCGACCGTGACGACGGCGAGAAAGCCCCGTCGGCCGATGTCGAAGGCGTCGACATCGAGGGCGGACGGGAGCGCCGAGCGGACGCTCATCGGTGCTCACCTCCGGCGGCGGCGCTGTCTCGTGGCGTCGTGGTTCCGTCCCCTGGCGGCGGTCCGTCGCGGTCGTGCCCGCCGTCGGTCGCGACGGCGGTCCCGCCCGGTCGGTCGGGTTCGGCCGGGAGGACCCGGCGACCGATCAGCCGGAAGAACTCCGGCATGGCGACGAAGAGGATGATGAGCCCGCGCAACACGCCGACGAGCTGGGGCGGGACGTCCGTCGAGAACTGCACGACGATCGTCCCGCTTTTGAGGACGCCGAAGAGGAAGGCGGCGAAGCCGACGCCGAGGGGGTTGTTGCCGGCGAGGATGGCGACGGTGATGCCGTCGAAGCCGTAGGCGGGCACGCCGGTCTGGTAGTTGCCGAGGACCATCAGGACGTACACGGCACCGCCGATGCCAGCGAGGGCGCCGGACAGCGACATGCTCGCGACGATGGTTCGCTTGGCGTCGACGCCGCCGAACTCGGCGGCTTCGGGCTGGATCCCGCTCGTCCGGATGTCGTAGCCGAAGGCGGTCCGGGTCAGCAGGTAGTACAGCGCGAGGATGCAGCCCGCGGCGAACGCGAGCGCGACGATCGAAAAGCCCGACGGGTCCGGGAACACGAGCGCCGGAAACAGCGCGTAGTCGGGCAGCGGGACGGTCTGGTTGGCGAAGCTGTCGGGGTCTTTGAACACGTCGCGGACGAGATAGAGGACCACGCCGGTCGCGACGAAGTTCAACATGATCGTCGTGATCACCTCGTTGGCGTCGGCGTAGGCCTTGAGCGCGCCCGGTACGGCGCCGTAGAGACCGCCGAAGAGAGCGCCGACGAGGAGTCCGAACGGGACGAGCACGAGCGTGCCGGCCAGCCCGGAGACCAGCGACGAGGCCCAGAGGACCGACACCGCCGTCGCCAGTCCGCCGACGATCATCTGTCCCTGCGACCCGATGTTGAAGATGCCCGCGCGGAACGCCAGCGCGACGGACAGCCCGGTGAAGACCAGGATCGTCGTCTCCTTGAGCGTGTTCGCCATCTGGGCGTTCAGCGGGTCGTAGCCGGCACGGAACGGGTTGATAGCCCCGTCGGTGAAGGGACTGAGCGGCCCCCACCCGCGCTTGAGCGGGTCGCCCAGCGCCCCGATGAACAGCCGGTCGAAGACGAGCACGGGGTCGTAACAGAAGCCCATCCGGAACAGCTGCGGGAACCCGAAGGGCCGGGGGTGGGTGAGCACGAAGGCGGCCTCCCCGCAGGTGGTCATCCGGCCGCCGACGAGGATGATAATGGTGCCGATGGCCACCGCGAGGACGAGCGAGGCGAGGCTGATCAGCGCCCGCTCGGCCGCCGAGGCCGCGACCAGCCGTTCGAGGGCACTCCGGGCGCGGTCGCGGACGCTCACTCGCCGTCACCTCCCGACTCCGCATCGGCAGCCTCCGCATCGGCGGCCTCCGGGTCGGCAGCCTCCGCATCGGCGGCTTCCACCGTGACGTCGTCGTCCGTGACGGCGGTCGCCTCCGGCGCGCCATTCTCGTCGGCCGATTCCGGGCGCTCGCCGGCCATCAGCAGGCCGAGTTCCTCCTCGGTGACTTCGTCGGGGTCGACGGTGTCGACGAACGACCCCTCGTAGATCACGGCGAGGCGGTCCGAGAGCGCCTGCACCTCCTCGAGTTTCGAGGAGACGAGCAGTATCGCGACTCCCTGCGAGCGCAGTTCGAGCAGGCGCTCGTGGATGAACTCGATCGACCCGACGTCGACCCCGCGGGTCGGGTGGGCGGCGACCAGTAGCGTCGGGTCGCGCTCGAACTCGCGCCCGACGACGAACTTCTGCTGGTTCCCGCCCGAGAGCGACTCGGCTTCGGTGTCCGCGTCCGGCGGGCGCACGTCGTACTCGCCGATGACGCTCTCGGCGTGGTCGCGCGCCTCGCCCCAGTCGATCCGACCGTTCCGGGCGAACGGCGCCTGGTGCTGGCTGCCCAGCAGCCCGTTCTCGACGAGGTCGTAGTCCATCACGAGCCCCTGCTCCTGGCGGTCCTCGGGCACGTAGGACATCCCGGCCTCGATCCGCTGGCGGCGCGACCGGTCGGTCAGGTCTCTGCCTTCGAGGGTAATCGTTCCGGAATCGGGCGTCTGCAGGCCGGTGATGGCCTCGACGAGTTCGGACTGGCCGTTGCCGTCGACGCCTGCGACGCCGAAGATTTCGCCCTCGCGGACCGACAGCGAGAGGTCTTCGACCGCGCGGACGTTCCGGTCGTCGGTGACGACGAGGTCGTCGACCGCGAGCACCTCCTCGCCGAAGTCCGTCGGTGGGCGTTCGACGTCGAGCAACACCTCGCGGCCGACCATGAGTTCGGCGAGTTCCTCGCGGGTGGTCGCGCTGGCGTCGACGGTGCCGACGTTTTTCCCGTCCCGGAGGACGGTGATCTCGTCGGCGGCGGTCATCGCCTCGCCGAGCTTGTGGGTGATGAAGATGATCGTCTTGCCCTGGGCGGTGAGTTCGTCGAAGACGGCGAACAGATCCCCGACCTCCTGGGGGGTGAGGACGGCGGTCGGTTCGTCGAGGATGAGGACGTCGGCGCCACGATAGAGGGCCTTGAGGATCTCGACGCGCTGCTGGACGCCGACGGAGACGTCCTCGATGCGGGCGTCTGGGTCGACGTCGAAGCCGTAGCGCTCGCTGAGTTCGACGACGTCCTCGCGGGCGCGGCCGCGGTCGACGGAAAGTCCGGTCAGCCGGGCGAGCCCGCTCTGGCGGCGGGGTTCGTTGCCGAGCGTGATGTTCTCGGTGACGGTCATCGGGTCGACGAGCATGAAATGCTGGTGGATCATGCCCACGCCGACGTCGATGGCGTCGCGCGGGGAGTCGAACGAGCGCTCCTCGCCGTCGACGACGACGGTCCCCGCGGTGGGCTCGTAGAGTCCGTAGAGGACGTTCATCAGCGTCGTCTTTCCCGCGCCGTTCTCGCCGAGCAGGGCGTGGACCGACCCGCGGTCGACGGTCAGATCCACGTCGTCGTTGGCGACGACGCCCGGGAATCGCTTCGTGATCTCGCGTAACTCGACTGCGGGCGTACTCATTCTAGGGGTCGATGTAGGGGGTGGATGTCGGGGGTCGGTGTCGGAGTCGATCTGTCGGCCGGTGGCTCCCGAGAGCGGGCAGTCCTCATAGTGATTATTGTAGATTATTTCCGGATCGCGCCGACCCTGCCGTCGGCGCGTACCGGTACATCGCTACAATAATCACTATCAGACGTTGCCGGGGTCGGACGGGACCGAGATGTCGCCGTCGATGATCGCCTGTTTCGACGTGGCGACGGGGTCTTTCACGTCGCTGGGGATCTCCGAGCTCAGTTGCTGCCCGTAGACGATGTCGACGCCTTCATCGTCGAGACCGAGCGAGACGACGGAGCCGCCCTGGAAGCTGTCGGTCGCGGTCGCCTCGATCGATTCGTAGACGGCGGTGTCGACCCGCTTGACCATGCTCGCGAGGATGACGTCCTGGTAGGAGCTCTTGGTGACCGACTGGTCGCGGTCGACGCCGATGGCGAACCGCTCCTGTTCCTGTGCGGCCTGGAAGACGCCGGTCCCGGTGTTACCCGCGGCGTGATAGACGATGTCGGCGCCGCTGTTGTACATCGACAGGGCGGCCTCGCGCCCGCCGGACGGGTCGCTGAAGTCGCCGACGTAGTTGGTGATGACGTCGACGTTCTCGTTTGCGTGTTTCACACCAGCGGTGAAGCCGGCCTCGAACTTGCGGATGAGGTCGGACTCGACGCCGCCGACGAAGCCGACGTTCGTCGAGTCGCCGTCGGTCGACCCCGCGCCCGCGGAGAAGTCCTGGGAGGTGAGGATCCCGGCCATCTGGCCGACGAGGAAGGATCCCTCGTGTTCCTTGAACGTGTAGCTGGAGACGTTGTCCGAACTCACGACGCTGTCGACGATCATGAAGTCTTGGTCGGGGTAGTTCGACGAGGTAGTCCCGAGCGAGTCGGCCTGGAGGAAGCCGATACAGCAGACCAGGTCGTAGTCGGGGCTCGACGACTGGGCGAACTGCTGCTGGAAGGAGCCGAACTCCGAGGGCGACTCGGGCTGGACTTCCCGGTACTCGAGGTTGAAGTCCTCCTCGGCGGCGAACAGCCCCTGCTGGGCCTGGTCGTTGAACGACCCGTCGCCGAGGCCGCCGGCCGCGTACACCATCCCGACGTTCGTCGGTTCCGCCGAGGTGGGTGTCGACATCTCCGTCGGCGTGGCGGTACCGTCCATCCCGCCCGGCGTCTCCGTGTCCGTACTCGCCGCGGGCGTGTCGGTCGGCGTGTCCTCCGGTTCGGTATCCGTCGAGTCACTCGGGCCACCAGAACACCCCGCCAGTCCCGCGATACCTGCCGCACCGAGCGCCTTTATCAGGCGTCGTCGGTCGTAGTCCATGTTCGACTCCACACTGTGGCGACGCCACCATAAAATCACCGACGAGAACAGCTACGGAGATTGAGTATTCCCGCATCAAAGACCCACACGTATAGACGTATGTCGGATATTTAACCCCCTCACGCAACGGATTCATCCCTTGATCCCGATTTCTCATTACACGGTAATACCACTAGTATGTCTAAATATCTGTCATGTCGTGTTTCTCTGTATGACCCGATTGCATTCCAGACGTGTCTCGGTCGCAGTCCGGGCCCACCGATCGACGACCGTTCCACGATCCGGAACGGGCTCGCGACACAGTACTTCGTCACGCTGTGAGACACCGATAGATCCGAACGTCGAAGGCTTTCGTTTCCTCATAATGAACTTATTTGTTTGCAAAATACTTTTCAACGATCGTTCGTAGGTGAGGGCATGGATCGGAGACGATTCCTCGCGACGTTTTCGGCGACAGCGGCGCTCGGACTCGCCGGCTGTCCCGGAGATTCTGGTGGGACGGACACGCCGGGTGAGACGGCTGACGGGGGCGCGAACGATGGTGGCAGGACACCGACCGCGACGCCGACGGACCCGCCGATGCCGACGGCGACGCGGTCGCCAGCGGACCCGGCGACTCCGTCAGCGACGCCGACGGACGCACCGACACCCACCGCGACACCGACGGACGCACCGACGCCCACCGCGACGCCGACACCGAGCGGCCCGGTCGAGTCGGACCTGCCGGCGTTGCGGACCGACGGCAAGTGGGTCGTCGACGAGGACGGCAACGAAGTCGTCCTCCGCGGCGTTGCGACGGTCGAACCCGGGTGGGGGATGGATTACCCCGACCAGAACGGGGGGAACTTCTGGGAGACGCTGACGCACCTGACCGACGAGAGCCGGGGCTGGTACCCCGGGGTCGTCCGGGTCCCCTGTACCATCGGCGGGTGGGAGAACGCCGGGGGGCCGTCGGCGTACGCGGCGGAGTACCTCGACCGGATCGTCGACCATTGCGCCGAGAACGGCGTCTACGTGATGATCGACCACCACCTGGTCAAAGAGTACGAGTCCGACGAGACCGACCGGAAGATGCGGCGGTTCTGGAACGACATTGCGCCCCGCTACGCCGACCGCTCGCACGTGATATACGAACTGTACAACGAGCCCACCGAACCGGCCTACTGGGACGACGACGAGCGCGCCTGGAGCGCCTGGAAGGACGTCGCTCAGCCGTGGGTCGACCTCGTCCAGGACCACGCCCCGGACCGGCCGCTGATAATCGGGTCGCCCCGCTGGACCTCGTTGCCCCACATGGCCCCCGAAGACCCCTTCGAGGGCGACAACCTGATCTACTCGGGCCACATCTACCCCGCGAACGGCGAGCCCGAAGGGTTCGACGAGATCTACGGTCAGCCCGCCAACGAGGTGCCCGTGATGATCACCGAGTTCGGCTGGTCCCGGACCGGCGAGGCGAGCGTCGACCTGGGGACGACCTCGGGGTGGGGCGACCCGTTCGGCGAGTGGCTCGCCTCCTACCCGAACATGGGGTGGCAGGCGTGGTGTTTCTCCGGCGGGTGGCTCCCGCGACTGATCGATTCCGAGGCCAACGTCCTCGGCGGCGACGCCTACGCCGGCCACACCGTCAAGCAGTGGCTCTACGACAGGCGCAACGACCGCACGCCGGACGAACTGACCACCGAGGGCGCCGCCTACGAGGGCCCGACCGACGAGACGCCGCCGCCCGCGCCGACGGGCCTGAACGCGTTCGAACTCTCCGACGAGGAGTACGAGGTCGTCTGGGACGCCACCGAAGACGGCGAGACGTCGACGCAGTTCTACCGCGTCTACGTCAACGGCTCCGAGCAGGGCATCACCAGCGCGGAGACGTTCACGATCACCGGGACACCGGGCGAGGACTACGAGGTCACGGTCGCGGCGGTCGACGCGCTGAGCAACGAGTCCGAGCGGAGCGACCCCGCCAGCTTCTCCATCGGCGGCGAACTCCAGGTTGACGCGGAGATCGCACAGGCCGCGAGCGCCCCCGCCATCGACGCGAGCGTCGACGATGTCTGGTCGGGTGTCTCCCAGCGCGAGTTCCAGCACGTGGTGACCGGCAGCGTCGACGGCGACGAGGACCTCAGCGGCTACTGGCGGGGCCTCTGGGACGCCGACGCGTTCTACCTCCTGGTCGACGTGACCGACGACGCCGCTTCGACCGACTCCGACGCCCAGTACAACGACGACTCCGTCGAGGTGTTCGCCGACGCGAACAACTCCAAGGGCGACTCCTACGACGGCGTCAACGACTTCCAGTTCTCGTTCCCGCGCGGCGGCGGCCCGATCCAGGGCCAGCACCCACGGAGCATCGACGCCGTCGAGTGGGCCCAGACCGAGACCGACGCCGGCTACCGGATGGAGATCGCCTTCCCGTGGTCGGTGTTCGGGGTCACCGGTTCGGCCGGCCACGCGATGGGCTTCGACGTCCACGTCAACGACGACGACGACGGCGGCTCCCGCGACGGCAAACTCGCCTGGTTCGGCGAGGAGGACGTCGCCTGGAACACCCCCAGCGCCCTCGCTACCGTCCAACTGGTCGAGTGACGGACGGGGCCCCGCTCGCTACAGGTCCCGCCAGGACCGCTCGGGCTCCCACCCGAGCAACTCGCGCGCCTTCTCGATGCTGACCAGCGACTCGGTGCCCGCGAGTTCCGACCGCCGCTCGGCGTCGGGATAGAATTCGTCGGCCAGTTCCGCGGAGGGCACCGCGGCGTTCGTGTCGCTCGCGACCGCCCAGAACGCCTCGTGGCCGTCGAAGTCCGCCTCGAGACAGCACCGGGCGATCGCCGCGGCGTCGGCGACGTGGAGGTACGCAAAGAGGGATTCCCGACCGGTCCGCTTCGACGCGCGGATCCCCTCGACGGTCCGGTCGGCCTCGGCGAAGCGCTCGCGGAGTCGATCGCTCGAGGTGACCCAGGGGAAACGCAGGGAGGCGATCCGCGGCGCGTCGGGGCGGCGCCCGAATCCCGCGCCGGCCACTTCGGTCGCGTGTTTTCCGATCGCGTAGGGATCGCGCGGCGTGAGTGGGTGGTCCTCGTCGACCGGGAGATAGCGGACGTCAGTCGGCGCGTCCTGGTAGGTCGCGCCCATGACGTTGATGCTGGAGGGGAGGACGACCGCTTCGGAGCCCAGCGAGGTGGCGGCTTCGAGGACGTGGTAGACGGTCATCGCGTTGCTCTCGAAGACGACGTGTTCGGGGTGGGAGATGGGGTGGGGGATGGTGGCCATGTGGACGACGGCGTCGGCGTCGCAGGCCGCCAGCGCGCCGTAGGTCTCGCCGGCGTCGAGCAGGTCGGCGGTGCGGTACTCGTCGGCCACCGCCTCGCCGCGTTCGCCCCACTCCTCGCGCGAGACGTTCGTGACGTGATAGCCCTGGTCGGCCAGTTCCCGGACGACTTCCGACCCGATGGTCCCGTTGCCCCCCGTGACGGCGACGCGCTCGATGGTCATGGTTCGGCTTTGCGAAACGGCCGAAAATAGGTGCCGGAAGAGGAAGGCGCTTCCCGGAGCCCTCGTTCGACGCGAATCGCCCCCCATCCAGCCACTCCGGCGCGCGCCGTCGCGCCGAGCGCGGCGCGACGGAGCCGCGCGAGGTCTTCGCGAGTGTGCGAGCGAAGGCTCGTCAGAGCTCGCTCTGACGGTGGACGAGAAGCGCAGCCTGTGAGCGGGGCGAGATTTTCAATCTCGCTGGCAGTCGGGCGACGCGTCGCCCGACGACACCGCAGGAGGCTGGGGAGGCGTGAGGCTCACGCTTACCTGAACAACCGCCGGCCACAGCCCGCCTCGACAGAATCCTCCTGGTGGACTGAAAGGGCGAGGCGTGCGAGGCGCTTGCGCCTCGATGCCGAACGGCCCTGCCGTGAGGCGCGCTCGCGTCCAGTTTAGTCGCTGAGCGGGCTCTATTCTCGCGGTGCGAGGCGCTTGCGCCTCGAAGCGAACGGCTCTGCCGTGAGCGGGCGGTGCGGAGAGCGAGAATATCCCGCGCAGCGACCGCGAGCGGGGCGAGGGCTTTCAGCTCACTCCGATGAGTGCGGTCGCGGTGCTGTCTACGGTCAGAAAGACAGCTAGCGAGCGGGGCGAGGGCTTTCGACTCTCAGGATCACTCGCTGTTGCGGTCGCGGCGTGGTCTGCGGTCGCGACTCAATCCCCGACAACCACCACAACCTCGAGCACTCCACCGACACCTAGTACGCCTGCAACAACTCCAGCATCTCCCGGTCCAGGTCGTGGCCGTGCCAGTCCTCGTAGTCGACGTCGTCGCGCTCACTGTTCAGAATGCCGAACGGGCCGCGGAAGTTCCAGAGCGCCCAGCCCCAGCCGGCCTCCTCCCACTGGCGTAGCACGTCCTCCATCCACGACAGCGTCACGTCGTGGGGGGTCTGGTTGTAGACGCCCCACTCGCCGACGTGGACGCCGACGCCCTGCGATTCGAGGTGTTTCCACGGCGCGATCCGGTCGGCGTACACCCAGTCGGCGTCCTGCACCTGGCCCGAATCCGTGACGAACGGCCATTCGGGGGGCTCGTCCAGGTCGACGTCGGTCCACTCCGCCTTCTGGTGGGTCAACGGGAAGGGGTCGTACCCGCGCGTCGACTGCGCGCACTCGACGTCCGCCAGTCGAAACACCGGTTCGCGGCCGTAGCGCATGCCGTCCGCCACCACCAGTCGCGCGGGGTCAACGTCGTGGATGGCCTCGACCGTCCGCCGCGCGACGTCGGCGTAGGCGCCGTGGCTCGTGTCCGCCGGTTCGTTGATGAGGTCGAAACTCAGTTCGTCGCTCGGAACGCCCTCGTAGCGTTCGGCGAAGCGTTCCCAGTGGGCGACGAAGGCGTCCTGGGTCTCGCGGTCGGTCCACAGGTCCGTCTCCTCGGGCGGGTCGGCGACGGTGAAGCCGGGCCCGCGGTGGAAGTTGAGGTTGACGTGAACGTCGTACTCCCGCCCGTACTCGACGGCCTCGTCGATCTCTTCGAGGGTGTCCTCGTCGAAGTCGAGCCAGTCGTCACCGGTCCAGCAGCGGTAGTCCATCGGGAGGCGCGCGAAGTCGAATCCCCACTCGGCCATCCACGCGAAGTCCTCCTCGCGGAAGCGCTCCTCGTCGTCGGCCATGAACTTCGCCTGCAGGTTGAACCCCCGCCAGCGCGGGAGCGAACTCGCGTCCATACCCGCTCGGCGGCCCCGTGACACTTCATCACACTGGTCGCGGAAGCCCGTTCCCCGGACGTCCGGTCCCCGGACGGCAGTTCACCGGAACGACGTTCTCGGACCGGCCGTCCCGGATGAACACATCCGCACTCACTCCTCGTCGAGCCGGGATTGCCACTCCTGGACCTTCGCCATCAGTTCGACGGGCGGCGTCTCGTTGACGTCGAGGTCGGCGACCGCATCGAGCACGTCGGGCGCGCTGTCGCCGTACTCGTCGGCCAGCACCGATTCGGGGTCGACCGCGCCGCCGTCGGCGGTGGCCGCGGCGTCGGCGGCGTCAGCTGGTCCCGTCGGGGCCGTCTCTCCGCCCCCGCTCGCGCTCCGGAACTCCCCGCTGCCCACGTCGAAGACGGTCTGGACCGGTTCGCCGCCGTCGCCGCCGCCCCTGGCCTCGATGGCTTTCTCCTCGCGCAACTTCTTCAGTACTGTCCGCGAGCGGTCGACGACCGGTTCGGGCACGCCCGCCAGGTCGGCGACGTGGATGCCGTAGGAGCGGTCGGTCGCGCCCTCGCGAACCGTCCGCAGGAACGTCACCTCGCCGTCGGACTCGTCGGCCGCCACGTGGACGTTGAACACGCGGTCGAGGTGGTCCGCGAGCGTCGTCAGTTCGTGGTAGTGCGTGGCGAACAGCGTCTTCGCGCGCACCTCGTTGTGGAGGTACTCCGTGGCCGCCCACGCGATGGAGATGCCGTCGTAGGTCGCGGTCCCGCGGCCCACCTCGTCCAGAATCACGAGCGAGTCCTCGCTCGCTGAGTGGAGGATGTTCGAGAGCTCCTGCATCTCGACCATGAAGGTAGAGCGCCCCTGCGCGAGTTCGTCGAGCGCGCCGACGCGCGTGTAGATGCCGTCGACCAGGCCCACTCGCGCCGACCGCGCGGGCACGAAACTCCCCACCTGCGCCAGTAGCGTCACCAGTGCCGCCTGGCGCATGTACGTCGATTTCCCGCTCATGTTCGGGCCCGTGACGATCAGGAACTGCCGGTCGGCACCCATAGAGAGGTCGTTCGGGACGAACTGCGTCGTCTGCTCGACGACGGGGTGGCGGCCGGCCTCGATTTCCAGGGCGTCGCCCTCGTGGAGGTCGGGACGGGTCCAGTCGTTGCGGACGGCGTGGACGGCGAGACTCCCGAGCGCGTCGACCCTCGCCAGCGCCCGCCCGCAGTCCTGCAACAGGGCGGCCCGGTCGGCCACCCGCTCGCGCACCCGCTCGAAAATCTCGCGTTCCATCTCGTGGCGGCGTTCCTCCAGGCGGAGCACCTCCCGCTCTTTCTCCTCGAGTTCGGGGACCGTGTATCGTTTCGAGTTCTTGAGCGTCTTGATCTGGTCGTACTCCTCGGGCACTCCGTCGGCCTCGCTCTTGCCGACCTGGATGTAGTAGCCGTCGGTCTTGTTGCGGTCGACCGAGAGGTGGGTGATGCCCGTCCGCGACTTCTCGCGGTCGGGCAGGTCATCGATCCACGCCAGGGCCGACTCGTGGGCCTCGATCACCTCGTCCAGGTCGGCGTCGAACCCGCGGCGGATCAGTCCGCCCTGGGTCACGGTACCGGGCGGGTCCGCGACGAGCGCCTCCTCCAGCGCGTCCCCGAGGTCGGCCGCGGCCGCGCGGTCCGGACGGTCGACGATCTCTCCCAGCGGCGACTCGGCGAGGCGCTCGCGCTCGGCGACGATGTCGGCGACGGTGGCGAGCATGTCGAGTGTTTCGACCACCGCGCGCAGGTCCCGCGCGTCGGCGCTGCCCGACGCCGCCCGCGAGGCCAGTCGTTCCAGGTCGTAGGCGTCGCCCAGCACCTCGCGCAGGCGGTCGCGGGCCATCGCGGCCTCCGCCAGGGCGGCGACCGCCGACTGGCGGCGTTCGAGTTCCCCCCGGGAGCGACGGGGGCGCTGGAGCCACTCGCGCAGGCGGCGCCCGCCGGCGCTCGTGACGGTGTGGTCGACGGTGTCGAACAGCGACCCCTCGCTGTCGCCGCTCATCGTCTCCGTGAGTTCGAGGTTGCGCTGGGTCGTCGCGTCGAGGGCGACGTGGTCGCCGTCGTCGAACGACTGCAACCGGGTCATCGACGCCAGCACGCCCGCACCCGTCTCGTCGACGTAGGCGACGACCGCACCCGCCGCCCGGATCGCGGCCTCTCGCTCGGCGACGCCGACGCTCTCCAGGGTTTCGGCGCCGAACTGCTCGCGCAATCGGTGGCGCGCCCGCCCCGGCGCGAACGCCTCGGCCTCGTGCAGCGAGAGCGACGCGTCGGTCCGCTCGCGCACCGCCGCGAGGAAGTCGTCGTCGTTGCGCACCTCGGGGCCGGGCAACACCTCGACCGGGTCGAACTTGTACAGTTCCGTGAGCGCCGCGCTCGTCGCGTCGGCGCCCGCACACTCGGTGACGAGGAACTGCCCCGTCGTCACGTCCGCCATGGCGAGGCCGTAGGTCGCGTCCGTCGCGGCGTCGCTGCGGGCGCCGCCGCGGCCCCCGCGGCCGCCGTCGTCGTCCCGGACCACGGCGACGAGGTACTGGGCGGCGTCGTCGGTCGTCTCGAGATGGGTACCGGGCGTGACGACCCGCGTGATCTCGCGGGCGTGGCCGTCCGCAGTCTCGTACTGGTCGGCGACGGCGACGCGGTAGCCCCGCTCGACCAGCGCCGAGAGATACGGCGTCAGGTCGTCGAGCGGGACGCCCGCCATCGGGTACGACGAGCCGTGCGAGGACTTCTGGGAAATCTTCAGGTCGAGCTCGTCCGCGACGGTTTCGGCGTCCTCGCCGAAGAACTCGTAGAAGTCCCCGCACTGCATCGCCAGGATATCCGCGTCGGTCTCCTCTTTGAGCGCGAGGAACTCCCCGACGATACCCGTCGCTTCGGTCATACCCGTCCCTGTGCCCGTCACCGGGTAAAACGCTACGGGTCTGGGACGGAACTCGTCGGCGGTGACCCGGTGTCGCTGCAGCGGACCTGCTGTCGCCCTGGCTAGCGTGGTCCGATACGAGATAGTTTTTACCGCACGAGAGCGGAGTCGGGGGCACATGCGTCAGGTCCTCGCGAGCGCTCTCCACAGCCTGCGACGGGAAGCCGCGAGGCTCCCGCGGCAGGCGAGGCGGCGCGTCACCGACGACCTCCGCCGGGACCCGTATCTCGTCTACATCCTGCTCGCGGCGCTGGCGCTCGCGGTCTTCTGGGTCTGGCACCGCCTGCCCAACTTCGCCACGCGCGACGAGCGCTGGCGGGTGGTCGACCCCGTCGAGACGTTCGCCGCTGTCTACGACGACCCGAGCATCGGGTCGTTCCAGGAGGGCCTGACGACCTGGCGGAGCTACGGCGCGGCGATGTACCTCTCGGCGCTGGCACTGTTCCCGGTCGCCATCGCCGCGGCGATCCACGGCGAACTCGACGCCTTCGCCGCGATGGGGAGCCACACCGGCGTCGGCTACTGGGAGCACTGGCAGCGCACGCCCGCCTGGATCTGGTCGGCCAGCATCCTGCTCGCCAGACTCGCCAACGTCGCCTTCGCCGTCGGGTCGGTGTACGTCGTCTACCGCATCGGCGTCGAGGTGCGCGACCGCCCCACGGGTCGGCTGGCCGCGACGTTCACAGCGGTGACGTGGGCGCTCATCGTCCTCACGCACGAGGCCGGCGAGGACGTCCCGTCGCTGTTTTTCTTCCTCGCCGCGGTGTACTTCGCGGTCCGCTACCTCGACGCGGGCGAGCGTCGCCTCTTCTACCTGGGCTGTCTCTGCGGCGGCGCTTCTATCGCGTTCAAGCTCTCCGGCGGCGTGAGCGCGCTCGTCCTCGGCGGCGCCTACGTCTTGCGGGCCCACCGCTCCGACGAGTCGCTGCGCGCGGCGCTCGTCCGTCCGAGACTGCTCGGCGGCGGGCTCCTCGTCGCGCTCGTCACCATCGCCGTCGGCTATCCGAGCATCGTCTTCGGCGCGCCGACGGAGTTCACCGGCCGGGTCTCGCGGGCGTTCAGCGCGAAATCGCAGATCCACGGCTGGCGCGACGAGCCGAGCTGGTGGTGGATCGCCCGCGGGACGCTCCACGGCGTCGGCCTCCCGCTCGCGCTGGGGTTTGTCGGCGGCGTCGCCGCGGCGCTCGCCCGGATCCGCTGGCGCCCCTCGCGGACGAGCGACGCGCTCGCCGTGTTGCTGATCGGCGCCGGGACCTTCCTCGCGGTTTTCTCGACGTGGGAGTACGTCCGCACCCACCACCTCCTGCCGACGTTCCCGCTGCTGGCTGTGGTCCTGTCGGTCGCGCTCGTCGATCTACGCGAGCACCACCGGACCGCGGGGCGCGTCCTCGCGGCCGTGCTCGTGGTCACGACCGCCGTCTACGCGGGCGTCGGGACGCTCGGGTACGCCAGCGAGCCCAAAGACCAGGCGACGGAGTGGCTGGCGACCCACGCCGACGCCGACGACAGGCTGGAGACGTACGTCCGGGACCCACAGGAGTCGGCGGCGCCCCACTGGATGGCCGTCGACTACGTGCCCACGTTCGCGATGGACCGCCTCCACAGCCGCTGTCCGGCGTTCGTCGAACTCAACTCGCATCTCGCCCTGGCGTATCTCGCCCCCGAGAGCTGGAGTCTCTGGGCGGAACGGCACTCCGGCCCGGACAGGGCGGCGTTCCTCCGGCGACTGCTCTCGGGCGAGGACGGCGCCTACGAGGTGGCCGCGCGCTTCGGCCCGCCGCCGCGCTATCTGGACGACGGCGAGCGCCCGCCCGTCTGGCGGGAACTACTTCGGGCGGGCGTCAACCCGCGCTCGGTCCAGTACGGCGACCCGCAGGACATCGGCACCGACCAGTACACCGTGATCTTGCGCCGGACCGCGGGCTGTGCGCCCGTCGGCCTCGGCGGCGTGCAGGGCGGGTGACCGCTCTCGGGCGCCCGCGGTGTCTGCCGTGTGTGACCGGCGCACACGCTTGAACGGCTTTATACTGCGGCAGCGGCTACGACGTGATACATGACGGAGACGGCATACGACGTCGTCGTAGTCGGCGGCGGACCCGCCGGGCTGACGGCGGCGCTGTACACGACGCGCCTGGGGCTGGACACGGCGCTGGTCGACCGCGGCGGCGGCCGCGCGGCCATGATGCAGGACACCCACAACGTGATCGGCGTCACCGAGGACGTCAGCGGCGGCGAGTTCCTCCAGACCGCGAAAGCGCAGGTGGAATCGTACGGCGCAGACGTACACCGGGACTTCATCGAGTCGGCGACCCGCGTGGACGCGGCAGACGGCGGGACCGACGGCGAGGACACGGACGGCGACCAGGCGGGCGACGAACCGCGGTTCCGCCTCGACGGTGGCGATAGCGCCTACCTCGCCCGCCGGGTCGTCCTCGCGACCGGTTTCTCCGACGCGCGGCCGGATCCGCCGCTCCCGCCGACCGGTCGGGGGCTGCACTACTGTCTGCACTGCGACGCCTACATGTTCGTCGACGAACCGGTGTACGTGATGGGCACCGGCGACTCGGCGGCCTACGTCGCGATGATCATGCTGAACTTCACCGACGAGGTGGATCTCCTCACCCGCGGCGACGACCCCGAGTGGAGCGACGACACCGACGAGCTGCTCGCGAACCACCCCGTCGACGTCGTTCACGAGGAGATCACGGCCGTCGAGCGCGACGACGACGGCTGGCTCGAGGCGTTCGAGTTCGAGGACGGGTCGGTGCGAGCGTACCGCGGCGGCTTCCCGATGTACGGCTCGAACTACAACACCGACCTCCACGAGGGGTTGGGCTGTGAACTCACCGACGACGGCACTGTCGCGGTCGGCGACCACGGCGAGACCAGCGTCGACGGCGTCTACGCCGTCGGCGACGTGACGCCCGGCCACAACCAGATCCCCGTCGCGATGGGCCAGGGCGCCAAAGCCGGCATCCAGATCCACATGGACCTGCGCGCGTTCCCCCGCTCGCTCGACGACATCGCGGATCTGGGCCCGGTCGGCGAGGGCGACGTGCCCGCCGTCTCGCCCGCGCTCCTCGCGACCGCCGTCGCCCACGAGGGCCACGCCGCCGGCCCGCGCGTCGAGGGGAGCGAGGCCGACGCCGGCCAGCAGGCCGTCGACGACTGAGCAGTCGGTCACCGCTGGATCCGGGAGAACATATCGGCGGGCTTCAGAGTATCTCCGGGGACGCAGTCTATCGCTTGCGAACGCTGACGCGTGCAATCGTGCAGTCGTTCACTCGAACCCGTATCGTTTGTGCGCCTCGTCGATGTCCACGACCTCGATCACGCGGACTTCGTCGTCCGCTTCGAGAACGTCGTAGAACGCGGTGTGGGTCCGACCGATATGCAGTCGGTAGAGTTCTTCGCCGTCGACCACCAGTTTCTCTTTGTCTCCGGAGCCGGAACCCGGCCGGGGATACGGGTCGTCCGCTAATTTCCGGAGGTTCTCTTTCACGATCCGGACGCTCTTTTCGTCTAACGAACCGACGTACTCGCGGGCCCCCTCCGCGAGAAGCACCTCATAACTCATCGAGCGACGTCAGCTCCTCGCTGTCTGCCTCGCGGACCTCCGTCGCCCGTTCGGCGAGCTGTCGCCGCTGATGTTCCCGGATCAACTCCCCGAGCAAGTCGTCGTACGTTTCGCCCGCCTCTTTCAGTTCGTTCAGTTCCTTCCATCGCTCTTCCGTGACCGGAATTCGCTTGCTGGCGTTGGACATGCTTGTGGCACCTCTGATCAGTCCTTACAATCCTTACAGGCAAAAACGTTCGCCGGACGAACGACGGCTGTCGCTGCTGAAGTCGTAGCTCTCCCGAGAGTCAGGCTCCCCAGTCGGTCAGTCGTCGGACCGGTCAGCGTTCGGGTTCGGTCTCGTCGTCGAGTCCGTAGACGTAGTCGACGCCGGCGTAGACGAACCAGACCATCCAGACGGTGAAGATCACGAGCCAGACGCCGTACTGGACGTACTTGTTCGGATAGACGACGTAGGCGACGACGAGCAACGCGGCGACCGAGACCCCGGTCGCGACGTTGCGCCGGTTGGGCTCGAAGACGTGCGCAAGGAACGCGCGCATCGCTCTCCGGTTGCGTCCCCGACCCCATCTGTGTTTGGGCTCTCCGGCCCGCGCCCCGACAGACGGCCCACATCCGGCACGCGAGTCGCGTCAAACTGGCAAGTATCCGCGGAGAACCTGACGGCGATACGTAGTTTTTTCTCGTCCGATTCGGATCTGACGTGCATGGAACGGGCACTGTCGCGGCGTCGCCTCCTGGCGTCGCTCGGGACGGCGGCGTCGGTCGGGGCTGTCGCCACCGGTACGGGCGGGGCGCTCGACGGCGCGGGCGACGACCGGGCGCTGGCCGCGCAACTGGCCTTCGGGTGGGAACGGACGTACGACGACGCCGAACAGGACGGACTGAACGCGGTCGTGCGACTGGCCGGCGGCGGCTACGCCGCGGCGGGGATCAGCCACCCCTCGGGCGGGACCGCTCGCCCCTGGCTGGTCACGTTCGACGACACCGGCGCGCTCCGGTGGTCGCGGACCTACACCGTCGACGGCGACGCGGAAATCTGGGACGTCGACACCGTTTCGGGGGACGGATACCTGCTCGTCGGGTCGCTCACGCCCGGCGACGGCTCGTCGGCGGTCGGGCTCCTCGTGCGCGTCGACGAGAGCGGCGACGAGCGGTGGCGCCGCACCGTCCCAGCGGACTCGGGCTCGCGACTGTTCAGGGGCGGCGTGGAGACCAGCGACGGCGCGTTCGCGGTCGCGGGGTACACGAACGCGGGCGGCGGGGTCGACGGCTGGGTCGGCCGGTTCGGTGCGGGCGGCGACACGGAGTGGACGCGCTCGCTCACCCTCGGCGCGGCGACGCTCCCGCTGTCGGTCTTCGAAACCGTCGGGGACGACCTGCTCGTCACCGGGACGACCCAGCCGTCGGACGGGAGCGGGAACCTCGAGGGACTCGCGCTCTCGCTGTCGGCGAGCGGCGACACGCAGTGGTCACAGAGCTACGTCTACACGAGCGCCGACGGGACCAACGGCTACAACGTCCTCTACGACGTGGCCGAGACGACCTCGGGCTACCTGGCCGTCGGGTTCTCGGCGCCGACGACGGCGGCCGACGCGCCCCACGGCTGGGCGGTCGCGACCGACGACGCCGGCGCACCGGGGCCCAACACGGCCGTCTCGGCCGGTGACGGCACCGACTCGCTGCTCGTCGCCGTCGACCGCGTCGCCGGCGAGTACGCGCTCGTCGGGCAGCACCGCAACGCCGACGCCACCAACGACTGGTCGGCGTGGATCACCGGTGTCGACGGCTCGCTCGCGCGCCAGTGGACGGTCCAGCGACAGGTCGGCGACTCGAGTCCGCTCAACGACGGCGTCGCGGCCAGCGACGGCGGACTCGTGGCCGTCGGCCGGACGACCGACGACGGCGGCACCACGACCGACGGACTCGCGATGTCGTTCGACCAGTCCGAGTCGACGCCGCCGCCAACGCCCACGGAGACAGCCACGCTGACGCCCACAGCGTCCCCGACACCCACGGAGACTGCTTCGCCGACGCCGACCGACACCGCGACCGCAACGCCGACCGACACCGCGACCGCGACGCCGACCGACACCGCGACCGCAACGCCGTCGGCGACCGCGGTCCCGCCGACGACGACCGGAAGTGGTGGCGGGGGCGACGAGAGCGGCCTGCCGCTGGCGCTGATCGGCGGCGCCGCCGCGGTCGGCGCCCTGGCACTCGGCGGCGGCGCGTGGTACCTGCTCTCCGATGACGACGGTCCTCCGGGCGGAGCCGGTGGCTCCTCGACGGGGCCGGGTTCCAGCGACGCGCCCGCGGCGGGCACGGGAGGCTCCCCGTCCGACTCCGGACCGCCCGTCGGCGGGACCGAACCGGCCGGCGCATCGCCGGACTCCGCGGTCGCTGCCTCCGGGACGTCGGATCCGATGAGCGGTTCGGAGACACCGCCCGACCCCGGTCCCGGCGAGAGCCCGCCCGGAGGGGGTCCCGCGGACGCACAGGGGGACCCCCCGATGGACGACGGGGCCGTCGGCGGAGCCGCTGCCGGCGGGGCCGCCGGTCCCGCGGAGGGGGCGGACGCGCCGGGCGAACCGGCACCGGAGGACGCGACGGACGAACCGGCACCGGGGGGCGCGCCGGGCGAACCGGGGGACGCGCCGCCGGAGGCCGAGAGCAGTGCGGCACCCGGGGAATCCGCAGGTGGCACGCCGGCCGGAGAGGGCCCCAGTGGCGCGCCGGCCGGAGAGAGTGCCGGTGACGCACAGCCAGAGGGGGCGGCCGTCGGTGCGCTCGCGCTCGGGCCGGCGGCCGACCGGTTCGGGGAGGACTGCGAGGCCGTGCGGACCGCGACGGGGATCGCGGACTGGGGGCCGGTGCACGTCTACGCGGCGGCCTCGCTCGACGGTCGGCCACAGCACGTCATGGCCGTCGCGCCGGCGTACGCCGACGACGAGGAGACGACCGAGGCGTTCAAGGCACGAGGGCGGATCTGGGCGGACCTGAGCGGCGAACCCGGTGTCGCGGAGGTGTACGAGGCGGGCACCGAACCGTGGCCGTGGGTGGCCTTCGCGCCCGGCGACCGCTCGCTGGCCGAGGCCGCCGACGCCCTGAACTGGGACGCTCGCGTTCGCATCCTCGGCGATATCGCGACTGGACTCCGGAGCGCCGAGGCCGCCGACGCGGTCCACGGGACCCTCTCGCTCGAGACGGTCAAGATCGACGGCGCCGACGGGCGACTCGTCGACTGGGGCGCCTCACGGGCGGCGGAAGTCACCTCCGGGGAGACGTACGTCACGGTCTACACCGCGCCCGAACAGATCGAGTCGCCACGGTCGCTCGACCCCGCGACCGACGTCTACCGCTTCGGCGCCGTCGCGTATCGCCTGCTCGTCGGCCAGGACCCGCTCCCGCCGACGGGCGACGTGGAGACGCACATCCTCGAGGGGAACATCGTCCCGCCCGGCGAGGTGTCGGATCTTCGGCCCGCGGTCGCGGACGTCCTCACGAGGGCGCTGGCGCGGGACCCGGTCGACCGATACGAGACGCCGGCCGCGTTCCACGACGCGTTGCAGGACGCCCTCGGTGGGCCGGTGGACGGCGACGGCGCGGCCGCGGAGACGCCGCCCGACGCGACCGGCGGCGAGCAGGCCAACACCGGTGGCTCCGGCGACGGGGCGAACGAGGCCGCATCGCCGGACGGGGCGGCCGGTGGTGCGCCTCCGGAGAGTCCTGCGGTTGGTGACGCGGGTGTCGGGGCCGCCGGTTCCGCCGCGGGTGACGCGGGTACCGGGGCGGCTGGCGGCGGCGCGGCACTGACCGCGGCGGCCGAGGAGTTCGCGGCGGACTGTGAGTTGGTCCGTGACGCGGCCGGCGCGGTCGACCACGGGGCGGTTCAGGTTTACGACGTGACGACCGACGACGGCGCGGACCGGCAGGTTCTCACGATCGCGCCGGAGTACGCCGCCGACGAGAGCGCGCGCGAAGCGTTCCGCTCGCCCGCCCAGTCCTGGTCGGGGATCAGCGAGAACCCCCACATCGCGACCGTCTTCGAGGTGGGCTCCGACCCCCGTCCGTGGGTGCTGTTCGACGGTCGCGGCGCCCCGTTTTCCGAGGCGGTTCGTTCGATGGACCGCCCCGAGCGAGTGGGGGTCGTGAGCGACCTCGCCGACGGGCTACGGACGGCCGCGCTGTACAACGTCACCCACGGGACAGTCGCCCCGGAGACGGTCAGAATCGGCGACAGGGACGCGGCGCTGACCGACTGGGGAGTCTCCCTAGCGGTCGGGACGGCGGTCGACGACCGGCCGGTAACCCCGTACACGGCGCCGGAACAGGTGGACCCGGACGGCGTGACCAGCGGCGCCACGGACGTCTATCGACTGGCGGCGGTCGCGTATCGGCTGTTCACCGACCGGGACCCAATCGAGGCGACCGACGACCTCGAATCGGCTATCCGCGACGGGCGGATCACGGCGCCGACCGCCGTCGCCGACGTCCCCTCGGTCCTCGACGACGTTCTCCTCCGCGCGATGTCTCCCGACCAGGGCGAACGGCACGGGTCCGCGTACGCGTTCAAAAACGACATCGAACGCTATCTCTGAACCACGTCGTCGAACGCTATCTCTGAATCCGGGCCGGCCGACAGCCTCGCGGCGAGTCTCGGCGGTCGATATCGGGCCCACAGAGGGGGCGTGGTTTCCGTCTTCGCCACCTGATATTCCGTTCGGTTGAACCAAAACATTCAATCGCTATCCCAACAGTACGCTTGCAACGGATGAAACGAGCCCACGTCGCGACTATCGGCGCCGTCGCCGGTCTCTTCTGTCTCCTGATCGCTGCACCATTCATCGGTTCGATCGTTTCTCCGAGCGAACAGGAGTCCGATTCTCCGAACTCCGGTCAGCAGTCTCCGGCCGCGGCGGCGACCAGCGCCCCGACTCCCCCGGGGGGGCCGAAGACAGGGACCGCCGCCGGCACTTCCACGCCGCTCACGGACGAACCCGGGACCGGCCAGCCGTCTCCCACGACGACCGCCGTCCCGGTCACGCCGACCGACACACTGCTCACTGACACGCCGACGGACACGCCCACCGACACGCCCACTGACACGCCTACCGACACGCCTACCGACACGCCGACCCCCACCGCGACGTTCACACCGACGGACACGCCCACGCCGACCGAGACGCCGACGGACACGCCCACTGACACGCCCACGGATACACCGACGGATACGCCGACGGACACGCCCACGCCGACCGAGACGCCGACAGACCGGCCCACGCACGCAGCGAGCGTGAATCGGACGGTGCTGGAGGAGGCGGTCGAGCGGGAAATCAACGACTACCGCCAGCGACGCGGACTGAGCGAACTCCTGATAGAGGGGACGACGGCGACTGAAATCCGCGAGATGGCGCGCGACCACGCCAGTCAACTTCGGAGCGACGGAAGCGCCTGGCAGATCTCGGTCGAGTACGACATCAAGGGGCTCTACGAGGACAATCAGCTCTACGAGCGGTGCAAATTCACGAACGACGCCGATGAGGCCATCGTCAACGCCGAGAACGGCGACCTCATGGCCACTCAGCGGATCGAACTCGACACCAGCGACGAGTCGCGGATAGCCGAGACCATCATGGACACCTGGGCGAGGAGCACCTACCACGCGGACAAGTTCCAGTACGAGAACGCGGATCTCGCGGGCGTCGGTCTCGTCGTCGACGAATCGTCCGGGGTGGTCTACGTCGTGATGTCCGTCTGCTGACCCGGCGGGGCCGCGGCCCTGTCGAGCGGATGGATTCCACTCGCTGTCAGTACCTCGACAGCTACCGGGTCAGTTCGACGCCTCTCGATGAGTATCCCGATAGGTTGCCGCACGTGAAATCATATGGAACAACAATGTATAAGTAAATGGCGCTAGAGCAAGTGATACGTTAACCTGACAAATGAACTTCCCAGACCGCATTTTTGCCGTTGGTGGGGCAGGCAAAGAGATCGCGTTTACTATCCTCGAATCGGAATGGATCCTGAAAGACATTCTGGGGCCGCGTCCCGACCCGAACACGCTGACGGTGACGATCATCGACAGCGCGGAGGGCGAACGGAACGCGGACCTGGAACGGCTCTCGGAGGTTCGAGACAGAGTCAACGAGTACGAGACCGAGTTACGTGACCCGGAAGAGGGGCGAACCGGGTCGATCGAAGTCGAGTACAAACTGCTCTCGTCGAAGATCCAGCTCAACTCGAACATCGATCTCCTGGGCGACGACGCCGTCGAGCGGATCACGACCGGGAACGGGATGTTGAAGGAGAACTGGTGGCTCAAAGAGGACCATATCAACGAGAACCTGGACTTCGCGAAAGGCGTCGTGCGAAAGCGCGGTCTCGGGAAGGCGATCTACTACAAGTCCTACGCGGAGGACGACGAGATATCGTCGTACATCGACCTGCCCCAGAAGGGCAAAGTCGCGATCCTGGCGGGCCTGGGCGGCGGGACCGGGTCGGGCATTCTCCTGGACCTGGCCTCGCATCTCCGTGACCGCCAGCCGACCGCGGAGATCTCGCTGTTTTCGATCCTCCCCAATCACGTCGAAGGGCTCGAGGAGAACACGAACGCGCTGGCCGCGCTCACCGAACTCGAGTACGTCAGCCTCCAGAACGACCAGGTGTTCAAAGACATCGTGCTCGTGCCCATCGACCCGACCGACTTCGGCGGGAAGACGGGCGACCGGATCCAGACCGACCGGTTCCTCGAGGAACTCGACCAGGCGATGGTGTATCTCGTCTCCTCGTACTACAACACCCGCGGTCTGGAGGACCCGTTCTCGGACAGCCCCCAGTACGCGCCGTTCACCATCGGGATCCCTCAGGTGCTTCGCTACCGCGTCGAGGCGATCAACGACGCACGCACCAACGTCCGCGAGACGCTCAACGAACGCTCCGAAGCGCTCCAGATCGAAGAGGAGATCTACACCACCGTCGAGCGGTATCTGGACAAGGAACACGCCGTCGACGTCGAGGACGGCCTTCGGGAACTCGACGAGGCGGACCTCCGGGACCGGCTCCGGCAGGTCGAGGAACTGATCGAGTTCGACCTGTTCAACGATCTGGAGTACCAGTCGGTCGCGATCTTCACCGACATTCTCCAGGAGTCCCGCCAGGAGGCCGAAACGCTTCCTGACCGGATCGAACTGCTCTCGACGTCGCTGCGGGCGGTGGACACGTCCGGCGAGGAGGTCGGGACCTTCGTCGACAACATCGACGAACACCTCGCGGAGATCCTCGAGAAGGAACTCCAGCTCATCGTCCGGCGCAAGCGCATCCTCGAACAGCGAAAGACCATCGACGACAGTCGCGTCAGGGACGCGATCGAGTATCTCATCCGCTCGGGCGACGAGAGCGCGCCGGCGGGCGTGAAACTCAATCGACTGGAGACGAAACTCGACGACCTGGAGGAACAGCGCGACCGCCTCGAAACCGAGCTGTCCGAGCTCGAAGAGGAACTCGAGGAGGTCCGAGAAGAACAGTCCGCGGAGGTCGAGCGCTCGCTGACCGACTGGGAGAACGCCGTCACCTCGCAGCTCCAGCAGCTCCAGCAGTGTGACCTGGGCTTTTTCCAGTCCGAACTGCGCGGGCTTCAGGGCGAACTCGACGAGTTCAACGGTCGGGTCGTCAACGGCGTCACGCCCGAGGAGGTCGAGGGCGTCAACACGATGGACATCAAGAACCGCCTTGACCGCCTGGAGGCCTCGTTCTCGGAGATCGGACTCGACTTCACCGAGGAGAAGCGGGACATCCAGTCCTCGCTCGAGGAACTCAAACGGGCGCGCGTCGCCTTCCTGAAGACGACCAAAGAGGAGAGCACGATCGAGCGACTCACACCCTGGGACAGCTCCACTCAGGAAGAACAGGAAGAGGGCCACAAGAACTACCGGACCCAGAGCACCCGGCTCAACAACAAGGGTATCTTCGAGGTCGGTCCGCCGACGGGGCAGTTCACGTCCACGCTCCAGTTCGACGCGGACATCCTGTTGCGCGACGTCGAGCGCCGCGAAGAGGAGATCCGCGAGTCGGTCACGAGTTCGCTGCGGTCACAGGTCGGGACGCTCGACCAGGACGTCGTCCGGCGGCTGAACACCGAACTGACCAGCCAGGACCCGACGATCGACGACCTGCGGGAGATTGCCCGTGACGCCTTCTGGCAGGACTTGGAAGCGACCGACGACCTCGAAGACCAGAAAGACGACCTCGAGGCGGAACTCGCGGACGTCCAGTCGCAGATCGACCTGTACGAACCGACCATCGAGGTGTTCCAGAGCATCAGCCGACGGCGCGAACAGTGGGCCGACCAGCTGTCAGCGTTCCAGACACAGCGGGCGAAACTCGACGGCGACACGGATTCGACCGCGGCCAAAGACGACGACTACGTCTACATCAAGCAGATCCAGCCCAAGGACATCTTCCAGGCGACCGGGAGCGACGACATCTCCGAGAGCGACCTCGTCCAGAGCCGCGAGGAGAGTCAGCGGATCCACACGAACCTCGAGGAACTGGCGAAGAACGCGCGCAACCAGCAGTACACGGGCCTGCAGCGTCGGAAGCTCTCGGAAGGGCGAACCCGATACGACAACCTCAAGGTGCGAGTCGCGATCTTGAGCCAGGCCATCGATCAGATGGACCCCGAAGACCTGGATCTCGCGGACCTGTTCCAGGGCGCGTTCGACCTGGGCCAGGGCGGCAAGCGGGTCGAGAGCCCGTACACGAGCTGGTCGAGCGACGTCGGCGGTCCCTGGGACATCGGGATGAGCGTCTTCATCAGCGGTGTCTTCCTCGACAACATCCGGAAGGTCGTCCAGTCCGACGGCTACTACTCCGGCTACGAGACGAAACGCGACCGCGAGGGCGAGAACATCCTGATCCACCACAGCTACGGGCTCGAGGAAGGGTTCTACGTCCGCAGAAACGAGCTGCTGAACATGGAGAACTCCGACGACGTGGGCTTTTACCTCCGTGACGAGGGCACGATCGTCGACGACCTCCTCGACAACTACGTCGACCGGATCGAGACCACCGGCCAGGCCGACGAGTAACCACCAGAACGATGGCCGGGAACATCCTCGACTGGTTGCAGAACAACCGTGAAAAGGCCCGACTGTTCGTCTATTTCATAATTATTCTTACATTCTCACTTCCCGTCGCGCGGATGGCCGGGGAGGGGTATCAGGAGGGGTATATCGCCTCCGAGCTGGTCGCGCTCGGTTCGCTCGCGACCGGCGGCAATCTCGACGGCGTGAAGTTCTTCCTGTTCGGCGTCTTTCTGGGTCTGCTGGTGTTGATGACGATCGACCACAAAAAGCGAGTCCAGGCCGTGTTGCTCTGGACCGGGACGGTTCTGGCGGTCGTCACCTTCTCGGCGATGGACCTGTTTCTCGCGAATCTGGATCTGGCGGCCAACGTTCCCTGGGTGGTCGGCGGTGTCGTCGCCGGCGTCGTTCTCGGTGGCGGTCGCGAACTGATGGAGTTCGAATCGGTCCACACCCAGGAGTTCCGCTACGCGTCCATCGGCGTGTATGTCCTCATCGTCGTCACCGTCGTGGTGACGTTTCTCGAACTCCACGTGGTCTATCCGGACTTCCTCGACGTCCGACCGGGCAACTCTCCGGCGATCCAGTTGCAGCTCTCGCAGCCGAATCCGGAGTACGGCGTCAACACCGACGGGATGTTCGTCCACTTCGTGGCGTCGGGCGTGTTCCTCACCGTCGTCAACCGGTTTATCACGTACGACGCCGACCACGATTTCTTCCTCCTGGGGCCGCGCGCCTCGGGGAAGAGCCTCTTTCTCATCGGCGCGTACCTGGAAGCGCTCGATCGCACCCGCAACAGCGACAAGTCGGTGCCGCTGAACCCGAGTCAGGACCTGATGTCGATGGTCGAGGCCCTCGACAGGCAGGACACAGGCTGGATCGTCGAGGCGACCGGGCGGGGCGTCGTCAACGAACTCGAGTTCCAGTACGTCCACGGCTCGGTGTTCCCGACGAACATCTACCTGTCGGGGATCGACTACGCGGGCGAGTACCTGACCCGGATCCCGGACGCACTGACCGGCGTGATGGAGGAAGACGAGATGGACACGACGATGCTGCGACTCGTCGAGAACATCGAGACTGCGAACACGCTGGTCTTCGTCGTCGACGTCGAGCGGTTCATGAACAACGAACCGCTGGACATCAGCGAGTACTTCAGCATCATGCAGGCCGCCGACGACAAGAACGCGATGATCGTCGCGACGAAGGCCGACCACCTCGCCGAGGAGTTCGAACAGCGGGAGGGCATCGAACCCCACCTCTACTACGAGGACTTCGTCGAGTACGTCAACCAGCGGCTCAGGCAAAACGAGAACATCCACGCGCTCGTCGAGGAGACCGGTGGGCAAGACATCCATCCGGTGTACTACCAGACGACCCAGGACGAACAGGGCAACATCGTCCCGCTCCGTGACGGCACCGGGTCGGTCGTGACGGTCGGCTTCGACGCGTTGCTCGACACGCTCGGGAGGAACTGACGATGGGAGAACTCACGATCTACGACTCGCAGGGGAGTCCGCTCGGGGGCGGCGGCGCCGGCCGTCCGGACCAGCGCATCAAGGACTTCTTCTTCGACGGCGTGCGGTTCGCCCTCGACCTCAGGCTGGGCAACGAGGTGATCGTCTTCTTCCGAGCGCAGGAGAACCAGGCCAGTCGCTCGGAGCAGTACTACGCGGTGTACAAGTTCGACGACCGCTCGGAACTGAAGCAACTGGGCCAGGAGATCCGCCGGGTGATCGAGGACCGTCACGACATGATCCTCCACACTTCCCAGGAGGACACGGAGGTCTTCGACTACTTCGTCGGCGACCGGACCGAAGAGCGCCGGAGCATCTCGATCCCGGGCAGCAGGAAAGATGTGAGCGACCTCCAGACGCTCCTGGAGAAGGGGCGGTCGCTCCATCTCGGCGTAGGCAGTTACCGCGACGCCTGCGGCGTCTACAACGAGTTCATCAGCGAACGCTCGGCCAACCGGATCGCGATCACGGAAAACGCGAGCAGCTCACAGCTCGACGACTACGACGTCGTCGTGGAAGTCGGCAACTACCGCGGTCTCGAGCCCATCGGCGACACGAAAGACAGCCTGCAGACGCTCCGCGAACGGCGCAAGAAGCGTCTCCGAGCCGGCAGTGCGGACTCCTCGAGCGGCGGCGGCCCTCTCGGACGCGCGCTCGGCGTGGACACGTGGGCGTTCGACATCGTGGGCATCGTCGTCATCCTGTTGCTCCTGGGGGCGGGTGGTGTCTTCGGCGCCTGTCAGACCGGCGTCGGCCCGCAGGGCACTCTCTCGGGGATCCCGGTGCTGGGAAGTGACTGTGGGGACGGCGGTGGCGCGGAGATATCCGGACTGGAGGCGAATTTCAACGCCTCGAATCAGACGCTTTTGGTCTCAGGCACGATAGGGGGGGTGGAGAACCCCGAGAACGCGAGGTTCGTCGTCCGCTCCGGACCGCCCGGGGAGAGTGGGATCGACAAGCCGCTGGCTGACCCACCGACGGGTTCGCCGACCGCCGCACAAACGCCCACGCAGACGGCGAGTCAGACGACACAACAGTCGATCGAAGGGGCCGAAGGTGCCGCGTATCGGGGGTCGAGTGGTTCGTTCGCGCGTCTCTCCGTGACGAACGCCGAGGGACATCCGACCGCCGATGCCGGTCAGGATCAGACTGTCGATGGAAACACGACAGTCTCCCTCGACGGGACCAACTCAACCGACTCGGACGACCAACAGCTCACCTACAACTGGACAGTAGCGGTCGGTCAGCAAGCCTCGCTTTCGGACGCGGACACCGCGATGCCGACTCTCGCCGTCCCAGAGGTTTCTGAACAGACGACCCTCACCGTTCGACTGAACGTCACCGATAGTACCGGTCTGAACGACACCGATACCGTGGAGATCACCGTCGAGCCCCAATCGACACCGACTCCCACTCCGTCCGACACTGAGACGCCGACTCCCTCGGACACGGAGACGCCGACCCCCTCGGACACGGAGACGCCTGGGGATACGGAGACACCGTCGGACACCGGCGATGAGACGCCGACCCAGACGGAACCGGTGGTGATAGTCGACACTGACACGCCTTCGGCGACTCCCACGACTCCAGGGACGCCGACGCCGACTCCCGCGTCGCCGACGTCGACGGGGGCGACGCCGACGTCCACGGCGGTCCCGACAAAGACGGCGACGCCAGATGGCACTGTCTCGGAGGTCGAGGTGTACAACGAGACGCAACCGATCGACCTCGACGGTTCGGGGCAGTTCAACACGGCGCTGGAGGTCGGGAACCTTCCGAACGGAACGTACACCGTGCGGATGAAAGTCGGCGCTGCCGAGGAGACAGACGAATTCACTGTCGGTTCCAGTGAGGGCGATTCGCCGACTGAATCAGGCTCGAACAGTTCGACAGGGACGTCGCAAGGTGACGTCGCTTCCGGGGGCGTGGTTCCGAACGTTCCAGTTCCGGGGCTGCTCGTGTTCGCCCTCGGCCTGACGGGGCTGTTCCGCTTCGGAGACGCTGCGCGGGACGACGACTGACTAGCTGACTGACTTTTTCACGTTCTCTTCTCGTTGGCGGACACTGCGGCGGGCAGTCACCGCAACGCGCCGTTGAGCTGGGTCCAGAAGGCGTAGGCCGAGTCGTGGCGGTCGGCCGGATCGACCGAGAGAGCAGTCAGCAACACGTCGTCGACTCCCGGTGGAAGGTCGGCGACCGTCGACGGCTCCGGGACATCGCCGTCGAGGATCGCCGTCTCGAGGTCGGCGCCGCCGACGGGGTCGCGGTCGGTGAGGAGTCTGTAGGCGACGGCACCGAGACGATAGACGTCGGTGTGGACCCCCTCGGGTTCGTCCTCGCGCAACTGTTCGGGCGCGGTGTAGGGCGTCACGGGGGACTCTCCGCCCGCTCGCTCGACCGCGCGGGTCAGCCCCCAGTCAGCGAGGGCAGCACCGTCGTCGCCGATGACGATCGTCTCGGGATCGAGCCCCGTGTGGACGACGTTGTACATGCTCGCGGTGCGGAGCCCTTCGGTGACCTCGCGGATCGCATCGACCCGGGCCTCGTGGTCGAGATCGGCGACGTGCGCCGAGAGCGCGCCGTCGGCGGGGTCGAACGCCAGCCAGGGCCGCGGGTCGGTGTCCGTCTCGACGACGGTGGCGACGTGCGGATTCTTGGCGATCCCGTTCCAGGTTCGGGTCCGCGAGGTGAACGCGTCGGCGGTCTCGGGCGTATCCGCCGAGGGTGCGAGCGCGAGGATCGCTCGCTGACGGCCGTCGATCCGGCCCCTGTAGACGTGGACCGGGCCGCTCTCGTCGACGGTGTCGGCCTCGCCGACGGCCGAACAGACGGCGGCGAACGCCCCGGCCGCGGTCGCGTGGTCTGCCTGACCGCCGGACCCAGCTGCGTCGGCCGCTGCACCCTCTGGGGTCGCCGTTCCGTCGCTTTCCTGCGACGGTGTCCGGTCGCCGCTTCCCGGTCGCGATTCGGTCGCCCGATGGCCGCGGTCAGTCGCCCCCGAGGCGGTCGACGATGCGCGCCGTCCGGGGGTGGATTCCGCGGCGTTCGCACCGGCGCTCCGTCCGCCAGCCGCGGTGTCGGCGCCGGCGGCTGCGGTCTCGGCGTCGTCGGTCGCGGTCGCGCCGCCACCGCTTCCGGATTCGGGGCGCCCCGCTCCGGACGCCGAATCGCCGCCCGAGCGGTACCAGATCAACCCCGCGCTACCGACTCCGACTACCGCGACGAGCGCGCCGAGCATCGCGAGCGGCGGTCCGTCGTCGCCCCCGCCGCCGTCACCGCCGTCACCGCCGCCGTCGGCTGCACCCGGGTTCTCGCTGTCCGTCGGATCTCGGTCGCTTTCCCCTTTCGCTGGGGGCGTTGCGGTCGGGGTCGCTGTGGGGGTCGCAGTCGGCATGGCTGTGGCCGTGGCAGCGGGTATCGGCGTCGCCGGCTCGGGTGTCACCGTCGGCGTCGCCGGCTCGGGTGTCACCGTCGGGGTCGGGGTCGGCGTGGCCGTCGGCGTCGGTTGTTCCTCGACGGCGAGCGCGGCGGTCGCGCTGTCGTTGGCCGAGAAGACCCCGTGGGTGTACGCACCGGGGCTCAGCGGCGAGGTGTCGACGTTTTCGAAGGCGACGGTCGTCAACTCGCCGCCGCCGAGCGTGAGTTCGAGGCTCGCGACCGTGGCGCCGCCGACCCTGTACTCGACGGTCTGTGTGCCCTCGCGCTCGCCGGTGTTCTCGACGGTGGCCTGGATCCGCCCGATGACGTCGCCCCGTGTGACGGCCAGGTCTGTCGGTGACAGGTCCGAGACCCGGAAGTTCGCTGGCTCGACCGCCTCGACGGTCAGGACGGCCATCGCGCTGCCGTCCTCGCTGTAGAACCCGTGGGTGTACGAACCGGGCGAGATCGCGCTCGTGTCGAGGTCTTCGACGGTGACGACCGTCGCCTCCCCGGGGGCGAGCGTGACCTCCTGGCTCTCGATAGCGGCGCCGCCGACGCGGTACTCGACGGTCTGGGTGGCTTCGCGCTCGCCGGTGTTCTCGACGGTCGCCTCGACGGTCTCTATCACGTCGCCCTGGGTGACGGCCACGTCGGTCGGGGACAGGCCGGTGACCTGGAAGTTCGCCGGTGCCCGATCGTAGCTCACGGTCGCGCTGTCGACGACCGGGACGCCGCCGGACGTGTAGGGTCCGTCCGGCGAGTCGGAACCCCCCTCGAAATCGTAGACGTTGTTGGCGTTCGTGTCCAGATGCGCCATCGCTACGAGCGCCGTGCCGCTGTCGACGTCCTCGGCGAGGACGATCCGCACGTCGGTGTGGCGACCGCTGGTGTGGTAGCTGCTCACGCCGACGACCGGGCCGCTCGGCTCTCCCTTGCGGACGGCGACGAAGCCGCCTTCGGACAGGGTGACCGAATCGACCGTGACCACCTGGTCGGTCTCCGCGACGGTCTGGTCGTCGAACGTCACCGACGCCTGCGGCAGATCACGGATCTCGCCGTCGTATTCCGCGCTGTCGCTGAGGCGGGTGTCCTCGCGGAGTAGTTCCGCGGTGAACTCGGTGCCGGCAGAACGGTCGTCCATGTCGATCCGGAACGAGAACGTCCGGTCGGGGCCCACGATCGTCTCGAGTGTCTCGATGAACGGAGACACATCGGCGTCGCTGGCGTCGACGTACAGTTCCAGTTCCGTGCCTGGCGCCACCGTGACGCCTGACTCGCTCCGGATGATCTGGTCCGGACCGTTCCGGACGACGAGACGTTCATCGGCGGTCGTCGCCAGCGGCGCGCGAGCCTCGCGGAACTCCCAGTCGGAAGAGACCCCCTCACTGTTCTCGAACGGCGCGCCGGCGAGCACTCCGCGCGTCGCGAAACTCGCGCTCCAGCGCTCGCCGTCCGCGAGAGACGGCTCCTCGTAGCCGACATCGTCGAGGTCGAGAGCGACCCAGAACCGACCCCGTTGCAGGTCGGCGACGACCTGGCTGTTTCCGGCGGTAGCCCGGACCGACGGTCGGGCCGCGTTCGCTTCCGAGTCGAGTTGCGTGAGCGACGCGTTCCAGAGCCCGTCGCGGCCGTTCTCCGCGAGGAACGCCTCCTCGACGATGTACCCCTCGTGGCGGGTCCAGTTGCGGATCGCGCCCTCGAGTCCGGTCGCGGTGACTCGGTGGACGACGGCCTCGCCCGTCGCGGCGATGCGTGACTGGGTCAGCGAGGTGCCGACGTTGTTCCGGATGTACTCGCGGTCGAACTCGCCAACGTCGCCGGCGGGCGTGACCCAGAGACTGCTGCGGTCGGTCCTGCGCGTCCCCAGCGAGAGCGTCCCGACGTCGTCGACCGCGTCGGGGCCGACCGAGCGCGCTGTCTCCTCGCTGAAGTTGTGAACCGGTCGCCCTTCCTCGTGGGCCACGACCTGTAGCTGGTAGTTCGACGCGGCCAGGAGCGCGCGCCGGGCGCGACTCCGGTTGGTCAGATCCCCTTCGCTTCCGGCCGGGACCCCCGCCCCGCCGTAGCGCGCTTCGAGTCGCTCGACGAACTCCCCGTCTTCACCGCGCCAGCTCTCGACTGCGCCGCTCTCGGCCCAGAACACGCGGTCGCGGACGTGTGTCCCGGCGGTGTACGTGTTGAAAAAGAGCGTCACCTCGCCGTCGCCGTCGCTGTCAGCGACCGTCACGTTCGTCACGTAGTTCGTCTCTCCTTTGCTCCCGATCGAGACCGTCGCGAGCGCTCCCGACACCGGCTCGCCCATCTCGACCGATATCCGGGCCACGTCGCCCTGGGTCGTCTGGAACACACTCGTGGAAAACGACGCCTCGCCGTCCGCCGAAGACGCGCTCGCGGCGCTCGCGTCGTCCGCGGCCTGCCCTGTGGTATCGCTCGTCGGCGCGCCGGTACCGCCTTGGACCGGCACCGACAGTACCAGCAACGCGACCAGTGCGACCAGCGCGAGAACGGTAGCAGTCCCACCCGCCACCCGTCGCCGTTCCGGAGACGATGTCATCGTCCCGATGTCCACACCGTCTGACTAATTAATTTCCGTTGACCGGTCCGCGCGCGACGGTTGCACCCGGTCTCACCATCCGGATCCGCCGGTTCCGGATTCCAAAGTTCTTTGTACAGTCACGAAAGCTGTCACTACCATGCCTGCGAAAACGGGTGGGTCACACGCGCTCGCGTCGTTCGTGACGCTGATCGTCGGGACTGTAATGTCGAAGTATCTCTGGGACATCGCGCCCCCGCTCGGTGAGCTCTCTCTGGTGACGATCGAGACGATACGCTCGCTGACCGGCCTCGCCGTGCCCGCCGAAAAGCAGTTCGCGGGGACCGTCGTCGTGATGCTCGGCCTCTCGTTCGTCTGGGGGCTGGTGTATCACTTCGGCCGGCACTGAGGCGAGTCGCCGACCGCCCGGTTCCGGGCATCGGCCGTCTCACCGGAGCGCGCGGTTCAGCGCCGACCGGAAGGCATAGGCCGAGTCGTGTCGATCGGCCGGGTCGGTCGCCAGTCCAGTCAGCAGGACGTCGGCGACGCTCCGCGGGCAGTCCGCAACCTCCGTCGGGTCGGGAACCTCCCCGTCGCGGATCGCCGTCTCGAGGTCCTCACCCGTCACGGGTTCCCGGTCGGTGAGCAGCGCGTAGGCGACGGCGGCGAGTCGGTAGACGTCGGTGGCGGGGCCGGCGGGCGCCTCGTCGCGCAGTTGCTCGGGCGCCGTAAACGGCGTCACGAGCGACTCGTCGGCGGCCGCGGAGACGGCGCGGCTCACTCCCCAACCGGCGAGGGTCGCGTCCCCGCCGTCGACGACGACGGTTTGCGGGTCGATACCGGCGTGGACGACGTTGTACATGCTCGCGGTGCGGAGCCCTTCCGCGATGTCGCGAACGACGTCGATCCGTTCGTCGCGGTCGAAGTCGTCGACGACCGTCGCGAGCGGCCCGGTGTCGGCGGCGACAGCGACCCACGGGCGGGGGTCGTCCCCGTTCGCGACGACCGTCGCGACGTGCGGGTTCTTGTCGATCCCCTGCCACGTCCGGAGCGACGATTCGAACGCTTCCCGGCACGCCTCCGAGTCGGCATCCGGCGACAGCGCCAGTATCGCGCTTCGCCGGGACTGAACGCGCCCGGTGTAGACGTGGACGGGGTCCCCGTCGTCGACGACGTCGACCGCGTCGACGGCTGGACAGCCCGCGACGAACTCCCTGACCGCTTCCGGCGGATCGTTCGTCGACGCATCTCCGTCCGCGGACCCGTTCTCGGCCGCTCTCGCAGTGTCGTCCTCGGGGTCGGTGTCGGCCCGGTCGGCGTTGGCCCGGTCGGCGTCGGCACCCGCTGGTCGCTCCTGCCCATCGCTCCCGCTTTCGGCCGGCAACTCGACGGCACTCCTCGGCGCACCGCCGGGGACCCGCCATTCGCCACACGAGGTGCTGGTACACCACCCACCGGCGACCGTCGGATCGAACTCCCTGTCGCAGATGTGACACCGCACGGAGTCGCCGGGCTGGTACCCCTCGGGCTGCGGTGGTGACTCTCCTCGGTCGTGCTCTCCGTCGGTCGCCTGCTCCGCTGTCCCGGCCGTCGGCCCGTCGTCGCCCTCGTCGGCCGTCTGGTCCGGGTCGTCGGCCGTCTGGTCCGGATCGTCGCCTACTGACCGGGCGGAGTCGTCGTCTGCCGGTCGGGGAGTCGCCTCGGTCGGCGTCTCGGCTTCGGTGTGTTCGTCAGTCTCGGCGGTCCCGGATCCTGTCCGTTCGTCGTCGCTCGCTGCTCGTTCGGCGTCTCGCTCGCCTCGCTCGTCTGGGTTGGACTCGGGGCCGGACTCGGTTCCCTGAGCCAGCGGGTCTGCTTTTTCGTCCCCCTGGATCGCCGGGATGTCGACCTCGTCTCTGGGTTTCCCGTCGGGAACTCGCCACTCGCCACACGAGGGGTTGGTACACCACCCGCCGGCGGCGTCGAGGCGGAACCGCTCGCCGCACACCTGGCAGCTGACCGTCTCGTCCGTTCCGGCGAGGTCGTCGGCGCCGTCCGTTTCGGCGAGGCCGTCGGCGCCGTTCGGTCCGGCCGCGGCCGCTCGTGAGCGACCGCTCGCCTGCCCACTGCTCGACTCACGACCGGACTCAGTCTGCGCTGGAGTCTCGCTCTCGTTCGTCGACTCCAGGGAGGCACCGTCCGCGCCGACCGCGTGCCAGTTGCCACACGCGGGGTTCGTACACCACCCTCCGCGCGCGCTCGCGTCGAAGGGTTCGCCACAGAGCCGACAGATCACGTGCCCGTCCGGGACGGCCGTCGAGTCCTCGCGTGCCCGTCGCGCGTTCCGGTCGCCGCCCCTGCGTCCCGGTCCGTCGTTCGCTTCCGCCCGTCGCGGTCCGTCGTTCGCTTCCGCCCGTCGCGGTCCGTCGTTCGCTTGCCCCGGCCGGTCGCGCTGGCCCGGCGAGGGGCTCTCCGTCTGGCCCTCAGGCTCTCGGTCTCGTTGGACCCGCTGTGGCCGGTCGGCAGTCTCCCTTTTCCCGCCGAGCGCCTGTCCGCAGACGCGACAGACGCTGTCACCCTCGCTGACGAGAGCGCTACAGCTCGGACACCGCGGTCCGTCGGTCGGCTCCACCCCGCCCGACCGGTCTCCCGTTTCGGAGCCCTGGAACAGCGGCTGGCCACACGACCGACAGGCGTCGTCGGACTCTCGCACGGGACTGTTGCAGTTCGGGCACCGTAGCATCTCCCCGCCCTTCTCGGTCTCGGACAATAAAATTACACTTCGCTACACGGGCCAGTGTGGGACGGTCGCCCCTCCCAGTCCGCACGAGTCGGAGCAGTCTGCGGTCGCACCCGATCTCAGTCCGCGGTCGCGCCGGCCGTCTCGCTCGCCGACTCCCCCTCGCTGCGACGGATCCGCCGGATGCGGTCGGGGATCGGCGGGTGGTCGTAGTGGAACGTCTCGTAGAGCGGATGGGGGAAGGGGTTCGAGAGGTTCTCGCTGGCGAGACGGCCCAGCGCCGAGACCATCGGCTCGCCGTCGCCCATCACGTCGACGGCGAAGTCGTCGGCCTCGCGCTCGTGGGCCAGCGACAGCCGGTTCGACAGCGGCCCAGTCAGGCGGTTCAGCGGGTAGAGGACCAGCCCGGCGAGGAACAGGCCGGCGTAGACCGGCTTGCCGGCGCCCGTCGCGAGCCCGAACAGGTCGTACAGCCACGGGCCGTCGACGAGCAGGCCGGCGAGGAAGAAGAACGCGCCCATCCGGAGCGTCGAGGCGCCGAACTGCTTCCAGATGTGGCCCCGTTTCCAGTGGGCGAGTTCGTGGGCGAGGACGCTCTGGATCTCCGCGCGCTCCATCTGGTCGACGAGCGTGTCGAAGAGGACGACGCGCTTGGTCGAGCCGAAGCCGACGAAGTAGGCGTTCGAGTGCGAGGAGCGCCGGCTGGCGTCCATGACGTAGATGCCCGAACACGAGAAGCCCGCGCGGTCGAACACCTCGGTGACGGCGTCGTGCAGGTCGCCCTCCTCGACCGGGTCGAAGTCGTTGAACAGCGGGGCGATGACCCGTGGGTACACCACCAGCATGACGAGCGAGAAGGCGATGTACAGCCCCCAGGCGGCGACCCACCACAGGTCCGGGAAGGTGACGACGGCGAGCATGACCCCGCCGGCGAGCACGCCGGCGAAGACCAGCGATATCGCGAGACCGACGACCAGGTCCCGCAGCCACAGCCGCGGCGTCTGCTCGTTGAACTCGAAGATTTCCTCGACGACGAAGGTGTCGAAGAGATCGAAGGGAATCGACGAGATCTGGAGGGCGGCGACGACACCGAGGAAGAAGACGACGCCCGTCGCCGCGGTCCTGAGGCCGAGCGATTCGACGGCTCCCACGGCGTCGGCGAACAGCCCGGAGTAGAGGACGAGCAGGATGAGCGCGAGGCCGACCCACGTCTCCAGTTGCGCGGCGCCGGTGGTCGCGCGCTGGTAGTCGAGCAGTTCGTCGGTGTCCTCGACGTCGAGTTGCTCGTCGAACCACTCGGTCTCCCGCTCGACCGCTTGCGCCCCGTGCCGGACGTTCAGAACGGCCAGCCAGGTGAAAAACGCCTCCGAGCCCACCAGCACGACGACGAAGAGGGCGTGGAGTTCGATCATGGTGCGACCGTGCGCCGCTCGACGCTTAAACCCCTCGTCGGGGGGTCACCGGCGTCGCGATACCGGCGGTCACCGATTCACGAGGGCGCCCACGATGCCGGCGAGGGCGGCGACGGCCACGACGGCACCGGCGAGTATCGCCAGTTCGACGCCGCCGCCGGGCTCGACGGCCGCCACCGGGATATCCTGCCCGTCGACTTCGACCGTGTTGAGCGTCGTCGTCTCCGAGAGGTACGTCTGCGCGAACGCGCCGGTGCCGGCGACTGCGATCCCTCCGAGCCCAGTGAGGATCATCGACAGCCAGCCCCAGCTCCGCCCCCAGTTCGCCATCGCAGCGAGAATCGCGACCACCGCGGCGATGGCGACGACTGGACCGAACAGCGTCGCCATCGCGTCCGCGCTCAGACCGCTGACTTCGGCTTCGACCCACGGTTGCGTGACGCTGTAGCCCGCCAGGAGGCCACCGCCGATGGCGCCGATGCGCGTGACGCCCCACGTGTCGAGCAACTGGCCGATCGACGACCCGCTCGCCTGCCCGGCCGGGGGCGCCCGTCCGTCCGCGTGACCGCCCAGACGGTCGTCTGACTGGGGCTGTCGCACCCGCTGCCCTCGCTGCCGGGCTTGCTGTGGCTGCTGTCGGGCGTGCTGTGATTGCTGTCGCGGTTGCTGTGGTTGGTTCGGTTGCTGTCGCGGTTGCCGCGATCGCTGTGGCTGCTGTGGCGATTGCCGTGATCGCTGTCCCGGTTGCGACTGCTGTGACGTCGGTTGCCGCCGTTGAGATTGCCCCTGCTGTCGGTCCGTTTCGCCCTGGGTCTGCCCTGGCTGGCCTCGAGGTCGTCCCTGCTGGTGCCCATCTCGACCTCGCTGTCGGTCCGCCGGTGCGCCCGCCTTCCCGTCACCGTCCGCCGTTCCTTCACTCGCCGGGTCCGGCGCGGGAGCGTCCGCCCCACAGTCCGGGCACTGCGTTGCGTCGGCCGACAGCACTGTTCCGCAATTCTGACACTCCATCGCGGGATCGATGTCAGTCCACGACTGTAAATCGTCCGATGGCAACCCGCGAACGGCCCCGATCCGACCGCGAGGACCGGCGCAGTCGGCCCGACTGCCCTTCCGCGACCCGCAGCGATTTGTGGCTGGCGGCCCCACTCCGAACCGGTATGACCGACGACATATTTAACGAGAGCGACACGTTCGACATCGGCGGCGAGCGCACCGTCCACCGGCTGGGTTTCGGCGCGATGCGACTCACGGGTGAGAACATCATCGGCCGGCCCGACGACGAGGCCGAAGCGAAGCGGGTCATCCGCCGGGCGGTCGACCTCGGCGTCGACTTCATCGACACCGCAGACTCCTACGGCCCGGGCGTCAGCGAGCGCCTGCTCGGCGAGGAACTCGACGGGGACGACGCGTTCGTCGCCTCGAAGGCCGGCCTGTTGCGCCACCGCGAGGGCGAGTGGCCCCGCCACGGCGACCCGGGCTTTCTCCACAACCAGGTCCTCTGTAGCCTCGACCGCCTCCGGACAGACACCATCGACCTCTACCAGTTCCACCGCCCCGACCCAGACACGGACTTCGAAGAGTCGGTCCACGCCTTCGCCGAGATGAAAGACGAGGGGCAGATCCGCCACGTCGGGCTCTCGAACGTCTCCGTCGAGCAACTCGAGACCGCCCGCGAGGTCGTCGACATCGCCACAGTGCAAAACCAGTACAACGTCGGCTTCCGCGACCACGAGGACGTCCTGGCCGCCTGTGAGGAGTACGACGTCGGGTTCATTCCCTATGGGCCGTTCTACACCGTCGACGACGACGGCGTCGCTGGCGTCCTCGACGACGTCGCCGAGGCTCACGACGCCAGCCGCCGGCAGGTCGCGCTCGCGTGGATCCTCGCCCACTCCGACGTGACCCTCCCGATCCCGGGAACCTCCAGCGTCGACCACCTCGAATCGAACGTCGCCGCCTCACAGCTGGCCCTCTCGGACGACGAGATGGCGCGACTGAACGACGTCGACCCGCAGGACTGATACGGTCGGTTGTAAGTCATTTCCGGGATTCGCCGGGCCGCCCGGCGAATCACCGATACATCGTTACAACCGACCGTATGACGCCGCGGTCGCTGTTGCTATCGAACGAGTTTCGAGAGAAAAACGGGGTCAGAACCGCACTAACCGCGAGTTACTGTCGCGTGAGGTTCGTCGCGCGCGGACCCTTCGGGGCCTGCTCGATGTCGAACTCCACAGCCTGTCCTTCTTCGAGGTCCGGGCCGCCCACGTCTTCCATGTGGAAGAACACGTCGTCGTCCTCGTCCTCAGTCGTGATGAATCCGTAGCCGCCAGTGTCGTTGAAGAAATCGACTTCGCCTTCTGCCATAGCCTCTGTAGGGAACGGTGGCTGATGTATAACACTTCCGAGGGAAACGTTACCACGACCCCCCGAGGGTCGATATCGGGGTCGTTCGACGGGCGGGGGCCACTCGGTCGGGCGGATAGTCGGCCAGCGAGTCGGGAGCGTGGCCGGGGATTTTTGTCGGGCGACACGTAAGGAGAGGGGATGAGCGAGACAGACGGGTCGCTGTACGTCGGGGTGGACTGGGCTGGGGGGTCCTGGCTGGCGGTCGCGTTCGACCGGACGGGGTTCGACGGCGCCGACGTGTTCGACGAAATCGGGGATCTGTGGGTTCGCTACGAGGACCGGGCCGAACGCGTCCTCGTCGACGTCCCCATCGGGTTGCGCGAACAGGGCGAGGAGGGCCGGGAGTGCGACGCGCTCGCCCGCGACGTGCTCGGGTCGCGCAGCGCGTCGGTGTTCACGCCGCCGGTCCGCGAGGCGACGCGCAAGCGCCGGTATCCCGCGGCCCAGCGCGTCAACGAGCGCAAGGCGGGACGCGGGCTCTCGAAGCAGGCCTTCGCCATCAGCGACGGCATCGCCGCCGTCGACGAACTCCTCCAGAACGTCCCCGAGGCACGGATGGCCTTCGCGGAATCTCACCCGGAGGTCTGCTTCCGCGCGTTCGCGGGCGAACCGCTCGAATATTCGAAGCGGTACGCCTCGGGCTACGCCGAGCGGATGCGGACGCTGGCGGGCTACGACCGCGACGCGCCGCCGGCGGTGCAGGCTGCCGCCGAGTCGACCGGCGGCCACGAAGTCGGCGTCGACGACGTGCTCGACGCCACGGTGCTGGCCTACACCGCCCGCCCCGGCGACGGCGAGTTGCGCTCGCTCCCGCCCGAGCCCGAGACGGACCCGAAGGGGCTGCCGATGGAGATTGTCTACCGCAGCGAGACGCCGCTGGAATCGGAGTCCGTCGAGGGGTGACCGCCGCTCGGCCGACCGTCGGTGTCGGCCCCGGGACTTTTATCGCTCGACCGCGAAGCGCGAAACATGGCATACACCTGGCAATACTACGACCTGGTCCTGTTCGGGATCGTCTCGAGCATGGCCGCGGGGGCCGGTCTCGGCACGTTCACCGATCTGGGGCTGTCGGTGACGGTCCCGGTGTTCGCGCTCGTCGCCGTCGCGTTCATCGGCCACGGCCTGTTCGTCAACGGGCCGGTCGACGCGCCCGACGACCTGACCGACGAAGTCGAGACGCTGAACTGACTGGGTGGTGCTCGTGGCGGGTCAGCTTCTCCCCGCACCACTCTCGGAAACTGTCTCCGCTTTCGTCGGTGTGGCACAATCGTTATTCCACCCTCCGTACAAGAGAGGGGCATGAGCGAAGCCCCCGACTTCGACGGACTGGACCTGACTCATCGCGTCGTCTTGCTCGGCGCCGTCGAACTCGACGGCGAGGACCGAACGCCCGCTCACGCGGGCGAGGTGCGCGCCCACTGTTCCGACGCGCTCGCGTCCGTCGAGGGCGACGTCCTCGGCACGCTGACCGAGGCGGAGGTGGCCCGCGCGCTCAACGAACTCGACGCCGACGGCTTCCTCGACGGCTCCCGCGACGACACCTCTCCCAGCGGCAAGGGCCGCCCCGGCTTCCGACTCGCCGTCGCCGCCGAGGACGTCCACGACGCGCTCGGCGACGACGAGCGTGTCTCCCCGCTCGTCTCCGGCGCGGGAACGGCCGACTGATCGACGCGCCCGGTCGGCCCACCGCCGGTCACGCGACCGCTCCACCGCCGGTCACGCGACCGCTCCACCGCCGGTCACGTGGCCGTTCTTTGCTCGCTGACCTCTCGGGTGCGTCGGGCCAAAGAGTTACTGACCTGGCGCGTCGGGTCCGGGTATGGTGGTCCCATCCGACCGGTGTGGGTACACGTACACCGGCGAGACAGGACACGAGAGTTGCTGTTATCGGGAGACGTGGGACGACGCCGAGCGATGTGTCTGGCACGAAGCGGCCGAGGACGACGAGACCAAGCCGACCGACGCGCTCCGGGCGGCCCGCGCACCGGCGGCGGTCCGTGACCTGAACGGTAGAACCGGACCGCGAGAACTCCTCGACGGCGTCGACGTCAGGGGGACGTCGTTCCCGGACGGGCTGGACTTGGCCGGCGTCTCGCTCAGGGACGCCGACATGGCCGAGGTGACGCTCCGGAACGGCGACCTGACCGACGCCGCGCTCCTCGACGTCACGCTGGTCGACGCTGACCTCCGCGGCGCTGTTCTCTCGGGCGCGAACTGCTGGGAGGCGGAACTGAACGACGTCCACCTCGGCGGGGCCGACCTCGCGGGGGCGGACCTGCGGGCGGCCGACTGCAGCGACGCCATCCTCCGGGGCGCGTCGCTGCACGGCGCGAACCTCGAAGGAGCGTTTCTCGCCCGCGCGGACCTGTTCGACGCGACGCTCACCGCGACCCGGAGCTACGGGGCGGTGTTCAGCGAGGCCCGGGCGAACGAGGGGACCGACCTCGACGAGTGGTGTGTCTACGACCCCAACAGCGACGTCGACGCGAGCCAGTGGCCGCGGGAGGACGGCGCGGACGGCGCGGCCGTCGCCGACGGACAGGCTCGCTCCGACGGCGGCAACGCGAGCGGGACTGTCGCGGGCAGCGACGTCGACCCGCTGACGAAAGCCGAGGGGACCTACCAGGAACTCGAGGCGCTCTGTGCCGAAAACGCGTTGCTCGCGCCCCAGAGTCGTTACTTCGTTCGCCGGCAGGACATCCACACCGAGGAACACCATCGGGAGGGCAACTGGAGCCGCTGGCTCCGTGCGCGCGTCTCGCGGGCCGTCGTGCTGTACGGCGAGAGTCCGTTCCGCGTCCTCTCGGTCGCCGCGGCGGTCATCTTCGGGTCCGCGCTGCTGTATCCGCTGGGGCTGTTGCGGAACGCGGCGACCGGGCGACTCATGACCTACCCGTCGCTCGCCGACCCGGCCGGGCTGGCGACGACGCTGGCCGACAGCCTCTACTTCAGCACGCTCACGTTCACGACGATGACCTTCGGGCTGTACGCGCCCGTCGGCGCCGGGAAGTTCCTCACGATGCTCGAAACGGGCGCCGGCATCGTCCTGATGGCGCTGCTCGTGTTCGTCTTCGGCCGGCGTGCGACTCGCTGACGCCGTGCGATCAGGGATCCAGGTTCGCGGAAGCGACGACGCCGGCCCCGGCGACCGCGTGATCGCACGGAATCTTCATGTGGGGCCCGCCGGATCCAGCTGTATGGCGAGTGCGGCGCTGACGGAACCGCAGGTTCTCGCGCACGCCAAGCGCCGCCTCTTCCCGGACGACGACGCGTCGGACGCCTACGCCGTCGTCGACACGCAGTTCGCAATGGACGAGTGGATACCCGATCGACCCGTCCCCGCCGACGTGCGCGAGACGCTCGCGCCGTTCAACCACGTCCGTCTCGGGTCCGGTTATCCGGACCTCGTCGGCGTCCGCCATCTCGACGCTGACTTCCTCGCGGTCGAGCGCTTCGGCGACCGACCGCCGCTGGTCGCCGTCGAGGCGAAAGGCTACACCGACCGCGACGCCGTCGACGTCGAACGTGGCGTCCTCCAGGCCTACGACCGCCTCCACGACGCCAACGCGACCTTCGTCGCCGCGCCCGCTCCGGCGGTGTCCCAGTCTGTCCGCACTCTCGCCCGCGAACTCAACGTCGGCGTGCTCGCCGTCGACACCGACGGTGCTATCGACCCGCTCGAAGTGCCCCGCGTCGTCGGGAACCACACCTCGGACGACGCGAGTGCGATCCGCTTTCAGGCGACCGCACAGGGCGTCGCCGGCAAGTCCTTCGGCCTCAATCACCCGAAGAACTACCTCGGTTACCCGCTCGCGCTGGCCCACCCCGACGAGACCGAGACTGTGCTCGCCGACCGCGTCGTCGGGGCCGTCGACAGCGCACTGACCGGTGCGGCGTTTCTCGGCCTCGTCGACGAGCGTCCCGACCGCGTCGCCCTGACGTCCCTCGGCGAGGAAGTCGTCCGGTTCGCGCTCGATCGGTACGGATCCGTCGACGCCGCGCTCGACGAGTTCGAGGCGTGGCAGGGGTCACGGAAGCGATTCTGTGAACTCGCGCCGGAGTGGGGGCTGCTCACTCGCCGCGTCGTCTGGGCGTATCCCGCCACGCAACTGATCGTCGAGGAGTTGCAGACGATGCACGACGACGGGATCACCGCCCCCTCGCTCGTGGACCTGGTCGAGTGGTTGCACGTTCAGCACCCGACGTTCTCCGTCGAACTGTTCGTCCGCAGCACTGACGACGTTCGGTCCCGCGTCCTCGACCGCGACGGCGACCTCCGACCGGACGAACTCGAGGACGGGTCGGTCTTTCACTCGCCGACGGTCTTCCAGCTCAAGGCGATGCTGTACCACGCTGGGATGCTCACCGAGCGGGGTGCCGAACCGCACCGGCTCGACCCACGGGAGGACACCTGGCGGCTCCGCCACGCGCTGGACGCCGTTCGGTGACGAGACTGTCGGATCGAACGGAAATCGTCCGGAGAACGGATGCCGCTCGGGAGCATTTTCACTGCTCCCTTCGGTCGCAGGAAAATGCCGCCTCCCCGATTTGAACGGGGGACAGCTCGATCTTCAGTCGAGTGCTCTCCCAGTCTGAGCTAAGGCGGCGCAACTCGGAATCCGGGGAGGGGAGAAAAAAGGATTTCGAAAGGCGTCCCCGGCGCGTCTCCGAGTTCTGTCGGGCCGCGCCCGCGCCGTCAGGGCAGAAAGAGGTCGGCGGCGTCGAACTCGGCGCCGCAGTCGTCGCAGAAGTAGGCGGTGCCGTCGTCGGTGCTGACGTGGCCGGCGCACTCGGGACACTGCGATCCGTCTATCATGCCCGCCCATCGGCGACGGGGGTACAAATCGGTTTCCCCCGCCGGTTCGATCGCTGGATCAAGCGGCCGTCGAACCGAACCACAGGTATTTGTCTCCGGCCACCCTTCGCCCGACGAATGCAGTACGCCGAGGGGACCGGGTCGCCGACACCGTCGCCGCCGGGTCTCGGGGGGTAAGCGTGCCCGGCCCACAGGACGGTTCCGAACTCGCCGACGCGGACGGCGAGCGCGAGTACGGGTCGGTGGTACTCGTCGTTGCCTGCGTCGCGGCCGTCGTCTTCGCGACGGCGCTCGTGCCGTTCGTGCTGGCCGGCGAGGGCGGCGCGTCGCCGGCGGAGTCGCTGATACCAGTGCTGGCGGGCGAAAACGCGCCTGCCGGTGCCGGCGCCGGCGGATCGAGCGGGTTCGGCGCGCTCAACGTCGGGTCGAGCCAGTCGGTCGGGGGGCCCATCGGGAGCACCGACGGCAACGCGTTCCGGTCCCAGAACGCGACGGTCCACTTCGAGGTCAGGAGCCAGGAATCTAGTTACTGGCGGACGGGCGCGTTCGACAGCTACGAGGGCGACGGCTGGACGCAGTCGGGGACGAGCAGCGTCCGCTCGCCGATCGACGGGCGACAGGTCCGCTATCGCGTCGAACTCATGCAGTCGGCGATGTCGGCGCCGACCGTGTGGCGCCCGACCGCGCTGGAGGAGTCGGGCGACCTGTCGCTGATCGACGGGGGGCTCGCCCGCGCGTCGGACCGCGTGAGCGCGGGAACGAGCTACGTCGGCGTGAGCCGCAAGCCGCCGCGGGACCCTTCGATACTCCGGGCGAGCGGGCGGAACTACCCGGACGAGCTGGCCGAGCGCTACACCGCCCTTCCCGCGGACACCGAGGCGGCGCTCTCGCCGGTGACGAGCAACGTGACCGCGGGCGCGGACTCGCCGTACGAGACGGCGGTGGCGGTCGAGCAGTGGCTCGAACGGACCAAAGAGTACACGCTGAACGTCACCGAACCAGCGAGCGACGACGTGGCGGCGCAGTTCGTCCGGGAGATGGACGCGGGTTACTGCGAGTACTTCGCGACGGCGATGGCTGCGATGCTCCGGGCCGAGGACGTGCCGGCGCGGTACGTCGTCGGCTACTCGACGGGGCAGTCGGTCGGCGCGAACACCTACCGGGTGCGGGCGATGAACGCCCACGCCTGGGTCGAGGTGTACTTCGCCGACGTGGGCTGGGTGCGTTTCGACCCGACGCCCGGGAGCGAGCGGCTCCAGCAGGAGCAGGCGGCGTTTCAGGAGAGCGGCCAGGACGGGACCTACGCGCCCCGGGAGGAGGGGAGTCCGAACGAGACGTTCTCGCCGGTCGAATCGCCCGGATCACCGACCCCGGGCGGACCGACGCCGACGCCCGCAGGGCCCGGACCGACCACGCCGACAGGGCCCGAGTCGCCGACGCCCGGCGGTCCGACGCCGCCGACGCCGACCGGGCCGACGACGCCTTCGGAGCCGGTGACACCGGGCGGGCCGACGACACCGGGCGGACCGACGACGCCGGGGGGACCGACGACACCGGACGGGACGGACGAGGGGAGTCTCGTCTCGGCGTACAACGTCACGCTCAACCGGACGGCGGTGCCGGGGGCGACGGTCGAGATATCGATCGTCGCGGGCGCCCAGCCGGTCGTCGGCGCGACGGTGCGGGTCAACGGCGAGCGCGTCGGGACGACCGGCCGCGACGGCACCGTTACGGCGACGGTCCCCTACGCTCCGGAGTTCACAGTCTCGGTCAGCGGGGGGCGGACCTACGGGTCGGACGTCGCCGGCGCCGGCGCGCTGGCTGTCGACGACGACCCGGCGAACGACCGGGGCGGGGCGCTCGCGCCGGCCGCGAGCGCGGGCGGATCGGGTGCTGCAGCGGGGTCCGCGGACGGAGAGCGGAGCGGACCGCTGTTCGCGGCGGAGAACAAGACGCAGTCGTTCGCCGTCGAGACGAACGCGACGATATCGGTGTCGGGGGACGTGCGGACGGGCGCGACGGTGGTCGTGACGGCGACGGTCGAGGACGTCCCGGTCCGGAACGCGACCGTGACGCTCGACGGCGAGCGCGTCGGGCGGACGGACGCGAACGGGCGGGCGCTCGTCGGACTCCCGTCGACGCCGGGGAACGTCACGCTCGCGGTGACGCGGGATCCGATCGCGGGCAACCGGACGCTCGTGCTCGACCCGCTGACCGTCTCGGTCGATCCCGTTTGGCCGGTGCCGGTCGGCGGGACGGCCGTCGAGATAACCGCGGCGCTCGGCGACGACCCGGTCGCCGGCGTCCCCGTCCGCGTCGGCGGCGAGGTGGTCGGCGAGACCGACGTCAACGGCACCGTGACGACGATCCTTCCGCTCGAATCGTCGGTGTCGGTCGCCGTCGCGACCGACGGCCAGCGCGCGGGGACGACGGTCACGAACCCGCTGGTCAACGCCGCCGGGGCGGCAACCGCCGCGTTGCTCGCGCTCGGCGCGCTCGCAGTCGTCGTCTCGCGACGCCGACAGTGGCTCGCCGTGCTGTCGGCGTCGATGGCGGTGTCGCTCCGGAACCTGCCGGGGCTGGCCGCCCGCGGGCTCGTCGGTCTGGTCGTCGGCGTCGGTCGGGCGATAGACGCCGCGGTCGCGGCGGTGGCGGCGTTCCTGCGCGGCGAGCGCTCGGGGTCGGCGTTGCTCGCCTCGCTCCGGGCGTGGGTCGCCGGCGCGGTCGCTCGCGTTCGGTCGGCGGGGCCGGGCGCGATACTCGGTGCCGGCGACGAGGGTGCAAACGGCGGCGGTGAGGGCGGGGCGGCCGGGCCACGGACGCCGATCCGCGAGGCGTGGGACCGCTTTCTCGAGGCTGTCTCGGTGGGCGAGGCGGGCACGAAGACGCCGGGACAGATCGCGACCCACGCGGTCACCGAGGACGGCCTGCCCGCCGACCCGGTCGAGCGACTCCGCGACGAGTTCCGGGCCGTCGAGTACGGCCCGCGCTCGCCCGACGAATCCGCCCCGGCGGCCGCCGACGCCATCGACCAGATCGAGCGGGCCGCGAGCGAGCGCGCCGACGAGCCGGTCGCGGACGCCGACGAGGGTGGGGGCTCCGTCGCGGACGGCGCGGACCGACGGGACGGCGGGGGGCGAGAGTCGTGAGCGACCGCCTGCGCACGGCGCTGGGAACCGTCGGCATCGCGTCGACGCTGCTGGGCGTGCTCGCGGTCACGACTCCGGGGCTGGTGGCCGGGACGGAGCCGCTGGCGACGCTGGTGCGGACACTGTCGGACGTGGAGGTAAGCAAACTCCTGCTGGCCGGCTGTGTCACGGTCGGGATCGTGGTGGTCCGGTTCGCCTGGCGGTCGGCGGGGAGCGACCGTGCGAGTCGAGTGGACGGGGACCCCGCGGGAGAGTTCGACCGGTTGCTCGACGCGCCGCCAGAAGCGGTCACCGTGGAGACGGCGCGGCCGACGGCGGCAGACCTCGACGCGGCCGTCGACAGGGCCGTCGCCGGTGACGCGGCGGCGCTGGCCGCGGTCGGCGACCGACTCGCCGACCTCGCGGCCGACCGACTCGTCCGCTACCGCGGCTACGCGCCGCCCGGGGCGGCCGACGCGGTCGCGGCGGGCACCTGGACCGACGACCGCGTCGCCGCGGCCTTTCTCTCCGGGGACCACGGGCCGATTCACTCGTTCGGGTCGCGGCTCCGTCTGTGGCTCGACCCGGAAGCCGAACGCCGTCGCCGCCTCGACCGAACGGTCGGCGCCGTCGACGCGCTCGACGGCCGGAGCGCGCCGCCGGAGGGGTCTCAGGCGGTCGCCCCTCCGGGGGCCGCTCCGCCGGGTAGCGCCCCGCCTGGGGCCGCTCCATCGGGGCCCGCCGCGCCCTCACCGCAGGCGTCGGCGCAACCGACCGGGCCGCCCGCGAATCAGCCGTCGGGGCCGGCCGCGAATCAGCAGCCAGGGCCGTCCGCCAACCAGCCACCGGGGGCGCCCTCACAGCCGTCGACCGAGTCGCGACCGGACAGAGGCCGCGGGACGGGACCCGCGGACGGACGGCGGGGTGAGCGGCGATGACGCGCGAGCGCGTCTACCGGTGGCGGATCGGGGCGGTCGCGGTCGGGTCGCTCGTCGCGCTCGGCTTGCTCTTTGCCTCACCGTTGCTCCTGGCGGCGACGGTGGTGCCGCTCTCGTACGTCGCCTACGGGTCGCTGTCGAGCGCGCCGACGGAGGCCGCGGTCGCCGTCGAGCGTCGTTTCGGCCACTCGACGCCGGCGCCGGGCGAGTGGGTCCAGGTCGAACTGACGGTCACGAACACGTCCGACGCGACGCTGCCGGACCTGCGTGTCGTCGACGGCGTGCCAGAGGAACTGTCGGTCGTCTCGGGGTCGCCGCGGCGCGCGCTCGCGCTCCGGCCGGGCGAGTCGGCGACCGTCGCCTACGACGTGGTCGCCCGCCGCGGCGAGTTCGCGTTCGCGGACCCGCTGGTCCGTCTGCGCCCGCTCAGCGGGGCGGAGACGGTCACCGAGCGCGTCGCGGCGGCCGGCGAGACGGAGCTGTCGGCGGTCAATCCGGTCCGGGAGACGCCCGACCGCCACTCGACGCTGCTGCGGGCCGGCACGCACCCGACCGACAGCGGCGGCGAGGGGCTGGAGTTCCGGTCGACGCGGGCCTATCGCCCCGGCGACCCGAAAAACCGCATCCACTGGCGCCGCTTCGCGAAGACGGGCGAACTGACGACCGTCTCCTACCGCGAGGAGCGCGCCGTCAGGACGGTCCTCGTCGTCGACGCGCGGGCGGTCGGGCACGTCACGCCCGAGCCGGGGCTCCCGACGGCGACCGAGCGCTGTGCCTACGCGGCCGAGCGGGTCTACGAGGCGCTCGTCGGCGCGGACGTCGTGACCAGTGTGACGGCGCTGGGTCTCGACGGTGATGCGGAGGTGCCGGTCGGCGACGGCGGCCTGCCCTGGGTCGACGGCGAGGCCGACGACGCGGTCGGGACGGCCCGCCTCCTCTTCGACGCCGTCCGTGACGCCGCCGACGAGTACGACTCGGCGACCGACCGGACCGGATCGCCGTCCGGTGGTCGAGCCGACCCGATGAGTGGGGGGACGGCCGCGGGTGAGGGAGAGGGTGACGGCGGTGCCGGCGATGGCGCCGGTGGTGACGGTGCCGGCGATGGCGCCGGTGGTGACGGTGCCGGCGATGGCGATGTCGGCGGGGAGACGGCCGGGAGTCCGGAGCGGCCGGCGGCCGACGGCGGGACCGAGCAGGTGCGGCGACTGCTCGCGGGGTTCCCGCCGACGGCGCAGGTGGTCTTTTTCACGCCGCTGCTCGACGACTGGCCGGTCGAAGTCGCGCGGACGCTGGCCCAGCGGGAGTACCCCGTCACGGTCGTCAGCCCGGACGCGACCGACCGGGCCTCGCTGGGTCGGACCGTCGCCGCGCTCGAGCGCGACGGTCGACTCGCGGCGCTCTCGGCCGCCGGCGTCTCGACGGTCCGCTGGCGCCAGTCCGAATCACTCGACGTCGCGCTCTCGAACTCGCTGACCAGCGTCCTCTCGTGACCATGTCTCGACAACACCGCACTCCGGACTCGACGCGCGCCCGGTCGGCGGACCGACAGCCGACAGCGGGCGGTTCGACGGCAGGCGGCCCGACAGCGGGCGGTCCGACACCCGCCGCCGAAGCGCCAGCGGAGACGAACGGGCCAACGGAGACGGACGGGCCGACGCGGGCCAGCGCCGCGGTCGTCCTGTTCGGGACGCTCGCGGCGGCGACGTTGCTGATCACTCGCGTCGGGCCGTGGCTGTCGCTGGTCGTCGCGCTCGGGGACGCGCTGGTGTTCGCGGCGAGTCTCTGGCTCGTCGAGCGAGAGCGATATCGCGTCCTCGGCTACGCGACGGCGGGCCTGCTGGCGCTGTTCGCCGGGACCGGGTTCGTCCTCGCGACGGGCTACGCGAGCCTGCAACTGCTCGCCGCGCTCTTCCCGGTCACCGAGCCGGCGATGGTCCAGTCGCGCGGACTGCGGGTCGCGAGCGCGACGATGGTCGTGTTCGGTGGCACCGTCGCGCTCGTCGGCGCGTTCTCGACGGTCGGTAACGTCCTCCGGGCCGACACCGCCTGGGACCACGCGCGCCTCGCGGTCAAGACGTTCGTCGTCCCGCTGGTCGTCGCCACGCTCATGCTCGCCTCGACGGTGATCGGCCACGTCGAGGGGGAGGGGTCGGCGCCCGTCCTCGAACCGCTGTTCGACGGTGTCGACGCCGGATTCGGTGCCCTGCTCTCGCCGGCGCCCGGCCGCGCGCACCTGTTCGTCTTCTGCGCGCTCGCGTTCGCGACGGCGCTTGCCCTCGAGCGGGCCGTCGGCGCGCTCCCGATCGCCGAACTCGCGACGAACTCCGAGGACGATCTCGCGGCGGCCGCCGAGTCGGTCCGCAGGGGCGCCGACCGGACGGCCCTCGTGATGGGGGCGCTCCTCCCGTTCTCGCTGGTCGAGTTCGCGGTCGAACCGACCGCGCTCGAAGGCCCGCTCACTCCGCCGGTCTACGGCCTGCTCGCGGCGGTAACGGGCGCGGGGGTCCTCCGGGCCGTCCTCGTCGTCACGCTCGCGGTGTCGCTGGTCGCGCTTTCCCTCTCGTGGTCGCTCCGTCGGATCTCGCGGACGGACACCGGCGACGTCGCGGTCGAGTTGATGCCCTTCGTCGGCGGCGCGGGCGTGGTCGTCCTCGTCGCCCTGACACACGGTACCGCGCTCGACCTCGCCCTCGAGTTCGTCGCCGACCGACTGCCGGGGTCGTTCGCCACGGATTTCACCCGGCAGTCGACCGCAGTCGTCGACTTCTACGGCTCGCTGGCGGTGACCCTCGCTGTCGCCGCGCTGATGGTCGGTCTGACCGCGCTGCTGTCGCTGCTGTTGACCGTCGTCACGTCGATCGGGATGGTGCCCCGGGACACCGCGGCGCCGGCGCTGGCCGCGGGCGGGGTCTTCCTGGCGGCCGCGTTCGCTGCAGGCGCCGGCGTCGGCGCGCCGGTCGTCCTCGCCGGACTCGTCGCGGGTTTCGTCGTCTGGGACGCCGGCGAGTACGGCACCACGCTCCGCCGCGAGACGGGTCCCAACGACCGGGAGAGCGGGCCCGAGAGCGCCCACCTCGGGGCATCTGTCGGCGTCGGTGTCCTCGGCGCGTTCGGCGCCCTGTTCGTCTACGAGTACGCGCCCACTCCTGCGGCGAGCGCCGAGACGCTCCCCTTCGCGCTGGTCGCCGTCGTCGCCGGCCTCTTCCTCCTCGTCGCCGCCTTGAGATAGCGACGGGTGTTCGTGGATCTGCTATCGTCGCAATCGGACCGCGAACAGCCCGACTGCCTCGGCTGGACCGGCTGCCGCAATCGAATACAGCGTGAAAGCCCCCGCAGCAACGACTGGAACCGCGACAGCCAACAGCCTGAAAGCCCCCGGTCGCTCGTACCGCCGCGACTCGCTGCGCGCTTCCCTCGCTCCGCTCGGTCCAGTGCTTGCGTCGTCGGGGCGGCGACGAGCGACCGGCCCCTTTCATTCCCACCCATTCAGACTGATTGACCAGCCGATGCGGGTGGGAATGAAAGGGGCGACGCGTTCGACGACGCACGACGACGCAAGCACTGCAGCGAGTGAAACGAGCGAAGCGCGCAGCGAGGCGCGCGAGTCGAACGCGTCGGGGCTTTCAGGCTGTTGGCGGTGGCGGTCCACTCGGTTGCTGCAGAGGCTTTCAGGCTGTTGGCGGTAGCGATCGTAGCGGTCCTGTCTGAGGCTCTCACGCTGTCTGCAGTGGCTGTGTGATCGGCCCGTCCAGTAGGCGCTCTCACGCCAGCCACACTCCGTTCCGCAAGTAGAACGCCACTCTCACCTCACCGACGCTGGTCGACGGCGGGGACCTGGACGCGGCCGAGGACGTCCTGGAGCACGCCCTCGGCGGTGGCGCCGCGGACGCTGGCCTCGGTGGTGAGGACGATCCGGTGGGCGAAGGTGGGGGAGACGACGCGGTGGACGTCGTCGGGGACGACGTAGTTCCGGCCGGAGATGACGGCGGCGGCGCGGGCGGCCTCGAACAGGCGCTGGACGCCGCGGGGTGAGACGCCGACGTCGACGCGGTCGTCCTCGCGGGTGGCTCGCCCGAGCGTGACGATGTAGTCGCGGATCTTTCCGGCGACCGAGACGGTCTCGGGCACCTCCTGAAGCGCGGCGACGGTGTCGGGGTCGACGACGGGGTCGACGCTGGGCGATTTCGCCCGGCGGTCGGCGCGGCGGTCGATGAGCGTGCGCTCGGAGGCGAAGTCGGGATACCCCATCCTGAGTTTGAACACGAAGCGGTCGCGCTGGGCCTCCGGGAGGCCGAACGTTCCCTCCTGTTCGATGGGGTTCTGCGTGGCGATGACGAAGAAGGGGTCGGGCAACGCGTTGGTCTCGCCGTCGACGGTGACCTGGCCTTCGCCCATCGCTTCGAGGAGCGCAGCCTGGGTCTTCGGGGGCGCCCGATTGATCTCGTCGGCGAGGACGATGTTCGAGAAGACGGGGCCGGGGGCGAACTCGAAGGCGCCGGTGCCCTCGTTGTAGACGTTCGAGCCGGTGATGTCCGAGGGGAGGAGGTCGGGGGTGAACTGGATGCGAGAGAAGGAGAGGCCGAGCGCACTGGCAAAGGAGCGCGCGGTGAGGGTCTTCCCGGTGCCGGGCACGTCTTCGAGGAGGACGTGGCCCTGGGCGAGGACTCCGGTGAGCACGTTCTCGAGGAAGCGGTCGTCGGCGATGACGGCCTCCCCGACGGCGTCCAGGATCCGCCTGCAGGTCTGCCCGGCGTCGGCGTGGTCCATGTTCGCGTTCGGGGCCACGGCGACCAAATACCTTCTGTCCGCATCCCGCCACAGCGACACCGACTGTTCTCCCGCTCGAACCACCGCACTCGAACCGACGCCGGCCGTTCAGGCCCGCCAGTCGACGAGGTCGTCCAGCCTGTCGAACGCCCGCCGCTCGCGCTCGCCGCCGCAGGTCTCGACGACGGACTCGAAGTAGGTCAGTCGCTCGCGAAGCGCCGCAGTGTCGTAGCCTGCCACGTCCAGCCGCGAGGCCGCGACGGTGGCTTCGACGACGGCGCCGTAGCCCCGATTCGTGGTCGGGACGGCCTCGCGCTCGACGCTGCTCTCGACGGGTTCGAGCGCCCACGTGACGACCCGCGTGCCGTTCTCCGTGGTGGTCTCACGGCGCTCGACGGTCACGCGGGCCCAGGCGTCGGCGCTCGGGAGGACCGGGTCGTCGACCTCGCGAACGGCCAGTGCGGCCTCGACGAAGTCGACGGGGTCGCGCGTGAACTGGATGTAGCCACTGCCGCGCTCGGTGAAGTTCCGGAACGTGCGCGTCCGGCCGTAGGTTCGAGCCGTGACCGGATCGCCAGCGTGCAACCCGAGCGCGGCGACGTTCCAGCGGTCGTTCGGCCCGCGCGTCGTGACGACGGACTCGGTGACGCCGCGGAGCGCGACGGGCCAGGCGGCGTCCGTGTCGCCCTCTTCAGCCGAACCATCGCCACCCGCACTCACACGTCCAGCCCCCGTTCGAGCGCGACGAACAGCGCCCCCGCGACGATGTCGGCGGTCGTCCCCGGATTGATCCCTTCGGCGACGAACTCCTCGGCCAGCGTCTCGGTATCGACTTCCCCTTCGCGTGCCGCGGCGGCGCGCTCGCGGACCCGCTCGGCGGTCTCGCGGTCGTGGCGTTTCGCGACGAACGTATCAACCTCGTCGGCGAGCAGGTCGAGAAAGACCGCGGCGGCGCGGTCGGTGACCGGCCCCTCCCTGTGCTCGATGGCCCGCGCCGCATCGAAGGTCCGCTCGAAACCCTCGACCCACTCGCGGGCGACGCCGTCGACCGGGGCCGACTGCGCCATGACGTCGGCGAGTGTCAACTCGCGCGATTCCAGTTCGGAGATCGCCTCGCTCCCGCGGCGGACGTCCAGCGGTTCGAGGCCCTCGGGCGGGTCCGGGACGGCCACGTCGACGGCCTCGAACGCGCGGTAGAAGTCCGCGGCGTCGGCGACGGTCGTCCCCTCGACGGCCGCCGTGGCACCCTCGGGCGTCAGTTCGCGGTCGTCGTCGCCCGCTTCGGTGCCGTCGTCTGCTTCACCGGCGTCGCCAGCCCCCGCGGCGGCGACCAGCGGCACCTGCAACAGCAGGGCGCCGAACTGCGTGTTCCCGCCCGATTGCTGGCTCATCCCCGACACCGCTCGCAGGAAGGCGGCGCCCAGCGGCTCCCCGTCGGCGGCCATCGCGAGTCCCTCGCGCGCCCCCACGGCGCCGGCGAGGAAGTGCTCGAACCGCAGGTCGGGATACTCGCGGTGGCGGTCGACGTTACCGGGTTTCGGGGTGCCGGCCACCTCCAGCAGGAGCGCGAGTTCGGCGTTCTCGGCGGTCGTCCTCACGGCTTCGGTCCCCCTGTCGTCTCGGCCCAGTCCTCGTCACCGCTCCGCGGTCCCGCGCCCGCGCCGTCGCGTCGATCCGCTTCGGCGCCGTCGAACCACTCGTCGACCGCGCGGCGGACCCGCCGGAGCACCCGCGGGTCGTCGCTCGGGCGGCCGACGCTGACGGCGTCGGCGCCGCAGGCGAGGTACTCCCGAACCGTCGCACGGTCGCGGACGCCGTTGTTGGCGACGACGGCGGCGTCGGTCGCCGCGACGACCTCGGCGACCACGCCCTCCGAATCCATCGCGTCGACGTGGATCAGGTCCGCGCCCGCGTCGCTCGCCCGCGCCGCGACCGCGGGGAGGTCGACGCCGTCGAGTTCGGTCCGGCACTTGAGGCTCACCGTCGCGTCGGTCCCGGCGGCCGCGCGGACGTACTCGCAGAGACGGTCGGGCTCGCGCAACAGCGATTCGCCAGCGCCCGCGGCGCACATCTCGTCCTGGCGGCAGTGGGCGTTGATCTCGACGATCGCGTTGCGGTCGCGACAGACCGCGGCGGCCTCCCTGACCGGGCCGGGCGAACTCGCGCGGACGTTGAACGCCGGGCGTATCGGAGTATCGGCGAGCGCGGCGAGCTGGTCGTCGACGAATTCGAGGGGGTCGGCGGGCAGGAACTCCTCGCGCTCGCGGTCGACCAGCGAGCGGGCGGCCGCGCGAGTCGGCTCGTCGAGCGCGATGCCGCCGAGGAAGGCCGCGCCGGCGAACTCGCTGCCGGCCCGCGCCCACGCCGCGTCGGAGCGCCCGCTCAGGCTGGCGAGGGCGACCCGCGGTGTGAACAGCGAGTCTTCACTCCCGCTCATCGCGCGCCCTCCAGCGCGTCGGCGACGGCCGCCGCGACGCGGCCGGCGTCGGCCTCGTCGCTCATCTCGGTATCGGTCCGGACGACCGGCCGGTCCAGTTCAGTGCCGTCGGCGTCGTCGAGGACGAACGCGTCGGCGAAGGGATACGCCTCTGCGACGCCGGCGGTGCTGGGCTCGTACCCCTCGGCGACCATAAGGTCGTCCGCGGGGCCGGAGAAGACGGTGTCCTCGACGAACGGCGAGACGGCGACGACGGTGGTCGAGTCGAGCGCCTCGCGGACACCGTCGAGCGCGAGCATCGGGCCGATGCTCGTGATCGGGTTCGACGGGCCGATCACGACCGGATCGGCCAGTGCGTCTAGCACCGCGTCGGTCGGTGCGGCGTCTGCTGGGGCGGTGTCGCTCGGGTCGCCGTCGGCGGCGCCGCGGAACTCGACCGAGTCGATGTCGGGTTCGCCGCCGCGGCCGACCCAGAACTCCTGGAAGTGCATCGGCCCGGATTCCGTGTGGACGATGGTCGCGACGGGATCGTCGCTCATCGGGATCAGGTCCACCGTGAGGTCGAACGCGTCGGCGAGCGTGCGAGTCGCGTCGGTGAGGGTGTGACCCTCGTCGAGGAGGCTCGTCCGGGTGAGATGGACGGCGCGGTCGCGGTCACCGATGAGCATGAACTCGCCGACGGCGGAGAAGCGGCGCCAGCGCGCGATTTCGCGGCCCGCAGTCTGGCGGTCGTCGGGGAGATAGCGCGGCTCCGACTCGAATCCTGCGGCCTCGCCGAGGGCCTGCAGTTCGTCGTGGGTCGCGGTCGTGTCGCCGGCGACTCCCCACCAGGTGTCGGTGTCGAGCCAGCCGCCGCGTTCGTAGAGCACGGTATCGAGATCCGGACAGACGAGATGGCCGCCGAGTTCGACGTCGTCGCCGGTGTTGCCGACGACGGTCGTCTCGTCGAGGTCGAAAACCTCGGCGGCGCCCGACAGGAGCTTCGGCGTCCCCGTCCCGCCGGAGAGGAACGTCACCATACCCGGCGTAGGTGGAGGTCCGGCCTAAACCCTTGCGTCGTGGCATCGTCGTCCGTGGTGCCGGACGCCGGCCCGCTCGCTGTCTCCGGATCGGGGTCGCGAAGCGCCCGCCGAACATTCGCCGAGCGCCCGCCGAACGCTCACCGAGCGCGTGCCGACTTCCCGCCGAACGCCTATCGATCCGTTGTCAATCATGAGAATTGAACCTCTAGACTCAAGGGTGAGCGGGGGAAGTTCAGATCAACCTGCGATGCCCGATATTCAGAACGGAGAACCGGTCGGCAACGCACACCGGTTCGCTCCGGCGGCGCCGGACGAGGAGTACGTCTACGGAGCGTGCTGTCCCGGCTGGCACACGGCCGCCGACCAGACCGACGCCCTCGCGGACTGGATCGGTTTCATGCGCGCCCGGAAGGTCGACCGCGTCTGCTCGCTGCTGCCCGGTGACCACGGGGACGGCGCCGGCGGTGACGAACGCGACTGCGCCGACGGCGCGTTCGACACCTTTCGCGACGTCTTCGGCCCCGAACAGGTCTGTACGGCCCCGATTCTCGACCACCGTCTCGTCGATCCCGGACTGCTCGACCGCGAGATACTCCCCTTCCTCGACGACGCCGCCGCCGCCGAGGAGCGCGTCGTCGTCCTCTGTCTCACCGGCCTCGGTCGCACCGGCCAGGTGCTCGCCGTCTGGCTCGCTCACGACCGCGGGTACGCCCCCGACCGCGCCATCGAGACCGTCGAAGAGATGGGGCGCAAGCCCCGCGACCCCGTCCGCGCCGGCAACGCCACCGAAGAGGAACTGCTCGACCTCCTCGCCGCGTTCGGATAGCGGCGTCCGGACGCGTCGCCGGCCCTCCCGTCGGGCGAACGTTGAAACCGTGAGGCGCCGAAGCCACCGCTGATGACGACGATCAAGGACAGCGTCCACGACCACATCGCGGTCGAGGGCGTCGCGGCGGCGCTACTGGACACGCCGCCGGTCCAGCGCCTCCGGCGGATCTCCCAGCTCGGCACGGTCACCTACGTCTACCCCTCCGCCAACCACACCCGCTTCGAGCACTCGCTGGGCGTCTACCACCTCGCCGACGAGGCGCTCTCGCATCTCGGGATCGAGGGTCAGCAGGCCGAGCGGGTCCGCGCCGCCGCCATCCTCCACGACGTGGGCCACGCCCCCTACAGCCACAACGTCGAGGACCTCATCTATCGTCGAACGGGCAAGTACCACGACGACGTGGGCGAACTCGTCGGGTCCGGCCCCGTGGCGCGTGTCCTGACCGACCACGGGCTGAACCCCGACCGCGTCGCCGGCCTCGTCGCCGGCGAGGGCGAACTCGGGCAGGTCGTCTCGGGCGAACTCGACGTCGACCGGATGGACTACCTCGTCCGCGATGCCCACCACACCGGCGTCCCATACGGCACCATCGACGTCGAGCGACTCGTCCGCTCGCTGCGGTTCGTCGAGGAGGACCTCGTCCTCGACGAGGGGAACGTCCAGACCGCCGAGAGCCTGCTGCTCGCGCGGGCGCTGATGAACCCGACCGTCTACAGCCACCACGTCGCCCGCATCGCCAAGGCGATGCTCCGGCGGGCGACCGAGCGCCTGCTCGTCCACACTGACACCACCGCGGAAGAACTGCGCCGGATGGACGACGCCGGGCTCCGGGTTGCGCTGCGCGAGTGCGAGGCGACCGCCGCGCTCGCCCACCGACTCGACCGGCGAGACCTCTACAAGCGCGCGGTCTGGGCGGAGATGGCGGCCGTCCCCGAGGGCCTGCTCGACGCCGATTCCGATGCGATCGCCGAGGTCGAGCGGTCGATCGCCGACGCCGCCAACGCCGACCCGGACGCCGTCATCGTGGACGTGCCGGGCCGCCCCGAGATGGCCGAGTCGAGTTCGCGCGTGCTGGTCAACGGCGAAGTCCGCCGGCTGAGCGAGCAGTCGACGCTCGTCTCCGCCCTGCGGGCGGCCCAGCGCGACCAGTGGCGCCTCGGCGTCTACGCGCCCGCCGAGGCGGCCGAGCGGGTCGGCGACGCCGCCGTCCGCGAACTCGGCCTCGACATCGAGGACGCCCGCGTGCGGGACGTCCGCCCCGGTATCCACGCCACGCTCGACGAGTTCGAGTGAGCGGGCGACCGCTGCCCGCACCGGGTTCGGTCCGGTCGGGCCCACCGTTCAACCCCCACACTATAATTATGCGGACGCAAACGTCCGGTAACTCTCTCAGAGATGACCGAGACGACTATCTTCGACGGCACGGTCCTCGTCGGGCGCGACTTCCGCCCCGTGGAGGGTCGCGTCGTCGTCGAGGACGGCGAAATCGCCGCGATCGAGGAACGGCCCACCCACAGCGACGCCATCGTGCTCCCGGCCTTCGTCAACGCACACACGCACATCGGCGATTCCATCGCGAAGGAGGCCGGCGCCGGCCTCTCGCTCGAGGAACTGGTCGCCCCGCCCGACGGGCTGAAACACCGCCTCCTCAGACAGGCCTCGCGCGAGGAGAAAGTCGACGCGATGGCCCGGTCGCTGCGATTCATGCAGGACTCGGGCACCGCCGCCTGCATCGAGTTCCGCGAGGGCGGCGTCGCGGGCGTCGAGGCCTTCGAGGCCGCGATCCGCGGGCTCGACCTCGGCTCGGTGCTCCTGGGGCGCGAGACGGTCGCGGCGATGGAGGCGAGCGACGGCTTCGGCGCCAGCGGTGCCAACGACGGCGACTTCTCCTACGAGCGCAACGCGACCGCCCGCGCGGGCAAACTGTTCGGCATCCACGCCGGCGAGGTCGACGCCAGCGACATCAACCCCGCGCTCGACCTCGATCCCGATTTCCTCGTCCACATGGTCCACGCGGCGGACCTCCATCTCGACCGCGTCGCCGACAGCGAGGTCCCGGTCGTGGTCTGCCCGCGCTCGAACCTGACGACCGGCGTCGGTTTCCCGCCCATCGGCGACCTCGTCGACCGGACGACCGTCGCGCTCGGCACCGACAACGTCTTTCTGAACAGCCCGTCGATGTTCCGCGAGATGGAGTTCGCGACGAAGGTCGGCGACGTGAGCGCCCGCGAGGTGCTCCGGATGGCGACGGTCAACGGCGCCGACATCGCGGGGCTGAACTGCGGTCTCATCGCCGAGGGTCGAGACGCCGACCTGCTCGTCCTCGACGGCGACACGGACAACCTCGCCGGCGCGCAGGACGTCGTCCGCGCCGTCGTCCGCCGCGCCAGCGTCGACGATATCGCGGAAGTGTATCTCGGCGGTCGGTGACCGTGCTCCGCGGGTGTCCCACAGACACCCGGAGAGACTTTATCGCTGGCCGTGCGATATGTCAACATGGGGCTGTACGACAACATTCTGCTGCCGACGGACGGCTCGGCGGGGACGGAGCGGGTGATCGAACACGCGGGGGAGCTGGCGCGAGCCCACGACGCGACGGTCCACGCGCTGTACGTCATCGACGCCACGAGCTTCACCGGGCTCCCGATGGAGACGTCCTGGGACGGGGTGCGACAGGTGCTCGAATCGGAGGGCGAGACGGCTCTCGACGAGGCCGAGCGACTGCTGGACGACGGCGTGGCGCTGGAGACACACACCGTCGAGGGAACGCCGAGTACCGAGATCGTCGCGTTCGCGCGCGACGAACCCATCGACCTCGTGGTGATGGGCACGCACGGTCGGGGCGGCATCGACCGACTGCTCCTCGGAAGCGTCGCCGAGCGCGTCGTCCGGGGGTCGCCGGTCCCGGTCACCACCGTCCGCGTCAGTGACACCGACGTCGATCCCGATGAGTCGTCGGACGCGACCGAGGGCGAGAGCGTCGAGGCGAGCGTCGACGGCTGAATCGGTCGCAGCCGCGACCCGCTCGGGTCCCGCTCACTCGACCGGTCGCAGGTGCTCGCAGTCTCCCGCTGTGACGGTCACGCGCTCGTCCCCGGTGTCGACGACGAGCGCGCCCGGAAACGTCACGTCGACGGCCTCGCCGACGACGTCGCCGCCGGGCGTGTCGACCCTGACTCTGCGGCCGAGCGTCGTCGCGTACTCGCGCCAGGCCGGGATCACCGCGTCGAGATCATCGCCGAGCGCGTGGAACTCCTCGAGGAGGCGCTGCGTGAACGCCCGCCGGTCGACGTCGCCGACCTCGGCGCGCAAGCTCGTCGGGTTCGCCGCGCCGGGCAGATCCTCGGGATCGACGTTCGCGTTCACACCGATCCCGACGACGACCCACGAGACGCGGTCGGCCTCGCCCTCCATCTCCGTCAGGATCCCCGCGAGTTTGCGCTCTCCACCCCCATTTTCGTCCGCGCGGTCAGCGGGCACCACCACGTCGTTGGGCCACTTGATCCCCGCGTCGACGCCGGCCTCGCGGGCCGCGCGGGTCACCGCGACGGCCGCCGCGAGCGTGAAGGCGGGCGCGTGGGTGGCCGGCACCGCGGGGCGACAGCAGACCGACAGCCAGACGCCGCCGCTCGGCGAGACCCACTCGCGGTCGAGCCGTCCTCGCCCGCCGGTCTGCTCGTCCGCGAGGACGACCACGTCCGCGGCGCCCTCGGCTGCCAACTCGCGAGCGCGAGCGTTCGTGCTCCCGATCGCGTCGTGGTACTCGATATCGAAGGGGGCATCGAGACCGTACTCGACGGCGGGACCGCCGAACTCGGGGACCGATTCCAGCGTGTAGCCGTCGTCGCCGCTCGCAACCGCGAAGCCGGCCTCGCGGAGGGCTTCGACGTGTTTCCAGACCGCCGCCCGCGAGACGCCGATGTCTTCGGCGATCGCTGGTCCCGAGACCGGCCCGTCGGCGAGCGCGTCCAGCACCTGCTCGCGCGTCCTCTGCATGGATAGCCGTACTCCGGGCGGCGTTGTAAGTGGCCCGCACCGAGCGAGCACTCACGGGAGGTGTTCGCACGCCTCGCCGTCACCGTCGCCGTCGAGTCCGTGGGCGCCGCCGGACTCTTCGTGGACCTCCTGGGCCGCCGACTGCGACGAGAAATCATCGCAGTCGTAATCTCCGACTGGACCCGAATACCCCGAGTCGTCCGCGTCGTCCGCGTCGTTCGCGCTCGGACCGTCGGGTTCCCTATCCGGTGGCTCGGCGACAGTCGGAGTCTGTGTACCGGACAGGTCGGAGTCGTCCGACGGCACGACGACGCCGACGGCGCCCGCGGTGGCGCCGACCACCAGTAGCAGACCCACGAAGGCGATCCCGCCGGCGACGGCCTCGTTTTCGGCCGCGACCCGCATCGAATAGACGAGCGAGACGGCGGCGCCGACCGAGAAGACTCCAATCGCGAAGTTCGCCTGTGCTACCTGCATCCCGCCCCAGACGAACGCCGCGAGAGCGGTCCCGAATCCCAGGAGGCGCCACCGAACCATACCCGGAACAAACGCTGTCTACGTAAATGTATTCGGGAGGCACGTGGCAATATGGGATCGCGGCGCGAGAGTTCTCGTCCGGAGTCTCACTCGATCTCTGCCACGTCGACTGCGCGGTCTTCCGCGGCGGAGCGCAACACCGCTTCCACGACCCGGTGGACGGCGAGCGCGCTCGCGAAGTCCGAGGGGTGGTCGTCGCGCTCGCCGGCGAGACACGCCGCCAGATCTGCGTAGAGGCGCCCGGTCGAGCGGCCGTCGGGGTCGAACCCCTCGACGTCGACGCGGTCGCTCCCGTCGTCGTCGCGGACGCTCGCGTGGCTCCCGAGGACGAACTGGCCGTGGCCGTCGGCCCCCACCGCGTCGAGGCGGTACTCCAGCCAGAAGGTGTCGGCCTGTGCGGGCACGTCGGGCGCGTCGGCACCGAGGTGTAGGGTCGCGCGCTCGCCGTCCGGGTACGAGAGTTCGACGAGCGCGTCGGTCGGTTCGACCTCGGCGTGCCAGTCGTCGAAGGGGTGGTCGCCCCACTCGGCGTGGGCGCGGACCCGCTCGGGTTCGCTGTCGAGCAGCCAGTTCAGCTTGTGCAGGAAGTGCGTGCCGTGCTCGTAGAGGCCGCCCTTCGTCGAGCCGACCAGCCGCTCGACGTCACCGAGTCGTCCCTCGTCGATCCACTCCCCCAGCGCCTGCAGTTCCCCGCCGTAGACGTGCTGGTGACAGACCGTGACCCGCGAATCGTGGTCGGCGACCAGGTCGGCAATCTCGACGACTTCCTCGTGGGTGGTCGCGACCGGTTTCTCGAACAGGAGCGAGTCGCGCTCGTGTGCGAGGACGTCGGCGATGACTTCGCGGCGGACCGTCGCGGGCGTGACGAGCGTGACGTGGGTGGGGTCCTCGGTAGTCAGCGCCTCGTCGAGATCGGTGTAGACAGTGGGGACGTCGAACTCGGCGGCGGTGTCGCGGGCGCGTTCCTCGTCGAGGTCGCAGACGGCCGCGACATCGAAGCGGTCGCTGTCGGCGAGCGCTCGCGCGTGGGTCTGGCCGCGATTCCCACAGCCGATCTGGACGGCGGTGTGTGTCTCCATGCACTCTCCATCCGCAGGGAGCCGTATGACCGTTGGCCTCGCGGAAGATCGAGGGCGAAGCGGGTCGAATTGCGATGCGGAGCGGAGGCTGTGCGGAGCGGAGACTGTGCGGAGCGGAGACTGTGCGGAGCGGAGACTGTGCGGAGCGGTGGCCGGGAGCGCGTGCCGGCGCGAGTGCGCCGGCCGCGCGACTCGGGGAAAGGCAGGCCGGCCGGTCGGGTGACGGGTGGATCGAGTGGTCATAAGCATCCGCGCCGCAGGCGCGGTTCACCGCGAGCGCGCCGGCGGCGCGACTCGCGGCCTTTTTTATGCTAAATTTTTGCGAGCGGGGGTTCCCGCAGGCCGCGAAGCGGCCGAGGAAACCCCCCGAAGTAAAAATTTAGTCGAGGACGAACAGCGTATCGCCCATGTCGACGGACTCGCCCTCGCTGATGCCGACGTGGGCGACGGTGCCGGCCCGCGGCGCGACAACGTCGTTTTCCATCTTCATGGCTTCGAGGACGCAGAGGACGTCGCCGGCGTCGACCTCGTCGCCCTCGCCGACGTTGACTTCGAGGATAGTGCCCTGCATCTCGGCGGCGACTTCCTCGCCCTCGGCCGCGGCACCGCCGCCACCACTGTCGTCGCCGCCCCCGCCGCGCTGGGGGCGCTGGGCCTGACCCTGGCCCTGCCCGTCGCCGCCGACTGGGATCGCTGGCGCCCCCCGTTCTTCGAGGTCGACCTGGAAGCGCTTGCCGTTGACCTCGACCGTGAACTCGCGCTCGACGACCTCTTCGTCCTCGTCGTCACCGTCGGACTCGGGCTCGGTCCCCCACCGCTCCTGGGCGGCGTCGATGCGCTCGGGGTCGAGGTCGTCGTCGAGGTACTTCGTGGTGTGTCGCCCCTCGAGGAACGGCTCGTCGGTGAGCATCATCCGGTGGAAGGGGATGATGGTGGGGAACCCCTGGATTTCGTAGTCGGCGAGGGCGCGCTTCCCGCGGGCGATGCACTCGTCGCGGTCCTCGCCCCAGGTGATGAGCTTCGCGATCATCGAGTCGTAGTCGGTGACCAGGTCGTCGCCCTGTCGGGGGGCGTCGTCGACGCGGACGCCGATGCCGCCCGGCGGGTCGTAGATCTCGAACTCGCCACCCGTCGCGGGCGCGAACTCCTCGGCGGCGTTCTCGGCGTTGATCCGGAACTCCATCGCGTGGCCCTCCAACTCCACGTCGTCCTGTGCGAAGGTGAGTTTCTGTCCGGCGGCGACCCGGATCTGCCACTTCACGATGTCGATGTCCGTCAGCTCCTCGGTGACGGTGTGCTCGACCTGGATGCGGGTGTTGACCTCGAGGAAGAAAAAGTCCGTGTCGGCGTCGAGCAGCCCGTCGTCGTTGCGGTCCTCGTCCTCGACGAGGAACTCGAAGGTGCCGGCGTTGTAGTAGTCGCCGGCGTCGGCGCCTCTGCGGGCCGCCTCTGCGATCTGCTCCCTGAGATCGTCGCTCAGCGCGGGGGAAGGTCCTTCCTCGATGACCTTCTGCTGGCGGCGCTGGAGCGAGCAGTCGCGCTCGCCGAGGTGGCGGACGTTGCCGTGTTTGTCCGCGAGGATCTGCACCTCGACGTGGCGGGCGTTGTCGAGAAACCGTTCGAGGTAGACGGAGGCGTTCGAGAAGTACGCTTCGCCCTCGCGCTGGGCGGTTTCTAACTGCTCTTCGGCCTCGTCGGGGCCGCGGACGACCTTCTGGCCCATCCCGCCGCCCCCGCCCTCGGCCTTGATGAGGACGGGGAAGCCGTGTTCCTCGCCGAACTCGCGGACCTGTTCGGGCTCTTCTATCGATTCGGTCGTGCCGGGGACGATCGGCACGTCGGCATCCTGCATCACCTGGCGGGCGTGGGTTTTCTCGCCGAGGCGCTCCATCGCGCCGCTGGAGGGGCCGACCCAGGTGATCCCGTCGGTCTCCTCGACGCGGGCGGCGAAGTCGGCGTTCTCGGCCATGAACCCGTAGCCGGGGTGGATGGCGTCGGCGTCGGCTTTCTTCGCGGCCTCGATGACGGCTTCGCCGTCGTTGTAGGAATCGGCGGCGCGGGCAGGGCCGACGTTGTAGGCCTCGTCGGCGTAGCGGACGTGTCCGGAGTGTTTGTCCGCCTCGCTGTAGACAGCGACCGTCCCGACGCCGAGTTCCTCGCAGGCGCGCATCACGCGCACCGCGATCTCGCCGCGGTTCGCGACGAGAACCTTGTCGAACATATCCCCCTGTACCGAGCGGTTCCCTTTAATTGTTTTCAGGCGCTAAGTCCCCTTTCTCAAGGAGCGAACCGCGTCAGCGGTGAGCCAGTAGGGTTGGGTAGTTCACAATTATGCGCGCCCCACCTGGACCGCCCGCGGTTGTGCGATCGGTTCCGGGACCGGCGATTGGCTCGCATTAGACGCACTGGCGACTCACCACCGATCCAGTGGAAACGCTTACGTCGCGTCTGGGCGTCTAACGACCCAGTTGTGAGCGCCCGCCCACTCCTCTCGCGGGAACCCGACGATCGGGTCCAGATCCTCGACACCGACGGGCAGGTCCGCGAGGGCGCGACCGTCCCCGCGCTCGACGCCGACGAACTCCGCGCCATCTACGCCGAGATGAAACTGTCCAGGCATCTCGACGAGCGACTGGTGAGTCTTCAGCGCCAGGGTCGGATGGGGACGTACCCGCCACTCGCCGGACAGGAGGCCGCGCAGGTCGCCTCGACCCACGCCCTCGCCGACGACGACTGGATCGTCGACCAGTACCGCGAGCACGGCGCCGTCGTCGCCCGCGGGATCGAACCCGAGTACCTGCTGTACTGGATGGGCCACGAAATCGGCAATGCGTGGCTGGCCGACAAGCACGTCTTCCCCCTGAACATCTCCATCGCCTCGCACCTGTCCCACGCGACCGGGATGGCGTTGGCCGCCCGCCTGCAAGGCAAGGAGACGGCCGTCTGCTGTCACTTCGGTGACGGCGCCACGAGCGAGGGCGACTTCCACGAGGCGCTCAACTTCGCCGGCGTCTTCGACGCGCCAGCCCTGTTTTTCTGCAACAACAACCAGTACGCCATCTCGGTGCCCCGCGAGCGCCAGACCGCGAGCGCGACCATCGCGCAGAAAGCGGACGCCTACGGGTTCGCGGGCGTGCAGGTCGACGGGATGGACCCGCTCGCGGTGTATCAGGTCACGCGCGAGGCCGTCGCGAAGGCCCGCGACCCGCGCGAGGGCGAACTCCGGCCTACCCTGATCGAGGCGGTGATGTACCGCTTCGGAGCCCACACGACGGCCGACGACCCGAGCGTCTACCGGACTGACGAGGAAGTTGACCGCTGGAGAGAGCGCGACCCGATCCCCAGACTGGAGACGTTCCTCCGCGATCGCGGTATTCTCGACGACGAGCGAATCGACGCGATTGAGGCGGCAAATCGCGAGACAGTCGCCGACCTGATCGAAGCGGCCGAAGAGTACGAACCGGAGGTCGACGAGTGGTTCGACCATGCCTACGAGACGGCGACGCCGCGGGTCCGCGAACAGCAGGCGTACCTGCGACGACTGCGCGAGCGCCACGGTGACGACGCGCTTCTCCGGGACGAGTGACCGCCCGCTGTCTTTTTGACCGGATCCGATAGCGGTCTCGAACCCGTGCACCGATCGTTCCCGCTCACCGTCACGCTCGGAAAACACAAATATTTATCAGTAAAGGGTGGGCAATCTCGTGGCACTGGATGCGCGGGGGGAACGAACGGGTCCTGATCGTCGGATGGTGCGTGCTGGTCGTCCTCGCGGCCGGCACGGCGAGTATCGCGAGCGGTCAGCCCGACCGGATCGGCGGTGTCGACCGGTCGAACGCTGACGGGAACGACCCGCCGGTGGCCGAGGCCGGCCTCGACCAGTCGGTCCCGACCAACAGCACGGTGTTTCTCGATGCCACCGGATCGTTCGATCCGGACGGCAGCATCGCGAGCTACGAATGGGCTATCGAGGCGCCCGACGGGACTCGCATTCGGCCGGTGTGTCCGACGTGTGCGCGGACGCGCTTCGTCGCGCGCCAGACCGGCACTTACGACGTGACCGTGACCGTCACCGACGACGACGGCGCCCAGCGTTCCGACACGCTGTACGTCGAGACGTCCCAACCGGACGGACCCGAGGTACGGCTGTCTGGGCCTGACAGCGTCTTCACCAACGAGACCCACACCTACAGCGCGAGCGCCGGTGCAGGCGACGTCAATCTCGCCAGAGTGCTGTGGTTCGTCGACGACGACCGCGTCGCGATGACCGACCTCGACGGCGAGAGCGCAACGCCCGCGCTTTCGCAGTCCTTCGCCGACAACGGCACCCGCACCCTGCGCGTCGAGGTGGTCGACCGGCTCGGTCGGCGCGGCGCCGCAACCCAGAACGTCACCGTCTCCGAAGCCGACCCGAATCATGCGCCCACCGTCAGCGGCCTCGAGGATCACACGGTCGACAGCGGCGAGTCAGTGACACTCAGCGTCGAGGCCAGCGACGCCGACGGCGACGCGCTCTCTTACAGCTGGCGGGTCGAAGACGGGGGTGCGGCGGAATTCACCGACGAAACCGGGTCCCGAGCCCGCCTGGCAGTGCCCACGGTCGACTCGGAAACCGAGTACGACGTGATCCTCAGCGTCAACGATGGTAACGGCGGCCGCACGAACGCAACCGCCACCGTCACCGTCGAACCCACCGAGTCGACAGAGACCTCGGATCCGCGCGACTCCAATTCGGAGACGGGCGACTCGTGTGTCTCCGACCCGACTGGGAACTGCGGCGACGGACTGCCCCGCTACGCACTCGACAGCCAGTACGACGCCGGCTGGTGTACGATGGGCGACCAGAGCCCGCGCGGTTCCTGTGAGGACAGGCAGTACGGCCACACGCCGGGCGAGTACATGCTCGTCGACAACGACGGCGACCACGAGATCACCTTCGATATCGGCGGTACCGGCACCACCATCCTGGTCAGCATCATCCCGGACAGCAGCGACATCGCCGCCATCACCATATCGGTCTCGGCCTACAAGGACCTCCGAGCACGCGCCTGGGAAGCCACCTGGAACGAGGACCTCTCGCGTCGGGAAGCCGCTGTGACGCAGGGAGAGAGCATTCTAGATAGTACATGATGGCTCGATAATAAATGACTACTGAAAACAAAGATTTGGTCCGAAGTACCAAGCGTGCAGAAGTACAAATACGACTACTTGGAATTTCGATACTGGTCATGATACTGTTGATATCTGGATCATATGTTCTCTATACTGTAGCGAATGACAATACAACTGAGGCTAATTCGTCCATTGGAGATGGTCCTCAAAATAGTACTGACGCTTTTTCGTCTTCGGCATTAGATACAGTAACCCCCACAATTGTGTCTACACCTGTAGGGCAAACCGTTACGACAGTGCCACGCTCACCCCGGCCTGCGACCTCAAGTTCACGACCTACATCAACTTCTATACCTCGACACACAGAGACCCCTACAATATCTCCTCCAAACACGGTTTCACCAACAGTCACATTGACTATGTCGCCAACTGCCACAGAGACACCGGAACCAACCCCTACACCAACACGAACGCCGACACCAACTCAAATATCAAAAACCCCAACTTCAACCCCAACACGAACTCAAACGCCGACTCCTGCGCCTCAAGACGACGAACTTTCGACTCCCGAACAATATAACACATTCATTTCGACCTATGGCAATCTATTGTTGCAACGTGCCACGACCGAGTTCCAGGTGATGGGGGTACACGTAGACACGAATGGAACGCTGTGGTTTGTTCAAAACGGAACAGTATCCAAAGCAAGCCCTCAGATAGTAGCCCCATCATGGCGAGATATTGCAGATATTTATGCCAGTTCATGGGCAGCGATAGAACGTAGCGATGAAAACTACACGCGTCCTGAACGGATGCGAGTGGTGGAATTCAACAACTCCATCGTTGAGGGGAACGCGAGTACATTTGTAGTCGAAAACGATGACGTTCGCGCATGGTATAACGAGAGTATCGCCCGCGCTGAGTACACAAGTCGCTGGTTCAGAACTACCAGGGAAGCGAACAACCGTGAACTACGAATTGCGAGAGCAATCGCCGGAGAAACAAACAATGCCACAGTCGGGTCGAGACACTCATCATCAATTACTGACCCGGAATACCCGAGAATCAACTCAGTCTCGAAAGACAGTTCCGTGAAAGGGTTCCAGAAGACTCGAATAAGAGTTACTGGTTGAGGTACACAGTATATATTTCACATTTTCTATGGTGTGTGAACTACCTCTAACTTACCACTCTCACAACGGAATATTCCCGTGTTTCCGGTCGGGGTGGTCCTTGCGTTTCCCCGCCAGCGTGTCGAGGTCCTCGATCAGTCGCGCGCGCGTCTCAGGCGGTTCGAGTACGTCGTCGACGAAGCCGCGCTCGGCGGCGGTGTAGGGGTTGGCGAAGGCGTCGCGGTACTCGTCGATGAGTTCCTGCCGCTTCTCTTCGACCTGGTCTGCCGCGTCGAGTTCGTCGTCGTAGAGGATGTTGACGGCGCCCTCGGGCCCCATCACCGCGATCTCGGCGGTGGGCCAGGCGTAGTTGACGTCCGCGCCGACGTGCTTCGAGGCCATGACGTCGTAGGCGCCGCCGTAGGCTTTTCTCGTGATGACAGTCATGAGCGGCACCGTCGCCTCGGAGTAGGCGTAGAGCAGTTTCGCACCGTGTTTGATGATCCCGCCTTTCTCCTGGTCCTTGCCGGGCATGAAACCGGGGACGTCGACGAACGTGAGGATGGGGATGTTGAACGCGTCGCAGAAACGGACGAACCGAGATCCCTTGAGCGAGGAGTCGATGTCGAGCGTGCCGGCGTTGACGCGGGGCTGGTTGGCGACGACGCCCACGGAGTGGCCGTCGAGGCGGGCGAACCCAGTCAGCAGGTTCATCGCGTAGCGCTCGGCGACTTCGAAAAAGGAGCCCTCGTCGACGACACCGTCGATGACGTCGTGCATGTCGTAGGGCTTCTGCGGCGCCTGGGGCACCACGTCGCGCAGGCTCTCGTCGCTTCGGTCGGGATCGTCCCACGGCTTGACCCTGGGCGGGTCCTCGGCGTTGTTGTTGGGGAGATACGAGAGGAGATAGCGGATGTCGTCGAGCGCTTCCTCCTCGGCGGCAGGGGTGAAGTGGGCGACGCCGGAGTCGGTGGCGTGGGTGCTCGCGCCGCCGAGTTCGTCGAAGGTGACCTCTTCGCCCGTGACGGTCTCGATGACGTCAGGGCCGGTGATGAACATGTGGCTGGTCTCCTCAACCATGAAGATGAAATCGGTGATAGCGGGGGAGTAGACCGCGCCGCCGGCGCAGGGGCCCATGATCGCGGAGATCTGCGGGACGACGCCCGATGCGAGCTGGTTGCGGTGGAAGATATCGGCGTAGCCGGCGAGCGAGTCGATACCCTCCTGGATGCGCGCGCCGGCGGAGTCGTTGAGGCCGACGATGGGCGCGCCGGTCTCCATGGCCTTGTCCATCACCTTGCAGACCTTGTTGGCGAACTCCTCGCCGAGCGAACCGCCGAAGACGGTGAAGTCGTGGGCGAAGACGAAGACGGTGCGGCCGTCGACCTCGCCGTAGCCGGTGACGACGCCGTCGCCGGGGACGCGCTTGTCGTCCATGTCGAAGTTGGTCGAGCGGTGCTCGCGCAACTGGTCGATCTCGACGAAGGTGTCGTCGTCGAGGAAGTAGTCGACCCGCTCGCGGGCGGTCTTTTTCCCCTTCTCGTGCTGGGCGTCGATGCGGTCCTGTCCGCCGCCCAGTCTGGCCTGCTCCTTGCGCTCGCGCAGGTCCTCGATGTCGTCCTCGCGAGTCACGACCGGTCACCTCGCGACTCGTCGGTCGGCGTCCGGGTCTCGGCCCCTGCAGTCATTGGAGGCACAACCGAACGCCGGAAGAAAAGCGTTTCCCGACTCGTTCGACGGCGTCCGCGTCACTCCGCCGACCGGTCGACGCCGGCACGGAACGTGATCTGCCCCTGCGAGCCAGTCACCAGTACCTGGCCGGAGAAGGCCGTCACGCCATCGGGAACGGTCGGGCGGTCGTTGACACTCACCGCGAGGCCCTCACCGACGGTCCGGTGGACGTAGACCGTGTCGCCTGTTTCGACCGACGTCGGGAGTGTGACGTTCCCGACCGGGTCGCCGTCGGCCGTGACCGACAGTTCGGTCCCCGCGTCGACGGCGGGGCCGCCGGTGTGGTCGACGGCCAGCAGGCGACCGTCCGCGTCGGCGTCGAGTTCGACTCGCGGCGCGTCGGCGAGCCACGACGGCTCCGAGACGTCGCCGGCGGACGATTCGGTCGAGAGAACGAGCGTCGTCCGCGCGGCGGTCCCGTTGGTCTCGCCGGTGACAGTGACGTTCGCGTGGCGGATCAGGCCGTCGCCGGTGACGGTCATCCGGGCGTCGACAGACTGGATCGAGTCGCCGTCGTCGACCAGCGGCGGGAGCAGCGTCCCGCCGGAGCGGGCTTCGCTTCGGTCGAGGCCTGAGCCGTTCAGGACGAGTCGCTGCTCGCCCGCGACGGATTCGACGCCGGCGGACTCCCACTCGACCGCGCGGAGCCAGCTGGTTCCCAGGCCCGTGATGGCGATGTCGATGAGGATGGCGTCGCCGGCCAGCGGCACGTCGCCGCGAGCGTATCCGACGGAGTCGTCGGTGTGATTGTAGGTTGCGTAGACCGGGTCGGCGAAGTAGTAACTGAGTCCCGCGCCGGTCCGCGATCTGAGGTCGATCCGGCGTGCGGTCGTGTCATTGACGCGGTCGACGGTGACGAGGGTTTCCGTCGCGTTTCGCACGTCGACACGGAAGGACGTCCCCGCCGACGTGACGCCGTCGCGGTGGGCGGCGAACAGCGCCTGCTCGTCGGTAATTCCGTCGGTGCTCACGCCCGGCGGCAGCGACTCCATCGCCGACACCGGTGCGAGGTCACTCTCCGTCGGCGTCGGTGACGGCGTGGCTGATCCCCCCGGATCGGCCGTGGTGTCGTCCGTCGTCGGTTGGGGCGTGTCCATCGCCGTCTCGGCGGGCCCCTGTGTCGATTCCGCGGTCGCTGGGTCGGTCGGTGTCGCTGGGTCGGTCGGTGTCGCTACGCCGTCTGTCGAGGGTGTCGCGGTCGACTCCCCACCGTCCCCCAGCGTACTGCATCCCCCCAGGAGGAGGAGAAGCGCAACCCCCACGGCTGCGTACTGCCGATGCATACGGTCGCAGGCAGCGCCCCCTGGTATATCAGTTCCTGTGATTTACCGCCGAAACAGAAGGTGGTCGCGCGAACCGCTCGTCCGTCGTTCGGCGCCGATCAGCGAGGTTTTTATTCGTCGCCGCGGACCGGACGGACGTGAAAAACGTCACCGCCCGGCAGTCGAACCCATTCGGGTTCTCGCCGCCGTGTGAGCCGTTTGTACCCGGGTACGGCGACGCCAACGCCCACTTCCACGTCGTCGGCGACCACCCCGGCGTCCACGGCGGCGCCGACTCGGGCTACCCCTTCACCGAATTCGCCGCCAGCGAGCGCCTCCAGCGCGCGCTCGTCGCCGGCGGTCTCCTGGAGGAAGCGGGCTCGCCCCCCGTCGTCGACAGGACTTATTTCTCGTATCTGCACCTCTGCGTCCCCGAGGGCGTGCCCTCGCGGGCGGACTACGCCGAGCAGGAGGCGTTTTTCGACGCCGAGTTGCGGGCCATCGCCGCCCACGTCCTCCTGCCGGTCGGCCGACGCGCGACCGAGCACGTCTTCGCCGTCGCGACCTCGGAACCGACCGACGATGTCGATATGGACGAACTCCACGCGACCGAGATTTCCGGGAGCGGCTGGCTCGTCCTCCCGGTCAAAGACCCCGCGCAGTGGACCGACGACGACGAGCAGGCGTTGATAGCCGCGCTCGAAGACCTGCTCTCGCGGGACTACCGGCGACAGGCCGACCTCGGGCGGTTCCTCCCCGACGACGACCCGTACATGGTGCGCTAGGGTCTCGACGCCTCGTCCGGCGGTAACAGCCTTTCGACCACCCGATCGCGGTCGGCGCGCGCTGTCGCGCGCTTTCATGCGCGCGACGGATTCGTGCGAGGGATGAGTAGCGCAGGGACGAGCAACGCAATCGGCTGGGGAGGCTCGTGGCCGTCCGCGGCGCGGTTGCGGTGCTGTGCAGTGCGGCCGCGGTGCTGTGCGGTCCTGGCGGACTGAAAGGGCGAGACGCGCTCGCGTGCAGTTCAGTCGCTGCGCGGGCCAGTATCCGCGCGGGCGGTGCGGAGAGCGCGGATATCCCGCGCAGCGGCCGCGAGCGGGGCGAGGGGTTTCAACGCAGAGGCTCACTCGCGGTTGCGGTGACGTTTCCGGTCGCTATCACGACAGCTAGCGAGCGGGGCGAGGGCTTTCAACGCAGAGGATCGAGTGCGGTCGCGGTTGCGGTGGCGTCTACGATCGAGACAACTCGAAGCGAGCGGGGCGAGGGGTTTCAACGCAGAGGATCGAGTGCGGTCGCAGTGGCGTCTACAGTCGCGATATCGTCTGGAGAGGCAGTATCGCTTGCAGTCACGACCACCCCACCACACCGAAGCGAGACAAGAGTTACAAACCCGCCGACACCAGCACCGACTGCAATGCCCTCCCTACTGGAACGGCTGCTGGGCGACGGCGACACGGACGAAGGCGTCGACCTCGAAGCGCGCGAGGACGAGGCCCACGAAACACTGCAGAATCGCGTCGACCCAGCCAGCTACGGCATCGAGGATTGCGCGGTGACCGGCGTCGCCGTGGTCAACGAAGGACCCGACGAGGAACCGATCGTCGTCCCCATCGCCCGCTTCTCGCTGGGCGAAGACGTCGAGAACCCCGACCTCAACACGGTCTGGGAACTCGCGGCCGAGGCGGTCCGGGCGATGGAACCGGCGTTCGACGGCGTGTTCGTCCGCCACTACGACGTGCAGTTCACCTTCGACGGCGACGAACTCTTCGAGGCCGAGGAGTGTCGCCGGATCGCGGTCACCGAAGACATCGCCGACCGCGTCGTCGCCGAATCGGGCTTCGGCGTCGCGGAGTTCAAGGAAGCGATGCTGGAGGAAGACGATATCGACGACCACGTCGCGCCGGTCGCGTGGGGTGAGTGCGTCGACTACAGCCGACAGCAAAACACCGCGGTCGTGACCGGTGCAGCGGCCGCAGCAGCGGGCGCGAGCGCTGCCGGGGCGAGCTGTGCGGGCGCCGGCGCGGCCGGCGGTTGCTGAGCGACTGCGGACGCGGCCGGCGGTTGCTGAGCGACTGCGGACGCCGTCGGTGACAGCGGCGAGCGATCCGCATGCACCACGCAGGAGCAGTTATACCGTCTCGTGACGTATCACGGGCATGTCTGGGGGACAGCGGATCGACTGGCGGGCGATCCCGGACCGGTACCGGGCGTGGCACGAGAAACCGACCTGGCGGAAAGCGCTGTGGCTGGTCTCGCGGAGCGTGACGATGGTCGTCTTCTACGTGTTGTTCGCGGCGGCTATCTTCTGGTACAGCGAACCCGACGTCGTCGAGGGCGTTCGTACCGGCGACGAATCCGTCTGGGAACTGTTCGCCGTGCTGGGATCGAACCCCGAACTGCTGGTGATCTTCGCGATCATGGTCCCGGCCGTCGCCGCGGCCGTCCTCCTCCCTCACCGACCGGACTGGCGCTGAGAAACCGATCTGGACGACGAACGGTCCTACGCTTCGCCGTAGACCGGGACGGCCGCGCCGCTGGTGACTGCGGCGGCGTCCGAACAGAGGAAGGCGATCACGTCGGCAATCTCGGCCGGGTCGACCCACTCGTCGTGGTCGGCGTCGGGCATCATCTCCCGGTTCATCGGCGTGTCGATGACGCTCGGCATGACGGCGTTCGCGCGAACCTCGCCCATGTTCTCCTGGGCCAGCGTCTCGGTGAGGATGCGCACGCCGGCCTTGGTCGCGCGGTAGATTCCGTCGCCCTCGCCGCCTTCGAGCGACGAGCGCGCGGAGACGCTGACGATGGCGCCCTGGCCCTCGCTGTCGTCTCCGGTTTCGCCCTCGCCGTCGCCGTTGCTCTCACGCAGGTGCGGGACGGCGTGTTTCGACGCGAGGAACATCGTCTTCAAATTGACGTCGAAGAGGAAATCGAAGGTGTCTGATTCGGTCTCGGCGATGGGCGTCCCGCCGCGCCACGTGCCCGCGATGTTGGCCAGCGCGTCGAGTCCGCCGTGGTCGTCGACGATGCTCTCGATGACATCTTCGACCTGCTCTTCGTCGGTGAAATCACCCTGGTAGAAGTCGACGATGTCGGCGTCGAGCAGGAAGTCCTCGCTGTCGGGCGAGACCACGTCGGCCCCGCAGACGGTCGCGCCCGCTGCCGCGAAGCGCGCACAGACCGCACTTCCCAGTGCGCCGCCGGCGCCAGTCACCAGCACCACGTCGCCGCTGAAATCGAAGTCGGCTGACATGGGTGTGTCATAGGACGGCGGCGGCATAAATGTGGGTCGCGCGTGAGAGTGGTCTCTGTCATCGGTCGTCCTCGCACTGTTGCCACCGGTCGTCCTCGTACGCGTTCGATCCTCTCGCTAACTGGTGTCCCGACCGCAAACTTCTCCGCCACCGCACTCGATCCTCAGCGGTGAATCCCCTTGCCCTGCTCGCTAGCTGTGGCCGCGAACGCAGACGCCACTGCGACCGCACTCGATCGTGTGCGTTGAAAGCCCTCGACCCGCTCGCTCCGAGGTACAGTCACCGCAACCGCACTCAACGGAGTGCGCCGAAAGCCCTCGCCCCGCTCGCGGTCGCTGCGCGGGATATCCGCGCTCTCCGCACCGCCCGCGCGGATAGTTGCCCGCGCAGCGACTGAACTGCACGCGAGCGCGTCTCGCCCTTTCAGTCCACCAGGACCGCACAGCACCGCGGACGGCCTCACACCTCCCCAGCCTCTTCGCTCACACACCGCGTTCGCTCATCCCTCGCACGACTCCGTCGCGGCACGGAGGCCGCGACGGCGCGCGCCGACCGCCGTGGACGGTGGCTTCGGGCTCCGTCGACGTCGATCGCCCGTCGGGCCCGTCCAAAAGACTAACCGCGAACCGCCGTAACCGACGGCCGTGAACTGCATCGCGCACCGGGGGTTCGCGGGGGTCAACGCGGAGAACACGCTGCCGGCGATTCTGGACGCGGCCGAACGCGCCGATGGCGTCGAACTGGACCTGCGCCGGTGTGGCTCGGGCGAAGTCGTCGTCCACCACGACGAGACGGTCGACCGGACGACGAACGGCTCGGGACCGCTCTCGGCGTTCAGCGCAGTCGAACTCGCCGACCTGTACGTCGAGGGCACCGACGCCGGCGTGCCGACGTTCGCGCGGGTCGTCGACGCGCTCCCCGAGTCGACGACGCTCCACGCCGAACTCAAAGAGACCGGGATCTGGGCGGACGCGCGAGCGGTCCTCGCCGAGGCGGAGGCGCCGCCGTCGGTCGTCGTCTCGTCGTTCGAGCCCGACGCGCTCGTGGGGATCGAAACGTATCCGACTGCGCTGCTGGTCACCGAGGGGCGGGACGCCATCCAGCGCGCTCGGCAGGCGGCCTGTGCGGGACTCCACCCGGCGGCGAACGCCTGCTCACCGACGCTCGTGACCGCGGCCCGCGAGGCGGGGCTCACGGTCAACGCCTGGACGGTGACCGAACCCGCGGAGACGGCGCGACTCCGCGAGGTCGGTGTCGACGGCGTCATCACGGACTTCCCGGCGTGCTGTCCGGCGGCGGTGGCCGAGCGAACGGTGGAGTGAGTCGCGACCTGCGAGCGACCGCGGCCAGATTCACAGACTGGCGAGGTTCTGCCGGAGTTTGATCGTCGCGGTCATCAGCGCGGTGGCGGTCATGATGACGAAGACGACCTGGACGTGGACGACGATGACCCGCGGGAGGCCGGCGACGGTGGCCAGGTCGACCGCGGGGACGAGCGTCGCGAAGGCCATGACAGGGAGGAGATGGCGCAACAGCGAGTCGATCATCGTCCCCTGGACCATCGTCTCGCCGGTCTGGCGGCGGCCGAACCAGAAGCCGTAGCAGGCGAAGGCGAGCGCGCCGACGCCCTGCAGCGCCAGGAGCGCGTCGGTCAACCCGAGGAGCGCGGTCCCGAAAATGACGACGGCCACACAGCCGACGAAGGCGAGTTCGAGGCCCTGACGACCGCGGAACTGACCGGTTCGTCCCTCGCCGCTGGTCGAGAGCGCGGCGTTGTAGTAGATCTCTCTGAGCGCCAGGGCGAGCAGGAGGACCGCGGCGAGCATCACACCGCCCTTGAATCGCGTGCGGACCGAGGAAACGACTTCGAGAACGCTCACGAGGCCGTAGAGGGTAGTGACGACGCCGACGAAAAAGAGGTACTCCCAGAGGACGCGCTGGTCAGAGGTGCTCTCGCGGACGTTCATGTAGGCGTAGGCCCCGAAGCGGGCGGCGATGACGACGAGCAAGACGGTGCCGACGAAGACGATGAACGTGAGGTTCGGGTCGCCCTCGATCAGGTGCAACCCGAACTCGACGTCACTCGCCATCGATGCTCCGGAGTTCCCGACGAAAGACGGTGAGCGTTTCGTATCGTTTCAACTTTCGCGTCGCTGTCGCCTTTTCGACGACTCTGTCGAGCGCCGGCGGGAGCGCGGGGTCGACCGCCGAGGGTCTGAGCGACCGGTCGTCGACGACCGCCTCGCGGACGGCCGAGAGCGGCCCGTCGTAAGGGTGTTCGCCGGTGACGAGGCGGTAACACAGCAGGCCGAGGCCGTAGACGTCGGTGGCGTGGTCGACGGCGCCGAAGCGGTCGTCGAAGTACTCCGGCGCGGCGTAGCGCGGGTCGACGTAGTTCGCCACGTCGACGTGGCCGGCGTAGGCGGTCGTGATACCCGGGTAGGCCACGAACGGGCGCTGGCGCTCGTGGGCGGTCAGTGCGGTGCCGGGGAACGCGACCGTCTCTGGGTCGAGCGCGCCGTGGACGACGCCGTGCCGGTGGGCGTGAACCAGCCCGTCCGCCAGGTCCAGCGTCGTCGCCACCGCGGCGTCGAGCGGGGGACGGGAGGGCCGTTCGTCCGCAGCGCCGTCGTCCGGCCGGTCGTCCCCACCGGGCCCGGCCCGCCGCACGAGCGGTCGGTCCGTGAGGGTCTCGTCGGTAAAGGAGAGGGCGGCCCACGGCCGCGGACGGAGCCCCCAGTCGTGGACGGTGAGCACGCGGTCGTGGTCGTCGACGCCGTCCCACCGCGCCAGCGCCGCGTGGAGGTCGGCGAGAAACGACTGCCAGTCGCTCTCGGGCAGTCGAAAGACGACGAGCGCGACGCCGACGTCATCGCCGTCCAGTCGGCCCGCGGCGCGGTAGACGTCGCCGAACCGGCCGCGGCGGCGGTCGCTCAGGACGTCGAGCGCCTCGAACCGACTCCGCTCGATGACCTCTGAGAGGCGGTCCGCGACGAGCGAGAGCATCCCGCGAGTGAGTCGGCGTCCCTCCGGGCGGTCGGCCGCTGCTCCGCCATCGGCACCGTCCGCCTCGCTGTCGTCGTCGACCTCGCCGTCCCCGTCGTCGTGGGCCTCGCCGTCCCCGTCTTCGTCGGCGAGCGGGTCCGTCTCCGGGCCGGGATCGGTAGTCCGTACGCGCCGGGGGTCGTCACTGCCGCTCGCGCCGGCCAGGCGCGTCCGACCCACGTCACGGTCGCGGGATCCGGACTGGAGGTACTCGCTGCGGGCGAAGCCGCCGCCGGACTGGTAGAGCGCGTGACGGGCGCGCAGCTCGTCGGCTTCGTCCATCGCCGTGACGGTCTCGTCGACCGCTCGCGGGCTCCCGGCGGCGAGGTAATCGAGCGCGTGACCGACCTCGACGGGTGCGTCGTCGCCGAGGCGGCCGACCAGTCGCTCGACGACGTAGGGGAGCATGTCGGGGTAGGCCTCGACGACGAGACACAGCGCCGTCGCGGCGGTCAGTCGGTTGGCGGCGTCGCCGTCGTCGAGGACGCCCAGCAGATACGGCAGGCGGTGGCGACCCTGACTGGGGTCCGCGACGACGTCGAGCACCGGGTCCGGGGGACCAACCCCGGCGCGCTCCTCCTCGGTCATCTCTCACCTCGTCACAGGGGGCTCTCCCCGCCCCCGATCGACTCTCGATAACTTACCCGTCGTGCGACAAGACTGTTTGGGTCGGTTTCGGTCCTGTCGATTCCCGACGGAACAGTGTCGGGCGCAGTCGTCGACCGTGCGAAGCCGAACTGACAGCATCTGGGGGTTATCAGGCCTGAGAATCGCGGACGAACGTTTTACACGGAGTAGTCCGCTGATCCGCACGATGACATCGGATTCACCGTCTATTCTGCCGGACGCGATCCGCGGGTCGTACGCGATGCGGCTCGGGGTCGCCCTGGCGGTCGCCATCGTGGTGATGGTCGGTTTCGGCGCCGTCATCAGCACGCAGGCGTCGGCCACGCTCCAGGACGACGTGGAGGGCGACCTCCGGACGCTCTCGGAGACGCGGACGGCCGAACTCGACGCCTGGCTCGACGGGGTCGAGCGCGATGCGGTCCTGACCGCGCGCCTCGACGCCGTCCGCTCGGGCGACAGCGACGCCGTCGACGAGACGCTCACGGACCTCGTCGACTCCGGACAGGTACCGCGGAACGTGGCCGCGATTCACTACCTCGACACCGAGTCGATGGTCTTCGTCGAGAGCACGAACGACGCGTTCGAGGGCGTCAGCCCCGCCGAACAGGGCGCACCGTTCGCGACCGACCCGCCGACGTTCGACGGGCCCGACGACACCTACGTCACCGAACCGTTCTCAGTCGGTGCGGTCGACCACCCGGTCGTCGCCGTCGTGACGCCCGTCCCGGGCGCCGAGAACCGCGCGCTCGTGTTCATGACGGACATCGCGGGCCGCTCGGCGACGCTCTCGGACGGCAACACCGACACCTCGACGGTCGTCGTCAACCGGGCCGGCCAGTACGTCGCCCACCCGAACGCGAGCAGGATTCTGACCGACCACCACGGGTCGATGAACCTCTCGATGGTCCCGGCCTCGGGGACGTCGTTCATGAGTCACGGCGACACGCTGATGGCGAGTTCGCGGATGGACGCCAACGGCTGGATCGTGATGGTCCACTCGCCGAAGGCGACCGCCTACGCGCTCGGTGACCAGATCAACTCCGACCTCGTGGGACTCGTCTTGCTCGCGGTGATCAACCTCGGGCTCATCGGCGTCACCATCGGGTCGAACACGATCATCTCGCTGCGGCGCGTCTCACAGCGGGCGCGGGCGATGGCCGACGGCGACCTCGACGTCGACCTCCAGAGCAGCCGGACCGACGAGATCGGCACGCTCTACGACTCCTTCGCGGAGATGCGCGACTCGATACGCGAGAAGATCGGCGAGGCCGAAACAGCCCGGGAGGAGGCTGAGGCCGCCCAGGCCGACGCCGAGGAGGCCCGCCAGCGCGCCGAGCAGGAGGCCGCGGAGATGGAGGCGATGACGACCCACCTCGAGACGAAAGCCGCCGAGTACGGCGACGTCCTCTCCGAGGCCGCGGCTGGCGACCTGACGAGGCGGGTCGAACCCGACAGCGAGAACGAGTCGATGGAGACGGTCGGGATCCACATCAACGAGGCGCTCGACGCGCTCGAGGAGACCATCGCGGAGATGAAGACCTTCGCCGACGAGGTGCTCGCGGCCACCGACAGAGTCGGCGACGGCGCCGACCGCGTCGACCGCGCCAGCGAACAGGTCACCACCTCGATCGAGGAGATATTCGAGGGGACGACCGAGCAGTCCGAACGCCTCGCCGACGCCGCTGGCGAGATGGAGAACCTCTCGGCGACGGCCCAGCAGGTCGCCTCCTCCGCCCAGCAGGTCGCGACCACCTCGAATCAGGCCGCCGAGGTCGGCGAGGAGGGTCGCGAAGCGGCCCAGCGCGCCATCGAAGAGATGAACGCCATCGAGGACGAGACCGACGAGACCGTCCACGCGATCGCCGAACTCGACGACGAACTCGACGAGATCGGCCAGATCGTGAGCGTGATCACCCAGATCGTCGAGCAGACGAACATGCTCGCCCTGAACGCCTCCATCGAGGCCGCCCATGCCGACGGGCAGGGCGAGGGCTTCGCGGTCGTCGCCGACGAGATCAAGGGCCTCGCCGAGGAGACCAAAGAGGCGGCCGGCGATATCGAGAACCGCATCGAGCGGATCCAGAGCCAGGCCAGCGAGACCGTCGAGACGATCGAGTCGACGAGCGAGCGAGTCACCGACGGCGCGGCGACCGTCGAAGAGGCCGTCGAGGCGCTCGAGACGATCGTCGAGTACACCGAGGAGGTCGACACCGGCATCCAGGAGATCGACGACGCGACCGAGGAGCAGGCCCGCACGGCCCAGGACGTCATGGGCACGATCGACGAGTTGACCGACATCAGCCAGCAGACCGCCACGGAGGCCGACACCGTGGCGGGCGCGGCCGAGGACCAGTCACAGTCCATCGACCGCGTCTCCGAGTCCGCGCGTGACCTGCGCCAGCGGGCGAGCGAACTCGAGACGGCACTGGGACAGTTCAGAACGAACGCCGGCGTCGACGTCGGTGGAACGACCGCGACCGCGGCAACTGACGATTAACGATGGTCGACATCACACTCTGGTTCACGCTCGGCACGATCGGAATGGTCCTCGGGACGGGACTGCTGGCCTACGGCCTGTTGCTCGTTCCCGACGAGAAGCGACGCCCCTTCCTGCTGGTGGTCGGGGTCCCCGGGATCGCCGCCGTCGCCTACGGGATCATGGCCCTGGGTTACGGCGGCCTCGAGACAGCCACGGGAACGACGGTGTTCGTCCCGCGATACGTCGACTGGCTGCTCACGACGCCGATCCACGTGGCCTTCATCGGCCTGATCGTGGGCGCGTCGACGCGCTTGATCGCCCGCGTGGCGACCCTGCAGGCGCTGACTATCGTCTTCGGCTTCGTCGGTGCGACGCTCGCCGCGCCGCTGAACTGGGCGTTTTACCTGCTCGGATCGGTCGCGTTCGGCGCGGTGGTCTACTACTTCTATCGGGACTTCGAGGCGCTGTCGGCCGAGCAGACCGACGGTATCCAGGCGCTGTTCCGCAAGCTCCGGTCGTTCGTGGTCGTCCTCTGGCTCGTCTACCCGGTCATCTGGCTGGTCGGCGTCTCCGGGGTCGGACTGATGGACCTCGAGACGACCGCGCTCGTCGTCTCCTACATCGACGTCGTCGCGAAGGTCGGCTTCGGCCTCATCGCGCTCAACGAGTACGTCAACCTCGCCGAACAGGACGTCGCCGAGGCGACCATCCAGTCGAGCGCGGACCTCGGCGACGACCCCACGGCCGCCGACTGAGAGTCGGACCACCGACGACCGCTTCGGGGACGCCGGTTGCCCCCGATTTTCGCGTTCACGCCGCTCGCGAGCAGCGGGTGCCGAACAGCGAAGGCTTCCAAACAGCGAGGACTCTCGAACGGCGAGGGCGGACCGACGGCGTGTGGCCGTCGGAGAACGACGACGGGGTCGTCGCAAAACGGTGACGGCGCGGCGCCGTCAGTGGGAGTCCGCCAGTTAGTGGATGCCCATCGCTTCGATCTGTTCCTGGTAGCGGTTCCGGATGGTGACCTCTGTCACCTGGGCGACGTCGGCGACCTCGCGCTGGGTCTTCTTCTCGTTACAGAGCAGGGAAGCGGCGTAGATGGCGGCGGCGGCGTAGCCCGTGGGCGACTTGCCCGAGAGCAGGCCCTTCTCGGCGGTGACGTCGATGATCTCGTTGGCCTTGGCCTGGACCTCCTCGCTGAGTTCGAGTTCGGAGACGAACCGGGGGACGTACTGCTTGGGGTCGACCGGCTCCATCTTCAGACTGAGTTCCTGGGCGACGTAGCGGTAGGTGCGCCCGATCTCTTTCTGCTCGACGCGGGAGACCTCCGAGACCTCCTCGAGGCTGCGCGGGATGTCCTCCTGGCGGCAGGCCGCGTACAGGCACGCGGTGGCGACGCCCTCGATGGAGCGCCCGCGGATGAGGTCCTCGTCGAGGGCGCGGCGATAGATGACCGAGGCGACCTCGCGTACGGAGCGCGGGACGCCAAGCGCGGAGGCCATGCGGTCGATCTCCGAGAGCGCGAACTGGAGGTTGCGCTCGCCCGCGTCTTTCGTTCGAATGCGCTCCTGCCACTTTCGCAGTCGGTGCATCTGGCTTCGCTTCTCGGACGACAGTGACCGACCGTAGGCGTCCTTGTCCTTCCAGTCGATCTGTGTCGTCAGCCCCTTGTCGTGCATGGTCTGGGTGGTCGGCGCGCCCACCCGCGATTTCTCCTGGCGTTCACTGTGGTTGAACGCGCGCCACTCCGGCCCGCGGTCGATGTTCCCTTCGTCGATGATGAGGCCACAGTCCTCACAGACGATCTCGCCCCCGTCCGCACTCGTCACGAGCGCGGACGACTCGCACTCGGGACACTGCTCGGATTCCGCCCGCTCGTCCGTTGTTTCCTCCTGTTTCTCCTCGGACTCCGCGCGCTCGCGCTGGCGGCTCGGCCGTTCCATTGTTCTTATATAGACAAATTTTGAGCGTATATAAATCCTTTGACCGTGTTTCGTCGGATTTCGGGCGACACAAACTGTCACCGGCGCGGATCCGCGGTATGACGCTGGTGCGTGGCGGTTTCCAGACGAGTCACGTAGTCTGGAGAGGTGGCTGACAGGAACCGTCGGGGCCGCCGGTCAGCAGTCGGACTGCGGCCGGCCAGCGGTCGGGCGCTCGCCTCGGTCGGAGTGATAGTCGACGGATGTTCGGATCGGGGGTGGCGGTGTCGAAAACGCTTAATCGTCCTCGCACTCCCATGGGGAGTATGGACGTTGCCGTACTCGGGGCGGACGCGGTGGGACGCGGGGTCGCACAGGTGTGTGCGGTCGCGGGCCACGACGTATCGCTGCACGACGAGGAGGTGAACGTCGTCATGGACGGCATCGACGCCGTGCAGGCGAGCATCGACGACGCCGTCGCCGCGGGCGACCTCGACGAGAGCGAGCGCGCGGCCGCGGTCGACCGGATCGAGGGGACGACCGGGCTGGAGGCGGCCGTCTCGGGCGTCGACCTCGTGGTCGAGGCGACCGACCGCGACCGGGACGCGCGCCGCGATCTCTTCGCCGACGTCGAGGAGGTCGTCGACGAGGAGACGCTCGTCGCGACGAGCGCGCCCGACGTCTCCGTGACGGCCGTCGCGACCGGCCTCCGCAGACCGGGGCGCGCCCTCGGTCTGCACTTCATCGACCCGCCGACGACGCCACTGGTCGAGGTTGTCGTCGCCGAACAGACGACCGAGCGGACCCGCGACGCGGCCGTCGAGTTCGTCGCGGGACTGGACACGGAGTCGGTCGTCGTCCGCGACGTGCCCGGTTTCGCCGCGACGCGGCTCTCGCTCGCGCTCACGGCGGAGGCGATTCAGATGGTCGACGAGCGCGTCGCGGGCGTCGCCGCGATCGACCGCGCGATGGAGCGCGGTCACGACCACCCGGTCGGCCCGCTCGCCGCCGCGGACATGGCGGGTCTCGATGCGCGTCTCGAACAGCTGGAGTACCTCGCCGAGTCGCTGGGCGAGCGGTTCGAACCGCCGCCGGTCCTCCGGGAGAAAGTCGCCGCGGGCGACCTCGGCCGCAAGACCGGCGGGGGATTCTACGTCTGGGAGGGCGAGGAGCGGAGCGAGCCCGCCGACCCAGACCCGCGGCCGCAACTCCGCGAGGAGCGCCCGAGCGGCCCGGACGACCGATGAGCGACAGCGTGACCGCGATGAACGAGACCGTGACCGACCGATGAGCGACAACGGGACCGGCCGATGAGCGACGACCCGGACGATTCGTACTACGACGAGGGCGAGATCCCCGACGAGCGCGAGGACGCGGACGCCGAGCCGTCCGGCCCCGCCGAGTCGGAATCGGATGACAGCCCGGACATGGGTGACCTGTTCGACGACCTGGCGGAGCTGGAGGCGGCCGTCGACTCCCCGGAGGAGCGCGAGCGGGTGCGCGAGACGATGCGGACGGCGATGGAGGTCAGACAGGACGGCGTGTTCGGTCGGGTCGTCAGCGGGTTCGACCGCTCGGACGCCGCCGAGGCGCTGCTGGGCGCGTTGCTGTTCGGGATCCCGATGTTCGTCGAGGGCGGGACGCAGGAAGTGGGGATCTACATCTCCGACCACCCCCTGTACCTCGTCGCGACGAACGCGATGGCGATCGGACTCGTGATCGGCATCCTCTACGTCGCAGACTTCCAGGACGTTCGCGTTCAGAATCCCATCCTGGGGATCTTCCCGCGGAAACTCGTCGGCGTCCTCACCATCGCCTCGACGACGGCGGTGTTCATGATGACCGCGTGGGGCCGGGTGGACTGGGGGGACCCGTGGCTCACGGTCTGTCAGATCTCGGTCGCGTTCGTCCCGATGGCCATCGGCGCGGCGCTCGGGGACCTGCTGCCGGGATAGGCCCGGTGCGGTGGCGCGTGGCCCCGGCGCTGGCGCGCAGTCGGGGCGTTCACAGTCTGCGGGGGCTGGCGTGTCGCCCTGCCTGTCCCCGAGTCGCGCGGTCGCCGCGAAGGCGGCGACACGCGCTCCCGGCCGGCGTGGACGGTCCGGGTCCAGTAGCGACCGTGGTCAGTGCTCGACGAACTCGACGAGGACGCCGCCGGTCGAGTCGGGGTGGAGGAAGGCCACGTCGTGGCCCCACGCGCCCGGCCGGGGCTCCTCGTCTATCAGGTCCAGTTCCATATCGCGGGCGATGTCGAGCGCGACCTCGATGTCGCCGGTCCGAACGGCGAGGTGGTGGATGCCCGGTCCCTCGCGGTCGAGATAGCGCGGGAGCGCGCCCTCGGCGTCGGGCAGCGGTTCGAGCAGTTCGAGGTAGCCGTTGCCCAGGTCGAGAAAGGCGACGCGGAGGCCCTCGAACTGTTCCTCGTGGGCGAGTGTCGCGTCGAACAGTTCGACGTACAGGTCGGCGAGGGCGTCGAGGTCGTCGGTCGCGATGCCGGCGTGGTCGAACTCCATACCCGGTCTCGGGCGGCCGGCGGCTTAACCGTCGGGGCGTCCGCTCGCGGTGAACGCTGACCGCCCACGCCGTCCGTCGCCGCGAACTCGTCAATCGAGGCCGAGACTCAGTTGCAGCGCCTCGTCTATCTCGGCCATCGTCGCGGCGTCGAGTCGGCCGACGACAGTGTGGATCCGCTGTTCGATCGAGACCGTCCGGATCTGGTCGAGTCGCACCGACGAGTCCTTCTCGAACGGCGAGTCGTCGGCCTCGACGATCACTTCGAACGGATATCCCCGATGCGTTCCTGTCGCGGGCGCGACGATGGTCGTACTCGAGTTCGCGTTCCCGATGTCGTTCTGGACGACGACCGCTGGTCGCGTCTTCGTCATCTCGTGGCCCTCCGCGGGGTCGAGGCGAACGACGACGACGTCGCCGCGCCGCACGTCCGGCCCGTCGCTCATTCCTCGAGCCCGTCCCACGCTTCGTCGGAAGCCTCGTCCCACTCGCCGGCGAGTTCGGCCGCGCTGTCGGACGCCTCGCGGTACGCCGCGGCGAGTTCGTCTTCGTCGGGACGATCCGACTCGACTTCGACGACAGCGACCGTGACGCGCTTGTTCGCGTACTCGGTCCCGAGGTAGATCCGCCCCCGGTCGTCGGTCTCGTTCGTCCGCAGGTCTTCCGCGTCGACTTTCATACCCCCCGCTACGGCCCGACCACGTATGAATTTGCCCACTATTACCCACAGATCTGCCGAGGTCGGGGCGGTGCCCGCTCCCGCCGAGCGAGGGGTGGTCGGCCGGTCATGGAGCTCACCGCGGGGCTTAATCGTGGCGCGTCCGTCTCTCCGCTATGACTCCGGAGGAACTCCGCGCGGACATCCCCGCGCTCGAGGAGATCGTCTACCTCAACACCGGTGCGGGCAGTCCCAGCCCCCGCCGCGTGGTCAAGGCTATCGAGGACTCGGCCCGGTACCAGGAGTACGACGCGCCCGCTGGCGAGGGAACCTACGGCGCCCTCTTCGAGTCCCTGGAGACCGCCCGCGAGGCCGTCGCAGGCCACATCGGCGCCGAGAGCGAGGACGTCGCGCTCACCCAGAGCACCGCCGACGGGATCAGCCGCCTCGTCGCCGCGATGGACTGGGAGCCCGGCGACGTCGTCGTCCGCACCGACCAGGAACATCCCGCCGGGATCCTCCCGTTCGACGCGCTGCAGCGACGCCACGGTGTCGAGGTCCGCGTCGTCGACGCCCACGACGGAGCCATCGACCGCGACGAGTGGAAATCGGCCGTCGCGGACGCGAAACTCGCCGTCTTCAGTTCGCTGTGCTGGACCGACGGCTGTCGCCTGCCCGTCGCCGACCTGACCGATATCGCCCACGACGCCGGCGCCCGCGTCCTCGTCGACGCCGTCCAGTCCGTGGGGCAGCGCCCAGTCGACGTCGAAGACTGGGGCGCCGACGCGGTGGCCGGCGCCGGTCACAAGTGGCTTCTCGGCCCGACCGGCGCGGGCTTCCTCCACGTCGATTCCGAGTTCGCCCGCACGCTCTCGCCCGCGCAGGTCGGCTACATGAGCGTCACCGACACAGAGGCCGACCCCTTCGAACTCAAGCCCGACGCCCGCCGGTTCGAGGTCGGCAGTGTCTCCCCCCTGCCCTACGCCGGCCTCCGCGAGGGCATCGCGACCATCGAGGACCTGGGCTACGACACCGTCACCGACCGCATCGAGCGCCTCACCGACCGGCTCAAGGAGGGGCTCGGCGACCGCCTCGTCTCCACCCGCGAGTACCAGTCCGGTCTCGTCACCTTCGCGGACGACGACCCCGAGGCCACCGTCGAGCGGCTCTCCGAGGCGGGGGTCAAAGTGCGAGACATCCCGCCGAAAGGTACCGTCCGCGCGTCCGTCCACGTGTTCAACTGCGAGGACGATGTCGACGCGCTCCTTGACGCGCTCTGACCGTCTACCGTCGTTTCGGCTCTCGACTGTCCAAGTGCGGGGCGGTCGGCGCGCGCCGTCGCGCCCTCCGTGGCGCGACGTATCGTGCGAGGGATGAGTAGCGCAGGAGGAACGACGAGCACCGCAAGAGGCTGGGGAGGTGTGAGGCTCACGCTCGCCCGACAGTCGACCGTTCGTAGACCCCCCTGACGAGATTTCCCTGGTGGACTGAAAGGGCGAGGCGCGCTCGCGTTCAGTTCAGTCGTCTGAGCGTGGCCCTATTCTCGCGGGCGGTGCGGAGAGCGAGAATATCCCGCTCAGCGACCGCGAGCGCGTCGAGGGCTTTCAACTCACTACGTTGAGTGCGGTCGCTGTTGCTTGGCGTCTGTGGTCACGGTGCCGTCTGCGGGAACAGTCACTGCGATCCCGAGCGAGCAGACAGGAGGCCCGCTGATTCAAGAGTCACCACCCACTCATCCCCGAAACGGTTCGACGGCGACCCAGAGCGCCCAGCAGGCGAGGGTAGCGGAGCCGACGAGTTCGGGGACGGCGACGCCCTCGCCGGGCCAGGCGAACAGGCCCCACCAGAGCCACGAGACGACGTGCAGCGCCACGCCGACCACGAGCACGCCCCCACGGATCGGCCGTTCGCCGGTCAGGTCGGCCAGACCCCAGACGAGGACGCCGAGGGTCATGGTGAGGAAAAAGGAGACGGCGACGAGGCCGTGGGGCGCGGTCGGGAGCGGGAAGGCGCCGACGAGCGCCATGCAGACCATCGAGACGAAGAGGACGACGAGCGCGCCGCGACGGAGCGGGTCGTCGGTGTCGTCCCAGACGGTGACGGCGAAGGCGGTGCCGAGCGCGCCGCCGACGAGCAGCGCGAGGTTGAACAGCCCCGCGGTCGAGCGCCCGACCTCGCCCAGGTCCGAGAGCGCGTTGCCGGTCAGCGAGAACCACGGCGCCAGCACCATCGCGGCGACGATACCGCCGAACGTGACCGCGATCGCCGCGACCCCGAACGCGAGGCGGAGTCTGTCGGTGCCGTCTCGACCGGGGTCGTCTCTGGTCTCCTCGCTCGCCGCCGCGGCCATTGTCTGTTCACCTCTCCGACTGGGAGGGTGTTAAGTCTCTGCCCACTACCAGTCGGACTCGTCGCGGTCGAGGGTGATCCTGTGTGCTGAAAGCCCTCGACCCGCTCGCTACGAGTTACAGTCACCGCAACCGCAACCGCATCTGATCCTGTGCGGTGCAAGCCCTCGCCCCGCTCGCTAGCTGTCGTAACCGCGACCGCAGCCGCAGCCGACATCGCAACAGCGACCGTACCCGATCCTGTGCGTTGAAAGCCCGCTCGCGCTTTCAGTCCACCAGGACCGCAACGCAACCGCCCCGCACCGCCCCGCAGACAGCCACATACCTCCCCAGCCGATTGCGTTGCTCGTGCCTGCGCTACTCATCCCTCGCACGATACGTCGCGCCACGAGGGCGCGACGGCGCGCGCCACCGCAACCGCTCCATCGCACACCCGGTCTCGCCGCGTTCACATCGCGGCGCCGGGCTGGTGCTCGCCGAAGACGTCCCGCATCGCGTCGCAGATTTCCCCGGTCGTCGCGTAGACTTTGACGGCGTCGACGATGTACGGCATCAGGTTCTCGTCGCCCTCTGCGGCGTCACGCAGTTCGGCGAGCGCCGCCTCGACGGCTTCGTCATCCCGCTCTTCACGAACAGATTCGAGGCGTTCGATCTGGGCCTGCTCCTGCTCCTCGGAAACCTCCTCGATGTCGGCGTCCTGGGCGTCCTCCTCGACGGTGTACTCGTTGACGCCGACGATGACGCGCTCGCCGCGTTCGATCTCCTCCTGGCGCTCGTAGGCCACGTCCTGGATCTGGCGCTGGACCCACCCCGATTCGATGGCCCGTTCCATCCCGCCGCGGTCGTCGACCTCGGCGATGATCTCGCGGGCTTCTTCCTCCAGGTCGTCGGTCAGCGATTCGACGTAGTAACTGCCGCCCAGCGGGTCGGCGGTGTCGGCGACGCCCGACTCGTGCGCGAGGATCTGCTGGGTGCGCAGGGCGGTCCGAACGGACTTCTCCGTCGGTAGCGACAGCGCCTCGTCTTTCCCGTTGGTGTGGAGGCTCTGGGTCCCACCGAGGACCGCCGCGAGCGCCTGGTAGGCCACGCGGACGACGTTGTTCTCTATCTGCTGGGCGGTGAGCGTCGACCCCGCGGTCTGGGTGTGGAATTTGAGTTGCTTGGCGGCCGGGTCCTCCGCACCGAAGCGCTCGTCCATAATCGACGCCCAGAGCCGGCGAGCGGCGCGGAACTTCGCGACCTCCTCGAGGATGTTGTTGTACGAGGCGAAGAAAAAGGAGAGCTGGGGAGCGAACTCGTCGACGTCGAGCCCCGCCTCGCGGGCGGCCTCGACGTAGGCGATACCGTCGGCGAGCGTGAAGGCGATCTCCTGGGCGGCGGTCGAACCGGCCTCGCGGACGTGATAGCCCGAGATAGAGATGGTGTTGAAGTTGGGCACCTCGTCGCCGCAGTACTCGAAGACGTCGGTGATGATCCGCATCGAGGGGTCGGGCGGGTAGATGTAGGTGTTGCGGGCGATGTACTCCTTGAGGACGTCGTTCTGGATGGTGCCCCGCAGTTCCTCGCGCGGGACGCCCTGCCCGTCGCCGACCGCGATGTACATCGCCAACAGGACGCTCGCGGGGGCGTTGATCGTCATCGAGGTGCTCACCTCGTCCAGCGGGATGCCCTCGAAGACGGTCTCCATATCGCGCAGGGAGTCGATGGCGACGCCCGCCTTGCCGACCTCGCCGGCGGCCATGCCCGCGTCGGAGTCGTAGCCCATCTGCGTGGGCAGGTCGAACGCCATCGAGAGCCCGGTCTGGCCCTCGTCCATGAGGTAGTGAAAGCGCTCGTTGGTCTCGCTGGCGGTTCCCATCCCGGCGTACTGGCGCATGGTCCACAGGCGCCCGCGGTACATCGTCGAGTAGACGCCGCGGGTGTACGGTTCCTCGCCGGGAAAGCCTAGGTCCTCGTCGTAGTCCAGACCGGCCACGTCGTCGGGGGTGTAGATGGGGTCGACGGGCTGGCCGCCGGTGTCGGTCTCGAAGGTTTCCTCGCGCTCCCCGAACCGGTCGACGGTCGGGCCGCGCGTTTCGGCCTCCCACTCCTCGCGAGCCTCCCGGATCGCCGCGAGGTCGTCGGGGTCGAACATACCCGACGGTTCGGTCGGCGGGGTCTTACTGTTGGGGGGAATCGGAACCGTGACAGGCGGGGCCGCGACCGGTCACTCGTCGGTGGTGTCGTCGAACACGTGACCGAAGACCTTGCCCTGCGCGGCTCGCAGATGCTGGGAGAACGTCGAATTGGAGACGCCGAGGCGGTCGGCGACCTCCTCGCCGGTGGTCTCGCGCGGCCGCTCGAAGTAGCCCGCGAGGTATGCCGTTCGCAGGGCCTCGCGCTGGCGGTCGGTCAGGTCCGCGGTCACCGACTCGCCGACGGGGCCCGTCGACTCGTCCGGGCGCACCGTCTCGCGCTTCGAGACCACGTCGGCCGACTGATAGCGCTCGGTGAGCGCGTCGACGACGCGCCCGAACTCGACCTCGGGCGAGAAGTACGCTGTCGCCCGGACGTCGCCGCCGTCGAGGAGGAAGTCGTCCACGCGCCCGCCGAGGGCCGTGACCTGCGACAGCAGCGGGAACGCAGAGAACTCGGCCTCGAAGGCCACGTCGACTTCGCCGTCGGCGACTGCGACCGACTCGCAGTTCGGGAGCGTGTCGGCCAGGTCGCGCACCTCGGAGCGGCCCGCCTCGGTCGTCGACCCGAACGCCAGCACGCCGTCGTCGACGCGGACGAAATCGTGGAGCAAGACCGGTTCGGTGGGCGGATCCCGGACACCACAGTCGGCCAGCGCGTTCCGAATGCTCAGCGTCAACTCGACGACGGTGTCGCCCGTGAGCGCCTGCTCGCGCTCTGCGGCCGCGATGGCGTGACCGAGCATCTCGCCGAGGTGGATGACAGCCTTCCCCTCCTCGCCGACGAATCCGTACGGTCGCTCGGCGTGGACGGTCAACACGCCGTAGGGTGACCCACCGTCGACGACCGGGACGCTGGCCAGCGACCCGTAGCCGTGTCGCCGTGCGTGGGCCGCCCACTTGTCGTCTGACGGTCCGACTGTCGCGTGCTGGCGGGTCTGGACCGCGTCGGTCCGGAGCGCCCGCACTGGCGGGGAGAGCGTCGCGTCGTCCGCGTCGCCGCCTGTGTCGTCGTCCGCGTCGCCGCCTGTGTCGTCGTCCGCGTCGGAGAGCGCGAGCGACATCCCGTCGACGATGGCGTCGACGCCGGCCTCGGCCCGGACGCGGAGTCGCCCGGTCTCGGGGTCGGCGGCCCCGATCCAGGCACAGAGGAACGAATCGGAGGCCGCGAGGCGCTCGCAGGCGACGCTCTCGACGGCCTCGCGGGTCGGCTGGTCGACGACGGACGCGGTCACGTCCCGAACGATCCCGTTGAGTTCGTTGAGCGCGGTGACGCGGTCGACGTAGCGTTGCCTGGTAATCTCCTGGCTCACCCACCTGCTGAGCATGTCGACGACGGTCACGTCCCACTGGCTGAACGCCTCCGAGCGGGCGTCGACGTCGTAGAAACAGAAGGTTCCGTACACCTCACCGTCGACGACGACCGGCGCGCCGAGGTAACACTCGATCCCCCACTCCGGGTCGGACAGTTCGGGCGCGACCGCCCCCACGTCGTGACAGACGAGCGTCTCCGCCCGCTCGACGACCCGCGCGCAGTTGGGCAGGCTCGACAGGGCCGTCCGGTCGCCCGGCTGCAGGTCGACGCCGTCGGGCGCGAGCACTCGCTCGAAGACGTACTCGTCGGCGTCCTCGTGGACCCGCGAGAGCGTGGCGAACCCAGTCCCGAGTTCCTCGCGCAACAGTTCGAACAGCGCGTCGACCGTGCCGGTGAACGAGTCGGTCGACGCCAGCACCTGATAGGCGCGCCTGAGCATCCGCTCCCGCCGGCGGAGTTCCGTCGGTTCGGGTTGGCTCGCCATGCTCGTCCCCCCAGTTCGCTGTGAGCGAGACTGCCCGCACGTTCGGATTCGGGAGTGTTAATTGTTGGCACGGATCGCCTCGTCTCGGGACGCCGTCTCCGAGAGGGGGGAACCCTACGCGTCCGGGTCGACAACCACGCGCACGCCGTCGCTGCCGAGGCCGTCGGCCGCGGCCTCGATCTCGACGGCGCCGCCCTCGCGGTCGGCCTGGACGACGGCGAAACAGGTCCCGTGATACGCCGAGCGCTCCTCGGCGACCCAGGGCTCGTTACTGTCCAGGTCGCCGTTGTCGACGCCGACGATGTCGCCCGCTCCCTCGGCCGCGAACTCGACGAGGTGGCCGGCTCTGGGAACCCGCACGCCCGCCTCGTCGACGACGGTCGCCTCGACGTACACTAGGTCGCGGCCGTCGGCGGCGATGGTCTCGCGGTCGGCCGCGAGTTCGAGCGACGCGGCCTCGCCCGCCGTCTCCAGTTCGTGCTCGGCGACGACGTCGCCCGACTCGTCTTTCGCCACCGCGGTCACCGTTCCGGACTCGTAGGGGACGTACCACTCGACCATCCTGTCGGGGTTGTCCGAAAGGTCCTGTTCGCCGAGCCACTCGCCGTTCTGGAACAGTTCGACGGTGGCGCAGTTGGTGAAGGTCACGAGGTGGACGAACCCGCGCGAGTCCTCTCTATCGGGGAAGTTCCAGTGCTCGGAGATGGCGGGCCAACTCCAGTTCGGGCGGCCCGCGGGACGTTCGCGTTTCGGATCGAAGGCGGCGATCTGGACCATCGGCTCGTCGGTCCAGACGCTCTCGTGGAAGCCCGCGGCGGGTTTGGGGGCGCCGCAGGTGTCGATCAGGCTGGTCGCCCAGCCCTTGTTGGGCCACTCGCGGGACTCGCCGAGGTAGTCGATGCCGGTCCAGAGGAACTGGCCGGCGACGAAGTCGTTGTCGGCGACGCCGAACCACGGGTTCTCCGTGATGAAGCCGATGTCCTCGTCCTCGCCGCCGAGGAAGAAGGGCTTGGCCTCCGAGCTGATGATCGGCTTCTCGAGACCGGCCTCGCGGAACGCCTCGAACCACTGCTCCTGGTAGTTACAGGAGAGCACATCGACGTGCTCGCCGATGGCCTCGAGCTGGGCGACCATCCCCGCCGTGTCGCCGCCCCACGGCGCCGCGCCGTAGGTGACCGGTCGCGTCGGGTCCATCTCCGCCGTGGCCTCCGTCAACATCTCGAGGTCTGCGAGCATCGAGTCGGCGCCCTGGTCGTAGGACTCGTTGCCGACGCTCCAGCAGACGATGGAGGGATGATTGCGGTCGCGGTCGACCATCGCCGCCAGGTCCGCGCGCCACCACTCGTCGAACCACTCGTCGGCCCCCTCGTGGCGCCACTTGTCGAACGCCTCGTCGATGACGACGAAGCCCATCCGGTCGGCCAAGTCGAGCAGTTCCGGCTGGGGCGGGTAATGAGAGGTCCGGATGGCGTTACAGCCGATGTCCTGCAGGACTTCGAGGCGCCGTTCGAGGGCGCGCACGGGCACCGCGGCCCCGAGACAGCCGGCGTCGTGGTGGAGGTTGACCCCCTTCATCGTCACCGGGTCGCCGTTGAGGTAGAACCCCTGGTCGCTCGTCCACTCGAAGGTGCGGACCCCGAAGGGCGTCACGTAGTCGTCGACCGGGGTGGCGTCGCCGTCGTCGCGCTCCCGGTAGACGACGCTGCGGACGAAGTAGCGCGTGGGGTCATCGAGCGTCCAGCGGTCCGGGTCGGTGACCGAGAGGCGCTGCTCGAACTCGTGGGCCTCGCCCGCGTCGACGGCCACCTCGCTCCCTGCCGTCGCCACCACCTCCCCGTCGGCGTCGACGATGTCAGTTTCGAGCGCGCAGTCGACAGTTTCGTCCCCGTCGTTCGCGACTTCGGTCAGCACCTGCACCTCGGCGCGGTGGGCGTTCACCGCGTTCGTGCGGACGTCGGTGCCGAACGGTGTGACCGCGAGCGAGTCCGTCTCGACGGTGTAGACGTTGCGGTAGATCCCGGACCCGGTGTACCAGCGACCGTGCGGGTACTCGTCGTTGTTCACCCTGATGGCGAGCGTCTCGCCGCCCGTGACGTCGTAGTCGGAGAGGTCGTAGGTGACCGTCGAGTAGCCATAGGGGCGCGTGGCGACGTGCTCGCCGTCGACGTACACGTCGAAGTTGCGGTAGACGCCGTCGAGTCGCAGCGTCACCTCACCGTCGGGGTCGCTCGGCAACTCGCGGCGATACCAGCCGATCCCGCCGGGGGCGAAGCCCTGCTGTTGCCCGCCGGGGTTGTCGGGGTCCCAGGGTCCTTCGATGCTCCAGTCGTGGGGAACCTCCACCTGTTCCCAGTCCGAATCGTCGAGATCGGGCGCCTCTCCGCCCTCGATATCGCCGCGGTGGAACCGCCACCCCGTCTCCAGTTTCCGCACCGTGCGATGCTCCGTCGTCGGTCCCGCGTCGGACGCCGTGGGTCCCGCGCCTGTCATGTTCCCAGGCACGGCGACCGCCGTCAACTAGCTTGTTATCCCGGAGAGTCGCTCGACTGGAAACGCCTGTCTCGATATTCAGAATGGCGTTCTATCGAGATGCAGGCTTCCGGCGCGAACACCCACCGTCGATCCAGCGGAGTGTCGCTCGGACCCACGACCGTTTCACTGGCGATGACCCGTCAATCTTCAATCAGATAGCGGAACGCTCGGAGGGTGTTGACACCGCTCTCGGTGAGCGAGACGCGGGTCGAACGGCCCACGTCCTCGAGCGTGACGTAGCCGTTCGCCGCGAGGGGGTCGAGAACGTGGCTGTCGAGCAGGCGGTACTCGCTCTTGCGATTGGCGGCCTCCCGCTCGGCGATGAACGGGAGGCCCCGCTCCTTGCCGTAGTCGATGAGGTCGCGCTTGCGCGCGCCGTCCTCGCGGTCGACGTGGTCCATCACCGCGACGTGCTGGGGTTCGGGGCTCTCCATCGGGTAGGTCGGGAGTTCGGTCACCGAGTGGATGCCCTCGGCCACGTCGCCGTCCGTCTCGGCGGCGTAGTGTTCGGCGCGGACGTAGTAGGGCGTCGCGCCCGTCGCCATGCAGGCGATCATGCCGCCGATGGCCGTCACCTTCGACCCCGAGGCGAGGTTGACGTACACCTCGTGGTCGGCAAAGCGGGTCGCCAGTTCCGCGACGGTCCCGATGCAGTCGTAGAAGTCGAAGATGTCACAGCGGACCGTCTCGTGGTCGATGCCCGCCTCGGCGAGACGCTCGCGCACCGTCTCCTGATAGGAGGGGTGGTCGGTCTCGTCCTCGTAGGCCAGCAGGACGACTCTGTCCGCCTGGAACCGTTCCGCCGGCAACACGATCCGGTCGTTCTCGTAACCCACCGGCATCAGATGCACCCGCTCTGCCACGTCCATATGCCCACGATACCGCTCCGGCCACTAAACGATTGTCACGACACAGTTGACACAGTAGGGCCGGTGACGGAGCGCGATTACAGGCGCTGAGAATCGCACTCGAAGTTTTTTGTTGTATACCGAGAATCGGTGGGTATGCCGGTGATGGCGAGCAGCGACTTCACGGTCCACCGCGAGGGGTGTGACCGGTTCGACGACGGGATGCCCATCTCGAATCTCCCCGACGAGGTGACTTCCATCGACGACCTCGACTGTGAGTGCTGGAGCGCGTTCGACTCGCTCGACGAGATTCCCTGATCGGGCCGGCTTTGCCGGCACTCGTTCCACCGCTCGCTCCGCAAAGCACCCCCCGCTCACTCCCCGATCACGTCGTGATGCGGATGAGGCTGGGTGGCGCCCGTCGACTTCCGCGCGATGACCTGTGCGGTCGCGCCGCGGTGGTCTTCGCTCCCGACGCGGAACTCGCGGTAGTGCAACACGGTCAGGTCGAGACACGCCCGCAGGAGTTCGTTCGCGCCCAGCCGTCCGGCCTCGGGCGGGCCGTAGTCGACCCCCTCCGCCGTCCGCATGTGGTCCTGGTAGTAGAGCACGCCGCCGGGGTTCAGCGCCGCCTTCACGTCGGTCAACCGATCGGCGATCCGGAACGACCGACAGGTGATCACGTCGTAGGTCTCGGCGGGGTAGTCGTACTCCAGCGCGTCGGCCTGTATCCACGAACAGCGGTCCGCGACGCCCCGCTTCTCGGCGTTCTCGCGAGCGATCCGGAGTCCCTCGCGCGAACGGTCGAGCGCGTCCACGTCGTAGCCCTCAGTGGCGAGGAAGACGGCGTTGCGTCCGGTGCCGGCGGCGATATCGAGCGCCCGGCGGTCGGGGAAGGTGTCGACGTAGCGTTCGAGCACCGGCGCCGGGTCCGGGTCCTGCGGGTACTCGCCCGCGCGGAAGCGTTCGTCCCAGTCTGGCATGGATAGGGTCCCGCACGCGACCCGTTTCAGTGTTGGCCCGACCGGAGTCAGCGTCGACTCGATCGCGGCCGGTGGCGTCGCTGTCGACTGTGTCGACGCCCACGTACCTGTCAGCGCAGACACTTTGCCGGCCCGCTGACTCCCGTCGCGTATGCCGGTGGACCTCTCACCAGTCGACGACGATCTGGCGGCGGCGCTCGCCGACGAGCGCGACCGCCAGCGCGAGACGCTCTCGCTGATCGCCAGCGAGAACCACGCGAGCGCCGCCGTTCTCGCGGCGCAGGGCTCGGTACTGACCAACAAGTACGCCGAGGGCGCGCCCGGCGAGCGCTACTACGGCGGCTGCGAGCACGCCGACCGCGTCGAACGACTCGCGGTCGAGCGCGCGAAAGCACTGTTCGGCGCCGAGCACGTCAACGTCCAGCCCCACTCGGGCACGAGCGCGAACCTCGCGGCGTATCAGGCCCTGCTCGAACCCGGCGATACCATCCTCTCGCTGGAGATGAGCCACGGCGGCCACCTCAGCCACGGCCAGCCCTACACGCTCGTCGACGACCACTTCGACGTGGCCCACTACGGCCTCGACGAGGAGACGGGCCGACTCGACTACGACGCGCTCGACGCCCGCGCCCGCGAGGTCGACCCGGACCTGATCGTCTCGGGCTACTCGGCGTACCCCCGCCAGGTCGAGTTCGAGCGGGTCCAGACCATCGCCGAGGCGGTCGACGCCTTCCACGTCGCGGACATCGCACACGTCACCGGACTCGTCGCCGCGGGCGTCCACCCCTCGCCGGTGGGCGTCGCCGACGTGGTGACGGGCTCGACGCACAAGACCATCCGCGCGGGCCGGGGCGGGATGGTGCTGTGCGGCGACGAACTCGCGGACGCCGTCGACACGGCGGTGATGCCCGGCACGCAGGGCGGCCCGCTGATGCACAACGTGGCCGGCAAGGCCGCGGGCTTCGGCGAGGCGCTCACCGACGAGTTCGACGACTACGCGCGCCAGGTCGTCGCGAACGCCGGCGCGCTGGCCGAGCGCCTGCGCGAGCGGGGCTTCGACCTGGTCTCGGGCGGCACGGACGTCCACTTCGCGCTTGTCGACCTGCGCGACTCGCATCCCGAACTGACCGGCGCCGCGGCCGAGTCGGCGCTCGAAGCGGTCGGTCTCGTCGCGAACAAGCAGACGGTACCGGGCGACCCCCGGAAGGCGACGGTCGGGAGCGGCCTGCGGGTGGGCACGCCCGCCATCACGACCCGCGGGTTCGACGAGGCCGCGACGCGCCGACTGGCCGACGCGGTCGCGGACGTGCTCGACGCGCCCGCGGATCCGGCCGTCGCCGCGGCGGCTGAGGAGATTGTCGCCGACCTCTGTCGGTCGTTCCCGCTCTACGGCGACGCGGCGGTCGCCGAGGCCTGAGCGGGTCGCGAACGAACGTTCGGGTGCGACAACGCATAAACCGGCGGCGGACGAACGGCGACCATCCGATGTCCCGCACGACCATTCCGGACCTCTACGAGACCTACGAGGACGGCGTCCCGCTGACGATGCTGACCGCCTACGACGCCCCCATCGCCCGGCAGGTCGACGCCGCCGGCGTGGACATGATCCTCGTCGGCGACAGCGCCGGCGACAACCACCTGGGCTACGACGACACCCTCCCGGTCACTCTCGACGAAGCTCTCTCGAACACCGCAGCCGTCGTCCGCGGCACCGAAGACGCCTTCGTCGTCGCCGACCTCCCCTTCCTCTCCTACGGCACCTCGATGGCCGAGTCCGTCGAGAACGCCGGCCGCTTCCTCAAGGAGGCCGGCGCCGACGCCGTCAAACTGGAGACCGCGCCCTACGGCGAGACGACGATCGAGATCGTCGACCGACTCACCGAACTCGGCATCCCCGTCCAGGGCCACGTGGGTCTGACCCCTCAGCGGCGCAACCAGATCGGCGGCTCCTACGTCCAGGGCCGCGACACCGACACCTCGACGACCGAGGAGGCGCTGCTGGAGACCGCCCAGCGACTGGAGGACGCGGGCGCGTTCTCGATCGTCCTCGAGACCGTCAGCGAGGGCGTCGCCAGGCGCGTGACCGACGCCGTCGACGTGCCCACAATCGGCATCGGCGCCGGCCGTTACGTCGACGGCCAGGTGCTCGTCGTCTCCGACGTGATCGGTCTCGGCGGCGAGTCCTACAGCCTCTCGAAGCAGTACGCCGACGTCGATACCGAGATCCGCGAGGCCGTCGCGCAGTACGTCAGCGAGGTCGAATCCGGCGACTTTCCCACTCGGGAGAACGCGTTCGACCCGATCGACGAGGAAGATTAGGGGGTCAGAACGTCCAGTCCGTCGACCGTTTCGAAATCGCTGGCGTCCGTCGTGACGACGGCCTCGTTGTGTTCCAGACCGGTCGCAGCGACGACCGCGTCGGCCGGACCCAGATCCGGTTTCGCGTCGCTCGCGATGTGCTCGCCCTCGAGAACCCCCGCTTTCCGCGCGATGGAGTCGGACAGCGGAACGACCGGTTTGTTCGCCAGCAGCGACTCGAACTTCCGCGCGTTGTCCCCGGCGTTCGCGCCGAGCCCGACCGCGACGTAGAGTTCCTGCACCGCCATGGTCGGAATTCGCAACGGTGCGTCGCTCGCTTCCAGTTCGCCGGCGGTCGCTCTCGCGCCGGACTCGCCGGCGTCGAGTGCGACGAGAAAGCTCGTATCGAGGATCATTCCTCGACGTCGACGCCCATGCGTTCGAGTCGCGCTCTCGTGTCCCGCTTGCTCTGCTCGTCGCGCTCGTCGAGTATCTTGCGGTGTCGCTCTGGGTCTATCACGGGATCTTCGTCGGCGAAATCGAGCAGCGTGTACCCGCTCGTCAGCCGGTCGATCGCCTCCGAAAACGTCTCACCCTCGCGTTTTTGACTCTTGATCCGCTCGTACACGTCGTCGTCGAGCCGGACCATCTTCGTCCCCATACGTAAACGTTGTTTACAATATCGGAAAAACCTTCGCGTGAGCCCCGTGGTCGCTGGCTCTGTTCTGCCACACCGCGACCGCAGGTGATCCCGGAAGATCGAAACCCTCGCCGCGCTCGCTACGAGTGAAAGTGGCCGCAAACGACACCGCAACCGCACTTATCGGAGTGAGATGGAAGCCCTCGACGCGCTCGCCAGCTGTTGAAACCGCACTCGCAGACAGTACCGCAACCACAGTATATCATTAGAGATGGAAGCCCTCGACGCGCTCGCGGTCGCTGAGCGGGATATCCGCGCATCGGACAACCGCACCGCGCCGCACTCGCGCGGATAGGGCCCGCTCAGCGACTAAAGTGAACGCGAGCCCGTCTCGCCCTTCCAGTCCGCCAGGGACCAGTCTGTGGCGGTGAGCGTTCGACCGTTCAACGTGGAACAGGCCGATCCAGCGTGCCACGTCGAGACAGGCTGTGCAACCTGGATTTCCTGGTGGACTGAAAGGGCGAGGCGCGCTCGCGCTCGTCTAGTCGTCTCCGGGACCGCTATCCGCGCGGGCGGTGCGGAGAGCGCGGATATGTCCCGGAGCGACCGCGAGCGTGTCGAGGGCTTTCACCGCTCGGGATCGACTGCGGTCGTAGTGGCGTCTGCAGTCGAGAAAACAGCTAGCGAGCGTGTCGAGGGCTTTCACCGCTCGGGATCGTCTGCGGTCGCGATGCTGTCTACGGACGCAGTCACGGCTAGCGAGCGGGGCGAGGGCTTTCAACACTCAGGATCACTCGGGGTCGCGGTGCTGGCTGCGGTCGCGGTCTCGCCCTCGATTGCGGTCACCGTCAGAGAACAGCGAATTCTGAAACGGTCACCACCGACTGCAACCACTCTCACCGCCGTCGTCGGCGATTCCAGAGGAGGCCGCCGTCGGCGTGCCAGAGCCACCTGGCGGCCTGCGTCGCGGGGAACGGACCGTAGCCCGCGAGACTCGCGACCGTCCCGACGGTGAGCGTGCCGACGAGCGCGAGGCCGGCCGCACCGGCCGCGACGAGAATCGGGTTCACGTGGTCCGTCGCCCAGTAGGGCACCGAGAGGAACGCGAGCACGGCGGCGACGACCGTCGGGACGAGCGCGTCGAGCAAACGGAGGATCGCGACGCCGACGGCGCGGAGGACCTTCATACGTGGGAGGACAGCGAGCGGGGCGGGGCCAGTCGCTACGGTCAGTCGTCCGGTCAGTCAGTCGTCGGCCGAGGCAGCGTCGGGGTCGGCGCCGGCCGCGGCGGCCACGTCGTCTTCGATGCTCGGCGGATACTTCCCGCGGTCGAGCACGAGGTCGGACTGTGGGCGGGCCATGCAGGTCAGCGCGTACTTTTCGGCCTCCTCTTCGGTGAGGCCGCGGGCGGCGGGCTGGGTCACCTCGCCCTCCTCGATCTTCGCCGAGCAAGCGAGACACATCCCGACCCGGCAGGAGTACTCCTGGGCGATGCCCTCCTCGATGCATCGGCTCAGGATCGTCTCTTTGTCGGAGACGGTGATCGTCTCACCGGTCCCGACGAACTCCACGGTGTAGTCGGTCATGCCGGGGGCTACAGCCACGGCCGACTAAACTCTTTATTTCGTCGTCTCGGCGGGGTCGCGGCCGGAGACGACGGGAACGTCCGGATCCAGCGCGAAACGGGGTCCCAGGTGCGACGCATTGAGCAAAGAATATCCCACTGGGGGCTGTGAGCCGATGTATGACCACACGCGAGTACGACGTCGTCGTCGTCGGGGCGGGGACGGCGGGCTGTTACGCCGCGGCGACCGTCGCCAACGCCGGCTACGACGTCGCGCTCCTCGAGCGCAAACCCGAGGAGGAAGGCGGCCACATCGCCTGCGGCGACGCGCTCAAGGGCGCCGATGCCTTCCCCGAGTCGATCCCGCGCTCGAAGATCGAGCCGGCGATGACCAACACCGACGTCGACCACGGCCGCTTCGAGATCCCCCAGGAGAACACCACCCTGAAGATCCCGGTGCCGGGCGAACTCGCCGTCATCAACCGCTGGGAGTACGGCCGCCAGATCATCGCGGGCGCCGACGAGGCCGGCGCCGACCTCCACTTCGACACGCTCGTCAAGGACGTCGTCCAGACCGACGACGGCACCGTCACCGGTGTGATGGCGATGGATTCGGGCGACCCCGTCGAGTACGAGGCCGACATCGTCGTCGACGGCGCGGGCGCGCTGTCGATCCTCCAGGACAAGACCGACTTCGAGGGGACGTCCTTCGACACGAACGTCAGCTACCAGCAGTTCTGCTCGGCCTACCGCGAGGTCGTCACCGTCGACGAACCCGTGGAGTGGTCCGACGCCCTCGTGTTCAAGCCGACCGAGCGCGCCGCGGGCTACCTGTGGTACTTCCCGCGGACCGACACGGAGATCAACGCCGGGCTGGGCTTCCAGATGACCGAGGAACCCATGAAACTTGTCGACGACCTCAAACGCGACCTGCGAGCGCGGCCGGAGTTCGAGGGCGCGACGGTGCAGGACAAACTCGGCGCCGCGCTCCCGACGCGCCGACCCTACGACTCGGCGGTCGCGCCGGGCTTCATGGCCGCCGGCGACGCCGCCGGGCTGGTCAATCCCACCACCGGCGGCGGCATCGGCGGCGCGGCCTTCTCGGGCACCTACGCCGGCGAGCAGGCCGTCGAGGCGCTCGAGGCCGGCGACGTGAGCGAACGCCAGCTCTGGGACTACAACAAGCGCGTGATGGACGCCTACGGCGCCCGTTTCGCCTCGCTGGACATCTACAACATCTTCACGACCGCCTACGACATCGACGACCTGATGGGACTGCTCGCCGCGCTTCCCGCCGAGAAGATCGCCGAGGGACTGTACGCCGGCAAGACCGACATCGGGCTCTGGATGAAGATCAAGACCGCGGTGAAGGCCATGGGCCACTGGGGCACCATCTACGACCTCTACGAGACGAAACAGGTGGCCGAGCGCGTCCTCGACCACTACGAGGCGTACCCCGACAGCCGGGCGGCCTTCGCCGACTGGCAGGACCGCCGCGACGAGATCATGGGCGACGTCTACGCGACGACCGGCGCCGACCCGAAATACTGACCGTCGGCCACCGCCGACCCCAGGTACTGACGGTGCGCCCCGTTCGCGGCCGTTTTCGTGCGGTCACTTGAGCGCAACTACGCGGACAGCGAGTCGCTACGACGTGTTAGGTCATCAATACTATATGGGATCGACACCAAACGATCGCGTAGACGGTCGTCACACCGGGGTGGATAGCGGACCGGAGTCGCTGTCGGGGCAGCGTGCGAACGTCGCCCGGAACGATGTCCGTGGGGAAAGTCATGCACGGAGGCCGTTCGAGCGTCGCGTCTTCGCGAGCGCGGGAGGCGCCCGGCGCGGTTGTCAGGCCGCGCCAGCGCGGCGTCTCGCCAGTCGTCGGTATCGTTCTCCTGGTCGCGATCACGGTCTTGCTAGTCGGGACCGCGGGGGCGTTCTTCCTCGGGTTCACCGACGACGTGGGTGGGCCGAGCGCGCCGACGGTCGCGTTCAGCAGTAACGAAAACCTGGGGTCGGGCAGCGACACGCTCGGATTCACGGTGAAAAGCAGCGAGGGACTCGGCGACGGGACCGTCCACGTGGTCGTCTCCGGCGCCAGCTGCGGTGGCTCCGTCGACCCCAACAAGCGATACACGCCGACGGGTCTGGGCGTCACCGGCGACCTGACCGCCGGGACGACGCTCCCGCTGGACAAGCGCGCGCTCTGTCGCGGCCCGGCCAACGGCCCGCTCGACCTCTCGGCGGCCCGCGTCTCTGTCGTCTGGGTCGACGCCGGCGACTCGACCGGGACGACGTACACGACCTGGGAAGGCCCGGCTGCTTGATCGGTGATTCGTCGCCGGCCCCACTCAGAGGTCGGGCCGGGCCAGTTCCCGGAGCGCGGTCGCGAGCACGTCGACACCGACGGTCAGCGAGTCCTCGTCGACGTCGAACGTCGCGGTGTGGTGACCGCCGGGGTGGTCGGTCCCGACGCCGACGTAGGCCGCGTGGCCGCCCTGCTCCTGGACGCGGCGCATCAGAAAGGTCGCGTCCTCGCTGCCGCCCAGGTCCGCCCGCCGCAGGACCGAGTCGACGCCCGCCATCCGCTCCGCGACGGCCTCGACCACGTCGACGACGGCGTCGTCGCTCTCGGCGCCCGGCGCCCCGCCCGTCGGTGTCGTCTCGACCTCGCAGTCGTGAGAGAGCGCTGCTCCCTCCAGCGCGTCGTGAGCGCGGTCACGCATATACTCCATCAGTTCGGTCGTCTCGCCGCGGACCTCGCCTTCGATGAACGCTTCTTCGGGGATGATGTTCGAGGCGGTGCCGCCGCCGACGCGGCCGGCGTTGACCCGCGTCGCGCCGTCCTCGTGGCGCGGGATCCCGTAGAGGTTCGACACCGCCGTCGCCATCGCCTGGACGGCGTTGCGGCCCTCGTTCGGCTGGCCGCCCGCGTGGGCGGGTTCACCCGCGAAGTCGGCGCGGAACTGCGCCACTGCGAGAAAGCCCTCGACGCCCGCGACGACCTCGCCGGTCGGGTGGTCGAGGCCGATGTGGACCGCCAGCAGGGAGTCGACGTCGTCGAGGACGCCGCTCTCGGCGACGGGCTTGCCGCCGCCGATGGTCTCCTCGGCGGGCTGGAACACTACCTTGAGCGTCCCCTCGAAGTCGCTTTCGACGACCGTCTCGGCGACGCCGAGGCCGAAGGTCACGTGCGCGTCGTGGCCGCAGGCGTGCATCGCACCCGTGACCGAGCGAAAGCCCTCGCGGGCAGGGACGTGGTCGTCGGCGGTCGACTCGGCGCGCGGGAGGCCGTCGATGTCGACCCGGAGCGCGACTGTCGGCGCGTCCGGGCCGCCCCCACCCTCGATGGTCGCCATCGCACCGGTGTAGCCGCCTTTCGTCCGCTCGAGTACGTCCTCGCGCGCCCCGGCCTCGCGCGCTCGCTCGAACCACTCGTCGAGTTCGTCGTCGTCCGGGACGGCGATGCGCTCGCCGTCGGCGAGGATGTCGGGCCCGACGGCGATCTCGTCGACCCCGATCGCTTCGAGTTCCTCGACGATCCGGGCGGTGGTCCAGAACTCCCGCCAGGCTGGCTCGGGGCGGCGGTGGAACTCGCGGCGTAGTGCGACGAGGCGGTCGCGGCTCGGTGTGTCCATGGACGAGGATGGAGCGCCGAGATGTAGACGGTTTCGGCCCGAAAATCAGCTGCCGGTCGGGGTCTGCCGATCAGCTGTTGCCTTTGCCGAGCTGGCGGGTCTGGTTGATCTCGGCCTCGACGTGGATGGGGTTGGGGTAGTCCTCGCCCGCGACCGAGCGGGCGAACTCGTCGTGGCCGACGATCTCGACGGTGCGCGTGTAGGCGGTGTAGCTCCAGGGCTCGAACTCGCCGCCGTCGGCCGCGAGGCGCTTCGACTGCGGGACGCGGTGGTCGGTCGGCGGCTCCGGGTGGGGGCCCTTGAGTTCGGCTCCCTTGCGCTCGGCTCGGGCTTTCACGTCGTCGACCACGTCGTCGAGGAGGTGGCGGTCCCCGCTCGTGAACGTCAGTTTCGTGACGAAGGGCATATCCGATCCTCGCCGACCGCGAGTATAAGCGATGCGCTCTGGCCGCCGGGTCGGCCGCGGCGCTGGAACTGCCCGGTCGCCTGCGGCGCGGCTGGACCGCCAGGTCGCCTGCGGCGCGGCTGGACCGCCAGGTCGCCTGCGGCGCGGCTGGACTACCCGGAACCGGTCACGGGACAGACCCATCGGCGGACTGATGCTCCGATATTCTCTTAAGTACCGGTCGACTACGGAGTGATAATGATAGAGGCCACGAGCGCGGGAGCCATCCTCTTTCGCGACACGCGTGGCCGGCGGGAGTACCTCCTCCTGAAGAGCCGCCCCGGCGACTGGGAGTTTCCCAAAGGCGGGGTCGAAGGCGAGGAGGAGCTCCAGCAGACCGCCATCCGCGAAGTGAAAGAGGAAGCCGGGATCGACGAATTCCGGCTCTTGGACGGCTTCCGTGAAGACTACGACTACGTGTTCGAAGCCAACGGCAACACGATCCACAAGACGGTCCACCTGTTCATCGCCCGCTCGTTCGAGGCGTCGGCCGAGCTGTCCCACGAACACCGGGATATGCAGTGGCGCGACTACGAACAGGCCGTCAACACCGTCACGCAGGACGGCCCCCGCGAGATACTCGAAGAGGCCGACGAGTTCCTCGAGGAGAAACTCGAGGAGGCCGAAAGCGACGACTGATACGGTCGGTTGTACCGATGCACCGGTGATTCGCCGGGTCGCCCGGCGAATCCCGAAAATAACGTACAACCGACCGTATGGGGCCCGACCGTGCGGGAGTTCCAGTTCGAACTGCGGGTCTGTCAGTGGGCCGAACGCGAGTGGCCACTGACTGCTGAGGAGAGCGCTGACGCCGGCACCGACGGCGCCGCGGACACTGACGACGCCGCGGCCACCGACGCCGCCCACATCGTCGCTCGACAGATCGGGACGAAGCGACGGCGCTGGGACACCGTCGTCGTCGAGTGCGACCCCGAGGGACTGCGCCGGCGTGCGGCCTTCGGCGCGGCGGAACTCGACTCGGACCTGTTGCACGTCGTCCGGTCGGCGCCCGCGGACTGGGAGTGGTACCGCGAAGCGCTGCCCGATCCGGGCTACCCCTGGCGGTACGTCCGCCAGGCGGTCCACCGGGCGGCCGACCGCGGCCTCGTCGAGCGCCGCCGCGGCGCGAACGGGCGGATAGAGCTCCGGCGCAAGTGGGTCTACCCCGACTGGGTCCGTCGGATCGTCGCCATCGAGAACAAGCCGGACCTGGACGCGAGCGCGGCGCGGGTCCTCGGACCGCAACTGGAACGGGACGTGGCGCTCGCGCTCGCCGACGAGGTGTGGGTCGCCACGAGTGCGACGGGCGCGAGCGTCGAGCCCGCCCTCTTGGAGGACGTGCCCGTCGAGGCGGGCGTGTTGACGGTCGACCCGACCGCCGGACCGACGGAGAGCGGGACGATGGGAAGCGAGGCCGAGGTGGCCTGGCACCCCAGGACGCTGGCGATCGACGACCCGGGGACGCGTATTCTGGAGCGCCCGAGCGGTGGTGATCGAGACGCTTCCGCGGCCAGGTTCGAGTACGCCGACCCCGACTGGAAGGCCGACAAACGCCTCGAACTCGCCGAACGGGCGTACGGCCGCGGCTGGCGGGCCTACGCCGAGCGGATGCGCACCGACTGCCGGCACTTCGAACTCCGGGCCGACGAGGCGGGGTTCGTCCCGTGGTGTCGCGCGAAAGAGCGGGCACAGACCGCGAGCGAGTGTTCGGGGTCCTGTCCCGACTTCGAACCGGAGCCGCCGGCCTGGCGGACGAAAGGCTGGCCCATCGAGGGCGGGCCGGGCAAGGGGGTCAAGCGGCTGCTCGACAGACAGCGGCGACGCCAGCGGCCGGGGCTCCCCGAGCGGGACGAAGCGTAGCGGCCCTCGGACCCGCGACGCCTATTACTCCTCGTCGAGCGTGCGGATCTGCAGGGCGTCGCGCTCGACGGCGAGGCGGTAGGTCGGGACGGTCTTCTGGACGCGCTCGACGATGCCTTTTTCAGTGAGCGAACGCAACGCGTTCCGGACCCCGTCGACGTCGGCGTCGTGGCCGGCGTCTTCGAGCGCGTGGAGCACGGCGACCACGCTACAGGGCTCTTCGTCGTGGTCGGGCGCGACGTCGACGACGCGGCGCTGGTCGACCGTGACGGTGACGACCTGTTCGTCGGCGGCCTCCTCGTCGCCGACGAGTCGGGTGGCCTCGGGCGTGGCGCAGATGAGGCTGTTCTCGTCGCGATAGTAGTAGTCTTTCAGCGTCGATTCGAGATAGCTGTGGACCTCGCTGCCGCTCTCCATGTCCCAGCGGGCCTGGAGTTCGGCGTTCTTGGTCGGCTGGAGCGCGACGACGTCCGCGAGCCGGTCGCGAGCCTCCTCCGAGAGCGTCATTCGTTCGCCGGTATGTTCGGGGGGTTACAAGCCCCTTCTGGAGTTCGCTCGTCGCGTTCCGCTGTCCGGCCCGTGGCCGAGTCGCCTCAGTCGCCCGCGGTGACGCCGCCCCGCTCCGCCGCGTCGACACGAGTCGGCTCGCCCTCCCAGCCCACGTCGACCGAGTGCCGCGAGCAGTACGGCGCGAGCGCCTCGACCGAGAGCAACCCGCCGAACATGCCGTCGCTGACGACCGGGAGATGTTTCACGCCCGCCGTCCGCATCCGCTCGGCGGCCTCGTGGACCGTCGCCGTCGGCGATACCGTCGTCACCGGCGTCGACATGATCTCCCGCACCGCCGGTCGCTCGTCGGTCTCGGCGACCATCGCGACCAGGTCCGATTCGGTGAGCATTCCGACGACGTCCCCCTCCTCGACGACCGGCAGCGCCGACACCGCCGGGTCGCGGAGGTGTTCGGCCGCTTCCGGCACCGGCGTCGCCGGCGTGACGGTCCGCGCCCCCTCGGTCCGCACTGCGTCGACTGTCGTTTCGATCATGTGTGTCTCGTGCTATCTAGTCACGGTATTTAATCTCGATGGACATATGACACGAGGATCCTAGAATCGCTAGTATTCATTGTTCATACTCGTCGCAGAAATGATCGATCCTGTCGAAATATACCCACAATGTGGACAGCGCGCGCCTCGATCAACTCTCAGAGGTCGGCGAGCGTCGCGGCGACGTCGTCCCAGTGGCTCCCCTTCCAGAAGTGCTGGCCGCAGTCCCGGCAGCGCCAGACCGTCTCCTCGTGGGGGGCGGGCGCGTAGTCGGGCGTCGGCTCGGTCCGGTCGACGCGTTCGAGGCGCCCGTTGCAGGCGCTGCAGTGGCTCGGCGTCTCGGCGAGGGTCAGGTCGTAGCCCGCGGCCGCGAGCTCCCGGAGCTGGTCGACGGGGTCGCGGCTCGACAGCAACAGCGAGGGGTCGGCCCGCGTGGCGAGCGCGTGGTCGCGCGTGACGAGCGTCCGGCCCTCGGTCTCGGCGACGGCGAGCGCGTCGTCGTCGGTCTCGGCGCCGCGCGTCCCGGCGTAGGCGGCGTCGTACCCGCACATCCGGAGGTAGGTCGCGAGCTTTCCCAACATCACGTCGAGCAACAGCGGCGTCTCGCTGGGGCTCTTCCGCGGCGGGGCATCGCCGGCCGCGTCGTCGGTTGGATCGTCGTCGCTCTCGACCGTTTCGTTCGGCTCGCCGGTCTCCGCTCGCCCGGTGTCGTCTCCTGTCATGCGACGAACTCGCGAATACCGTCTGGGCCGCGCGTATTCAGTACATCGGTCGTCGCCGCCCACCCTCGCCGGGCGGTGTGGACGCCGTACCGGATCTGTTCGTAACCCGCTGGCCGGTGGGCGTCGGTGTTGACGGCGACCGTCGCCCCCGCCTTGACGGCGGTCTTGACCGCGCTCCCGCCGAGATCTAGTCGACGCGTGTTCGCGTTTATCTCCAGCGCGGTGTCGTGCTCGGCGGCGACCGTCGCCAGCCGCTCGACGTCCACGTCGAGCCCGCGGCGCTGGTTGAGATAGCGCCCGGTCGGGTGGCCGATGACGTCGACTGCGGGGTGTTCCGCCGCGGCTACGAGTCGGTCGGTGCCGTCGCCGTCCAGCCCAGCGTGGGGCGAGGCGACGACCACGTCGAGATCGGCCAGCAGGTCCTCGGCCACGGAGATCGAACCGTCGGTCCCGATGTTGGCCTCGACGCCCGTGAACACGGCGATGTCGGCGTCGTCGCCCACAGCGCGGACCTCGGGGATCTGCTCGCGCAACTGTTCGTCGGAGACGCCGACGCCGCCGACCATTCCGGGGCCGGTCGCGTGGTCCGTGACCGCGACGTAGTCGTGGCCGACTTCCGCGGCGCCAGCGACCATCTCCGCGATGGTGTTGTCGCCGTCGGACCAGCCAGTGTGGACGTGCAGGTCGCCGCGCACGTCGTCTTCGGCGACGAGATCGGGCAACTCGCCCGACTCGGCGGCCTCGATCTCGCCCCAGTTCTCGCGCATTTCCGGCGGGATCGGGGGGAGGTCGAGCGCCTCGTACATCCCGACCTCGGTTTCGCCGGCGACGCGCTCGCCGGCGCGCTGGTCGGCCTCGGGGTCTTCCCCCGACGCGTCGAGCGCCGCCTCACTCACGTCGTCGTCGGACTGCGTCCGACTGCCTGTGGCGCTCCGCGCCACTCTGAAGACGCCGTACTCGTTCATCTTCAGGTCGCGGTCGATGGCGCGGTTGCGCAGCGCGACGTTGTGGTCCTTGCTCCCGGTGAAATACTGCAGGGCGGCGCCGAACTCGCTCGGGTCGACGACGCGGCAGTCGACGCGGACGCCGCCGGCGCGGACGCTCGCTTTCTGCTCGCCGGCCTCGATGACCGAGTCGGCCTCCGGCCAGTCGGTGAAGGCGTCGACGACGGCCGTCGAGTCCGCGCTCCCGACGAGCACGTCCACGTCGCCGATAGTCTCCTTCCAGCGGCGCAGCGACCCTGCGAGGTCGACGGCCGCGGCGCTCTCCCGGGATTCCATGTACTCGACGACGCGCTCACCGTAGGGCCGGGCCTGTCCCAGGAGCTCGCGCTCGGTCGCTTCGCGGGCGAACTCGATGTTCTCGGCGATGTTCTGTTCGGTCTTGGCGCCGAACCCCGACACCTCGCGGATCTCGCCGGCCGCGGCGGCCGCTTCGAGGTCGTCGAGCGTCTCGACCCCGAGCGCCTCGTAGAGCGCGCCGACGGTTTTGGGCCCGACGCCCTCGACGCGGGTCAGCGCTTCCATGTCGACGGGCAACTCCGCCCTGAGTTCGTCGAGTTCGGCGATGGATCCGGTCTCGACGTACTCGACGACCTTCGACGCGATGGCGTCGCCGACGCCCTCGATCTCGGCGACGGCGTCCTCGCCGTCGTCGGCGAGTCGTTCCACGTCGTCGGGGGACTCGCGGACGTTCTCGGCCGCCCGGCGATAGGCGCGGGGTTTGTACTCGACGCCCTGGGCTTCCAGCAGGTCGGCGAACTCTTCGAGTCGGTCGGCCACGTCGTCGTTGGTGGTCATCTGCGGTCTCCGTGAGTGGTCATCTGCGGTCTCTGTGACTGATCATCTGCGGTCTCCGTGACTGGTCGTCGTGTGGATCGCTACGGCCCGCGTCCCTGTCCGGAGGAGCCGCGGACGCCGCGGCCCTTCTCTTCGTTGCCGAGCGCCTTCTGCAGGAAGTTCATCCAGCGTTTCGTGTCGGCTTGCTCCTGAGCCTCGATCTCGGCCTCGAGGTCGGTCGGGCCGAGGTTCTCGAGGGCGTTGAGCGCGCGGTCGATCCCGACGATGGCGCGGACGAGCTCTTCGCCGTCCTCGCGCGAGATGTCGTCGTGTTCGATGCGGCGCTTGCGCTCGGTGCGCTCGCGGCGGAGGTTCTTCTTGGCCTGATCGACGCGCTCGCGCTCGCCGGCGGGGACGGTGTCGCGGCGCTTGATCTCGAAGACGAACTCGCGCAGGTCGATCGCCTCGCCCTGGATGTCGATCCGCTCGGGGATGTCGGCGCCGACGGTGGCGCCCTCGCGGCCGATCCGCTCCAGGAGTTGCTTGCGCTCGTACTCTTGCACGCGCGAACGTCCGGGTTCGAGCGGCAAAAACCCACGCGAAACCCACCCCCGGACGCGACAGTGGTCCCGCACCGCTCCGGGCGGCGCCGGTAAGGTCGCTCCACGCTCCCGAAGGGTAGCCCATATATGGGTGGGTCCCCTACAGGACGGTACGACCGTCGCTGCGGACGGCCGGCGATTCCCAAACATGAGCCGCGTATATAGACTCCACTCGACACTGGAACTGCCGCTGGAGGACGTGTACGACTTCTTCGAGGACCCCGACCTCCCCGAGAACGTCGACGACGTCGACATCACGCGCCGGAACAACACGCTGATCATCAGCGCCGTCTCCGCCGACGAGAGCATCAGCAAGTACACGCCCACGGCGCAACTCAAAGCCAGCGTCACCGAGAACCGCGTCTACGAAGAGATCGAAGACGAGGAAGAGGACGACTCCAGTCCCGTCCACAGCACCAACACCGCGGGCGGGCCGCAGTGGGGCGCCTTCGAGGAAGAGGAGGAAGAACCCCCCTCCGAACTCGTCGAGTACGCCTGTTTCAAGGGCGACCGCGAGACCGTCCTCCAGAACAGCAGCCTCCAGTACGCCATGTTCCTCGTCCTCTGTGACATCGCCCGCGAGGCCGAGAAGGGCACGCTCACCGCCATCACCGCCGACGACGATGACCTCGACGCCGTTCGCATCGTCGACGGCGAGGACCGTCCCGCCTCGATAAACGTCGTCGAGGACCCCCGCGAGGACGAGGACGCCGAGGGCGTCAACTGGCGCGACAACGAGTTCATCTCGTAGCGACCGCGGCGCGTTCTGCAGCCCAGTCCCGCCCGACCGCCAGTGCCGACGCCGTCTCCGACCGTCTGCCCGCCCGATGGTCGGCGATCCGTGCCACCTGCCCCCATACCGCACCCGACAGGTCCTCCAAAAGACACTTATCCCAGACGCTAATTATATCTCATTACCGATGCCAGAGAACTTCCCCGACTACCTCGACGTCGACTACACGGACGGCGAGGGCGAGGACCCGACCGACTACCCGCACGTCAACGACAAGATCGAGAAGGCCATCGAGGTCACCCGCGAGGGTCTCGAGGAGTACGAGAACCCCGTCGTGATGTGGACGGGCGGCAAGGACTCGACGCTCACCCTCTACTTCGTCAAGGAGGTCGCCGAGCAGTTCGACCTCGAAGTCCCGCCGGTCGTCTTCATCGACCACTACCAGCACTTCGACGAGCTCATCGACTTCGTCGAGCACTGGGCCGACGAGTGGGACCTGGAGGTCATCTGGGCGCGCAACACCGACGTCGGCGACTACGTCGACGAGCACGACCTCGAACCCGGCGACGACATCCCGATCGAGGACCTCTCCGAGCACAACCAGAACCACGTCCGCTCCATCCTCGAGTACGAGGAGGACTCTTTCCCGTTCCTGCTCGACACCTACGTCGGCAACCACCTGCTGAAGACCGTCGCCCTGAACGACGCCATCGAGGAGCACGACGTCGACGGCATCATCTCGGGCATCCGCTGGGACGAACAGGAGTCCCGCGCGGACGAGACGTTCTTCTCGCCGCGTCACGA
>Ga0207720_100031_pt1 | contig 158738 bp, 157 predicted proteins | sample A23P2SouthBayCA_2_FD_187751 | JGI IMG/M metagenome (GOLD analysis project Ga0207720, IMG submission 187751) | Aerobic enrichment media microbial communities from Eden Landing Ponds, California, USA - A23 E3 (2) (SPAdes) | ecosystem: Environmental > Aquatic > Marine > Unclassified | place...
GGGGAGCCAGTTCGAGACGGGCGCGGTCGCGCTCCCCAGTTTCGCCAGCGTCTCGAAGTTGCCGAACAGGCGCTTGTCGAGGTCGAGGCCACCGGGCTCTTCGTCCGGGGTCAGCCCCTCGACGAGGAAGTCGGCGCCCTCGGGTTCCTCGCCACGGTTGATCCGGTCGCGGACGACGGTGTTGATCCACGGGATGTCGATCTTGGTTGGACAACCGTTAACACAGCGGGAACAGCCGGTACAGAAGTCGTTGAACTCGGCGGCCGAGTCGAGGCCTTCGATCCCCGCCTCCCAGCCGGTGCCGATGCCGCCGGAGTACGTCTCGCCGCCGAAGGCGTGGCCGCCGACGTGCTGGAAGTTGGCACAGGAGTTGGAGCAGGCGCCACACCGGATGCAGTAGAGCGTCTCGCGGAGTTGGTCGTCCTCCCGCATCGCCATGCGGCCGTTGTCGATGAGGACGAGGTGGAACTCGCGATCCGAGTCGCGTTCGGAGAGGGGCGTCTCGTCGTCGTCGAAGTCGACCGTCGGGGAGTCGACGGGCGGGGTGAGCAGGGAGACGTAGGCGGTGAGCGCCTGTCCCGTCCCCGACCGCGCGAGGAGTTCGAGGAAAGGGGAGAGGTCGTCGACCGAGGGTATCACCTTCTCGACGCCCGCGACGGCGATGTGGGTGTCGGGCGTCACGGCGCACTTGCGGGCGTTGCCCTCGCTGGTGACGATGGCCATCGTCCCGCTGTCGGCCGTGAGGAAGTTCGCGCCGGTCATGCCGATGTCGGCGTCGCGGATGCGCTCACCCAGTTTCTCGCGGGCGAACGAGGTGAGTTCGTCCGCCGTCTCCGGTGGATCCTCGGGATCGAAGTGTTCTTCGAACAGGTCGGCGATGCTCTCCTGTGAGCGGTGGATGGCCGGCGCGATGAGGTGCGAGGGCGTCTCGTCGGCCAGTTGGACCACCCACTCGCCGAGGTCCGTCTCGACCACGTCGACGCCGTCGGCTTGGAGGGCGTCGTTGACCTCCAACTCCTCCGTCGTCATCGACTTGCTCTTGACGACGCGCTCGGCATCCTGCTCGGCCGCCACGTCGCGGATGTAGCGGTTGGCGTCCTCGGCGTCGTCGGCGATGTACATCTGGCCGCCGTTGTCCTCGACCGCCTCGCGCAACTGATCGAGCAGTTCCGGCAGCCGGTCGATGGCGTCTTCCTTGATCTCGCGGGCGCGTGTGCGGAGTTCCTCGTAGTTTTCGAGGTCCGCGACCGCGTCCTGTCGGTTCCGGTTGAAGCCCTTGGTGTTCTCCTCGATGGCGGGGCCTTCGGTCGCCATCAGGCGGCGAATCTCCGCCGCTTTGTCGCCCTTACTCATCGAGCATCACCACGTGGACCGCCTCGGGACCGTGCGCACCGAGAACGAGTTTCCCCATGTCGGCGGTGGCGCTGGGGCCGGTGGCGACGATGGCGCTCGCGTCGTCCTCGCGGGCCATGTCGCCGAAGCGGTCGAGCGCTTCGGGCAGGTCCGGCAGCACGTCGCCAGCGCGAACGACGGGAACGTGAAGGGTGGGGTAGAGACTGACGGGTTCGGCGCCGTCCGCGGTTGAGGGGAGGAGAACGCTCCCGTAGTTGGCGACGCCGAACGTGGCGGGCGTGACGCCCGTCTCCGCCCGTTCGAGGGCGGCCGGAGTCGGATCGACCGTCACGCTGTCCGGATACGTCACGTCGAAGGGTAGGTCGACGCCGACGGCGGGGTCGCGAACGATGTCGTCGAGTGTCGCCGCGAAGTCGTCGACCGTCGTCCGGGTGATATCGACGCCGAGGTCGGCGAGAGCGTCCTCGAACGTCGAGAGCGGGTTCGTGGTCGTCGTTGCCATGCCGTGTGGATTGGGATCCGGCGGCTTTGTAGCTTCGGTCCCGTCGCGCGAGACGGGGCGAGGGATTCGGGTGAGACACCTCAGCGGTCCGACCGATCGCCAGCGATCGCGGCGACGACGGTTCCCGCCGCGGCGCGTTTGGCGCGGACGGAGCGGACGACGGTGTACGTCTGGACGAGTGCGTAGCCGAGCCAAAGAGCGTAGCCCCCGGGTGCGCTCCCGACGACGGCCACCGTCGTCCGCAACGCGTCGACGCCGGCGGCCGACGCCGTCTGGCCGAGCAGGAGGACGCTGAAGTAGCCGTAAAAGCCCGATGCCCACCACATGACGGCGACACGTTTCCAACTCGGCTGGAGGTGTTCGGGGAGTCGTGTCGTGTTGACGAGCAGCGTGAGGGCGGTGTACGGCCACATCATCACGCCGGAGAGGGCCGCGCCGACGACGAGCAGGAAGAACGGACCGCGGGCGCTGAGCGGCGCGGTGAAGAGGAGGACGACGATCACGCCCCAGATGGTGAAGCCGGTGAGCAGCCACCAGAACAGACGGGAGAGATCCCACCCGGCGTCGCGCGCGAACGCCTCGTAGACGGCGTCCGCGGAGTTGCGGACGAACGACTCGACGATGGCGTACTCGGTGGTAAAGAGCGCGACGAACAGGAGGACGAACACGAGCACCGCGCCGAGGCCGCCGAGCGCAGGGGCAATCTCAGCGAGCCACATGTGGAGCGCGTTCGCCCCCGTTCCGGACGCGTGTCGGGTCGCGACGGCCATCAACACCGTCGCCACGAACAGGAGACCGACGACGAACGTGAGCAGGTGTTCGGCCTGGATCACGCGCCACCAGCCACGCCACCGCTTCAGATTCAGCCGCGTCGGGCGGAAAATGAAGCCATCACGGCGGATCGGTTCGGGGTCGTCGCCGGTGAACGGGTTTCGAACCCGGCCCTGATAGTTGCCCATGCCGTACCCCTTCTCCCGCGCCCAGAGGCTCTGTGAGAGGTTGAGATAGCCGCCAGCACCCGCGAATGCGAGGCCGCCGAGGAAGACGGCCACGTCCATCGCTGGCGGGAGCGTCCCGGCGCCCGTCACGGCAGCCGAGAGCGCGCCGAGGTCGGGGAGTGCATCGCCGACGACGGCGAGCGCCAGGGCGGCCGCGAGAGCGACGAACAGCAGACCGATCTGGAGCGCCTCGACGGCGTTGTACGCGACCGACGAAACCTGGTAGGAGAGCCAGACGACGAACAGGAGGCCGACGGCGAGGGGTTTCCACGCGGGAAAGCCGAGCAACGTCCCACCCGCGAGACCGGTCGCAGTGGCGACGACCTGTGCGGCGCCGGCGGCCCACCCGGGCCAGCCGAGGCTGAGGAGGCCCGCGAGGAGGAATACCCACGGCCAGGCACGGTGAACACGGACGTACGAGCGGAAGACACTCTCGCCGGTCGCCAGCGTCCAGCGCTGGAGTTCGGTGTTGACGAAAAACTGGGTGATGACGCCGACCAGGAAAGCCCAGTAGATGCCCCACCCGTGCCGAGCGATCAGCCCCGGCCAGAACAGCGTCTCGCCGCTCCCGAGCGACGCGCCGAGCATGATGGCGCTCGGCCCGACGACGTGGCGAACACGCGGGACTCGCGGTAGGTCCGCCAACCGGAAGGCCCCACCGGTGCCGCGGTCGGGGTAGTCGTCCGTCTCGGGGGCACGGTCGAGATCATCGTACGGGAGCGGGCAGTACCACGTGCCGCGGTACTGTTTCCCCTCGACGGCGGATGCGTATACGGGGGCCTCGTCGGCAGCCTCCGAGTCCGTCGACCCGGACGACTCGTCAGCCACGGTCGGTGGGCGGGCAGCGTGGTGTCCGGCGGTCGCTGGTCGTCTGCCGTGTGCGCATGTGGACGGCGGAGATGTGCGACGCCCCGAAAAAAACCAACCGATCAGTCGCCGCCGAGGAAGTGCCAGAGGTGTCCCCGCTCGGCCGGCGGATCGACACCTGGCAGGTTCTTCAGCGCCGGTTGGATGGCGTTCCACCACGCTTCGGCTGACTCGTAGCCTGCAGGGTAGTCGTGGTAGACATCGCGAAGGAAGTCGGCTTTCTTCGCTTCGGGGTTCGCCGCGAGATAGTCGTAGGCGGCCGACAGCGCCTCGCGGCGGGCGTCCAGTGTCGGCCCACTTCCGGGGAGCGTCGCGTCCCGGATGGCGTTGTCGACGGCGAGCGGTCGGTCGGCGTCAGCGTCGTCGGCGGGCGCTGGTTCTCGCTCCATCGGCACCCACCACACGCGACTCCGGGCACCGACTTTCCGCGTTCGGATCGTCCCGCGGTCGACCAGCGCCGAGAGCTTGTTGTGTGCCGTCCGCCGCGAGCAGTCCAGCGCGTCCATCACGTCGCTCGCGGTGAGCGGGCGCGCGGGGTCGTCCCGATCGTCGAACACGTCGAGGACCGCCTCTGGCGGGATGCGGTCGGCGTACTGTCCGTCGTCGTTCCGGGGACGCTCGTCCTCCTCACCCATGCCGGAAATCCACTGCACACGAGTACAAAAGCCTTTACACACGTATATACCTCCGTACACACGACTGTACCCACCACAGCAGTCGTGTGTAGTGGTGTTTCCCCTTGGCCGGCGGAAACCGGCTATTGACCGGTTGAAACCGACGTGTAGTCGGTTCACACGACAGTACTGGATCGTGCGTCCTGGTACCGGACCCCCGACAACTGTCACGAAAAGCGAGGAACGATGGATATATATCGGGTGGAAACGGTGGCACTCTACGATGCCAGAACGATCAGAGAACGACTGTGGAACCGGCAGCGCGGCCGACGGGCCGCGCCGGAGGGTGTGATGGCGGCGATCGACGTCGCCATCGCGGTGTTGCCGCTCGCGGCCATCGCCTACCTGATGGTCGGGCGGTTCTGGCCGGCGACGCGGGCAATGCCCGTCGCGTGGGTGGTTGCCATCGGCGCCGGCTACTTCGGCTGGAACATGCCGCTCCGGTGGATCGGGGCGGCCACCATCAACGGCTTCATCACCGCTGCCAGCATCCTCTGGATCGTCTTCGGGGCGATCCTGCTGCTCTATACGCTCAAACGCACCGGCGCGTTCGACGCCATCAATCAGGGGTTCGCCTCGATCAGCGACGACCGGCGCGTACAGGTCATCCTGCTCGTCTTCCTGATGGGCTCCTTTATCGAGGGGGCGGCCGGCTTCGGCACGCCCGCGGCCATCGTCGGCCCACTCCTCGTCGGCCTTGGCTTCCCGCCGCTAGCGGCCGTGGTCGTCGCCCTCACTGGCAACCTGATGGCGATCACGTTCGGTGCCGTCGGGACGCCGCTCATCATCGGGATGATCGACATCTTCCAGGACGTGGACGTCATCTCCTCGGCGGTCAGCGCCCAGGGAATGACCATCGAGGGCTGGGTCGCCGAGATCGCGGTGTGGGCCGCCTCCTTCCACGTCGTCGTCGGCGCGCTCCTCCCCTTCATCGGCGTGGCGATGATGACACGCTTTTTCGGCGAGGAGCGCTCGATCAAACCCGCACTGGAAGTGCTGCCGCTCACGCTGTTCGCGTGGGCCTCCTTCGCCGTTCCCTACTGGGCCACGGCCTACTTCCTCGGCCCGGAGTTCCCCGGGCTGATGGGTGCGATGGTCGGCCTGTTCGTCACGGTCGGCGCGCTCAAAGCTGGTTTCTTCCACCCCGACGAGGAGTGGGACTTCGCCGAGCAGTCCGCGTGGCCCGACCACTGGATCGGTGACATCCAGCCGGGCGAGTCGTCGAGTCGCGAGGCCCACGTCGCCGCCGACGGCGGGACCGTCCAGACCATGTCGCTCCCGCGGGCGTGGGCACCGTACGCGCTCGTGGCGGCCCTGCTGGTTCTCACTCGGGTCTACACGCCCGTCACCAGCTTCCTGCAGTCGACGCTCGTCCTGCAGTGGCAGTCGATTCTCGGCACGTCGCTGTCGGGATCACTCTCCGTCCTCTACCTGCCCGGCGCGGTGTTCGTCGCCGTCCACCTCCTCACGATCCCGATCCACGGGATGTCGAAACGGGAGATCACGGGGGCGTGGACCGAAACCATCGAAAAGGTGATGCCCGCCGTCATCGCGCTGCTGTTCGCGGTAGCGACGGTGCAGATCATGCTCCAGTCGGGGACGGCCACGGGGACCGACGGAATGCTCATCATCCTCTCCGACACGATGGCCGGGTTCGCCGGCGGGGTCTACCCCTTCTTCGCGTCGCTCGTCGGCGCGCTGGGGGCCTTCCTCGCGGGGTCGAACACCGTCTCCGACATCCTGTTCGGCACCTTCCAGTACGGCGTGGCCGACCAGATCGGTTTCCCGCGAACCATCATCCTCGGCGCGCAGGCTGTTGGGGGGGCCATCGGGAATCTCATCGCCGTCCACAACGTCGTCGCGGCCCTCGCCGTCGTCGGCCTCGTCGGTGAGGAGGGGCGGGTCATCCGCTACGAACTCATCCCGCTCGCGTACTACGCGACGGCGACGGGGACGCTGACGCTCCTGTTCGGATACGTGCTGTTCCCCGGCGTGTTCTAACGTCGCCCGCCGGATCGCACGACGACGTGCGATCGGGCGCGCAGACAGCCCGGTAGTACCTGCATTTTATGCGGCCCTGCACCAAGTGGCCGCCAATGGCAACGACAGGCGATGCCACCGACGATCCCTCGTCGGCGGGCGATTACGACTATCAGAGCGACGGAATCGACCGGCCGGGGATGGTCGACGACCTCAACGGCCTGATCGCGGGCGACGTGCGCTTCGACGACTACTCCCGACAGCTGTACGCCACCGATGCCAGCGCCTACGAGATGATGCCGGTCGGCGTCGTCGTCCCCACCTCGACGGCCGACGTGGCCGCCGTAGTCGAGTACTGCGCCGAGCGGGGGATTCCCGTCCTCCCCCGCGGCGGCGGCACCAGCCTCGCCGGGCAGACTGTCAACGAGGCGGTCGTCCTCGACTTCTCGCGGGAGATGACCGAGGTGCTGGAGATGGACCCTGACGCCCGCCGCGCCCGCGCCCAGTCCGGCGTGAAACTCGGCGACCTCAACGCCGAACTCGAACCCCACGGACTGAAGTTCGCGCCCGATCCGGCGTGGGGCGACAAGAGTGTCCTCGGCGGTGCCATCGGCAACAACTCCACGGGGGCGCACTCACTGAAGTACGGCAAGACCGACGCCTACGTCGAGGAGGTAGAGGCGGTCCTCGCGGACGGCACGGTGACGACGTTCGGCGAGGTGACGCTTTCCGAACTCCGGGCCGGCGCCGATCCCGAGGGGGATCTGGAGGAACGCTTCTACGCCGAAGTCGCGCGGATCGTCGACGAGGAGCACGAGGAGATCCGCGAGAAGTACCCTGACCTGAAGCGCAACGTCTCGGGGTACAACCTCGACCGCCTCGTCGACGAGGCGGAGACGGGATCGGTCAACCTCGCCCGTCTGCTGGCGGGGAGCGAGGGGACACTCGCGATCATCACGGAGGCGACCGTCTCGCTCGAACCGATCCCCGAGACGAAGGCCATCGGACTGCTCACCTACGACGACCTGATCGACGCGATGGAGGACGTGGCGCCCATCCTCGACCACGATCCCGCGGCGGTCGAAGTCCTCGACAACGTCCTGCTCGACCTGGCCCGCGAGACGGCCGAATTCGCAGATGTAGTCGGGATGCTCCCCGACGGGACCGACTCGGTGTTGCTCGTGGAGTTCTACGCCGAGAGTGACGAAGCGGGACGGGAGAAGGTGGCGAATCTGATCGCCGATCGGGTTCCCGGCGGCGACGCCGACGCCGACCCGGCAGCGGACGCGGCCGATCTGACCGACGCCCCACGGCGCGCCCGCAGCGCCATGGAGGCCCACGACGCCGAGACGCGCACGAAGTTCTGGAAGATGCGCAAGTCCGGTCTGCCGATTCTGCTGGGGCGCACCACCGACGCAAAACACATCGCGTTCATCGAGGACACCGCCATCCCCGCCGAGAATCTCCCTGCCTACGTCGCGGACTTCCAGGCGATGCTCGACGAGCGCGACACGTTCGCGAGCTACTACGCCCACGCCGGCCCGGGCGTCCTCCACATCCGTCCCTTGGTCAACACCAAGACCGTCGAGGGCATCGAGCAGATGGAGTCCATCGCGGACGCCGCGACGGACCTCGTGGTGAAGTACAACGGCTCCGTCTCCGGTGAACACGGCGACGGACGGGCGCGCACGCAGTGGAACCGGAAGCTGTACGGCGAGCGCCTCTGGCAGACGTTCCGCGATCTGAAGAGCGCAGTCGACCCGGACTGGCTGCTCAACCCCGGCACCGTCTGTGGCGACGTGGACATGACCGAAAACCTCCGCTTCGACGCCGACTACGAGTTCGACGCCGGCTTCGATCCCGCCCTGAACTGGGACAACGAGAACGGCATGCAAGGGATGGTCGAACTCTGTCACGGCTGTGGCGGCTGTCGCGGCCCACAGGAGACGACGGGGGGCGTGATGTGCCCGACCTATCGCGCCAGTCAGGAGGAGATCACCGCCACGCGGGGGCGCGCGAACCTGCTCCGGCAGGCGATGAGCGGTGACCTAGACGGGGAGGCGACCGACGTGGAGTTCATGCACGAGGTACTCGATCTCTGTATCGGCTGTAAGGGCTGTTCGAAGGACTGCCCCAGCGAGGTCGACCTGGCGAAATTGAAAGCCGAGGTGACCCACGAACACCACCAGCGTCATGGGGCCAGTCTCCGCGACAAGCTGTTCGCGAACATCGACGCGTTGAACGCGCTCGGATCGGCGCTCGCGCCCATCTCGAACTGGGCGGCGAACGTCCCTGGCGCTCGCACCGTGCTGGAGAAGACGGTCGGGATCGCCGCGGAGCGCTCGCTACCGACCTTCCACCGCGAGTCGCTGATCGACTGGTTCGAGGCTCGCGGCGGCGCGCAGGTAAGCGAGGCCGAGGCGGACCGTCGAATCCTGCTGTTTCCCGACTCCTACACCACCTACAACGCACCCGGGGCGGGGAAGGCAGCGGTGCGGGTGCTGGAGGCGGCGAACGTCCACGTTTCGATTCCCGACGGAGTGACCGGCAGCGGCCGGCCACCGTTCTCGAAGGGCTTTCTCGACCGGGCGCGCGAGCAAGCCCGGACGAACGTCGACGCGCTCGCCCCCCGGGTTCGGGAGGGCTGGGACGTGGTGGTGGTCGAACCCTCCGACGCGGTGATGCTCCAGTCCGACTACCGCGACCTGCTCGTGGGTGAGGACGTGGAGACGGTCGCCGCCAACACCTACGGAATCATGGAGTATTTGGACGCCTTCCGGCTGGACGCGGACCTCGCTTTCGACGCGCCCGCGGAGTCGCTGACCTACCACGGCCACTGCCACCAGAAAGCAACGAAGAAAGACCACCACGCCGTCGGCGTGTTGCGGCGGGCGGGCTACGCGGTCGATCCCCTCGATTCGGGCTGCTGTGGCATGGCTGGCTCCTTCGGCTACGAGGCCGAACACTTCTCGATGAGCAAGGCCATCGGTCGCATCCTCTTCGACCAGGTCGACGAGAGTCCGGGCGACCGAGTCGTCGCCCCCGGCGCCTCCTGTCGGACCCAACTCGACGACCACTACGACCAGAAACCGCCCACGCCCATCGAAACCCTCGAACGGGCGCTCCGCTAAACCGGCGTCGCCTCCCGCCACAGGAGGTCGTGGAGATCCCGCGCCCACCGCGTGGCCGCAGGGTCGTCGGTGCCGACGAAGCCACGGGGTGTGTCGGCGAGATAGACGATCAGCCCCATCTCGGGACCGTCCGGCGTCTCCGCGAGGACGAGGGTGACGGGGTCGTCCCGATCGGTCCGACGGAGAGCGACCCGACCGAGATCGAGCGCCTCCTGGAGGTCGTCGGGGCGCGTCATTTCCTGTTGCTCGACGACCCGGTCCGTGACGACGAACGTCCCCGTCATGCCGTCGAGCACCCGATCGTGGTAGGGGGTGGCGTTCCCGGAGAGATGCCTGGTGGAGTAGACGGAGACGTGCGCGGCGTCGGCGACGAGGGCGGCCACACACTCGCTCGGGCGGTGCGGGGCGTGCGGGCGCGCCTCGACTACCCGTGCCCCGTCGAAGACGGCAGGATCGAGGTCGAACGAGAGATCGACGCCGTCGAACAGGGATGCAGCGTCCGCGAAGGCGCCGATCCGATCAGTCCGCCGGTCGTGTTCGTCCAGCGCGAGACGGCCCGGCGTCGTCAGCCGATAACCGTCGGCCGTCGACACAACGAAGCCGAGCGTCGCCAGCTCGCGGAGCGATCGGTCCGCCGTCGACCGCGAGACGCCGACGCTCCGTGCCAGCTCCGCTTTCGTGTCCACGGCCTCGGTGAGAGCACGGAGCGTGTCGACGCGACGGGCGACGACCTCGGCGGGCGAACGATCGGTCACCGTTCGACTCGGCGATCTCCGAAACAGTTATATATCATTACTCATGCTGTGAGATGTTTCGCGGGAGGTAACATGAAGATATCGACGAATGTGTGTAGTGATGCCGGGGTGCCTCTGACACACGGGGTCGTGGCGGGTTGCCCGGCCCGCCTCTCGATCCGGCGCCCGAGCCGCGGTGAATTCGCCCGGATTCACCGCGGCCCGGGTGTCCCCGGTCGACCATACACGATCAGTTCTCCGGATGCGCCGACGCGACGGTAGCGCGCAGTGTCTCGACGGCGTCGTCGACGGCGAGATGCGAGCGACAGCCACAGTCCGAAGCGCCGAACCCGTCGACCGGGCCGTCGGGGAGGCGACGGGCGACCACACACTCGGCGTCGACACCGGGTGACGTGACGACGTCGACGAGGGCGGCGTCCGGATGGCCGGTGAGGTAGTCGATATGCCAGTGGCGCACGTCGTGCTCGCCGCGTGCGACCCGGCGGTGTCGGTCGACGCGCGCGAAGCCGCCGCTCCCGAGGGCGCTCCCGGTGTAGGCGTACGCGCCGGCCGGAAACCGGTGGGCGCCGAGCGCGCCGACCTCGATGTCGACCGTCCGCGGCAACCTGAGCAAGAGAGTGTACGTACCGCCGGTCGCGTCGACCATGTCGCGGTGTCGGTGCCCGCGGCGCAAAACGCTATCGTGACCGCAACCGGTATGGCCGCGCCGTCCGGAGCGAGAGTGTGGACGCCGCCGATCGACTCCGGGCGCGAGCGACGGAGGGACAACTCGCCGATTACCGTCTCGTCCCCGGACGCGACCCGACGTACGCCGACTGCGACCTCGAATCCCGGCTGGCGAACGCACTCGAAGACCGCGGCATCGACCGGCTCTATCGGCATCAGGTCGACGCCATCGAGGCCGTCCGCGACGGCGACGACGTGGTGCTCGCGACGCCGACGGCGAGTGGTAAGAGTCTCGCGTACACCGTCCCCGCGTTCGAGCGCGCGATGGATCACGGCGGGCGGACGCTGTATCTCGGCCCGCAGAACGCCCTCATCGCCGACCAGGCGGAGAGCCTCGGCGACCTCGCTCGTGGCCTCGGCTTCGGGAGTCGCGTCTCGGTCGACACCTACACCGGCCGGCTCTCACAGACCGAGAAACGGGCCGTTCGCGACCGCCGACCGACGGTCCTGCTCTCCAATCCGGACATGCTCCACTACGGCCTCCTCCCCCACGGCCACCGTCTGTGGGAGTGGCTGTTCTCGTCGCTCGACCTCGTCGTCGTCGACGAGGTGCACGACTACCGCGGCGTCTTCGGGAGTCACGTCGCCCTCGTACTCCGACGGCTCGCCCGCCTCTGTGACCGATTCGGGAGCGACCCACAGTTCGTCTGCTGTTCGGCCACCATCGGCAACCCCGTCGAACACGCCGCGCGCCTGACCGGACGACCGAAGTCGGGATTCACGCTCGTCGGCGCGGCCACCAGCGGCCGCGGGCCGCGCCACTGGTTGCTCTGGAACCCGCCGGAGTACGAGGGCGACGAGGGGTCGGGCCGCCGCCGGTCGAGTCACGTCGAGACGAAGCGCCTGTTCGCCGACCTCGTGAGCGAGGGGCACCAGACGCTCGCTTTCACCCGGGCGCGACAGACCGCGGAGCGCTACGCCACCGAGAGCGCGGACGCGTTGCGCGACCGGGGCGAGCGCGACCTGGCGAGTCGAATCGAGGCGTATCAGGCCTCGCTCCGCGACGACCGTCGCCGCGAGATCGAGGACGGACTCCACGGCGGGCGCGTGCGGGGCGTCTGGAGTACGAGCGCCCTCGAACTCGGCGTCGACGTGGGTGGTCTGGACGCCGTCCTCCTCGACGGCTACCCCGGCACCCGGATGTCGACCTTCCAGCGTGCGGGGCGGGCGGGGCGGGGGGACGATCCCGCCCTCGTCGCCCTCGTCGCCGGCGAGGATCAGTTAGATCAGTACCTGATGAGCAACCCGGACGACCTCTTCGACGGGGCTCCCGAACGCGCGACGGTCGATCCGGAGAACGACCACCTCCTGCCGGCACACGTCTCCTCGGCGGCGGCGGAAAACTGGCTGTCGCGGGGGGACGAGACGCACTTCGGCAAGGGCTTCGCGGACGTTGTCGCCGACCTCGAAGCCGACGGCCGGCTGGAGCGCCGCGAGACGGCCGATGGCATCCGGTGGACCCACGCCGGTGACCGGAGCCCACAGCACGAGACCAGCCTCCGAACCGTCGACGACCGCGAAATCGACTTGCTGGCCGACGGCGACGTGATCGCGACCCTCGGCTTCGGCGACGCTCTCCGTGACGCCCACCCCGGAGCCGTCTACCACCACCAGGGGCAGTCCTACGAGGTGACGGACCTGGATCTGGACCGGGACGTGGCGACCCTGCAGTCGACGTGGGCGGACTACTACACCCGCGTGCTGACCGAGAAATCGATCGCGGTGGATCGCGACCGGGCGTCGACGGCGCTCTCGGCCCGTCCCGACACGGCCGTTCGCCTCGCGGACGTGACCGTCACCGAACGGGTGACCGGGTTCGAACGCCGGGACGCGAAACGTGGCGAAGTGCTGGGTCGGGAGACGGTGGCTCTGCCCGAGACGACACTGTCGACGACGGCACTGTATTTCACCGTGCCAAGCGACGTGGAGGTGGAGATGCGGGCAATCGGCGACTTCGCCGGCGGCATCCACGCCGCCGAACACGGTCTCATCTCGCTGTTCCCGCTCGAACTCCTCTGTGACCGGGCCGACGTGGGCGGCCTCTCGACGCCGTATCACGAACACACCGGCGCGAGCACCATCTTCGTCTACGACGGCTATCCCGGCGGCGTCGGCCTCACGCGCGGCGGTTACGAGCGGATCGAGCCCCTCCTCGCCCGCACCGGCCGGATGATCGACGAGTGTGGGTGTGCAGACGGCTGTCCGGCCTGTGTCCAGTCCCCACACTGCGGGAACGCGAACGACCCGCTGGCGCCCGAGCCCGCGGTTCACCTGCTGGAGTCGCTGACGGCCGACTAACGTATCGGCTGTCCGTCGCTGGGGACGGTGGCGATCCTCGTGTAACAGCAGTGTGACCTACTCCGAGGCAGTATCGGCAGTCATCGTGGCGTCTCGCCGGGCGTCACCAGGAGATCGCCGGGACTGGCCGGGTGATCGGTGTCGACGCCGTGGTCGTCGTCGCTCTCGTGGGCGGCCCGCGTCGCATCCATCAGAATCTCCTGGGTGCTCCAGACGGGGTCGTCACCCGGTGTCCGCTGTTCGTATTCGCCGTCGGAACCCATCTCCCAGCCGGTTCGGTTGTCGTGCAGCATCACCTCGAGGACGAAGCGGAGCTGTTCGCGGAGGTCGGGATCGGTGACGGGCGCGACGGCCTCGACGCGGTAGTCGAGATTGCGCGTCATCCAGTCGGCGGAGCCGAGGAAGTACTGGGGGTCGCCACCCGCGCCGGCGTCGGCCGGATCGTCCGGCCCCGCCCCGTTCTCGAAGTAGTAGATCCGCGAGTGTTCGAGGAACCGACCGACGACCGAGCGGACGGTCACGGTGTCGCTGACGCCGTCGATCCCAGGGCGGAGCCGACAGATGTCGCGGACGATCAAGTCGATATCGACGCCGGCCATCGACGCCCGGTAGAGTTCGGCGACGATATCGGGATCTTCGAGCGCGTTCATCTTGGCGACGATGCGGGCCGGGCGGCCGGCGCGGGCGTATCTGGCTTCCCGGCGGATCAGGTCGGTGAACCGCTCCCGCATCGTGACGGGCGCGACGAGGAGTTTGCGGAACTCCTCGTCTAGCGACGGCCCGGTGAAGAAGTTGAACACCGTCACGAGATCCTGCCCGACGTCGCGGTCGGCCGTGAGGAGGCCGAGGTCGACGTAGCCTTTGGCCGTCTCGGAGTGGTAGTTGCCGGTGGCGACGTGGGAGTAGAGCGTGACGCCGTCGTCCTCCTCGCGGACGACGAGAGCCGTCTTGGTGTGGGTTTTCAACCCCACCGTCCCGTAGGCGACGTGGATGCCGTTCTCCTCTAACTTGCGCACCCACTGGAGGTTGTTCTGCTCGTCGAACCGCGCCTTGAGCTCGACCATAACCGCGACCTGCTTGCCGTTGTCGGCGGCGTCGATCAGTCGCTGGATCACCTGCGAGTCGCTCGCCGTGCGGTAGATAGCGGCCTTGATCGCCAGCACGTCGGGGTCGTTGGCGGCGGCGTCGAGGAAGCGCTGGACGGTCCCGTCGAAGGAGTGGTAGGGGTGATGGAGGAGCACGTCGTCGCGGGCGATTTCGTCGAAGAGGTCGGCACCGGGCGCAGTCACGTCGGCGGCCGGTCCCTCGGCGAACCGTGGGTGGGGGAGCGGCGACCACGACTCGCGTTTCAGCTCCGGCCGGTCGAGATCGGTCAGCGTCGCGAAATCGCGGTAGTCGAGCGGACCATCGCGGTAGAACACCTCCGCCGGGTCGAGATCGAGTTGCCGTTTCAGGAGGTCGACCATCGCCTCGGGCGCGTCCGCGCTGATCTCCAGTCGAACGGCAGTGGCGAAGCGCCGCTGCTCGATCACCTCCTCGATGGCCTCGATGAGGTCTTCCGCCACCTCCTGATCGTGACGGACTTCCGCGTTGCGTGTGATCCGGAAGAGGGCAGTGTCGAGCACCTCGACGTTCGGCATCAACAGGTCGAGATGCGCCTCGATGAGGTCTTCGAGGAGGACGTACCGCGATCCCTCGTCGACCGGAACGAGTCGTGGCCGGTTCTGGGGGATCTTGATGCGAGTGAACACGGGATCGTCGTCCAGACCGTGGCGAACGAAGGCGCCGAGCGAGAGACTGAGATTGGAGATGAACGGGAAGGGGTGAGCGGGATCGAACGCCAGCGGCGTCAGCGTCGGGAGGACTGACTCCTCGAAATACGCGCGCATCCGCTCGCGCTCGGCCGCGGTGAGTGCGGCGTGGTCGACGATTTCGACACCCGCCTCGGCGAGCGCCGGGCGGACGATCTCCTGATAACACTCGGTCTGCCGGTCGAACATCGGGGCGGTCGTCGCCAGAATCTCCATCCACTGCTCGCGAGGGGTCCGCCCGTCGACGGTCGGATCGGTGACGCCCGCGCCGATCTGCTGTTTCAGGCCGCCGACCCGCTTCATGAAGAATTCGTCGAGATTGCGGGTGACGATGCCGAGAAAGCGAACGCGCTCGAGCAGGGGCGTGCGGTCGTCGATCGCCTCGTGGAGGACGCGTTTCTGGAACTCCAGATGGCTCAGTTCGCGGTTCAGGTAGAACCGCGGGTCGTCGAGCTCGGGTGTCGACGACGCTGGCACGGCCTCGGCGTTGGCGTTGGACTCGTCGCGCGTGGCGTCTGTGTCGTCTGGCTCGGACATGGCTGAACGTCGCCGCCGGCGGGCGAATCATCGTCATCGAGGACGAGACTGCACAAAGCCGTTGGTATGATCACTATGAGTAGCTACCGAGAAGTATATACCGCCGTCGCGTAGCGACAGCTACTTTAGGCGGCCCTAAAGAATAGCGGCCATGAGTGCTGACATCTGCGTGATCGTCCCGACGATCAGGGAGTACGAGTGTGTGCGGTCGTACGTCGCCAACGCCGAGGAACACGGCTTCGACACCGACCGACTGGAGTTCGTCCTCGTGACCGAGGATCACTGTCCGACCGACGAGATGGCGGTGATGCTCGACGACCTGGGCGTCGAGGGCGAGGTGTTCGACGAGAGTCGGCGGGAGGCGTGGCTGGCGGACCACGGCGTCGACGAGTACGGCCACCTGATTCCGGCCCGGAGTCACGCACAGACGAGTTTCGGTCTGCTCTACCTCTGGGCACACGACCACCCCTACGGCGTCTTCATCGACGACGACACGCGCCCCCACGAGACCGTCGACTTCTTCGGGACACACCTCGGCAACCTGACGGCCGAGCGCACCGTCGAGTCGGTCCGCTCCGACGAACACTGGGTGAACGTCCTCTATCACGCCGCCGACGAGCACGGCCTCTACCCCCGTGGCTACCCGTACGCGGCGATGGACGAGGCGGTCGAGACGGGCGAGCGCGAGGTGTCGGACGTGATCGCCTCACAGGGGCTCTGGACGAACGTCCCGGACCTCGACGCGGTGCGCATCCTGATGGACGGCGACCTGCAGGGACAGGCGGAGACGCGGCTGACGGCCGACGACTTCGGTCCCGACTTCGTCGCCGAACCCGGGCAGTATCTCACCGTCTGCTCGATGAACCTCGGGTTCCACCGGGAGGTCGTCCCCGCCTTCTACCAGCTGCCCATGGACGACAACGAGTGGTCGGTCGGCCGGTTCGACGACATCTGGAGCGGCGTCTTCCTCAAGCGGGCGGCCGACGTGCTGGGCAAGGACATCGTGACCGGCGACCCACTCTGCCGACACGACAAGGCGCCGCGCTCGACGTTCGACGACCTGCACAACGAGGTGGCGGGGCTGGAGCTGAACGAACACCTCTGGAAACTGGTCGACGACGCGGGCGGTGACGCCGACACCTACGCCGGCGCCTTCGCGGCCATGGCCGACGCGTTGATCCACGCCGAGGCCGACTACCGGAACGGCGAGTTCCTCGCTCACGTCGGCGAACACATGCACGACTGGCTGGACTGCCTCGACGAACTCCAGCCCGCGGAGCGCGCGGTTCCGGCCGACGACTGAGAGTGAGTAGTGTAACGGTTTACCGGTGGTTCGCCAAAACGGGTCGGCGAACCACCGGAACTGACTTACACTACTCACTATGATACGGTTTTGCGATAGCCGTCCCCGCGACCGACAACGGTCGTTGCACCGTTACGACGGCCGTAGCGCGGCGGCATCGGTCCTGGTGAGAGCCACGCACCGTGACGAACCGGCGGGCATCTGTCGTGATTGCGAGACGACTGCCGAGTCGGTGAATCGGCAAGTATAAGTGTTTTAGGCCTGCCTAAATCAACTATGGACGACGACACTTCGTCGTATCTTCGACGGCGACGGTTCCTCGCGACCGGTGCGGCCGCCGTGAGCGGCGCGCTCGCGGGGTGTAACGGGCTCCCGGGCGGCAGTGGCGGCGGTGGCAGCGGCGAGACGGGAGCGGTGACGCTGAGTTCGTTCCGTGGGTCCGGGCCGCTCGTCGAGAGCCGGTCGTCGGTGAGCGGGACGCGGATCGCCGACCTGCCGGATCTGTCCGGCTCGTTGACGGTCTATCTCGGCGGCGGCGAAGGGGGACTGTATCGCGAACTGCTGACGCTGTTCTCGCAGATCTACCCCGATTTCACGGTGCGTCCCCGAGAGGGCGGGACCGCACAGCTGGCGAACACCATCATCGAGGAGGGAGAGAACAGCCCCGCGGACGTGTTCTGGGCGGTCGACGCCGGATCGCTCGGTGCAGTGGCGGAGGCCGACATGGCGGCGACGCTCTCGTCGTCGGTCGTCGAGTCCGTCCCACAGGAGTTCCACCCGACGGACCAGTGGATCGGCACCGCGGGACGGGCACGGAGCGTGCCGTACAACACGGACGAGTTCGACGCCGACGACATTCCCGAAACGGTCATGGACTTCCCCGGGACGGCGGCGCTCGACGGCGTGATGGGCTGGGCTCCGACGTACGGCGCGCTCCAGGCGTTCGTCACGGCGATGCGTCTGATCGAAGGCGAGGCCGCCACCCGCGAGTGGCTGCAGGCGATGCTCGACGCGGGCGTCACGGAGTACCCCGACGAGTTCCTCGTCTCCAACGCCGTCGCTGACGGCGAGGTCGGCGCCGGCTTCGCCAACCACTACTACGCGCTCCGGGTTCGGTCGGCCCGCTCCGACGCACCGCTCGACCTGGCGTTTACCAGCGGTGACGCCGGCGCCCTGATCAACGTTGCCGGCGCCGCGGTAATTCGAGGCACCGACCGGCAGGAACTCGCGGAGAACTTCGTCCATCACCTCCTGACGGTCGAAGCACAGGAGTTCTTCGCGACTCGAACGTTCGCCTATCCGATGATCTCCGGCGTGCCGCCGGTCGGCGGTCTCCCCAGTATCGACGAGCTGAACCCGCCGTCGATCGATCTGCAGGAACTCTCGAACGTGGAACCGACGCTCCAACTCATGCGGGACGTGGGCGTACTCTAGGGAGATGGGTCGAGACCAGTCCGGTGCTACTGGCGTGATCGACGGGCTCCGAGAGCGGATCGAGTCGACACGACAGTACGACTCCCATCCGCTGGTCACGGCGGCTGCCGTCCTCGTCGCGGTGACGGTCATTTCGCCGCTCCTGTGGCTCGGGTTACGGGCCGCAGCGGTCGGACCGACCGAGGCGGTGTCGATTCTCACCGCCTCCTCGACGATGCAGGTGTTCACCAACAGCCTCGCGCTGGTCGCGTCGGTTACGGCCGTTTCGGTCGTACTCGGTGTCCCGTTGGCGGTGCTGACGGTGTTGACCGACCTCCCGTTCCGCCGCGTCTGGACGGTCGCACTGGCGCTCCCGCTGGTGGTGCCGAGCTACCTCGGTGCCTTCGCGTTCGTCTCGGCGTTCGGCCCTCACGGCACACTGGCCGAACTCCTGTCGCCGGTCGGCGTGACGATTCCGACCATCTACGGCTTCGAGGGAGCGACGCTCGTCCTCGGACTGTTCGTCTACCCGTACGTCTTCCTCACGACGCGGGCGTCGCTGCTGTCGTTCGACGCGCGGCAACTGGAGGCGGCACAGACGCTCAATCACGACTTCCGCTCGGCCTTCCGCCGAATCGTCCTTCCGCAGATTGCACCAGGGGTGACCGCGGGCACCCTCCTCGTCGCGTTCTACGCCCTCTCGGACTTCGGGACGCCGGCGATCATGCATTTCGATACGTTCACCCGTGTCATCTACGTCCAGTACAACAACTTCGGTCGGGGGACGGCCTCGTTGCTCTCGATCCAGCTGCTCGCCGTGACCGCGCTGGTGCTGTTTCTGGAGTCGCGGTTCGGCTCCGGCGCCGACTCCGGCGACGGCTACGGCGGCGGCGTCACCGGAGCGGACTCCCCCATCACTCCACTGGGCTGGGCCAAGGTGCCGGCGCTCCTGTTCTGTGGCGCCGTCGTCGCGCTGACGCTCGTGGTGCCGGTGGCCATCTTCGGCATGTGGCTGCTCCGGAGCGGCCCCGGCTACGCCGCCGGCGGGTTCGGCTTCGAGTGGACGTTCGCGATCAACTCCGTCTACATCGCCGCCATCGCGGCCGCCGCGACGGTGCTCGCGGCGCTCCCCATCGCGTACGTGTCGGCGCGGTCCGACTCCCGGGTCGGACGACTACTCGAGCGGTCGACGTACGTCGGGTACGCCGTCCCCGGTATCGTCCTCGCGCTCGCGCTCGTCTTCCTCGGCGCCAACTACCTGCCGTGGCTCTACCAGACGCTTCCCCTGCTGGTGTTCGCGTACGTCGTCCGCTTCCTGCCACAGGCGGTCGGAGCGACCCGCTCGTCGGTGTTACAGGTGGACTCGGAACTGCTGGGCGCTGCCCGGACGCTCGGGGAGACGCCGAAGGGCGCATTCCGGCGCGTGACGCTGCCGTTGATCGCCCCCGGACTCGTCGCCGGTGCCGCACTCGTCTTCCTGACGACGATGAAAGAGCTCCCGGCGACGCTCATCCTCCATCCGACGGGCTTTACAACCCTAGTCACCTACATCTGGCGTGTGCAAGAAGCGGGATACTACGGACGAGCCGCACTCCCGGCGCTCGTGCTGGTAGCCGTCTCCGCGCTCTCCATGATCCTACTCTTGCGACAGGAGGGAGACAATGCGTAACGATACACCCGAACTGACACGCCGCTCGTCGCCGACGGCAGATGAAGCGGAACCGGATACGGAGGCGATGCTGACCCTGGACGGCGTGACGAAACGCTACGGCGCCGATACGGCTGTCGACAACGTGGACCTGACGGTGCGTGATGGCGAACTGCTCACGCTTCTCGGACCGTCCGGCTGTGGCAAGACGACGACGCTCCGCATGATCGCGGGCCTGGAGATGCCGACCAGCGGACGGGTCGGCGTCGACGACGAGTGTGTCGCTGCCGACGGCGACGGCGTCCCGCCGGAACAGCGGGACGTGGGAATGGTGTTCCAGGAGTTCGCGCTCTTCCCGCACCTGACCGTGGCGGAGAACGTCGGCTTCGGCCTCGACGACTGGGACGCCGAGGACCGTGAGCAGCGAGTGACGGACCTGCTCGACCTGGTGGGGCTCAGCGCCTTCGCGGACCGGTCGCCGGACAACCTCTCAGGCGGTCAGCGCCAGCGGGTCGCCCTCGCTCGCTCGCTCGCGCCCGAACCCGACGTGTTGCTCCTCGACGAACCGTTCGCCAACCTCGATATCCGCCTTCGCGAACGCATGCGTGAGGAGGTCCGGCGCATCATCAAGGAGACGAACGTCACCGCCGTCTCCGTCACCCACGACCAGGAGGAAGCCCTCTCTATTTCGGACCGCGTGGCGGTCATGAGCGAGGGACAGATCGAGCAGGTGGGCCACCCGGAGACGGTGTTCGAACACCCGAAATCCCGGTTCGTGGCCGACTTCCTCGGACAGGCGAGCTTCCTCACCGGCCAGTTCGGCGGGGATCATATCAACACCGGCCTCGGCACGCTTCCGGCGGAACTGCTCCAGGGGTTGACCACGGACTACGACGGTGCCCGACTCGACGTCCTCGTTCGCCCGGACGACCTGCGCGCGACGCCGTGTGGTGACGAGAGCCGCGGCGGCAACGGGACGCTCGTCGGCCGGCAGTACACCGGCCCCTCCTTCGTCTACGCCGTCGAACTCGATACCGGTGATGTCGTCCACTGCGAACACAATCACGCGAGCGAACTCGAACTCGGCGAGCGGGTGACGGTCGACCTCGTCGCCGACCACACGCTCGCGTGGTATCCGGCCGAATGAACGACGGGGCGTCTCACCTCCTTCGGCGCGCGTACCGCCACCGCCACCGCCTCGCCGCCGCGGCCCTCGCCGTCGGGGGCGGTCTCCTCGTTCTCCTCCTGTCTCTCCGCCTGTTTCCCTTCCACAGCCTCAACCACGACGAAGGCGTGTATCTCCAGCAGGCGGCGATGCTCCTCGACGGCCAACTGTTCCTCGACCCGCCGGTCGAGGGAGCGTATCGGCCGTGGTTTTTCGTCCGCGAGCCCGACGGAAGCCTGTATCCGAAGTACGCCCCTGTGCCGGCAGCGATGTTCGCCGCCGGCAAACTGCTCGGCGGCTACCGGCTCGCACTCGCCGGCATCGCCGCCGGCAACGTCGCGCTCACCTACGCGCTCACCGCCGCGGCGTTCGACCGGACGCGGGGAGTGCTGGCGGCGGCGTTCCTGCTCGCGTCTCCGCTGTTTCTCGTCGGCTCGTCGGTCTTTCTGCCCTATGCTCCGACGACCCTGTTGAACCTCTCGTTCGCGGCGGCCTACCTCCACAGCCGACGAACCGGGAGCCGACGGGCAGCGGCCGCCGCGGGGCTGGCCGCGGGCGCGGCCTTCTTCGCCCGTCCGTACACGGCCGTCCTCTTCGCCGCGCCGTTTATCCTCCACGCCCTCTGGACGCTCCGTGGTCTGGACCGAACGCCGATCGTCACCCAGTCGACGACGGCGGCGCTCGGCCTGTGTGGCGTCGGCATCGCGCTCGCGTACAACGTCGTCACGACCGGATCGGCGCTCGTGTTCCCGTACCAGGCGTTCGCACCGCTCGACGGCCTCGGCTTCGGCCACCGGGAGATCCTCGGCTACTCCCGCCGGTACACGCCCGAACTGGCGCTCCGGGTCAACGGCCGACTCCTCGCGCGCCTGTTCGGGGAGTGGGTCGCTGCCGGCCCCCTCGGCTCGCTGCTCGCTGCCGTCGGTGTCGGGAGCGTACTCGACCGAGTCCGCCGGCGCCACACCGTCGACTGGCGGCGACTCGTCCTCGCCGGCCTGTTCGTCTCCATCGCCGCCGGCAACGTCTACTTCTGGGGGAATCTGAACGTCCTCGGCGACCTCGGACAGGCGAACGACGGGCTGGTGGCGTTTTTCGGTCCGTACTACCACTTCGACGTGCTCGTGCCGACGGCGGCGTTCGCGGCGCACGGCACCATCCTGCTCGGGGAGCGGGCACACGGTACGCTGACGACTCGGATCACCGATCCGACGCGGCGGCGACGAATGGGGGCCGCACTCCTCGCTGCCGGCCTCCTCGTGGTCGCGGTTCCGGCCGGGATCGCGCTGGCAGACCCCGTCCAGCGCAATACGGCGGTGACGGAGACGTACCGACAGGCGTACGCGCCGGTCGACGATGTCGAGGACGGATCGCTCGTCTTCCTGCCCACGCCGTACGGGGACTGGATGAACCACCCGTTTCAGGCGCTCCGCAACGACCCCGGTTTCGACGGGGACGTGGTGTACGCGCTCCGCGAGCGCCAGTTCGCCGTCGTCGACGCTCACCCAGGGCGACAGTTATACCGGTACACCTACCGTGGAGTGTGGGCGCCGACCACCGGCGAGGCGGTGACACCTCGGCTCCAACCCGTCGACCACGTCGCCGGCGACCGGGTGACCCTCGACCTGTATCTCGGCATCCCGGACGGCGTCGAACGCGTCTCGATCCGCCTCGAATCCGAACACGGACAGGCCTACTACGTCACCAACGGCACGCCGTTGTCCGTGGGGCGTGGCTCCACGCTCACGCCGTCGCTCGTGGTCGGCGACGGTCGCGCCCGGCTCCGGGGTGTGACGCCCGTGTCGAACGGGACGACGATTCCAGTCGACGAACGGGACGAACTCCAGGTGACGGCCTTCGCCGACTACGGCGCCGGCAACGGGTTCAGCTACCGCGTCGAACTGCCGACGGCCACGGCCGACGGACGAACGCGGGCCTTGACGCCGTATCTCGAACACTGCGACCGACCGCTCCGGTGTGGCGGCGAGGCGGCCTACGTCCCCGAATCGGCCGGACCGGGCGTCTCGATGAACTACGAGTTCCGCGTGACGAACGCGACGGCCGAGGCGGAGCGGGCGGACGCCGTCCCGGCGTCAGTACCGGTGGTTCGCCGAGATGGGCCGGTGAATCGCCGGTAAACAGTTACCATAATCGTATCAGAGTAGCGTCAGTCGCGTCGTGAAAAACGAGCGCGTCGCGTCGGCGAGTGCCTCCTCGGGGTCGCCGCTCGCGTCCACCGTCTGGACGGAGACGGCCTCCCGATCCAGGTCGTCGAGGACGGTTCGCTCGCCGAGGAGGACGAGGCGGTCGGGGTCGCGCCGGTCCAGTACCGACCGCGCGTCGTCGAGGTGGGCCGCGATCTGTTCGTCCCGGCGGCGTTCGAAGCGAGACTGCGAGAATCCTCCCTTGGAGTGGGTCGCCTGTACGTCCGTCTCGACCGTCTCCACGTCGGTCAGGTCGCCGTCGTCGGAGACGCCGACGGCGAATAGGTTCGAACGCACCAGCGCGACGGTGAGGCCGTCGGGTGGATGAAACCAGTCGGTATCGAGGCGGAAGCCGGAGTCCCACTCGACGAACGAGTCGGGAGCGAGCGGCGGATCGAGGGCGACGCTCACGAGGCGTGCGTCGTCGATACAGACCAGACAGGGCGCGGCGCGGTCGACGAGGGATGCGCGGTCACCGAGGAGGTCCGAAACGGCGTCGGGCACCTCGTCGTCGATCATCGCGGTCAACGCGCCTTCGGGCTCGGTGTCGAGGCTTCGGAGGCGGTCGAGGATCGCATCGAGACGGTCACCTCGGAGTGACTCGGTGCCGCGGACTGTGAGATCGGGGCGCTCGCTCTCGTTGCCGAGACGACCCTCCAGATCCGCGATGCGGTCTTCGAGGCGGTTGACGCGCTCTTCGGCCTCCTGTCTGGCGGTGGCGGCGTCGGCGCGGCGCTCGCTTTCGGCGTCGAGCTGTCGCTCCAAGTGGCGTTTCTCCTCTTCGAGTTCCTCGATACGTGCCTTCAGTTCGGCCCGTCCGAGCAACCTGTCGAGCATGAGCGTAGGAGCGGGCGCCGATACCTTCTAGTCTGTGGCTCGCGGTGGAGCGGCGACCGGAGGGAGTCGCGAAACAGGGGAGCGACCGAGCCCTCGACTCTCAGACCGCCTCGCTGTCGTAGCCCTGCTCGTAGCCCGCATAGCGGAGGAGTTCGGCGGCGCGGTCGGGTTTGGCGAGAAACACCTCGCACCGGTCGGGGAGGTCACTCTCCGTGACGTTCGGCGGGAGACCCAGGGTACCGGAGGGTATTCCCTCGCGACCGAGTACCGGGAAATGCCGCCCGTCGAGTTTCATCACGAGCGGCGCGTCGAGGCGTTCGACGCCATCGCCGGCGGTGTAGAGGCGCCGATTCATCCGTTCGTGATCGATCCGATGGATCACGGCGTGGTCGCCGTCGTGGGGTTCGACGTACAGTCGCCCGAGGTAGTAGCCCGCGGAGAACTCTTCGAACATGCGATTCGATAAACGTTACCACACCGCACGATATAAGTCTTGTCGGCAGGATTTATGTCGAACCGCTAGCCGGTGTCAGCGACGGTCCCGCATCGACCAGACGGCGACGAGGCCGAGGATGACGGCCGGAATCATCGGGAGAACGAGCATCGCGGTCCGGTAGGTGGCACCGAAGACGCGTCCGCCAGCGGGCCAGAGATACACCATGCCGGGGACGACGAGGACGGCGACGACGACGGCGGCGACCAGTATCCAGCCGGCGTGGCCGAGTCCGTCGGCCTCGGGGTCAGCGTCGGCGTCCGTCGGCGTCTCGCCGGTAGTGACCGTCACGGTCGGTCCCGCGCCGTCGTCCGCGCCCTCACTGCTCACTGTCGGGCACGACCACCACTTTGCCGAACCCCTCGCGGTTCTCGAGGAGTTCGTGTGCGCGCGCCGTCTCGCTCATCGGCAGGGTGTCGCGGATGCGGGGTTCGAACGTGCCGTCCCACACGAGGTCGAGAACGTCGTCGAACTGTCCGGGGGTCGCCATCGTCGATCCGATCACCTCCAGCTGGTTCCAGAAGATGCGATTGATATCCGTCTCGGGGTTTGGTCCGGTCGTGGCGCCGCAGGTGACGAGACGGCCGCCCTTCGCGAGGCTCTTCAGCGAGCCGCCCCACGTCTCGGCGCCGACGTGGTCGACCACCACGTCCACACCGCGGCCGTCGGTCAGCGAGCGCACCTCGTCCGCGAAATCGGTCGTCGTGTAGTCGATGGCGTGGTCGGCGCCGCAGTCGACGGCGTAGTCGAGTTTCTCGTCCGTGCTGGCCGTGGCGAACACCTCGGCACCGAGGTGGTCCGCAATCTGGACGGCCGCGTGACCGACGCCGCCGGAGGCGCCGAGGACGAGAATCGACTCGCTGGGACCGAGGTCGGCGCGGTCGACGAGCATCCGCCACGCGGTGCCGAAGACCAGCGACGCCGACCCCGCAACCGGCCAGTCGACGCCCGTCGGCACCGCAACGAGGTTGTCCTCGGGGACCGCCACTTCCTCGGCGTGGACGCCAGGGACGTGCTCGCCGAGGATGTGATAGGAGACACACATCGACGGTTCGCCGTGACGGCAGAACTCGCAGTCACCGCAGGCGACGCCCGCGGTGACGGCCACGTGGTCACCGGGCTCGAATCGAGCCACGTCCGCGCCCACCTCGCGGACGACGCCCGCTGCGTCGCTGCCCGGCGTGTGAGGCATATCGAGGTCGATGCCGGGCAGTCCGCGTCGCGTCCAGATATCGAGGTGGTTGAGCGCCGCGGCCTTCACGTCGACCCGGACCTCCTCGCGCCCCACCTCGGGAACGGGTGCGTCACTGTACTCGATTACGTCTGGTTCCCCGTGTTCCGCGAACTGGACCGCTTTCATACCTCCGCTAACCGTGGCGACGGACAAAACGCTGTGGTTCAGCGCCGCCTGCCCGAGCCTGCGTGATGGCCGGCGAACGAAGCGGCCGAACGAACCGTGGTTCGTCCTACCGACTCGTCGTGTTCGTGCTCCCGCACTCGGGACACTGTGTGAGCGATCCCAGCGACGGGTGGTCGGCCGTCGTCCACGCGTCGCTCCCGGCCGGCGTCTCGAAGCCACAGTTCAGGCAAACGGTGCGACTCACGGTAGATTCGTCGGCCATGGGTGTAGATACGGGGCGATATGTCATATCATTTTTTCGTCGGTGACGCCCCTTCGACGTGGGACCGGGCACCGTTTAGTGACCGGCTGTCGAAACGAGCGGTATGAGCGATCACGACGACGGACACCACCACGACGACGGACACCACCACGACGACGGACACCACCATCACCACCACGACATCGAGACACTCGGTGCCGGCATCGTCACCGTCTCGTCGTCGCGGACGCTCGACGACGACCCCGCCGGTGACGCCATCGCCGCGGCGTTCGAGAGCGAGGGACACGAGGTGACGACACGGGAGCTCGTCCCGGACGACCACGACCGCGTGCAGGCGACGTTGCAGAACCTCGCCCGGCGGAAGGACGTCGACGCCGTCGTGAGCACTGGCGGGACGGGCGTGACGCCGGACGACGTGACCGTCGAGGCCGCCGAACCGCTGTTCGAGAAGATGCTCCCCGGCTTCGGCGAACTGTTCCGCCGGCTCTCGTACGACGAAATCGGGACGCGCGTCGTCGGTACGCGGGCCGTCGCCGGTATCGTCGAGGAGACGCCCGTGTTCTGTCTCCCCGGGAGCGAGAACGCGGCGCGACTGGGTGCTGAAAACGTGATCGTCCCCGAGGCGGGTCATCTGTCGGGGCTGGCGACGCGAGACGATACGGCGTGAATCCCGGGAACGGGGAGCGTCGGCAGGGTTTTAACACCCCGAGCGAGTAGGGTCGGAACATGAGCCAGCAGGAACCAGAGCGAGCCGACGAGGAGCCATACGCGGGGAACAAGGACCCGAACCTGCGGAGCCGCGAAGTGACGGAAGGGCGTGACCGCGCCCCCCACCGGTCCATGTTCCGCGCGATGGGCTTCGACGACGAGGATCTGGAGTCGCCGATGGTCGGCGTTCCCAACCCCGCGGCGGACGTGACGCCGTGTAACGTCCACCTCGACGAGGTGGCCGAGTCGGCCATCGAGGGCATCGACGAGGCGGGTGGCATGCCCATCGAGTTCGGCACCATCACGATCTCCGACGCCATCTCGATGGGGACCGAGGGGATGAAGTCCTCGCTCATCTCTCGGGAGGTCATCGCGGACTCCGTCGAACTCGTCGCCTTCGGCGAGCGCATGGACGCTCTCGTCACCATCGGTGGGTGTGACAAGAACATGCCCGGGATGATGATGGCCTCCATCCGGACCGACCTGCCCTCGGTCTTCCTCTACGGCGGTTCGATCATGCCCGGCGAACACGACGGCCGCGAGGTGACCATCCAGAACGTCTTCGAGGGCGTGGGCGCCGTCGCCGACGGCGACATGAGCGACGACGAACTCGACACGCTCGAACGGAACGCCTGCCCCGGCGCGGGCTCCTGTGGCGGGATGTTCACTGCCAACACCATGGCCTCGATCAGCGAGGCCATCGGCTTCGCACCGCTCGGCTCCGCGTCCCCACCCGCCGAGGACGAAGCGCGCTACGAGGTGGCTCGCGAGACGGGCGAACTCGTCGTCGACGTGATCGACGCACAGCGCAAGCCCTCGGATTTCCTCTCGAAGGAGTCCTTCGAGAACGCCATCGCCCTGCAAGTGGCGGTGGGTGGCTCGACCAACGCCGTCCTCCACCTGCTGGCGATGGCGGCCGAGGCCGGCATCGACCTCGAAATCGAGGACTTCAACCGCATCAGCGCACGGACCCCCAAAATCGCCAACCTCCAGCCCGGCGGCGAGCGAGTGATGAACGACCTCCACGAGGTCGGTGGCGTGCCGGTCGTCCTGCGCGAGCTGCTGGAGGCCGATCTGCTCCACGGCGACGCGCTCACCGTGACGGGCGAGACGATGGCCGAGGCCATCGAGCGCTACGACCCGCCCGCCATTTCGGATCTGGACGCCGACTTCCTGCACACCGTCGACGACCCGATCCACGAACGCGGCGCCATCCGCATCCTCACCGGCAATCTCGCCCCCGAGGGCGCGGTCATCAAGATCACCGGCGAAGACCACCTCCACCACGAGGGACCGGTGCGGATCTTCGAGGAGGAGAAAGACGCGATGCGGTACGTCCAGGAGGGACACGTAGACGCCGGTGACGTGATCGGTATCCGAAACGAGGGGCCCCGCGGCGGCCCCGGTATGCGCGAGATGCTCGGCGTCACCTCCGCCGTCGCCGGGCAGGGCCACGCCGAGGACGTGGCGCTGTTCACTGACGGTCGGTTCTCGGGCGCGACGCGTGGCTTCTCCATCGGTCACGTCGCCCCCGAGGCGTTCGACGGCGGTCCCATCGCCGCGCTCGAAGACGGCGACGAAATCACGATCGACATCGACAACCTCGAACTCTCGGTGGACCTCACCGACGAGGAGATCGAGGAGCGCCTGACGGACTACGAATCCAACCCCAACTACACCTCTGGCGTGCTGGCGAAGTACGGCCAGATGTTCGACTCGGCGGCCAACGGCGCGGTGACGAACCCCGGCGCGAAGCAGGACTAGTTAGGACCGCTGGCGAGCGGTGCGGGCCGGCAGCGGTGGTTCAGCCGGCTTCGGCGACGGAGTGGTACTGGATCGCCGTGCGAACAGTCTACCCTTGCAATGCCGGAAGCTCCCAGTCGCACGTGACCGCAGCCAACCGCGTTATCACCGTAACGACCGCACACGTTCCGGCAGCGGTGTTTCCGGAGACGGCGAAAACGCCCGCGACGACGTACGCACACCCACCCAGCACTGCACAGGTCGCGTAGAAATCGTCGAACAGGATAAACGGCGAGCGATCGAGCAGGATATCGGCAAACGCTCCACCACCCACCGCGTTGATCGTCGCAATCGCGATCACGCCGAACACCGAAACGCCCGCTTCGGTGGCGACGATAGCACCGGTCGTGGTAAACGCACCGAGACCGACGGCGTCCGCGACGAGCGTGACGGGATGCGTATCCGGCGACGTGCGGACGACACTCAGTGCGATCGCCAGCCCGACGCCGAACAGTCCCAGCCCGATCTCGGTCGAGGACTGCAGTGCGAGTGGAACCCGCGTCACGAGGAGATCGCGCGTCGCACCGCCAGCAAACGCCATCGCCAACCCGACGATAGCGATTCCGAGCACGTCGAACTCCTCACGGATCGCCTTCGACGAGCCGACGAACGCGAACGCGATCAGCCCGATCGTGTTCATCACTGCAAATGGATCGCCAAACAGCACGGCGAGGAGGTCCAGATCCATTGGTGGCACTACTGGAACGAGTCTGTTGAGTGTTCCGAGACGGCACCCCCGGCCTCTGGAGCAGTAGTAGTCGGGGAGTCCGCCGCCGTTCGACGGAGGCGAGCGCAACCGGTTAGATGGACGGTGACGCCGGAGGAAGGGGATCAGTCGGCCACGCCGCGCAGCGTCTCGTGGACACCGACGACCATCATCGGCACGACCAGCATGAACAGATGCTCCTCTATCGGAATCCCCAGTAGGTCGACCCCTGTCCGCATCGGAATCGAGAACACGCCGACGGTGAGCGTGTACCAGTCCCAGACGTAGGCGAACGGGTAGCAGACGAGCGCCGTCCGTGCGGCCGCCCGCACCGCACCGGCGCGCACCACCAGCGCCACGGCGACCGTCCCCCACACCACCTCGGTCGCGAGGTAGGTGTACGGACCGAGCACGGTGATATCGGGGAGGGGGAGGCCCGCGAGGGGCCGGAGCCACACGGCGACGACGAGGAGCGCGAAAAAGAGGTAGGAGGCCCGAACGAGGAGCATCGTCGCCAGTTCGGCGTCGGTTCGGCGGGCGACGACGGCGACGGCGACGAACGGAACCGTCGCGAGCGCCGATCCCCGGGGAACGACGCCGGTGGCGGCGAGGGCGACGACGGCGGCCATGCCGGCGCTCATCAGCCCCCGGGCGAGGCGCCGCGCGGCCGAGCGGCCGAGGACAACCGCCACGGTCCGTTTGTCGACCGAGCGGTCGTAGTCGTAGTCGGTGGCGTCGTCAACCACCTTGATCCCCGCGAGGACGGCGACGAACACGGTGGCGAAAGCGAGGACGGTCACGGAGAGCACCCGCGTCTGGACGTAGTAGCCGCCGAGAAGCGAGAACCCGATACCGACGGGGTAGCCGAGCGTTGCCCCGAACGGGTTGGTGTCCAGCTGTGGCGCGTGGAGGACCGCGACCAGCCACCCGGGGAGCGCGAGGAGGGCGGCGACGGGGTCGACGAGCGCACCCAAGGCGACGGCGCCAGCGAAAAACAGCGCCGTCGACCCCGCGAGCGCGAGGTGACAGCCCCGGCGCGTGAGCGGGTGGTCGTCGTCCTCGCCGCGGCGGTGGAAGTCAACGAGGCCGTCCTTGACGTGGGCAGTGTAGAGCGCGCAGAACGCGACGCCGAGGTGGAGCATCGCCAGCCTCGGATGGGCGAACCCTCCGAGGACGGCGCCGAACCCCGACGCGGCGAGCGGCGGCGCCATGAACACCGGATGGATCTGCGAGGCGACGGCGCCGAGAGTCGCGCGTGGTCCGGTCCCGTGTCGGGCGATGGCCATGGCACCGTGGGTATGTGTTACAGTGACATATACTGCAGGGCGACCGACACCTTATCGGACCCCCCACCGTAGCCGTCTCGCATGACCGCACGCAAGCGACAGGGCCCGCTCGACGGCCTGCGCGTCGTCGACTGTTCGGGCATGATCGCCGGCGGCTTCGCCACGACGCAGTTGGCCGACTTCGGCGCCGACGTGATCAAGGTCGAACACCCGCAGGGCACCGACCCACTCCGGGAGTGGCCGCCGTACGACGAAGGCGTCTCGCTCTGGTGGAAGTCGATCGGCCGAAACAAACGCTGTGTGACGCTCGATCTGAGCACGCCCGAAGGGAGCGCGCTCCTCCTCGACCTGATCGACGACGCCGACGTACTGTTCGAGAACTTCCGTCCGGGAACGATGGAGAAGTGGGGGCTCGGACCGGAGCGCCTGCACGAGGAGAACCCGGGGCTGATCGTGGTCCGGCAGTCGGGGTACGGACAGACGGGGCCGCGGGCACAGAAACCGGGCTTTGGCACCGTCGCCGAGGGCATCACGAACTGGGCACACGTCAACGGCTTCCCCGACAGCAAGCCCCTCCTGCCGCCGATCAGTCTCGCGGACCTCACGGCCGCCAACTTCGCCGTGCAGGGCGTCATGTTCGCCGTCTTCGAACGCGACGTGGGACGGGCCGGCGGGAGCGGCGAGGGGCAGGTGATCGACATGAGCCTCTACGAACCCCTCTTTCGGCTCTTCCTCTCGGAAGTCGAGGCGTACGACCGGCTAGGTGAGGTGCGAGAACGGATCGGCAACCACCACGAGAACGCGGCGCCGCGAAACGTCTACGAGACCCAGGACGGCTACCTGACCCTCTCGGCGTCGGCACAGTCCATCTTCGAGAACGTGGCCGACGCCATCGACCGCCCGGACATCGTCGACGACCCGCGCTTCGCCGACAACGAGAGCCGCGTCGCCCACGCGGACGAACTCGACGAGCTCATCGAGGCGTGGACGCGGGAGCGGACGACCGAGGAGGCCATCGCGGAGATGGAGCGCGCGGACGCCATCGTCGGCCCCGTCTACGACATGGCCGACATCTTCGAGGACGAACAGTACGCGGCCCGGGACAATATCGTGGAGGTCGAAGACGAGGATCTCGGGTCACTGAAGACGGCGGCGCCGGTGCCGCGGTTTACCCGCACGCCGGGCGCCGTCGAACACGCCGGCCCCGGCCACGGCCAGCACAACGACGAGGTGTACCTCGCCGAGATCGGCCTCGACGAGGCCGAGTACGACCGCCTCCGCGAGGAGGGCGTGATCTGATGGCCGTCTCCCTCCGCGACGTGACGATCCGCGAGGGCGCACAGATGCCCGGCCGCGAGTACGGCGTCGAGGCTCGAGTGGCGGCCGCGCGAGCGCTCGACGATCTCGGCCTCGACGCGATCCAGGTGGGCTTTCCGGTCGTCGGGGAGGCGGATCGGGAGGCGATCCGGCGACTCGCCGGCGACGGGGACGCGACAGCCGATATCGTCGGCATCGCCCGAGCGACGACGGCCGACGTGGAGGCCGCTCTCGACGCCGAGGCGGACGTGATCGAGGTGTTCGTCCCCCTCTCCGACCGGCAACTGGAACACGTCCTCGGGGCGTCACGGGACGCGGCACTGGAGATGGCGGGCGAGGCGCTGGATCGGGCACGCGAGGGCGGCGCGGACGTGCATCTGACGCTGGTCGACGGCTTCCGGACCGATCCCGAACACCTGGCCGACGCCTTCACCGCCTTCCCGTCGGTGCCGACGATCACCGTCGCGGACACGGTAGGGGCACGGACGCCGGACGGCGTTCGCGAACTCGTGACCGACCTCCGTGACCGCGGCGTCGACCGTGACCGCCTCGGCGTCCACTTCCACGACGACATGGGTGTCGCCGTCGCGAACACGCTCGCCGCGGTGGACGCGGGGGCGACGACGGCCGACGTGAGCGTCGCCTCGCTCGGCGAACGCGCGGGCAACGCGGCGCTGGAGCGGGTGGTGGTTGCCGACGGCGTCGACGGCACGGGCGTCTGTGCCGCCGCAGTCGACCGATCGGAACTCGTCCCCGCCTGCGAGGCGGCTCTCGACGCGCTCGGCGAGGCGGTCGATCCCCGGACGCCGGTGTTGGGTACGGACGTGACGACCCACGAATCGGGAATCCACACTGCGGCTATGCTCCGTGACCCGGGTACGTTCGAACCGTTCGATCCGGCGACGTTCGGTGGTGAGCGTCGGCTCGTGTTCGGCGGGGGGAGCGGCCGGGGGAGTGCCCGCGCCCTCCTCGAACGGGGTGGCGTCGAGCCGACCGACGGGCGGATCGAACGACTCCTCGACGTGCTGACCGAGGAGGGGCCGCTGGACGCCGACGCGGCCGTCGCGCTGGTCGAAACGGAGTTCTAGAGCCGTGTCATCGCGGCTCACGGAATCAATTTAGGGCACAGACTCGTTTCTCTCGTATGAACTACGATTCTGCGCTCGACCGTGCCTACGACACGCTCCCCGAGCGAACGCGGGAGGCGGGCGACCGACTGCAGGTACCCGATCCGATCGGCGAGACCGACGGCGCGTTCACCCGCCTGACGAACGTCGGCGATATCGCGGACGCCCTCGGCCGCGATCCCGAACACCTCCACCGCTCGATTCAGCGCGAACTCGGGACGAACGGTCAGTTCGACGGTGACCGCGCGCGCTACAACGGCTCGTTCACCGCCAGCGAGTTCGATGCCGCCATCGACGCCTACGTCACCGAGTACGTGACGTGCTCGGAGTGTGGCCTTCCGGACACCAATCTCGTCCGCGAGGACGGTGTCGATATGCTCCGGTGTACGGCGTGTGGGGCGTTCCGACCCGTTCAGAAGCGGCCGAAACAGGATTCGTCGTCGAGCACGCCGACGCTGGAGGAGGGCAAGACCTACCAGCTACAGATCACGGGCACCGGCCGCAAGGGCGATGGCGTCGCCGAGCGCGGCAAGTACACTATCTTCGTCCCCGGGGCACAGGAGGGACAGGTCGTCGAGGCGTACATCGACAACATCAGCGGGACGCTCGCGTTCGCGCAACTGGCATAACGATAGAACCGAAACCCTTTGCGGGACTGGCGCCGTCGTCGGCCCCATGCGATTGGCACGCATCTCCACGGCGAAAGGCATCTTCACCGGCGAGTACGACGACGGCGTCGTCTACACCGAGGGCGACGACGAGGCGTACACCGTCGGCGAGAACGCCGAACTGATGGCGCCCTGCGAACCCGACGCCATCTTCTGTACCGGCCGGAACTTCGGCGCGAAGATCGAACAGATGGGCGAGGGGGACCTGCCGGACCGTCCGGACTGGTTCATCAAGCCACCGCACGCGCTCCACCCGCCCGACGCACCGATCGAGTACCCCGAGTGGATGAGTTCGTTCACTTACGCGGGCGAACTCGCGGCGGTGATCGGGAAGCGGAGTCACGACCTCACGGTCGGTGAGGTAGACGACGCGCTCCTCGGCTACACCATCCTGAACGACCTCGATGCCTACGATCAGGATCGCCGGACTGCACGGAAGGCGTTCGACGGATCGGCGCCGCTCGGACCGTGGATCGAGACGGACGTGGACCTCGACGGGATGGCGATGGAGACGGTCATCTCGGGAGAACAGCGGCAGTCCGCGACGACCGACGAGATGCTCTTCTCGCCGCCGGAAATCGTCGCCTTCCTCTCCGAGCGCTACACCTTCCGACCCGGCGACGTGATCTCCTTTGGCAGCCCGGCCAATCCCGGACTCCTCGAATCCGGCGATACGATCGAGATCACGTACGAAGGCATCGGGACGCTCCGTAACGAGATCGTATAGAGCCGTAACGCCTAACGCCCTCGCGTGCGCCCTGCTCACATGGCCGACCGCCTCGATATCTCGGACGGGTTCGACGTCCACGACTACCGTGCGGGGCTGAAACTCCACACGCAGGACGGCACGTCGATGTATCTGGAGAACCGGGAGGGGTTCGAGTGCCCGGCGTGCGGGCGACCGTTCGAACGCCTGTTCGTCTCGGAGGACGATCGAGTCACGTTCGGCAACCCACCGGACGCGGCGTTCTGCCTCGCACGGACGCCGGATCGGCTACTCCTGTTGACACACTGACTGCTGACGGCGGGGCCGAACCGAAAAGCGTGAGAGTCCACGCGCCGAACCGACGACTCACACGATGTACGAGGATATCCTGCTCCCGACGGACGGGAGCGAGTCGATGGACGCGGTGGTCGACCACGCGGCCGACATCGCCGCGCGCCGCGACGCCACGGTACACGCGCTGTACGTCATCGACGACCGCTCGTTTCTGACGCTCCAAGAGGAGATGAAAGGCGATGTCGTCGACGGACTCCGGGCCGAAGGGGAGACCGCAACCACCGAAATCGCGAGTCGGCTCGAAGCGGACGGTGCCACCGTCCGGACGGTGATCCGCAAGGGCAACCCCGCGGACGAAGTGCTTGACTACGTCGACGAGATGGGGATCGATCTCGTCGTCATGGGCACCCACGGTGCCGACTACGAACGGAACATGCTCGGGAGCGTCTCACAGAAGGTCGTGACGATGTCCGACGTACCGGTGCTGACCGTCAACATCGGCGGGGAGTGATAGTGTTTATTGTAACTGTTTGCCGGTGGTTCGCCGATCCGTTCTGGCGAACCACCGGTAGTGACTTACAATAATCACGATGAGACGGGCGGTCGTCGCCGGGGCCAAGACGCTCGCAGTCCGGCGATCCGGCCGATCGACGGGGCGAACGATTACTCGGGATCGAACTCGAGCGCGACGGAGTTGATACAGTAGCGCTCCCCCGTCGGGTCGGGACCGTCCTCGAAGACATGGCCGAGGTGGCCGCCACACCGGGCACACAGGACCTCGGTCCGCCGCATCCCGTGTCGAGTGTCGGTTTCGAGTTCGACCGCGCTGTCGACGACGTCACCAGACGCTGTCTGGTTGCCCGTCGAACCGTGTTCGACGACGTCGTAGAAGCTCGGCCACCCGCTTCCGGAGTCGAACTTGGTGTCGGCGTCGAACAGTTCGGCGCCACAGGCGGCGCAGGTGTACGTGCCGTCCGCCTTATGATCGAGGTAGTCGCCGCTGAACTTCGGCTCGGTGCCGCGTTCGCGCAGGACGTGGTACTCGTCGTCGGTGAGTCGGTCGCGCCACTCCTCGTCGGACAGATCGGCGAGGGAGCGTTCCTCGTTGCTCATGGCTGCCGTAGGGACTGGAGCGACATAGCCTCGGCGCCCGTTACCGACCCCGAACCGGCACCCCGTCGATGTCGAGGAGGTCGGCCAGCCCGTCGAGTTCGTACGTTGGATCGACCGAGAGTTCGTAGGATTCGCGGTGGGGACGGCGGACGAACGCGGCGTCGAGTCCGGCGTTTCGCGCCGCGAGCACGTCGGATTCGCTGTCGCCGACGAAGAGCGCGGTGTCGGTGTCCAGATCGGCGAGCGCCCGATGCAGGTAGTAGGGTTCGGGTTTCTTGCGTTCGAGGCTCCGGATGGTCGGATCGCGCCCGTACGCCGTGGCGAAGAGGTTCCGCGTGGCGAAGAACTCGTGCATGAACTCGACGGTGTCCTGTTGGTTCGAACTCACGATACCCCGGGGGGCATCGATGTCGCGGACGGCGTCGAAGTCGTCGTAGAGAGCGGCTCGACCGGCACGGAGTTCGACCCGCTGGGCGTGCGAGGAGTGGTAGTCGCGGGCGCGCCAGAACCGCGCGGGGTCGAGGTCGTAGCTCGCACACACCGACGAGAGGGCGTCGGGCGTGACGCCGATAGAGAGACGTTCGACATCGTCGGGGTCGGGGTCAGGGACACCGAGGGCGTCGAACGCCTCCCACGTGGCCCGACGGAGGACTGTCCGTCCGACCGGTTCGACGAGTACACCATCGTTGTCGAACAGGACCGCCTCGTAACTCATACGTTGCAGTAGGGGGCGGAGACGAAAAGGGTTTCATACGGAGTATGGTAACTGTGTACCGGTGTTCGCCGGACCGTCCCGGCGAACCACCGGCACTGACTTACAATAAACCGTATCAGTGGACGCGAGGCCGAGGGAGCGAAGCGACCGAGGCCTCGTGGCGGAGCGGCGAGGGAACCGAGCCGCGGAGCAGGATCCGACTGCGAGCGAAGCGACCGAGGCCTCGTGGCGGAGCGGGGTTCGACTGCGAGCGAAATATCACACGCAGTAAATCGAGGGCGAGCTTTAATTCGCTCGACCGCGATATCCACACCGATGGGCGACGACCGTGTCGAACGGCGAGCGATTCTTGGCGCCAGCGCCGGTCTGCTCGCGTCGTTGACTGGCTGTAGTGGACTGTTCATCGAGCCGGAGGCGACGACGACGCCCAGCGGTGGGGTGGGAACAACGGCGACGGCGACGGCGACGCCAACCGAGGCCGACACGACCACGCCGACGCGGACGCCGGTGTCGACGGCAACCGCCACGGTCACGCCGGTTCCGAGCGAGGCGATCGAGATAGACGATCGCCGACTGACCGTCGAGCGGAGCCAGCTGGAGAAGTTCGCGTTCGTCACCTACCGATTCGACATCGAGAACACGGGCGCTCGGGTGATCAGGGATATCGAATTTCGGGTTCGCGTGCGGTACGAACACGGAGATGTCTCGCGGATCGTCGCCACCGACTATCCCCGGTTCTGGTTCGACGACGACGATGACGACGGCCTCGGGACCGACGAGACGGAGGGCGTGCTCGGCAAAGTCCGGTTCGAACGCGACGGGCGAGCCCAAGAGTCGACAGCCGTCGATCGATTCGATCTCGAACTCGCGATACGGCGAATACGTCGCGTGTGAGCTACCGAAACCGGCATTCTCCACAAGATACTTAGCTGGGACTGGGGTAGCCCCGGACAATGGAGCGTCGTTCGCGAACGGGGTGGGCCGTCGGTCTCGTCGTCTGTAGTTTTCTGCTCGCGTCGGTGAGTGTCGGCGGTGTCACGGCACAGGAGGCCGAGGGACTCCGGTTCGCCGACGCGGTGACGACCGAACAGCGCGGTGACGTGGCGCGGATACCGATCGGGATCGGCGACCGGCAGTCTGCCGTGCTCTCGGTACGGTCGCCCGACGACACCTACAACGTCCAGGTCCGAGTGGTCGACGCCGACGGCGACGGCCGGGTAGTGGTCACGATGGAGACGTTCCGTGCCGGCTGGGCCGCCGATCCGACGGAGGCGTACGGCGCCGGACCGGGCGACCGAGTGACCGACGTAACCCGGCGAACGAACCGTCTCGACGGGCCGGTGCCCGAGGGCCGGTACAACCTCGTCGCCACCGCGGGAAGCGACAGCACGTCGGCGGCACTGGTGCTCGACGCCGGCACCGTCGGAGAGGCGACGCCGGCGACGATTCCCGCGGATCGCCTCGCCGACAGCGCGGCTGCGGTCCCGGAGACGCCTCGCTTCCGGACCGACCGGATCGCCGCCGGTGATCACGCCGTCGTCACGTTCAACGTCAGCGGAATCGGTGGCTTGCTCGCGTCGACGACGCCACCCGGTTCGAATCTGGTGTATCCGACGGACAGCACGCCCGGTGTAACGACGACCCACACCGTCAGCCTCGCTGCCGATCGGCGAACCACGTCGGAGACGATCACCCTCCGATACGCCGACGGGGGTGCACCACAACGGCTCGGCCGCTTCGACGGCGATCGGATTCGGGCACTCGGCGTCGACGCCGACGGCGACGGGATCGTCGACACCGACCTGCAGTCGACGATCGAGAGAGTCGAGACCGACCGAACGGGGACCGCTATTACGATCCACCTCGACACCGAGGTGACGGTCGGCGCCGACGACACGCTCCTCGTGGCGTATCGGGCGACGAACCCCGCCGAGGCGGGCACGTACGCCGTCCACGCGTCGATCGGTGGCGGCGCCAATGTCGACGGGCAGGTCGTGTACGGACTGGCGGGACAGGGGACGCTCGGATACGGCCTCGACCTGCGATTCGTGGCCGAGGGAGACGGGACGGTCGTCGATCCACTAGCAGGCGTGGACTACCACTACGCCGACGACCGCCTGTACGCGCTCGTGAACACGTCGGCACTCTCGGTCGGGCAGCGGTACAGCGTCGGCCTGATCCGGTGGGGCGTGACACCGCTGAGTACCGACACGCAAGCGGCAGGCACCGAGATTCGCGTCGTCGACCGGCAGGTGACACTCGTCGAACCGACGCCCGAGGACCTCGTCGTCACAGGGGGCGAGACGACGCTCCGGGCGGAGACGACGCTGGCGCCGACGACGGAGGTGGTCGTCGAAGTGATCGGCGACTCGCCAAACGGGTTCCTGTTCCGACAGACGACACGGGTCGATGTCGACCGGACGATTACGGCGAAATTCGACTTGCCGGTGGCGACCAGCCAACAGTCGATCACGATCCGAACCGTCGACAACGGAACGGTGCTAGGACGCGCACGGGGCATTATCGCCGCTGAGAGCGCAGGCGAATAACTAAGTCGGTCGGTCTCCGAGCGTAGGCAACTTCCCGATCGCCGGGCCATCCGTCATATGCTCTCGCTCGCATCACTCGCTCTCGGCCTCGCCCTCGTTCTCGGTGGCGGTGCGTACGCCGTCACCCGGATCGATGCGCTCGATTACCGTGGGGCCCTCGTCGTCGTGGCGGTGGCAGTGACCGTCGGGGGCGTAGCCGCGCAGGTGGCGCCGCTCGCGCCGGCCGATCGGGCGACGGTCGCCAGCGACCGTGCGCCCGGAACGGCGACGACGACCGTCGACAGCGGCGCAGGCGACGGATCGAGCCCCGACCGGCTGGCAGCGGAGGCGGTGACCGCTGCGAACGGATCGACGGCACAGCTGTCGGCGGACGCGACGGTCGTCGCCGTCAGTGAGGGGGACTGGCTCACCTATCGGACTGCAGCCGGAAGTCGGCGAACGGTTCACCTCGCGGGTATCGACGCTCCCGGGACTGATGGTGCCGATCCCGCCCGATTCGACGGCGTTCTGACCGGGAGCCGGGGGCGGACCTGCCTCGCCAAACAGGGTCGTCGGGCGCTGCTCGACACGCGGTCGCTCCTCGTCGGTGAGTCGGTGACGGTCCGATCGGTCGAGACGGAGCGTGGCGTACCGAGCGCCGTGCTGGCCATGGACGGGCAGTCGATCAATCGGCAGTTGGTCGAGCGCGGTGACGCCCGCGCCACGGACGGGCGCTACGCCGATGCGGAGCGGGCCGCCCGAAGCGCCAAACGCGGCGTCTGGTCGTGTGCGACCGTCGAGCCGTCACGACCGCTCCGGGAGTCGAACGAACCGGGCGTTCGCATCGCTGCCGTCCACCCCAATCCGCCGGGTGACGACGGCGTCGCGCTCGCTGACGAGTACGTCGTCGTCGAGAACGTCGGTGAGAAGGCGGTCGATCTGTCGGACTGGTACCTGACGGACGGCGACGGCAAGACGTATTTCTTCTTCGACGGACAGACACTTCGGCCGGGCGAGAGGCTCGTCGTCCACGTTGGCGCGGGACGCGACACCGACGGTCACGTCTACTGGGACGCGTCGACACCGGTTCTCGACAACGACCACGAGACGCTGACGCTCGTCGACGGTGACACCGACCGAACGATCCGGTTGTCGTACTGATACTATCGGCCGTAGCTGCTTCGTTGGAGTCGCCACCCGGGCGGAGAGGAGTGTCTTGCCCAACGTACAGCCGATAGTGTGAAAACACGAGCGCGGTACCGACGAACGACTGCCAGCCCCGCGAAAACAACTCTACTCTAGTTGAACTCCGTTGTCGTGTGATTTCGCCAATCGTCATTGTTATGACTGGCGGACCGCAGGTGAGACCATGAGGCGGCTTACGATTCTAGCGGTTGTCGGACTACTGCTGGTCGCACCAGTCGTTCCCGCGGTGGCGTCGAGCGTCGTCACGGGAAACCCCGAGTTGCGTCACAGCGTTGCCGACGACACGTTTCAGGCGAACCAACAGGCGACGTTGACAGTCGTCACGACGAACGACGGCGACATCGACGACGGTGGCATCGGGCGCTTCGAGGACCAAGTACAGACGGCCCGGAGCGTCCAGATGCACGTCCGTGAAGGGCAGATCGACGCTCCGATCGACGTGAAGACGGGGACGGTAACGGCGGGGAACATCGGTCCCGGCGGCACCGCGAAGTTCGATTTCAACCTCGAAATCGGCGACGCCGAACCGGGGACCTACACCATCCCGGTCGAAGTCACGTATCGCCACGCCCGGGCAGTGATCTACGACGAAACCGCCTCCGGGCCGGCAGAGATCGAGTACGTCTGGCTCGACAAGGAGCGGACGGTCGATCTGACGATTCGGATCGAAGAGCGCGCCAAGTTCGACATCGTCTCGGAAGGGACGAACCAGCTGTTCGCGGGCGACACCGGATCGCTCGCGTTCACGATCAAGAACACCGGCTCGCAGACGGCCGCGAACGCGTCGGTCCAGCTGTCGGCGGCGGCATCGGGCGTCTTCTTCGGCAGCCCATCGGCGCCGTCGCGAGAGACGGGCGTGTTCGTCCAATCGCTAGATCCGGGCGAGACGCGGCGGGTGTCGGTGCAGGTCGGCGCCACGAACGATGTCTCGCCGGGTGAATATCCAGTCAACGCCGTTGTCTCCTACCAGGACGAGAACGACATCGGGCAGCGCTCGGATACGCTGACGGCGGGCGTGATGGTTCGTCCCGAGCGCACGTTCTCCATGACGGACATCTCGACATCGAACTTCCGAGTCGACGAGTCGGAGGCGACCATCTCGGGGCAGATCACCAACACCGGACCGGCCCCTGCGCGGAACGTCGTCGTCCGAATGCGCGACCACGGGACGGTGGTGCCGACGAACGGCGAGTCGGCGGTCGGCACGCTCGCCTCCGGCGAGTCTGCGCGCGTCTCCTTCACCACCGCGATCACCAGCGACGCCGAACCCGGATCGAACTCCTTCACTTTCGACGTGGAGTACGAGAACGCCGAGGGCGACGTGCTGACGGCGGCAAATCCGCTCCGGAAGACGGCGGAAATCGAGCCCGAACGCGACCGATTCGAGGTGATGAACGTCTCGACAGCGGTGACGCCGGGCGGGACGGCACAGCTCAGCGCCGAGGTGCGCTACGTCGGCGACAGCCCCATCTCGGCCGTCAACGCCCGCCTGTTCACAAGCGATCCGCTGTCGACTTCCGACGACGGCGCCTTCCTCGGTGAGATGGAGCCGGGCGAAACGGCGACGGCGACGTTCCGGATCAGTGCGACGAGTGACGCCCTCCCCAAGGAGTACGCGTCCTCCATCGAGGTTCGGTACGACGAGGCCGACGGAGATACGGAGTTCACCGACGGGATGCCCATCGGGATACCGGTGAGCGAACCCTCGGGCGGACCGCCGGTTCCGCCCATCGTCGTCGGCGGGATCATCGTGCTCGCAGCGATCGGCGGCCTCATCTGGTACCGGCGGCGATGAGCGACCAACTGGTCGGAACCGAGCGACCGAACGCGAGCGTTGATGAGCGGGGGGTGAGCTGACGTGGCCGCGCTCCGAGGGCTGTTCCGCGCGACCGGGCACGAGATACAGGCTCATCCGATCGTCACGCTGCTGGTCGCGGTGCTGCTCCTCTTTGCCGCCCTAGGAGGCGCGGCCCAGATTACGAGCGTCACCGGCGATCAGGCGTTCACCGGGTCCAATCCAACCCTGGAGAAGTTCAACGAGGCGTTCGATCGTGGATCCATCGCCGTCCTCGTCAGAGGTGAGGTGACCGATCCGGCAACGGTCAGAGCCATGGCCCGGTTCGACGATCGGATGTCTTCGGTCGAGAACGTGGCGTACGTCTCGAGCCCGGCCGACCAAGTACGGGCGGAGTACGGTCAGATCCCCGACTCGGAGGCAAAAATCGAGCGCGTCCTCGGGAGCCCGAACATCGCGTTCGTGAACGTGGTGTTCGACACCGGCCTCACCCAACCCGAGGAGCGGCCAATCTACACGGAGGCGCTGACCGCCGAGGAGTGGGCGCGCTTCCCCGGAGGCGTGGACGTTATCGTCACCGGGTCGGCGGCGTTCTCGGCCCAGCTGTCCGAGCTCATCGGCCAGAGCACCAACCAGTTGCTCGGCCTCGCGGTCGGGCTGATGATCGTCGCGCTCTTTTTCCTCTTTCGAGGCGTGCGACTGCGACTGCTTCCGATCGTCGCGGTGTTCGTTGGCGTTCTCTACACCTTCGGCGCCATCGGCTACGCGGGCATCCCCAACTCCACGCTGACGAGCTCCGTCTTCCCCATTCTGATTGGTCTCGGCATCGACTACTCCGTGCAGTTCCACGAGCGCTACGAGGAGGAGTTGGAGTCGGCGCCCCCCAGGCAAGCGCTCCCGCGGGCACTGGCCGGTATCGGGCCGCCGGTGTTCGTCGCGATGCTCGCCGCCGCGCTGGGCTTCGGTGCGACGTGGATTTCGACCCGCGGGACGCCGGCGTTCGTCTGGTTCGCCCAGACCTCCATCTTCGGCGTCCTGTTGACCTTCCTCGCAGGGGTCATCGTTCTGCTGCCGGTGTTGACGCTGTACGCGCGGTTCCGGCGGCGTGGGTTCGGCGAACTCGGCCTCGGCGAGCGCACCGACGGCGGGACGGACGAGCAGAGGGGCGCGGCAGCCGACACCGATGGCGACGGCAGTGACGCCGACACCGTCCGCCGGAACGAGACCACAGCCGCCTCGGACACCGCGGTCAACGCGGACCCGGCCGACTCCGAGCGGGTCGGCATGCTCGGTCGGACGCTCGGCCAAACGTCACGAGCGCTCGCGGCCAATCCGGGTGTCGTGTTGCTCGTCGCCCTGCTGTTGATGGGCGCGGGGTTCCAGGCCGGGCAGGGACTGGACACGATGGCGGACACCGAGGAGTTCATCCCGCAGGACCTCCCGGCGTACGTCGACCTCCAGCAGTTCCGATCCGTGACCGGCGGTGGGACCGCCGTCCAGTACGACGTGATCGTCCTCGGCAGTGACCTCAGGCACCCAGTGGTGTTGCGCTGGATGGAAGAGTTCGAGCAGGTGGCCGTCGGGATGCCGCTCGTGCAGGGCGTGGACTCGCCGGCGACGCTCGTCAAAGAACACAACGGCGGCGAGATTCCGGAGACGAAAGCGGGCGTCGAGCGCGTGCTGAACCGGGTTCCCGAACAGGAGCGTGCCGGATACTACAACGACGGCTACGCCCACATCACGGTCGTCGCGGCACAGGATATGACGACGGGCGAGACGCTCTCGTTCATCTCGAACGTGCAGGAGGCGACCGAGTTCAGTAACCCGCCGCCGGGCGTACAGGTGGAGCTCACCGGGACTGCCGCTATCTCGCCGCCCTCCATCGTCGAACAGATCGAGAGCCGAAACGTGACGACGGGGCTCGGCGTCCTGTTCGTCTTCGGCCTCCTGTTGGCCTACTACCGGCGACTGGTGAAGGCGATCGCGCCGCTCGTGCCGATGGTGTTCGTCCTCGGCTGGCAGAACCTCTACATGGCGGCGCTCGGTATCGCCGTCTCCCCGCTCGGTGCCTCGCTGGGTGCCATGAGCGTCGGCATCGGCGCGGAGTACACCATCATCGTGATGGAGCGGTATTACGAGGAGAAGTCACAGGCGGGCGTGAGCAAGCTGGATGCCGTGGAGACGGCGGCCACCCGGGTCGGCAAAGCGATCACCGTCTCGGGGATGACCACCGTCTTCGGGTTCTCGGCGCTGACGCTCTCCCCGTTCCCGATCCTCGGGGACTTCGGCTACCTGACCGTCGGCGTCATCTTCCTGACGCTGGTGGCGGCGCTGGCGACGCTTCCGCCGACGCTGATCGTCCTCGACACGGCGGAAGAGCGCTTGAACGCCGCGCTCGGGCGGACGGGTGCGGACACCGACCCCACTCCCTGAGACCACCACAGGGGAACGCATAACTTCCCGCGCGCCGAGACGACAGCCACGATGCCAACTGCACCTGCCGACTCGGAGTACGGGACGGCGTTGGTCCCGACGGTAACGCCCTTCGCGAACGGTTCCGTCGATGCCGAGGCAGTCGCCGACCTTAGCGAGTTCGTGCTCGAAAACGGCGCCGACGGGCTCGTCCCCTGCGGGACGACCGGCGAGTTCGCCAGCCTCACGAACGAGGAGTACGAGACTGTCGTCTCGACGAGCGTCGAGGCAGCAGACGGAGCGCCCGTCCTCCCGGGTGCAGCGTCGTCGAGTGTCGCCGGGACGCTGGAGCGAATCGACATCGCGGCCGACTGTGGCGCCGACGCAGTACTCATCGTCCTGCCCTACTTCCACGGTGCGAACGCTCCCTCGGGGAACGAGCGGTTCCTCCGCGCCGTCCTCGCGGAGACGTCGCTCCCGATCATCCTCTACAACATCCCCTCCTGTGTCGGGCAGTCCATCGACGCCGACCTCGTCGAGGCGGTGGCCGACCACCCCGATCTCGCGGGAATGAAAGACACGAGCGGCGACCTGACACACGTCCTCGATGTCATCCGGCGGACGGGCGACGACTTCCACTTCTTCCAGGGGTGGGACAGCCAGCTCGTTCCGGCCGTCTCGATGGGGGCCACCGGGGGCATCAACGCGGTGTCGAACTACTACCCCGGCCTGATGTCGGAGGCCATCGACGCGGCGGCTAAAGACGACATGGAGCGCGGGCGCGACCTCCAGTTGAACCGGATCGCCCCCATGTTCAACACGTCACTGGAGTACGGATTCGCGCCGACGACGAAGGCGGTGCTGGTCGAACGCGGCGTCATCGACGACGATTCCGTGCGACCGCCGCTGGTCGAGTTGAACGACGAACAGACAAGTGCGGTGCGCTCGGTTCTCGACGAGACGCTCGCTCCCGCGGAGTAGTCGCCATCGACGGGGAGCCACGAGGCTTATCTCTTTCCCGACCGAACTGCGGGTGTGAGCCAGACGACGCTCCGGATCGATCCGCACGTCCATTCCGAGGCCTCTTACGACGGGCACGACCCCGTAGAGCTCCTGCTGGAGCAGGCGGCCGAAATCGGACTGGACGGCATCGTCGTCACCGATCACGACGTGATCCACGAGTCGATCCGGGCGGCGGAACTCGCCCCCGAGTACGGGCTGATCGGGATTCCGGGCGTCGAGGTGTCGACCGAGGTCGGTCACCTGTTGGCCATCGGCGTCGCCGAGATGCCGCCTCGGCGCGCACCGCTCGACGAGACCGTCCAGTGGGTGCGCGAGCACGGCGGCGTGGCGGTCGTCCCCCACCCTTTCCAGCGGAGTCGACACGGAATCCCGCGGCGTCATCTCGTCGACTGCGACGCAGTCGAGGTGTTCAACTCGTGGCTGTTCACCGGTTTTCGGAACCGACGGGCGCGACGATTCGCGGCCGACCACGAGTATCCGGCGCTCGCCGCCAGCGACGCCCACTCCGTACCGCACGTCGGGCGGGCGTTCACGGAACTCGTCATCGACGGTGTGACGCGGTCTGACCTCGACGGTGGGGCCGTCCTCGACGCGATGCGGAGTGGGGCGACGCGGATGCAGGGCCGCCGACAGCCGATTCCCGCCTCGGCCCGCCACTACGCGGCGGGGTCGGCGCGCAAGAGCGGCTACTACGCCAAGGTGGGCGCGCTCAGGGGGCAGGCGGCCGCGAGAGCCGGCGTCCTTCGCGGCGCACAGCTGTTGGCCGAACTCTCGCCGCGCTGAACGGCGTCGACCGACGTTTTTTGTAGTGGTGTGCCAACACCTACTCATGGCGAGCAGAATACGGGCCCTCCTGTCGCGAATCGCACGGTCGTACGTGCTGTTCGTCGTCATCGGCGTGGTCGTCGGCCTCGCGCTGGCACCGGTCGCGTGGAACACCACGTCCTCGGAGGGGACGGTCGCAGTCGTCCCGGTAGCGGGGACCATCGACGGTGGAACATCCGCCGAGGTGTCGTCCATGCTACAACAGGCTCGCTCGGATTCGGACGTGAAGGCGGTCGTGTTGCTCGTAAACAGCGGCGGTGGTGGGGCCGCCGCCAGCGAGGAGATGTACCTCCAGACCAAGCGGACGGCCAATGAGATGCCGGTGATCACGAGCGTCGACGCCTCGGCGGCGTCGGGCGCGTACTACACCATCGCGCCGAGCGATTACATCTACGCCAAACCGGCGTCGACCGTCGGGAGCGTCGGAGTGCTCGCGACGACGCCGACGGCGCTCGAGCCGACGACCCTCGTTTCCACGACCGGGCCGAACAAGCTGACCGGCGGCGACGAACGCGAGTTCAACTACATCCTCGAATCGCTCGGGAACGCCTTCATCGGCGCCGTGTTCGAGCAGCGCGGCGAGCGGCTGGAGCTCACCCGGAGCGAACTCGAACAGGCGCGCATCTACAGCGGGACGCAGGCGGTCCAGAACGGCCTCGTCGACTCCATCGGCGGCCGACAGGCCGCCATCGAACGCGCCGCGAACGAGGCGGGACTCGACAACTACGACGTGCGCCTCATGCGTCCCGATGGGACGGCGCGATTCCTCTCGCGGTCGAACTACATCGCTTCGACGGCCCCGAACAAGACGATGGTGTCGGCCGAGTATCTGTACGGCGAGGACCCGTCCGGACCGGTGTTTCTGATGGTGCCAGCGACGTACATCGATCCGGCGACGAACGACTCTGCCGGCGCCCCGGCCGTCGCGGGAACCGGTACGACAGCGCGGGCGACGGTCGGTCCAAGAGATCAAGGAGGGCCCCATGTGGCAGCGTGAGCTGGCCAAACGGCTCGTCGTGCTCGCCCTGACCGTCGTCGTCGTCCTCGCGGTGGCGGCTGGCGGCTCGACGCTCCTCCAGAGCGACGACGAGCCGAACCGGCTCCAGAATCCCGAATACGAACCCGACGCCGTCGTCCCCGAACCGATCGAGGCGACGGGAACGGTCGAGACGAACCCCGACCCCGCGGCCGACGACAGCGGGACGGTCGTCATCGACCGCGGGCACAGCAATCGATTCAGCCGCTCGGAGATCGAGCCGCTCGTCGACGCGCTGGTTCGCGAGGGCTACAGCGTCAGATACTACACCGACGGCGACCTGGCGACGGCCCTCGAAGGAGCGGACGCGTTCCTCGTGATCGACCCCGGGTCCGAGTATCTGCCGGGCGATATCGACGACGTGCGACAGTTCACGGGCAACGGCGGGCGACTGGTGATGGTCGGCGAGCCGGATCGGACCGCCGTCAGTGCCGGCCTCCTCGGCACCAGCATCCAGACCCAGGAGAGCCGGCTGACGACGCTCGCCTCCCGATATCGGATGAGCGTCGACACCGAGTATCTCTACAATCAGGAGAATGCGGACGGCACGTTCAAACACCTCCTCGTGCGGCCGACGAGCGACAGTGAGCTGGCCGGCGTCGAGCGAGCCGCGATGTACACGGCGGCGGCTGTCACGGCCCAGAACGGGACCGTCCTGCTTCGGAGCGCGCCGAGCACCCACAAATCCGGGAGCGACGAGGTGACCGGCGAGTATCCGGTCGCGGTTCAGCGGAACAACGTCCTCCTCCTCGGCGACAAGACGTTCATGCGTGGCGACCGGTACCGTGTCGCCGACAACGAGCAACTGGTGGCCTATCTGGCCGAGTTCATGATCGAAGGCAACTACGAGGCACCGCCGGACAGGGGCGACGGGGTGGACGCGGGCGACGAGTTGGAGTCGCCGAACGAGACGGCGACACCGACGCCCATCGCCTGATAGTGATTACTGTAACTGTGTACCGGTGGTTCGCCAAGAGAGAGCGGCGAACTACCGGTACTGACGTACAGCGATCGCTATGAACCGGATCGCCGAAAGTCGCCGCCGGTGAACGGTCACAGCGCCCGCCGACCGCCGCGGGACAGCAACGTTATCCCGCCGGACCGCGAGGGGAAAGTATGAGCAATCCGACTGCGACGCTGCACACGACACACGGTGACATCACGGTCGAACTGTTCGCGGATCGGGTACCGACGACGGTCGAGAACTTCATCAACCTCGCCGAACACGACCCCGCGGCGAGTGCCGACCCCGCGCCCGATACGACGACGTGGGAGGACCCCGAAACGGGTGAGACGCGAGGCGACGCGCTCTACGCCGACATCCCCTTCCACCGCATCATCCACGACTTCATGATCCAGGGCGGGGACCCGACCGGTACGGGTCGTGGCGGCCCGGGCTACACGTTCGACGACGAGTTCCATCCCGACCTCCGACACGACGGGGCGGGCATCCTCTCGATGGCCAATCGCGGGCCGGACACCAACGGCTCGCAGTTCTTCATCACGCTCGACGCACAGCCCCACCTCGACGACAGCCACGCCGTCTTCGGCGAGGTAGTGGACGGGATGGACGTGGTCGAGGAACTGGGGTCGGTCAAGACGGACCCGAACGACCAGCCGCTCGACGACGTTCGGCTCGAATCCGTCGATGTGGACCGCTGATGGGGATCGCTGTAGCTGTTTATCGGTGCATCGTCACCCGTTCGGGGATGTGCCGGTAACGACTTACAGCAGTTCCGACGAGGCGACGAGCGTGGGCGGTGAACACGTCGACGTGACGGGAGGACCGGCGTGAGCGGGGGACCGACGGTCGAGACGTCGCTCGATGCGTTCCGGGGCACGGCCGCCGAAGCGACCCCCGGAACGCGCGTGCCGGTCGTCGTGACACTCGATACGGAGCCGTTCGAGGCCTACCGACGGGCGCGGAGCGACGCCCCGTCGGTGTTCTTCGAAACGTCGGGCGGCCAGCCCGGCTGGGGCTACTTCGGCGTCGACCCCGACTTCGTTCGCGAAGTCGAGGGCGAAGGGGTGTTGGAGACGATCACCGATCTCGTCGCGGACGAGTCGCTCGCCCGCGGCGGCTGTGAGGTGCCCTACCCCGGCGGCTTCTTCGGCTGGCTCTCCTACGACACCGTCCGCGAGATCGAGGCGCTGCCGTCGACGACGGTCGACGACCGTGGCCTCCCTCACCTCCAGCTCGCGCGCTACACCTGTCTCGCGGCGTGGCGCGCGGGCGAGTCGACGCTCCGAGTGGTAGCGACGCCGCGGGTTGGAACCGATCCCGATAGCGAGGGAGCGGAGGTCCCTCGGACAAACGGCGAAGCCGTTGACGCCGCCTACGAACGCGGCGTCGACCGTGCCCTCGAACTGGCCGCGACGGCGACGACGGGCGATCCGGTCGTCGACGCCCCGCCGGCGGCGGGACCGGTGAACTTCACCAGCTCCTGTGACCGGGCGGCGTACGCGGACCGCGTGCGCCGCGTGCAGGGGTACATCCGCGACGGCGACACGTTCCAGGCGAACATCTCGCACCGCCTGACGGCGCCGGCGGCGGTCCACCCCGTCGAGGCGTTCGCCGCGCTTCGGACGGTGAACCCCGCGCCGTACTCGGGATTGATCGAGTTCCCCGGCGTCGACCTCGTGAGTGCGAGTCCCGAGTTGCTGTTGGAGCGGGACGGCGACCACCTTCGCACCGAACCCATCGCGGGCACTCGGCCACGCGGCGGGACGGACACCGAGGACCGCCGACTCGAGGCGGACCTCCGAAACGACGAGAAAGAGCGAGCGGAACACGCGATGCTGGTCGACCTCGAACGCAACGACCTGGGGAAGGTGAGCGAATACGGCTCGGTCACCGTCGACGAGTACCGCCGCATCGATCGCTACTCGGAGGTGTTCCACCTCGTCTCCGAGGTCACCGGCCAGTTGGCCGACGGGTACGACCTCGGCGACGCCATCGGCGCCACCTTCCCCGGTGGGACGATCACGGGCGCGCCCAAACCCCGGACGATGGAGATCATCGACGAGGTGGAGACCCATCGCCGGGGGCCCTACACTGGAAGCATGGCGGCGATCGGTTTCGACGGTCGCGCGACGCTCAACATCATCATCCGCACGCTGGTCCGCTACGGCGACGAGTACCACCTCCGAGCGGGCGGCGGCGTCGTCCACGACTCGGTGCCCGACCACGAGTACGACGAGACGCTGGCGAAGGCACGGGCGCTGGTGAACGCCGTCGACACTGCCCTGGGCGACGAGGCGGAGATGGAGGTGACGGGACAGTGAGCCGGGTACTGGTCGTCGACAACTACGACTCCTTCGCGTACAACCTCGTCCAGTACGTCGGCGAGGCCGCAGAGGAGGTGATCGTCCGGCGAAACGACGCCGTCGACATCGCCGGAATCCGGGAGCTGGACCCGGACGGCATCGTCGTCTCGCCGGGACCCGGTACCCCGCAGGATGCGGGCGTGTCCATGCCCATCTTCGCCGACCTGGCGTACCCCACGCTCGGCGTGTGTCTCGGCCACCAGGCGCTGTGTGCGGTCCACGGCGCGAGGGTGGGGCACGCGCCGGAGGTGGTCCACGGTAAGCGCTCGGCAGTCCACCACGATGGTCGAGGGGTGTTCGCCGGTCTGCCCGACCGGATCGACGTGGGACGGTACCACTCGCTGGCAGTCGAGCGCGACGACGTGCCCGACGTGCTAGAGGAGACGGCTCACACCGACGACGAGAACGGGATCGTGATGGGTGTTCGCCACCGCCACAAGCCCCACGTCGGCGTCCAGTTCCACCCCGAAAGCATCTTGACGGACGACGGGAAACGGCTCGTCCGGAACTTCCTCAACCTATGCAGTACCACGTGAACGGACGGCTGGTGCCCGCCGAGGAGGCGACGGTGCGCGTCGAGGATCGCGGCTTCCTGTACGGCGACGCCGCCTTCGAGACGTGTCGCACCTACGGTGGGACGGTGTTCGAGCGGGACGCACACCTCGACCGCCTCGTGAGCACCTGCGAGACGCTGGGAATGGGCGACGCCGTACCCGACGATCTCCACGACCGGGTGGCGGCGACACTCGACGCGAACGGCCTCTCGGACGCGTACGTCCGCGTGTCGGTCACGCGGGGCGTCCAGCCCGGGAAACTGACGCCGGCCGAGGAGGTGACCCCGTCGGTGGTGATCATCGTCAAACCGCTCCCACGAGGCGGCGTGGACGGCGAGGATGTGTGGGATGCCCCGGCCGAGGTTCGGACCGTCGACCACCGCCGGATTCCGTCGGCCGCGATGCCCGCCGATGCCAAGACGCACAACTATCTCGATGGCATTCTGGCCCGTCTCGAACTTCGCGGGACCGGCGCCGACGAGGCGCTCGTCCGCGACGTGGACGGCGCCGTCGCGGAAGGGGCGACGAGCAATATCTTCTTCGTCGACGACGGGACGCTCAAGACGCCGTCGCTCGCGGGACCGATCCTGCCGGGCGTGACACGGGCAGTCGTCCTCGAACTGGCGGCCGACTGCGGTATCCCCGTCGAGATGGGGGCGTACGACGTGGGGGCGGTCCGCCGGGCCGACGAGGCGTTCCTGACGAACACGACGTGGGAGGTCCGGCCCGTCGACACCCTCGACGGCGTCGCCGTGGGGAGTGGCCCAGTCACGGAGCGACTCGCCACCGCGTTCGACCGGCGCGTCGAGACGTGGTACTGAGACGGATCGTCGGAAGTCATCAGAGGTTCTCGCCGGACCGGTCCGGCGAGAATCTGTGGACAGGTACGATAATCCCTACGAACACCCTAACTACCACTCATCTTATCATTGTCTGACGACAATTTATCAGCTGACGGTCCCACGGTCGAGATATGAAAATCGATCCGGCAGAGCAGAGCACGGAGACGGAAGGAGCGGCGGAGGCGAAGACGGCCGACGAACGGGCCGCGGAGGCGAAGACGGCCGACGAACGGGCCGCGGAGGCGAAGACGGCCGACGAACGGGCGGCCGTCGAGACGGCTGTCTCGGGGGCCGAACCGCTGACCATCGCGTTGCCCGACGGGAGCGAGAGCGTCTCGGAGGCGATCCTGTCGCACCGTCGGATGCTCACGAACCCGTCGGATCACGGGCTGGTGTCGACCGAAGAAGCCGACGAGGTGCGCGAAACCGTCGGTCGTCTCGCGGAGGAGGTGCCGGACGAACTCCGCGACGACCTAGCCGATCTGGAGACGTCGGTCGACGAACTGGCGGACGGTCTCGACCGGCAACAGCGGCAGATTCAGGAGCTCCGGAAGACCGTGGAGTCGCTCGCGGAAATTCTCGGTGCGTCGGTCGACTTCCAGACGGGCGAGAACGAGCAGTCGTAGCGGCTCCCCGGACCGAAAGCCACTTGCGGCGGACCGGGAAACGGATAGCCGGGCGAGGGTGGCCGAGCCAGGCCAAAGGCGGCGGGCTTAAGACCCGCTCTCGTAGGAGTTCGGGGGTTCGAATCCCCTCCCTCGCACTGCCGCTCCGAACGAACGTGAGGAGCGTGCAGTGTATCCAGGGGAGTCGAAGCAGAGAGGACACGCAGCGAACGGAGTGAGCGAGTACGTCCGACCGTGGTTCGAATCCCCTCCCTCGCACCCCCGTCCACCGACCGTGAGGAGCGTGCAGTGTGTCCAGGGGAGTCGAAGCAGGGAGTGGATAGGTCTCTGTCCGGTTCGAATCCCTCCGGCGAGTACCGAACACACGCGCCGCTGGCTCGCGATTGATTACGTCGAAAGCGAAAAGCGAGCGTACGGGAAAAAGGTGCCCGTACGATCGCTTGCCGCCCTGAATTGGTCCCCGCTGACGCTTCGGCCCTCCAGACGAAGCGTCACGTAGTACAAACGGAGGGAGAAACTTAAGAGTGCCGCCGTCGGCAGGATGGCGGGGATGCCGAAAGCGGGTGTCCGGCGAACGCGAGGGGCTTTTGGCCGCCCGGGACGTGCGTAGTGGCATGACCGAGACATCCGGACGGGTCGCGCGCGCCTTCCGCGATCACGATTCGTTCGACCGCGTCGACGAGGGCCGCTTCGAGACGACGACGACCACCTTCGACGCCATCGTCGAGGCGACAGAACGGGACGGGCGGATCGAGTACGTGGTTCGGGTTCGCGCGCCGTCGCTCTCGGCGGCCGTCGAGAGCGACGTGGCCGCGGTGGTCGAAGAGGGGTGGCTGGAGACGTTCGAACTCCGTGTGGCCGACGCGGATGGCGCCGTCCGCGGGGAGCACGACATCGATCCGGCGGTCGATCTGACCGCTGACGAAATCGTCGTGACGTTCACGTTCACCGACATCAACGAGCGTCGCGGCGTCGACGACGCGGCCGCACTCGTCAACTACGTCGAGGGGACGTACGTGCAGGGGCTCATCCCCGGCTACGAGTACGTGGACCCGGTCGCGGGACTGGTCGACCGGGCTCGGCAGGCGGGCGGCCGGTAAGGCGACAGGGCAAAGCCGGTCGAGTTCCTTCGTCCCCTATGGCGACGATTCTGGATTTCGCCCTGATGGCCGTCGTCTTCGCGGGCAACACCGTCATCGCCGCGGTCCTGACCCGGTTTTTCCGCCTCCAGCTCAAGACGCGGTGGGGGACGGTCGTCTACACGGCGTTGCTGGCGCCCGTCGTCCTCGTCGTGACGACCATCGTCGCGTTCAGTCTCGGTGTCGGCGTCGACCTCGGGAGCACCGGAGCCGTCCTGGGGCTGATGGTTGCGCTGCCGCTGGCGCTCGGCGTGACCATCGACGTGCTGTACGTCCCCGCTCCGGACGAGTACGAGCTGCCCGAGACGGCGCGCGATGGTGGCGATTGAAAGTCGGCGCACAGCCGATCGCACGCCGTCCTGTGACCGGCTGGCAAACAGTTTCAGTCGCGAGTGGAGTCGACCAGCCGCTCGACGGCGGCGAGCACGTCGTCGAGGACGGCCGCCCGTGACTGCGCGGCGTCGATCCGAACGAACCGATCAGGATCGGCGGCGAGCAGGCGTTCGTACTGCTCGCGAACCTCGCTGAGGTGGTCGACGCGCTCGAACTTGTTCGTCCCACCGCTTCGCTCCGCGGCCGTCTCGGGATCGATATCGAAGTACAGCGTCGCGTCGGGCGACCGGGAGAAGGGGTCGTGAATCGATCGGATGTAGTCGAACGGGTCGTCGATGGGCGAGTCGACGAGCGTCGCAGCCTGGTACGCGATGCGGGAGTCGGAGTAGCGGTCGGAGACGACGAGTGAACCGTCGGCGAGCGCCGGCCTGACGACACGAGAGAGGTGGTCGGCGTGATCGGCGGTGTAGAGGAACAGTTCCGCCAGCGGGTCGGCGTCGTCGGCGTGGATCGAGCGATCGACGGCCTCGCCGTACCACGAATCGGTGGGCTCGCGAGTGAACACCGCGGACGGGTAGCGGTCGCGAAGCGCCCGCCAGGCGGTCGTCTTGCCGCTACCGTCGAGACCCTCCAGCGTGAGGAGCATACTGGAGTGATACCGCGGCGGCGATTTAACCGTCCGGGTCCGCTTCGCGCCGGCCGTCGAACCGGTCCTATTTTATTTCTGATACGAGTGCGAGAGAGCGGGCGAGCGAGCAACATCCGCCGTGTGAACGGTTCACAGCGCGTTAGCTTTAGGTCGATTCGCGGAAATGTATAGGCTATGAGGATTCTGGTAACCGGCGGTAGCGGGTTCGTCGGCCGACATCTGTGCCGCGAGCTGAAATCGCGGGGCCACTCGGTGACCGCGCTCTCCAGGCGACCGAGCGAGGGTGATCTACCGGGCGGCGTCGAGAAGGCGATGGGCGACGTGACGGCCTACGACTCACTGATCGAGCCCATGCGCGGGATGGACGCCGTCGTCAATCTGGTCGCGCTCTCACCGCTGTTCAAACCCACCGGCGGTGACGAGATGCACGACCGCATCCACCGGCAGGGGACCGAGAACGTCGTAGACGCGGCCGAGGAGATGGGAGTGGAGAAGATCGTCCAGATGAGTGCGTTAGGCGCCGATCCGAACGGCCCGACGGCGTACATCCGTGCCAAGGGAGAGGCCGAAGAGATCGTCAAGTCGTCCTCGTTGCGTTACGTGATCTTCCGCCCGTCGGTGATCTTCGGTGAGGGTGGCGAGTTCGTTCCGTTCACGAAGAAGCTCGCGCCGCCGTATCTGACCCCCCTGCCCGGCGGTGGCAAGACCCGGTTCCAGCCCATCTGGATCGGCGATCTGACCCCGATGCTCGCCGACGCGATCGAAGACGACACCTACGACGGCGGCATCTACGAGATCGGCGGGCCGGAGAAGCGAACGCTCGCGGAGATCGCCCGCCTCGTCCACGGAAGCGAGGGCCGGCCGACGACAGTCGTGCCCGTGCCGATGGCGCTGGCCAAGGTGGGGTTGACGGTGCTCGGATCGCTTCCCGGCGCACCGATGGGCGCCGATCAGTATCGTTCGCTCCAGTTCGACAACACCACCGCCCACAACGACGTGGAGGCGTTCGACGCCACGGAAGCCGACCTGCAGACACTCGGTGAGTATCTCGCGGAGCGCTGACGGACGACAGACACGCGTCAGACGGGACCGTGTCAGCGCTCGTCTCGGCCCCGTCTGGCGATTCTGACACCGAATCTGCCGGTTCGAAATGGGATCTCCCACAAGGTTTATGTTCGTTTTGCGCCTGGGTTCTTCCCAATGAAGAGGGGACTGAAACTATGAAACTGGCCATGATCGGCTTCGGGCAGGCCGGTGGTAAAATCGTCGACAAGTTCCTCGAGTACGATCAGCGGACGGGGAGCGAAATCGTCCGTGCAGCCGTCGCGGTGAACACGGCCAAGGCGGATCTGATGGGACTCGAACACATCCCCCAGGACCAGCGCGTGCTCATCGGACAGTCCCGCGTGAAGGGACACGGTGTGGGGGCGGACAACGAACTCGGCGCGGAAGTCGCCGAGGAAGACATCGGTGAGGTTCAGGGCGCCATCGACGGCATCCCCGTCCACGAGGTCGACGCCTTCCTCATCGTCGCCGGCCTCGGTGGCGGCACCGGGAGCGGTGGCTCACCGGTGCTGGCGAAACATCTCAAGCGCATCTACACCGAGCCCGTCTACGGCCTCGGTATCCTCCCCGGGAGCGACGAGGGAGGCATCTACACGCTCAACGCCGCCCGCTCCTTCCAGACGCTCGTCAACGAGGTGGACAACCTCCTCGTCTTCGACAACGACGCGTGGCGCCAGACGGGCGAGTCCGTCCAGAGCGGCTACGACGAGATCAACGAGGAGATCGTCAAGCGGTTCGGCATCCTGTTCGGCGCGGGCGAGGTCCGTCAGGGACAGGAGGTGGCCGAATCCGTCGTCGACAGCTCCGAGATCATCAACACGCTCGCCGGCGGCGGCGTCTCGACGGTCGGCTACGCCCGCGAAACGGTCGAGCGCAAGCAGAAATCCGGTGGTCTACTCTCGAAGCTCACCGGCAACGACGAATCCATCGAGGACCAACTCGACTCCGCCAACACGACCAACCGCATCACGAGCCTCGTCCGCAAGGCCGCCCTCGGTCGCCTGACCCTCCCCTGCGAGATCGACGGTACGGAACGCGCCCTCCTCGTGATGGCCGGCCCCTCCGCCTATCTGAACCGCAAGGGCATCGAGCGCGGGCGGAAGTGGCTCGAGGAGCAGACCGGCAGTATGGAGGTTCGCGGCGGCGACTACCCCATCAACAACAGCGACTTCGTCGCCTCCGCCATCCTGCTGTCCGGCGTCACGAACGTGCCCCGCATCAAGGAACTTCAGCAGGTCGCCATCGAAGCACAGGACAACATCAACGAAATTCGCGAAGAGAGCGAAGCTAATCTCAAGAATCTAGTCGAAGATGACGAGGACGAACTCGAATCGCTCTTCTAGGATCGTCCTCGCCACACTCGTCGTTCTGCTCGCCGCGACCGTTCCGGCGGCGGCAGTGTCCGTCAGTGGCGAGGATGTCCCCGAGGAGGCGCAGGTCGGCACGCAGGTATCGGCGACGATCACGCTCGATGAACTGTACCAGAACCCCCAGAGCGAGCAGTGGCAGCTCTCCGGCACGACAGAACTCACCGACGTGTCGTGGACCATCGTGTTCTACGACCAGACCGGATCGCAGGTGAACCTGGTCGAACCCACCGGTCAGTCGTTCTCGGGTATCGACATCGCGGCGAGCAGCGGGACGGCCGAGGTGGAAGTTCGCATCACCGGGACGGTCCCCGAAATCGACTCGTACAGCTACGACCCGGCCCAGCAGTTCACGATGATGGAGATCACCCGCGGCCAGTCGGGCGGCGCAAGTAGCACCATCGACACCTGGCAGACCCACCACTACACCGAACGGAGCGATTCAGCCCGCCAGGCCATCGAGGAGGCCGGCACCGCCATCGAGGACGCTCGCGCCGCCGGTGCGAACCCCTCCGACGCGCAGGCGAACTACGAGGACGCGGTCGCAGCGTACAACGACGGGAGCTTCGACGTGGCGATCAACCTCGCCAACCGGGCGGCCGACCAGGCGAATCAGGCCCAGCAGTCCAGTCAGACCCAGCAGCTGATCATCTACGCCGTCGGAGGGCTGATCGTCCTCGGCCTCGTCGTCGGTGGCGTCTTCTACTGGCGCTCCCAGCAGGGCCCGGACGACCCGCTCAGCTGAACGGCATGCGTATTCTCGTCCCGTTCGAGGCGGCTCGACCCAAAACACGCCTCGGCGGGGTTCTCGACGCCGACGAGCGCGACGCGTTCGCGCGAGCCATGCTACAGGACGTGCTCGTCGCCTGTCTCGACGCCGGTCACGATCCGGAGGTCGTGGCGACGGCGGCGGTGTCGGTGGACGAACCGGTTCCCGTGACCGTCGACGACCGCCCACTCTCCGACGCGGTGAACGCCCAACTCGCAGCGACCAGCGATCCGCTCGCCGTCGTCGTCGCCGACCTCGCCCTCCTGACGCCCGCGGCGGTCGACCGCCTCGTCGACGCAGGAGCGGACGCCGACGTGGCCATCGCGCCGGGGCGTGGCGGCGGGACGAACGGCCTCGTCGTCTCACATTCCGACTTCCGCGTCGACTTCCACGGCGTCTCCTTTCGTGACCACCTCGACGCGGCGGCGGCCCTGGGGGCCGACGTTCGGGTCGTCGACTCGATGCGTCTGTCGACCGACGTGGACGAGCCCGCCGATCTGGTCGAAGTACTGCTCCACGGTGACGGCGAGGCGGCGGCGTGGCTCCGTGAATCGGGGTTCGAACTCGGCGCCGGCGAGGGGCGCGTGGGAATCGAGCGGACGGAGTGATAGGGATTATCGGAAGTCAGCAGAGATTCTCGCCGGGACAGACTGGCGAGAATCTCTGGGCAGGTACGATAACTCCTAGAGGTTTTTCCCCGTCGGGCGACGAGCCGAGGCCATGGGACGGGCGCCGGAAACCGACGACGAACGGGTCGCCCCCGAAACCCTCGTCGACGCCGACGCAGTCGACGACGTGCTCGCCGTGACGCCGGAAGACGTCGAACCGGCGCCCGAACTCACCTTCGCGCGGAACGTCTTCCTCCCGCTCACCACGGCCTGCCGGTACACCTGCACCTACTGCTCGTTCTATGACGTGCCCGGCGAGGCGACGCTGATGCCACCCGAGGCGGTCCGCGAACAGCTCCGCGTGGGCGCCGACGCCGGCTGTACCGAGGCGCTGTTTACCTTCGGCGACGCGCCGGACGAGCGCTATACGTCCATTCACGACCAGCTCGACGAGTGGGGATACGACGACGTGCTCGACTACCTCTACGATGCCTGCGAGATGGCGCTCGACGAGGGAGTGCTCCCGCACAGCAATCCCGGCGATCTGCGGGAGGCGGAATTGGATCGACTGGCCGAAGTGAACGCCAGCATGGGCGTGATGCTGGAGACGACGGCGGACGTGGGCGCCCACTCGGGCGGCCGGCGAAAGACACCCGAGCGCCGACTCGGGACGATTCGGGCAGCCGGCGAGGCGTCCGTCCCCTTCACCACTGGCATCCTCGTCGGTATCGGGGAACGGCGACGTGACCGGGCGGAGAGCTTGCTCGCCATCCGCGAGCTCCACGAGCGCTACGACCACGTTCAGGAGGTGATCGTCCAGAACGTCGTCCCGAACGAGCGCTCGGCCTTCGAGCGGCCGAGCGTCGCGACGATGCGCGAGACGGTAGCGATGGCGCGGGCGGTGCTGCCCGCCGAGGTGTCGGTGCAGGTGCCGCCGAACCTCTCGCCGACCCGCGAGTTGCTCGACTGCGGTGTCGACGACCTGGGCGGCGTCTCGCCGGTGACGGACGACTACATCAATCCCGACTACGCGTGGCCGGCGCTCGACGAACTGAACGACATCGCGGACGAGGCGGGCGTCCCCCTGCGGGAGCGCCTGCCGACCCACGAGCGGTACCTGCCGGACGACCTTCGGCGGGCGAGCGTCGACCCGGCGGTCGGGTCGTGGCTCCGGCCCAAGATCCGAGCGGCGCTCGCGGCGAACGACGACGCGGGGCGGCGGTATCGCGCACTACAGTAACCGTTCTTCGAGGTCCGGGAGGCGCTTGCGGACGAGGGTGTAGGCGCCGCCGACGACTATGAACGACAGGGTGACGCGGCGAACGGTCGGGCCGAAAAACGTCAGACCAGGTGACAGAAAGAGGACGGTGAGCAGATAATCCTCGGGGGCGCCGTCGTAGCGCACCCAGTAGCGCGGTCGGACCCACCGGCTCCGGGAGTGGAGGTAGACCGCCTCGGCGGAGGTGCGCTCCCACGGCCGGGGTTCGGTGCCGGCACCGAAGGCGTCGCTCACGGAGTGGACGGCAGCGGAGAGGAGAAACCAGGCAACCGCGACCGTTGCGGCAGTAGGGACGAGAACGGCAGCGAGAAGCGCCGGAATCGCGCCCACCCAGTAGTAGTCGGGGAAGTGGAGCGTCTTCCGGTGGATGCCGGCAACGAGATCGAGATCGGGGAAGACACCGCCGGCCATGGCCGCGAGGGCACCGGCCGCCGCCAGATCCGGCGCGACGACAGCTAACGGGAGCGCCAACAGGAGTCCGACCGCCGCGTGGGTCGTCGCCATCATGGCTTGGAGGTCATACGGTTTACTGTAAGTCATTACCGGTGGTTCGTCGACACGGTCCGGCGAACCACCGGGACACAGTTACAATAGTCCTAGTCCGTATCAGTCGTCCGCGGGAGCGCGCGCCCCGTCGAGTATCGGCGTACCGTCGGCGCGCGGCCCGAGTCGCGGACCGTACGGGGCGTCGTCGGGGTCGATCGGCCGTCGGCGCTCGTAATCCGTCGAGCGCTCGACCGGCCGGCGGCCGATGGCGGTTACCATGTCTACGTAGTCGGCGACCGATCGGAACTCGCCGTAGTCGCCGCCGGCGCGTTTGGTGATCTCCTCGGAGAGGAGTGTCCCCATGAAGTCGTTGGCGCCACAGGAGAGCGTCTTCAGCGACTTCTCGTCCCCGAACTTCACCCACGAAGTCTGAATGTTCTCGACGTTGTCGAGAAAGAGCCGCGAGACGGCGATCATGAGTTCGTCCTCGGCGTCGGTCGCACCGCCCGAGACGAGCCCACGGTCGTACAGCGGCGTCTGTTGGTGGACGAAAGAGAGCGGGACGAACTCCGTGATGCCGCCGGTCCGGTCCTGCAGGTCACGCACCCGTTTCAGGTGCATCGCGCGGTGCCTCGCGTTCTCGACGTGGCCGTACATGATCGTCGCAGTGACGGGGAGACCGGCGGCCATCGCGCCCTCCATGGCGTCTATCCACTCGCCGGTGTCCATCTTCGCCGGACAGATCACCTCGCGGACCTCGTCGACGAGTATCTCTGCGGCGGTGCCGGGCGCGCTGTCGAGGCCCGCGTCGCGGAGCCGACCGTACACCGACTCGTAGGACCAGTCGGTGCCGCGGCGGGCGTGGTAGGCCTCCTCGGGCGTCACCGAGTGGACGTGGACGCCGTCGACGGACATGGCGCGAACCTGGTCGACGTAGGTGCCCGGTGAAGTAGTGTAGGCCTCGGGCTGACGGTAGTTGACTCGGTCCGGGTTCGCGGCGGCTTCGAGTATCTCTCGGTGGTCGTCGTCGAGCGCGAACGTGGGGTGGAGGCCGCTGACCGAACACACCTCGGAGATGCCCATATCGACGGCGTCGTCGACCGCCCGCCGCGACTCGGCCGGCGTCTTGGTGAAGCCGCCGTGGTCGTCTGGGGCGTCCGCCTCGAACTTCGACGCACGATCCTTGAAGTTGCAGAACAGACAGCCCGTATCGCAGGCCGTCGTGACGTTGTTGTTGAGGTTGGCGACGAAGGTTACGTCGTCGCCGACCATCTCCGCACGACGACGGTCGGCCGCCTCCAGCACCCGCTCTTTTCGGACCGGATCGATGCCCGGGCGATCCGTGCCGGTCGTCAGGAGTTCGACCCCGTCGTCGACGGTGAGGCGGTGGCCGTCCCGCGCCTTGGCCAGTGCGTTCTCGAACGACTGGTCGGTCACGGGCACGTGATCGAAGTCGAAATCGGGGCCCGCGGCCGCCTCGTCGGGCGCGTCACTCATCGTCACACCACAGACGCCCAAGGCTAATAGGGGTTGTCGTCACCGGCATCGCGTGTCAAAAGACCCATACCAATCGGTGCCGACGCCACGGGTATGTACGCGCGGGTCCGTCGGCTGGCCGAGCGCGCCTACGAGCGGCTGCTCCACCGCGACATCGACGGCGCACCGGACCACGTCGCCATCATTCAGGACGGCAACCGACGGTACGCTCGCGAACGCGGAGGAGGGGCCGCGGACGGTCACCGTCAAGGCGCCCAGACCACCGAGCAGGTCCTTCGGTGGTGCCAGGAACTCGGCGTCGAGGAGCTCACGCTCTATGCCTTCTCGACCGAGAATTTCGAGCGACCGCCCGAGGAACGCGAACACCTGTTCGATCTGATCGAGTCGAAGCTACGGTCGTTCGCCGACAAGGAGCAGGTCCACGAGAAGGAGGTGTGTATCCGGGCCCTCGGCGAGGTGGATCGCCTCCCCGAACGGGTCCGCGACGCCGTCACCTACGCCGAGGAGCGGACCGCGGGGTACGACCGCTTCCGGCTGAACGTCGCCCTGGCGTACGGCGGACGGGCGGAACTGCTCCGTGCCGCCCGCGACACACTCGATGCCGTCGCAGCGGGGGACCTCGACCCCGAAACCGTGGACGTCGAAACGATCGAACGTCGCCTCTATGCCCGCCCCGTTCGCGACGTCGACCTGATCGTGCGCACCGGTGGCGACGAGCGGACGAGCAACTTCCTGCCGTGGCACGCCAACGGCAACGAGGCGGCCGTCTTCTTCTGTGCACCCTACTGGCCCGAATTCTCGAAGATCGATTTCCTGCGGGCGATCCGAACGTACGAGTCTCGCGAGGCGTCGTGGCGACACACCCGACGGGACCGGGCCGTGGCGCTGGTTCGCGCCGTCGCGGGGTCGTCGCTGGTCGAGACGCGGGAGGTCGTCGGCCGCCTGCGGGAGCAGCTTCCACACGTCGGCACCGACGAACTGACCGCCGAACTCGACCGGGACGGGACGGCGGAGTAGGCGCCGACGGCGAGGACCTTTGTACCGTCCGGCCATGTGTCGCGTATGCTCCAGGTCGTGTTCCAGACGGCCACGTCGACACCGACGGCGACTCCGATGCCCGTCGGCACGGGGGGCCTCGCCGCCTACTGGCCTGTCGTCCGCCGCGGAGTGTGGTTTCTCGCCGGGTTCCTCGTCGTCGTCCTCGTCGGCTGGTTCGTCGTCGAGCCGCTGATCGCGCGGTTCGTCCGCCGACGTAATCGCAACAACCCGACGATCCAAGAGGCCGTCTCGCGGTACGTCCGGTTAGTCGTCCTCGTCGTTGCCTTCTTCATCGCGGCGGGCACCGCGGGCTACGGCCGGTTCATCGGCGATTCGGCGCTCGTCATCGCGGCGGGGACGCTCGCCGTCGGCGTCGCCGGCCAGACCGTCATCGGCTCCATCGTCAGCGGCCTCGTCCTCGTCGTCGATCCCGAGTTCAACGTCGGCAACTACATCCAGTGGGCGGACAACGCGGGGACCGTCCAGTCCATCACGCTCCGGGTGACGCGTGTCCTGACGCCCGACGGCGAACTCGTCACGGTGCCGAACACGGTGCTGACCGGGCAGGCGATCACCCGGCCGTACGGCCGGGGGCGTCGGCGCGTCGTCGAACACGTCGGCATCGCGTACGAGGCGGACGTGGGCGACGCGCTCGACCACCTCACCGCGGCCACCGACGCCGTCGACGACATCGTGGCCGAACCGACGCCGAAGGCGTACGTCGACGACTTCGGCGGCGACGCGGTCGTCTGTCGCGTCCACTACTGGATCGAAGACCCGCGACGACACGACATCTTCGGCGTCCGGTCGGCGTACGCCCGGGCGGTCAAGCGCCGCCTCGACGACGCGGACATCACGATCAGCCCGGCGTCGAAGCGGGAACTGCAGGGGCGGATCGAAGTGGAGGAGGGGAACGACACGGAGCCGGCGTAGTCGTTCTGCCGTCACTCGTCTCGCGCGACCGTCTGTGTCAGCGCCAGGTCGCACTCGACGCGGAGCACGGCCGTCAGGCCGTTCATCCGTCGACTTCCTCCGACGGTCGCCAGCCAGCGCGGCGCAGTCGGTCGTTCACGGCGCGTTCGACCGCCGGCGACGCGAGGCCGACGCTCGCGAGGATCGATGCGCCCCCGAGGGCGATGGCTGGCGTGAACGGTTCGCCGAGGAGGGCGACGCCGAGAACGACCGTCGTCAGCGGCTCGCTCGTGCTGACGATGCTGGCCGTACTCGCCGGGATGCGGGCGAGGCGGGCGGTGAAGAGAATCATCGGAAGGAGGGTCCCGACGACGGTGATGCCGGCGATCAGGCGCCAGTGGGCCGGCGTCGCCGGCGCCGAGAGCGTTCCCGTCCCGACGCCGTACAGCAGGACGACAACCGTCACGCCGAGGAAGACGGACGCCGCGTGCGTCAGCGGCGGAACCGTCTCGACCATGACCCGCGACCCGGTGGAGTAGACGGTGTAGGCCAGCGAAGCGAGGCCGACGAGGACGAGTCCCGGGAGGCCCACGGCCGACTCGCCGCCCGCGACGAGGGCGACGCCGCCGAGCGCGGCGACCAGCGCCAGTGCCTTCGACACCGTCACCGGTTCGTCGAGCGCGATGGCCGAGACGAGCGTCACCTGTACCGGGTAGGTGAAGAGGACGAGTGTCGCGACGCCCGCCGAGAGCCACGCCAGGCTCTCGAAGTAAGCAATCGCCATGAACCCGTACACCACTCCGAGGGCGAGTTCGACGGCCAACGTCCGGCCACGGAGACGAACGGGCGTTCCACGTCGGAGCAGATACGCCCAGAGAATTGCCGTCGCGGCGACGAAGCGAGCGGCGAGGAGCGTGGCGGTCGGCAGGTCGACGGTCCGGGCAAGCTCGCCGAAGATGCCGAGCGTGCCGAACAGGGCCGCACCGGCGACGACGAGGACGACGCCAGTGCCCGCGCTCCCGCCGGCATCCACAGTCCGACCGTCCATACCGTATCCAGCGTCTCAGGGGACAACTACCTGCCGGACACGAGCATGACGCGTTCAAACCGATCGGCGAATCGACCGACGGCACCGTCGGCGCTCAACTCGATTAAACTCAGGTTCACTCGCCCCGAACCGTCGACCCCGTTTATCATCGTCGGGTCACAGGGGTCGGATATGCGAGAGCGTGCTACCGACCAGCCGACAGTGTCGCGACGTGACTGTCTCCAGGCGACCGGTGGCCTCGCCGCCGCCGGCGTCGCGGGGCTGGCCGGATGTATGGGCGGCGCCGAAGCCACGACCGGGACGCTCGCGACGCGCGTGAGCGACCAGCCCGGCGACATCTCGGATTTCGAAACCTGCGTGGTCACCATCGCGGGGTTCTGGGTGGCGCCGGGGTCGGGAGATGAGGAGGAAGGAACGGCGACCGCAACCGTCGAGGGCGACGACGAGGACGACGCCCGCGAGTACCACGAGTTCGACGAGCCACAGGAGGCCGACCTGGTCGAGTTGCAAGGCGACCGATCGGCGCTCCTCGGCGAACGGGAACTGGAGACCGGGCAGTACGCGTTCCTCCAGCTCGACGTGACGGGCGTCGACGCCACCCTCGCGGACGGCGGCGAGGCGACGGTCGACACGCCGGGCGAGGCGCCGCTCAAGTTCGATCAGTCCTTCGAGATTCGGGCGGAGACGCGGACGGTGTTCACGGCCGACTTCATGCCGGTTCGCCGGGGACAGGGTGGCTCGTACCTGCTCCAGCCGGTCGCGAGCGAGACGAGCGTGAGTTACGAGGCGACGGCGACGGCGACGGAAACGAACGGGTGAGAGGCGTCCGGTCGACCGACGTGAGTCTGCTTACCGACCGAACTTCCGAGGGATGTCGCTGACGTTCGTCCCTCGACGTTCGGACGTTTCGCTGCCGCTCAGCGTCCGAACCGCCGCTGCCGGTTCTGGTAATCCAGCACCGCCCGCAGGTAGTCGCGTTTGCGTACGTCCCGCCAGTTCACGTCGGTGAAGTAGAGTTCGGAGTAGACGGACTGCCAGATCATGAAATCCGAGAGGCGTTCGGCGCCGGTCTTGATGAGCAGGTCGGGTTCGTCCGGGAAGACGAGGCGCCGCTCCACGTCCGCCTCGTCCACGTCCGTGGGGTCGAGTTCGCCGGCGTCGACCTCCTCGGCCAACGAGCGGACGGCGGCGGCGAACTCCCCTTTGCCACCGAGGCCGACGTTCACCTGCACGGGCGCCGAGACGGGGTCGGTGTCGTCGGGGGCACGGACGGCGAGGGAGCGGGGGGCGTCGATGGCGCGGAGTTCGCGCTCCAGCGTCGGCACCACGGCCTCGTCGAGGACGCTCACCGAGACGGTGGCGCGCTCGGCGCCGTAGTCGAAGACCCAGCCGAGGACTCGCTCCAGTCGGTCGTACGCCCCCTGTTCGAGCAGATCCCGCTCGGTGAGGACGAGCGCGACGTGTGCGGGTGGCTCGCCCCCGTGGAAGCGCTGTCTGAGGGCGAGATAGCGGTCGTACAGGCCCACGGCAGAGGCAGGCGTCGACGGCTCAAAAGCCCACGGATTCGGGGAACTCGACGACGCGAGCGGGCGGTGTCGGGAGGGTTAAGTGGCCGTCCGAGGTAGCGGAGGGTGTGACGTCCACCCTTCGACGGGCCGGAGGGTTCGCAGCGGTCGGGACGCTCGCGCTCGCCGCACCTGAACTCGGGCGGGCGGCGGCCGCCCCCTTCGCCATCGTGGCGCTCCTCGCCGCGTTCGTCGTGGACGAGGGGCCGGTGTTCGAACTCTTCGCTCGCCCGCAGGACCGGCGCGACGGTCGCCTCAACGGTCTCGCGGGCTTCGCGCTGGCCGCCACCGGCCTCGCCATCCTGGCGACGGCGCCCCGGGAGTCGATGCCGACGGCCGTCTTCGTCGCCGCCATCCTCGTCGTCGCCTACGGTAACGTGGGTGCACGCGCCGTCGAACGCCTGTGGACCGACCCCGGTCGCTCGGTCGCCGGCTTCAGCGTCGCGGCCTTCCTCGCGGCCGTCGCCGGCCAGCTCGTCGTCGGGTGGAATCTCGGGGGCGTTCCCCCACTCGCCGCCGTCGTCTTCCTCGCCGCCGCCGGCGCGCTGGTGGCGGCACTCCTGCGGTCGATGCTCTACGAGCGCGACGACCCGATCGTGATGCTGTCGACTGGACTCCTGCTGTGGCTGTTCCACACCATCGGCGTCGAATCGGGACTCGTGGAAGTGAGCGTCGCCCTCGCCGTGACCGTCGTCCTCGGCTACGTCTCCTACCGCACCGGCACGGCGTCGGTCCCGGGGATGGTGACCGGCGTCCTCCTGGGGCTCCTCACGATCGTCTTCGGCGGTGTCGGGTGGTTCGCCATCCTCATCGCCTTCTTCGGCATCGGTGGCCTCTCCGCGAAGTACCGGTACGCGGAGAAAGAGCGCCGCGGCGCCGCCGAGGACAACGAGGGCGCCCGAGGCAGTGGGAACGTCCTCGGCAACGCCGCCGTCGCGCTCGTGGCCGTCATCGGCTTCGCCGCCAGCACCGGTATGCAGGTCGACGGCACCCTCTTTCGGTTCGCGTTTACCGGGTCACTCGCCGCGGCGATGAGCGACACGCTCTCCAGCGAGATCGGCGTCCTCTTCGACAGACCACGGCTCATCACGACGCTCGAACGGGTCGATCCCGGCACGGACGGCGGCATCACGTGGCAGGGGTACGTCGTCGGCGCCGTCGGTGCCGGCTTCGTCGCTGGTGTCGCCGTCAGCGTCTTCACGTTCGACACACCGGGGCTCGCCGCCCTGACCGTCGTCGTCGGCGGCATCGCGGGCATGACCGTCGACAGCATCCTCGGGGCGACGCTCGAGGGCGGTCGCGTCGGCAACCAGACCGTCAACTTCCTCGGCACGCTCGCCGGTGCCGTCGCGAGCGCGGCGCTCGCGTTCGTCGTGCTGTGATCCGACCGGCACGTCCCGCCGACCGATCGGCGCTCACCCGCCTCCAGTCGCACCTGCCGGAGCCGAGTCCGGGCTTGCTCGACAGCGCCCTCGACGAGGCGGCGCTCACACCCGCCACGGTGCTGGTGTCGGTAGACGGAGGCGAGAATCGACGCCGAACCGACGAGCCGGTCGGCTACCTCCTCGCCGTCCCCGGCGACGGGACGGTGTACGTCGCGGAACTCGTCGTCACCCCCGACCACCGTCGCGAGGGACGGGCGAAGGCGTTGCTGGCAGCGTGTGCCGAGCGAGAAGGGCCGTCGCTGACCGTCACCGTCGCACCCGACAACACGGCGGCGCGAGCGCTGTACGAGGCGTGTGGATTCGAAACGGTACGTCGCCTACCGGACTTTTTCCACGACGGCCCGGCGGTGCTGTATCGGCGCGACTAGTCGGCAGTGGCGAACTGATCGACAGTTCGCACACGCACGTCGACGGGGGTTTTCACCATCTCGCCAGCCGAGCGCGCGACGATTTGCTCGACACCGCGCTGTGCCGCTACGTCGAGCACTCGCTGAGTCAGCTGGCCGTCGAAGACGAGCGCGTACGGCGCCGTCTCTGCGTCCGAGATAGCGTCGAACGCCTCGCCTGTCGGCACCGTCTCGATCGTGCCGAAGTCGGCATCGAGGAGGCGAGCCGACTCCGTCTCCGCGTCGATGACGGCGCGGACGTGGCCGCGAAGGGTCGACGGGGCGTCGTCACCGGCGTCGTCCGCGTCGGTCGAGGGGTCGGTCGTCTCGGACGACCCCGGTTCGGAAGCCGGTGTGTCCGGGGTATTCGCCCCGTTCTCCTCCGTGCCGACAGTCTCGACCGTCGACGCCGCGTCGGCGGACGTGCCCGCGTCGCCGGTGGAGGCGGCGGCCGCAGGGGCCGCGGGTTCCGCCCGTCCCTCGTCGGGCACGGACGACATCGCGGGGTCCTCGTCCTCGAAGAGGTCGCCGTACGGCGTCTTATCGCGGAGGGCGGACATGACCTCGTGACGTTCGAGGTCCTCGACCGATCGCCCTTCGGGCGCGAAGACGACGTAGTCCACGTCGCCGACCTGCGCGAGTTCCCGCAGGATGAGTTCGCCACCCCGGTCGCCGTCGAGGAAGGCCGTGACCGTCCGCTCGTTCGTCAGTTCGGCGATCGGTCCGGGGACGTTCGTCCCCTCGACGCCCACGGCGTTCTTGATGCCGTACTGGAGAAGGGTGAGCACGTCCGATCGCCCCTCGACGACGATGATGGCGTCGGAGTCGGCCACGCGCGGGCCAGCGGGAAGACCGTGGTACTCGGTGATGTCCTCGATGCGGACACTCTCGCGCACCTCCTCCAGAATCTTCGAGGAGTCCATAACGCTCTCGTCGAACGACCCCGCGAGCAGTTCCTTGGCGCGGTCGATCACCTGTCGGCGCTTGGCCTCGCGCACGTCCTCGATGTTGGTCACTTCGACGGAGGCCTGACAGGGGCCGACGCGGTCGATCGTCTCTAGCGACGCCGCGAGGATGGCCGTTTCGACCTTGTCGAGGCTGCTGGCGATGGTGATCCGGCCGAACGACTGGCCGTTCTCGCTGTCGATCTGTACGTCTATCCGCCCGACTTTCGAGGACTGTTGGAGGTCCCTGAGATCGAGTTCGTCGCCGAGCAGACCCTCGGTCTGCCCGAAGACGGCGCCGACCACGTCGCTTCGCTCCACGACGCCGTCGGCCGCAATCGATGCGTGAATGAGGTATTTGGCTGTATCGTCCATTGATGATCCCCTCGGCGGGGTTGTGATGATGATGGTTCCATGGGGCGACCCATGTACGCATATATACTTTTCGGGCGGGCGGGAAATACCTGTCGTACCGTCGATTCGATCCGGCGTCGTGCCACCAACCGTTATGCGCGATCCGATCGTACCGTCGGTCGATGGCGCACATCGAGCGGCTGCGGCTGTATCCGATCAAAGGCCTCGATGGGGTCGAGGTTGAGTCGGCCCAGATCACCGACGCCGGCACGCTCGCCGGCGACCGCGAGTTCGCCATGTGCGACCCCGACGCGGCCGAAATCGAGACTGGCGCGGATATGCAGACGCTCGCGTACAACGGCAAACAGACCGACCGTATCCACGACGTTCGAACGGAAATGGACCCCGAGACGGGCGTGTTGACCGTCGATCCGAAGACGGGCGGCGACCGACGGCGGTTCGACCTCTCGACCGAGTCGGGGCGCACGGCCGCAAGCGAGTGGTTCGGCGATTTCGTCGGCGATCCCGTCGAGGTCCGCCGCCACGACCCCCCGGCGTTCGTCGACCGGCCCGACGCCGGTCCCTCGGTGATCAGCACGGCCACGCTGGAGGAAGTGGCATCCTGGTTCGGCGACATGACCGTGGAGGGCGCGCGCCGGCGCCTCCGCGCCAACGTCGAGGTGGGCGGCGTCCCCGCGTTCTGGGAGGACCGATTCGTCGGTGAACGAAGCGCACCGGACTCCCGGACGGCGTCCGAGAACGTGGGCGACGAGACACCTGCGTTCACCGTCGGCGACGGGGACGATGCCGTCCGCTTCGAGGGCGCCGAACCCTGCGCCCGGTGTGTCGTCCCCAGCCGCGACCCGAAGACGGGCGACCCGCTGCCCGAGTTCCGCGAGCGATTCGTCGAGCGCCGGGAGACGACGTTCCCCGAGTGGGCCGACCGAGAGGCGTTCCCGCATCTCTACACGGTGATGCTCATCTCGCGGGTCCCCGAAGCGTGGCGGAGGCGGTCGATTTCGATCGGTGACGCGGTGCGTGTCGCCGAGGAGTAGGACGGCGCGTTGGGCAGGCCAAACTAATAAGTTATATGGTTGACATTGTTGGCGTGTGCCAGAGATAGAATCGAAGACGGAGTTCACGGGAGAGACCATATGGCTCGTCGTCGGGGTGTTGTTCTGTTTCCCGTTCGCGATTTACTACTACTTCGCGAACAAGGAGACGGTGTGGGTCTGCCCGGAGTGTCGGGAGTCCATCTCGGTTGGTGCCGGGACGTGCAAACACTGCAGTTCGGACCTCTCGGCGTACACCGAGGACGATGAGGAATCCGCTCCGAACGGCGATTAATCGCGTCGAGCAGGCGAACCCGTTCCTCCTCGCTCACCACCCGAGCTGTGAGTACTACGACCACCACACGATCACGGTGTACGGCGCCGACCTGTGTCTCGGCTGTTTCGTCGTCTACCCGGTCGGTGCGCTCGCACTCGCGACGCTGACGGTCGTCCGGATGGCCGTTCCGGCGGCCTTCGCCGTCGAGACGTACGTCTTCTACGGCGTCGGTGCCGGACTCGTCGCGCCGAAGGTGCTGTCGACACTCGCCGCTGGGCGACATCGGCGCTGGGTCCGAATCGCGACCAAGGCGTCGCTGGCGTGTGGCATCGCCGTCGTCGCCCTCCCGCTCCTGTTTCGTCCCGCCGACAGACTCCCGACGGCGGGTCTCGTCGCGGGGTTTCTGGTGGCGTACGTCGGCTACAAGGGGCGGACCGCACTGGACGACTGCGAGGGGTGTCCGGAGGCGGCGACGTTCCCGAACTGTTCCGGCATGGACCTCGCCGACCGCGGAGACGGGGAGGAGCACGGGTGAGGGTCGACCCGGCAAAACCGCTCTTTTTTACGCTCAGGTGCGGACGTGAGTCGTATGCAGACCCACATCGTCCCGGTCGGGTTCGACTACGACCGGCTGATCGCGCCGCTGATTCGCGACCAGTTCGACGTGGACCGGGTGATCCTGCTGGAGGGTGCGGTCGGGAGCGAGGCCAACGTCGAGTACTCGCGGAACATCTCGGCCAAGCTGGAGCAGGATTTCCGCAACCTGCTCGGCGCCGAGACGCGCCGGGTCGTCATCGAGGACGTGTACGACTACGACGCCGCCTTCGAACACGCCTACGACCTCATCAACGCCCAACTCGACGAGGGCGCCCCGGACGGCGAGGTGTGGGTCAACGTGAGCTCGATGCCCCGCCCGGTGAGTTTCGCCTTCGCCACCGCGGCCCACTCGATCACTCTGGAGCGACAGGCCGACCGCGACCGCATCCACACCTACTACACTGCGCCCGAGAAGTATCTGGAGACGGAACTCGCCGAGGAACTGCGGGCGAACCGCGACCTGCTGGCGGCGCTACTCGACGAGGCTGACGCCGACGAGGCGCGCATCCGCGAGCGACTCGACGGCACGACCGAACTGCTCGACGAGTTCGACGAGCGCGGCACCACCATCGGCGCCAAGCGCATCGGGGACAATCACATCGTCGAACTCCCGGTGGCTTCGTTCTCGAACGTCAAGCCCTTCGAGGAGGTGATCCTGTTCGAACTCGGCGAGCACGGCGAGTTCGAGTCCGTCTCCGAACTCGCGGAGGCGCTCGCGGACGAACTCGGCGAGGAGTACACCGACAGCTTCCGGTCGAAAGTCATCTACAACGTCGACCGTCTCGGCCCGGGCGGGAAGGGGTACATCGAGCAGGAGGAACACGGCAAGTCCTACCGGACACGCCTCTCCCGCATCGGCGAACTCTGGGTGCGCGCCCACGCCGACCGGGAAGACGTGCCGGTCGTCGACTAAAACGCCAGGCCGTGCGGGCCGTCGTCCGGCACCAGCGGACTCCCCGGGAGGTCGGCGGGCAGCTCCGGTAGGTTGTAGCCGCCGGGCGCCACGTCGTTTGGCGCGTCGGGGTAGAACGTCGCCGCGAGCGTTTGGATATGATCCCGACCCACGTCGAGTTCGAACTGCCCGCCACCGTAGAGGGTCACGTCCCGTTCGCGGGCGTACTCGATCGTCTCCAGCAACGACTCGACGGTGCCAAAGCGCGAGGGCTTGACGTTGAGCCACCGGGGCTCGAACGGCAGGTCTCGGACGCTCTCGACGCCGGTGATGGGCGCGTCCCACGAGGCGCGTTCCTTGACGGATGCGACGAGCGTGCGCGTCTCGTCGGTGAGCGCCGGGTCCTCGATCACGGCGTCGGGGAAGCCTTCGATCACGCGCTCGTAGAGGTCGGCGTCGGGGGGCTGATCGACGGTCGTCCCGACGTAGTGGCCCTTCAGATCGAGGAGTCGAACGGCGCCGGTGTCGGCGAGGGCGGCGACGAGTTCGTCGTCCCAGTCGCTCGTCGGGTCGAGTTTCAGGCCCAGATCGTGGCGGTCGAGAATCGCCTCGACACGGTCGGTCGTCGGCGGGTCGCCGAGACGGGTGCTGACGACGAAGTTCAGGGGGTCGCGCTCCCGCCCCAGCGCCGACGCGAAGTCGGTATCGGCCTGCCGGAGCGCCAGATCGAGGGCCGCGCTCTCGATTCCCCAGCGACGGTAGTGGTGGGCGGAGGGCTGTTCGGGCTCCTTGGTGGGGAACAGGTCCACGTCGTCGAGGGCGGTCGAGAACTCGTCGAACGTGAACTCGCCGGTTGGGGCGAGCGCGTCGGTTTCGGCGAGGGCGTCGTGATCTTCGGCGTCGTAGGTCACGTCCTCGCCGCGGCCGACGTGGCCGTCGCCGTGGAGTTCGAAGACGGTCGTCGCGCGAGTGAAGCCGCTGGAGGTGTCGCGCTCGTGGCGGGTGCGGGTCTCGCGGTCGATCCGGAGCGAGAGGTCCGCAAGGCGATCGTAGAGGGGCATAGGCGCTAGTCACGCTCCAGAGGGAAAAAACGAGCCGACCGGTGGGCTATCGTGGATTGAATCCAGCTTAATCGGGGTAAAACCGCCGTACAGTGGAGTTCAGCGTCATCCGCTTATACGGAGTTGGGCGGCCCCGCATCGAACGCCATGAACGCAAACGCGACCAGGCTGACGATCACGGTGGTGCTGGGACTGGCGGTGTTCGTCGCCGCGGCAGCGCCCGCGACGGCGGCGGTGCCCGGTGGCGACGCGGGGACGACGGTGTCGTCGCCGACCGACGGGGCGGGCCAGCCGGCGGATCTCCCCGGTCCAGTGCCGGGATTCGTCGAGGAGATACTGGGTGCAATCGGGGAGTTCCTCTCCGGCCTGACTCCCGGTGACCCGGCGACCGACCGCCCCGCCGTCGCGGAGGGTGGGTGATCACCGATGCGCACGACACTACTCGCCGTGGGTTCGGTCGTGGGGCTCCTCGTGGCTGCCCCGGTGACCCTCGGACTCGGCCTCGGACTCGGCGGCGGTGGTGACGAAACGGCGTCGGCCGGCGGCTCGGGCGACGACATCGAGTCGTTCCCGACGGAGACGCCGACGCGGACGGCGTCCGAAGGGGGGAGTACGACGACGGCCGACTCCGGTCCGGACTTCGCGTTCACCGTCGACCGGATCGAGGAGTGTGGCCGGACCTGTCGGGACGTGACGAGTACGCTAGTCAACGACGGCGCGAACGCGACGGACGTGACCGTCTATACGCGCATCTACGCCGGCAACGGCACCGACGGTGACGTGATCTGGGAGGGGCGCGAACGGGTCGGCGCCCTCAACGCCGGGGAGCCGTACACGACGACCGAGCGGGTCGACCTCTCGCTCGCCGACGCCGTGGCCGTCGAGAGCGCGGACGGGTGGATAACCGTGCAGACGACGATCCAGTCCACCGAGGAGACGGTGACGACCACCCAGCGGCGACAGGTCGGCTAACCGCGGTGACCGGCGCTCGCCTCCAGTTTCTTCACCCGCGTCGCGAGCGTCAGAAAGGTGGCCGTGAGCGTGAGGACGACGGCGCCCGCGGCCGCGAGTTCGTGGGTGGGCGAGAGGTGGGTGATCGTCCCGCCGACGATGCGCTGGCCCGGGAGCAGGGTGTGGTGGGGCGTGCCGAGGATCGGGAGGAAGTAGTCCACCAAGTCGTTCAGCCCGTACCACACGACGGCGACGGCGACGGCGCCGACGGGGAAGTCGCTGTAACGGTGGATGACGAACGCCTCGACGACCATCATGAGGTGGCTCCCGAGGAGGAAGCCGTACATGGGCAGGGGCGTGGTAGCGAGGAAGCCGTCGGCGAAGGCGACGAGGACGAACGGGGTCCAGAAGCCGAGTTTCCAGCAGCCGAAGAAGGCGAGTGCGTTCACCACCTCGTTCGAGCGGCCGAGTTTCCAGAGCGCGAGCGAGGCGGCGATGAAGAACGTGGCGACGGGACTGTCGGGGACGAGCGGCCACATAGCGAGCGGTTCGGCCGCGAACTGGAAGCGGTAGTACCAGAACCCGAAGGCGGTGCCGACGAAGTTGGTGGCGACGACGACCCACGCGAGCGAGAGGCCGAGATTCTCGATGGCCCGGGGGAGCGGCGCGAGCCATCGGGGCAGTGGATCGGGATCGGGGAGTCCGCGCCCGTCGAGGAGCGCGACGACACGACCGAGCACCGATACCGATCCGGAACTCATACCTGTGGCGTGGGTTCGGGCTGGTAAATCGGTGACGATGCGCCGGCCCGACGGCAATATCGACCGAAAGCCCGTCGTTAAGTACGTCCCACCGTAACGGGGGGTATGACCGATCTCGAAGAGCTTCGACGCGGCACGGATCTGGTGAAACGCGGCTTCGCGCGGATGCAGAAAGGCGGTGTTATCATGGACGTGGTCAACGCCGACCAAGCCCGGATCGCGGAGGACTGCGGCGCCGTCGCGGTCATGAGCCTCGAAGCCGTCCCCGCCGACATCCGCAAGCGCGGCGGCGTGGCGCGAATGGCCGACCCCGCAGCCCTCACCGAGATTCTCGACGAGGTGTCGATCCCCGTGATGGGGAAAGCGCGCATCGGTCACCGGAAGGAAGCCGAGATTCTGGAGGCCACCGGCGCGGACATGATCGACGAGAGCGAGGTGCTCACGCCCGCCGACGACGAGTATCACATCGACAAGCGGGACTTCACCGCGCCCTTCGTCTGTGGCGCCCGCAACCTCGGCGAGGCGCTCCGCCGTATCGACGAGGGGGCGGCGATGATCCGCACCAAAGGCGAGGCGGGCACCGGCGACGTGAATCAGGCCGTCACTCACCAGCGCGCGATCAAGGGCGCGATCCGCCAGCTGGAGGGGATGGCCTACGAGGAGCGCGAGCGCTGGGCGCGGGAGCACGGCGCCCCCCGCGACCTGGTCCACGAGACGGCCGAGATGGGCCGCCTGCCGGTCGTCAACTTCGCGGCCGGCGGCATCGCGACGCCGGCTGACGCGGCACTCATGATGCATCACGGCTGTGACGGCATCTTCGTCGGCTCCGGCATCTTCGGCGCCGAGAACCCCGAGGCGATGGGGACGGCGGTCGTCGAGGCGGTCAACAACTGGGACGACCCCGACCGCCTCGCGGAGATCGCGACGAACGTCGGCAAGGGCATGAAGGGACAGTCCAACGCCGACATGCCCGAAGAGGAGCAGCTGCAGGGTCGCGGCGTCTAGGCGTCCGGATACAGCGTCGCCCCGCGACCGATCTTCGTCTGATACGCTCGTGAATCAACGCCAGCATCGCTGAACGCCGCGACCATCGCCGACGCGATGGCCGTTCGATCCTCGGGGTAACAGGCGGCGACGATGCCCGGGCCAGCGCCGCTGACGGTGACGCCCGTCGCGCCGGCGTCGAGCGCCGCCTCGCGTACCCGGTCGTATCCCGAGATGAGGTCGGCTCGGGCGGGGGTGACGAGGCGGTCGTGCATCCCCTTACCCACCAGACGCGGGTCGTCACGACACATGCCGGTCGTCAGCGTGGCCGCCCGGCCGACGGTGTAGATCAACTGCTCCATCGTCGCCCCCGCGGGGACGACATCGCGGGCGTCACGCGTCGAGACGGCGATCTCCGGCAGACAGGCCACGAGCGAAATGTCGGCGTCGACGACGGTCACGTCCCGGCCGGTAGCGATAGTGAATCCCCCCAGCAGAGCCGGGGCGACGTTGTCGAGGTGGACTTCGCCGGAGACGGTCGCCTCGCCCTTGCCGGCGATGGGGACGAGTTCGCGGCGCGAGAGCCCGCGATCGTAGAGTTCGTTGAGCGCGAGCGCCGCCGCCGCGGCGCTGGCACCGGAGGAACCCAGCCCCGACGAGGGACGAATCCCCTTGTCGATCCGAATGTGTGCCGGGGCGTCGAGCGCCTCGGCGACCGCACCGACGGTGTTGGCCTCGGGATCTTCGGGGATGAACTCGGCCCCGTACCCCGTCACGTCGATGGTCGTCCGGTCGGCTTTCTCGACGCGGACGATATCCGCCGGCCGGTCGAGGGCCGCGCCGAACACGTCGAACCCACTCCCGAGGTTCGCACTCGTGGCCGGAGCCCTGACCGTAACCATGCCCCGGGATTGCGCGAGTCGGGTCAAAAACCTGCCGAAGGTTCGGGCCCCGGCAGCTGTCAGTTATCGGACTGCTCGGGCGGCCGCGAGGGTCAACCTATAGGCCGCTGGCGCCGTCGGTGCGTCGTATGGCGCTTCCCGGCGGCGCGACGGCGACAGTCGAGCATCCCCGTCGCGCCGTCGCGACGGTCGTGTTCGTCGTCTTCCTCGATCTGGTCGGCTTCGGCATCGTCATTCCCATCCTCCCGTACTACGTGCGGAGTTTCGGCGTCGGCGACGTGTTCATCGGCCTGCTGGCGGCGACGTACTCGCTGACGCAGTTTCTCGCCGCGCCGGCGCTCGGTCGCGCCTCGGACCGCTGGGGCCGCCGCCCGGTCGTCACGCTGTCGCTCGCAGGGAGCGCCGTCGCGTGGGTGGTCTTCGGCCTCGGCGACCCCGTGGGCGACGTGGCGGGGCCGGCCATCGGCGTCGCCACGCTCTTTGCCGCCCGCGCGCTCGCCGGGGCGATGGGCGGCAACATCGCCGCCGCGCAGGCGTACGTCGCGGACGTGACATCGCCCGCCGAAAGGGCGGGTGCTCTCGGCCTCGTCGGCGCGTCGTTCAGCCTCGGGTTCATCTTCGGCCCGGCCATCGGCGGGGCGCTAGCGAGTGAGACGGCGGTGCGAGCGGCGGCCGGACTGCCGATTCCCGCCACTCGCTTCTCGCTTCCCGCGTTCGGCGCGGCGGCGATGAGCCTCGTCGCCCTCGCCGTCGCGCTCGTTGCCCTCGACGAGCCGACGCGTCACCGGACGAGCGGGGTGCGGTCGACGCTCGTCGGGGACTTCGCGGCCGCACTCCGCGATCCGGCGCTTCGTGGCCTCGTTCTCGCCTTCTTCCTCGTCTCCGTCGCCTTCGCGGGCGTACAGGTCATGTTCATCCCCTTCGTCGCCGACGCGAGTGCGTACGGGTTCGACGCCTCGGCCGCCGCCCTCCTGCTCACTTACGTCGGCGTCCTCGGGGCGGTGAATCAGGGGCTGTTGGTCGGCCGCCTCGCCGACCGATTCGGCTCGGGACGCCTCGCCGTCGTCGGTGCGGGGATTCTGTGTATCGCGCTCGCCGCCCTGCCGTTCGCGCCGGTGCTGGGCGGGGTCGGTCCCGTCGTCGACGGCCCCGCGTGGCTCACCCGTGAACTGATCGCGCTCCTGGCCGTGCTGGGACTGCTCTCGCTCGGCAACGGCCTCCTGAACCCGTCGCTGGCGACGCTGGTGTCGGCGAGTACCGGCACGGACCGACAGGGAACCGCCTTCGGCGTCACGCAAGGCGCCGGGAGTTTGGGGCGCACCATCGGTCCACCGGCCGCCGCGGCGCTGTACGCGCTCGTCTACTGGTCGCCGTTCGTCGTCGGTGCGGTGCTCGTCCTGCCGGTAATCGCGTTGCTGGTGGGGATCGCTCGCGACGAAAGAGCGGGATCGGGAGACGCTTAATCCGAGGTGGCGACCGGGGTGTCGGTCGACACGAGGTCGAGCACCTCGTCGAAGAAGTCGAGCGAGTCGTGCGGGCCGGGGTTGGCCTCGGGGTGGTACTGACGGGTGATGACGCCGAGTTCCTCGTTGGCGAGCCCCTCCGCAGTGCCATCGTTGACGTTCACCTGCGTCACGTTCAGCTGGTCGCCGGGTTCGCCGACCGTGTAGCCGTGATTCTGGGTCGTCATGACGACGCGCCCGGACTCCAGATCACGGACGGGCTGGTTGACGCCGCGGTGGCCGAAGGCCATCTTCTCGGTGCTGCCGCCGAGGGCGTTGGCGACCACCTGCTGGCCGAGGCAGATGCCGGCCACGGGCAGATCGCCGACGTAGTCGTCGACCAGTGCCTCCGCGGCCTCGAAGTTTTCGGGGTCGCCGGGACCGTTCGAGATGAAGAGGAGGTCGGGATCGACGGCTTCCACGTCGGCGCGGGTCGCGTCGTAGGGCAGGACATGAACGGTCACGTCGCGTTCGAGCAGCGAGTCGATGATCGACCCCTTGGCGCCACAGTCGATCAGGGCGACCGTCGCGGCCGATCCGCCTTCGTACACCTGGGGCTCGTCGACGCTCACCTGCGAACCGATATCCGTGTGTTCGCTCATGCCCTTGCAGTTCGCGAGCTCTGCCTTCGCGTCTTCGGGCGTCGCGTCCGGGCCGACCGCCAGTCCGCATTTCATCGCCCCTTCCTCGCGGATAGAGGTGACGAGTTCGCGCGTGTCGAGGTGGTCGATGGCGGGCACACCCTCGTCGTCCAGCCACTCGACGATCTCGTCGGTGAACTCGCGAGCGATGGCGGCACGGGGGTGGATTCGATCGGACTCGAATCGCTCGGATCGGACGCCGTAGTTACCGATCAGTGGGTAGGAGAACGTGAGCACCTGCTCCTCGTAGGAGGGATCGGTCAGACTCTCCTCGTATCCGGTGTATGCGGTCGTGAAGACCAGTTCGCCACGCGTCCGACCCGGAACACGGCCACGCGCCTCGACGACGCGGCCGTCCTCCAAGGCAAGGTAGGCGTCCGACATTACGAGAAACACAGTAATCCGCGGCCATTAAGCCTTCCTTTCGAAGCTGAGTTACGAATTTCGTAATCGGTAAGTCGCTTCCGTCGGTATGCCGGGTATGGACGAGTTGGACCGGCGGATTCTGGGGATTCTCCGGCGGGACTCGCGGACGCCGTACACGGAGATCGCGGACCAAGTCGGCACGTCGGAGGGGACGGTCCGCAACCGGGTCGAGCGCCTCGTCGACGAGGGGATCATCGAGCGGTTCACCGTGGCGACACGCACCGGTAACGTAAAAGCGATGATCGAAGTGTCGGTCGCCGTCGACGTGGACACGACCGACGTGTCCGCACGGATGGCCGAGTGGAACGAGGTGGACTTCGTCTGGCAAGTCTCCGGGGAGGCGGACATCGTCATGGTCGTCGACGCCGCGGACACGCAGGCCGTGAACGAACTCATCACCAAGGCCCGTGATCTGAGCGAGGTGCAGAACACGAAGACGCGGCTCATCCTCGACGAACAGTTGGGCTAAACCGTCATCGGTAAGCCGTCCGCGGTGGAGCTACAGGTATGAGCAACTCGGACGTACTCGACGCCGACCTCCACCGACGGACGAAGGCACTCCTCGAACCCGGCGACATCGACCTCGCGGGCGCCATCGTCCACACCGACCTCTCGGGGCAGGAGGACCTCGAGATGCACGAACTGACGGTCGAACTCAACGAGGTCATCGCCGCCCACGCCGGGAAAGGGGAGGCGTACATCTACGCCGGCAACGACGACTCCGACTTCGCCTCGAACCAGTTCCAGGGACGGGCGGTCGACGACGACGCCTTCGTCTGGGAGTGCCAGCAGCTCCTCCGCGACGGCACCTTCGACATCGTGTTCTACTACGAGGCGGATCTCGATCAGGACGCGCTGGTCGAGGCGATTCGGGACCGGGGGTACGAGGTGACGAGCGTCGTCCTCGACGCGGACGACGAGGTAGAGGCGACGCGCTAGCGGAGCCGGCCGTCGGCGCCGACGAGCCCTCGCGTGATAGGGATTATCGGAACTGTCCATAGATTCTCACCGACCCGTCACGGCGAGAATCTATGATGACTTCCGATAATTCCTATGAGAGCCGCGATGGGCGCCGATAGCTCGTACGCGGGCGTCGTGAGCCGGATCGGATCGTCGTCGGCCACGTGCGCGAAGTGGACGTTGAGCGCGTACGTCCCGTCGTCGGCGATAGGGGTAACCTCGCGCTGGCCGGAGGGGTCGTGGCGCGCCCACGCCCATTCGCCGGCGAAAGTCGGGTCGGTCCGTCCCTCGACGATCCGGAGCGGCGGTTCGTAGTCGGGGGTGCCGCCGGCGGTGGGGTAGCCCCCGTCCTGCCACGCCCAGAAGCCGTCGTCCAGGGCGACGGCGTTCCGGTAGCCCGCGTCGATGAGCGCGGCCGCCCGCATCGAGGAGAGGTGGTGGGGACAGCCACAGTACGTGACGACGAGCGTGTCGGCGTCCCAGTCGGCGACGGGGTCGTCTTCGTCCTGTCCGTGGCGGGCGGGGCTCCAGACGGCTCCCTCGATGTGAGACTGGCTGTAGGCAGCCCGTGACCGCGCGTCGGCGAAACGCGCTCGGTCGGACTCGTACCAGTCGTGGACGTCGGCGAGGGGAGCGAGCGGCACCGACTGCCCGTCGACGCTGATAGTGTCGTAGCCGTCGAGGTTCGACGCGCTACCGCCCCCGCCGAGGCAGCCAGCGACGCCGCCGAGCGCCGCGCCGGCACTCGCGAGAACCGTTCGTCGGGGGAGGGTCATCGGGGCGACAGTACGAAACGGGCGTGAATGATACTGTCGGCTGTAAGTCAATTAAGATATTCGCCGCCCCGGGGTGGCGAATATCTTGAAACAGTTACAGCCGACAGTATGAGTTTTCCGCATGACGAGGTCGGGGCGAACCGACCGTGTCCGGCAGTTTTCACCTGTCGAGAGACGACGGGACGTTTAAGCCCCCGGATCCAAGAGGGGAAGGTATGCAACGGAATCGTGGGGCTCGCCGGCCACCGACGCCGGCGGCAGCGCCACGCTCGCGGCCGTCAAGGGCGCGCGACGGCGCGGCGCGCGGGCGAGGGCGGCATTGGAAGAGTTTAGGTAGGATGGGTACAAAAGGCGACGCGAAACGGAGTGTATGACAGGCGTGTCTCGGGGAGGTCTACGATGACGACGGGCGTGATTCGGGGAGTGACGGTCTCCCACCAGCGGGCGACCGTCGACGAGATCGAGTCGGCGGCCGCCGAAGACGTAGAAACCGCCGTCCGTGATCTGCTGGCACGCGACGGGGTCGACGAGGCGTTCGCCCTCCAGACCTGTAACCGGGCGGAGGCGTACGTCGTCACGGACGCAGCGGCCGACGGCCGAGCGGCACTCGACGACTTCGCGCCCTCGGTTCGCGACGGTGCGGTCCGTGAGATGGATCACGAGACCAGCCTGCGACACCTGATGCGGATCGCCGCGGGGCTGGAATCACTCGTTCTCGGCGAGGACCAGATCATCGGCCAGCTTCGCACGGCGTTCGAGACGGCTCGCGGCGTCGGCGGTATCGGTCCCGTCCTCGACCCGGCGATCACGAAGGCGCTCCACGTTGGCGAGCGCGCCCGAACGGAGACGACGATCAACGAGGGCGTGGTGTCGCTGGGGAGTGCCGCGGTCGAACTCGCCAGACGGGAACGGGATCTCGACGGGGCGACCGCGCTAGTCGTCGGCGCCGGGGAGATGGGCCGCATCGCCGCAAAAGCGTTCGACGACACGGACGTTTCGACGCTCGTCGTCGCCAACCGGACCGTCCCGAACGCCGCCCTCCTCGCCGACGAGGTGGCGACGGAGGCGACGGCCGTCTCGCTCGAGATGGCCCCGGACGCTGCCGAGCGAGCGGATGTCCTGATCACCGCCACCGACAGTCCCGAGCCCATTCTCGGCCGGACGGCGCTCGCGGAGGCCGGGCGGACACTCGTCATCGACCTCGCCCAGCCGCGCGACATCGACCCGACGGTCACCGACATCGACGGGATCGACACCTACGACATCGACTCGCTGGAGGCGATCACCGACGAGACGCGGGCCCAGCGCAGAGAAGCCGCCGAAAACGTCGAGCGGATGATCGACGAGGAGTTCGACCGCCTGCTCGACTCGTTCAAGCGCCAGCAGGCCGACGAGGCCATCAGCGCGATGTACGAGAGCGCCGAGATGGTCAAAGAGCGGGAGCTCCGCACCGCCATCTCGCGGCTGGAGTCCCAGGGCGAACTGACCGAGGAGCAGCGCGAGACGGTGGCGTCGCTGGCGGACGCGCTCGTCGGACAGTTGCTCGCGGCGCCGACGAAGAGCCTCCGCGACGCGGCCGCGGAGGACGACTGGACGACGATCCAGACCGCGCTCGGCCTGTTCGACCCCGACTTCGGCGGCGAGGGCTCGGTGCCCGAGACGGCCGACCGGCCGCGGGAAGCCATCAACGACGGCGGCGACATCCCCCAGCACGTGCTCGACCGCCTCGGCGACGAGTAGCGGCCTGACCACAACCGTTATTTTTCGCGATACCGACACGTCCGTATGGCCGACTTGCTCGACGACGACGAAATCGAGCGACAGCTCCCGGACGAGTGGGAGCGCGACGGTGACGAGATCGTCCGCGTCTACCCGTTCGACAACTACCTCGACGGCGTCACCTTCGCCACTCGCGTCGGGGAAGTTGCGGACGAGGAGTTCCACCACCCCGAAATCTGCATCCGCTACGACGAGGTGGAGGTGCGCCTGACGAGTCACGAGGCGGGCGGGATCACGGGGGCGGACGTGCGGCTGGCCGCCCTGTTCGACGACGAGCGCTGATGGACGCGGCGTACGTCTTCCGGGTTCGGTTTCACCTCGACGCGCCCGCGGTGGAGGTCGACCCCGCGGCGTTCGAGACGGTCGTCAGGAAGCCCGCTGCCGAACCGGGCACGGAGGGATGGCGATTCTTCGAGGCGGCGCTGTGGCGCGGCGAGGTGACCGACGAGCGCTACCTGCGGTCGTTGGCCGAGGACTGGCTGTCGGTCCCGGTCGAGTCGGTGACGTTCAGCGAACTTCGGACGGACGAGGCGTATCTGGACGCGCTTCGGGGCGCCATCGCGGCGTCGGACGCGTTCGACGACGCGGCGCAGGCGGTGCTCCACGCGCATCTGGGGAGTTCGATCCGGGTGGAGTGATACTGCCGACTGTACGTCCGTGGAACGATTCGGCACCCCAGGGTGCGAATCGTTCCGTACAGTTACAGCGGACAGTATGAGCCGCCGGGCGGAACACACTTGTTCGATCCCCTCGTACTACCGCGCGAATGGTCGCACACGCCTACGATTTCTGGCTGTTCGACCTCGATGGAACGCTGGTCGACGTGGACCCCGACTACGCGGACGAGGTGTTCGACCGCGTCGGCGACCGGCTCGGACGGTCCTTTTCGGATCGCGAGGTCGAAGTCCTCTGGCACGGTCTCTCCGGGGAGCGCACGCCGCAGCTTCGGGAGTGGGGCATCGAGCCCGACACGTTCTGGGCGGCGCTCCACGAGGCCGAGGACCCCGAATCCCGCGCGGAAGCGACGTTCCTCCACGACGACGCCGCATTCGTGGCCGACCTCGACCGGCCCGTGGGGCTAGTTACGCACTGTCAGGAGTATCTGGTCGACCCGGTGCTCGATCAACTGGATATCCGCGACTGGTTCGATACGATCGTCTCCTGTACTCACGAAGTCGGCTGGAAACCCGACCCCGCACCGGTGTATCTCGCGATGTCCGATCTCGGTGTCGAGTCGAGTGCCGAGGGCGTGCTGGCGGGTGACGGCCCGAACGACATCGGTGCGGCGTGGAACGCTGGTCTCGACGGCGTCCACGTCGAGCGCCACGGCCCGTACCGACGGGGGCGCTGTGTCCTCGGGGACTACCGCGTGCGCTCGCTCGACGAGCTACGGACGAAACGGCACGCGGCGAGCGACTAATCCGAGTCGGCGCGAACGAGCACGAGCCCTTCGCTGGTCACGGCGAGCTCGTGTCCGGCGTAGAAAAACCGAACCTGCACGCCGTCCCGTGGGCCACCGCTCGAACGGAGACAGAGCGCCTCGAGTGCGTCGGCGTCGATGTGATCGTACAGCGGCGGGAACTCCGTCGCGTCCCGATCGGCGTAGTCCTCGACGGCAGTGACGATGACGGTCGACAGATCGACCCGTTCGTTCGGGTCGTAGCGACCGATGGGGGTCCAGTGTTCGGTCACCTCGCCGTCGTCGCCCCGCGTCACGGTCCGCGGGGCCACATCGACGGGTGACGACGACGCCGACACGTCAGTGAGCGTCAGCACGCGGTCGACAAGCGAGTCGAACGGATCGCCCGACCCCTTCGTTACGTACTCCACACTCGACTCCCGGATCGCCGGGTCCAGTTCGTCGTGGCCGGTGGCGGTGAACAGGACGACCGGCAGTTCGGGGAACTTGGCAGTGGCGTGTGTGACGAACGGATCACCGTCGGCGGTCCGGAAGGAGTCACTGACGAGACAGTCGATATCGCGAGTCGACAGCAACTCCAGGCCGGTGTCCGGATCGGACGCCGTCAACCAGGTGATCTCGTCGTGAACGCCGGCCCAGTCGCTCGACAATTCGAGCACATCCGGGTTGTCGTCCACGTGCAGGACGGTACACTGGGAAGACACGGCGTGGCCTTAGGAGTGGGATCACAAATACCCACTGGCTACGCCGCGCGCCGCGTGGCCGACCGGCGGTCAGGCGTCGAAGCCGGTGAGCGACGCGACCGTGTCGCCGAGGTGCGCATCCAGGACGGCACGGAGCGACTCGACGCCGGGTTTGTCGGTCCGATCCGGATTCGCCAGCACGCGGACGGACTCGGTGCCGAGGGGGACGAACCCACAGTCGAGGGCGTCGGCGGTGGCCCGGAGGCCGAGGCCGGCGGCCGCCGCGCCCGAGAGCACCTTTCGCGCCGGGCTCTCGAACCCCTTGACGGTCAGGTCGTAGCCGTCGATGGCGTCGGTCAGGTCGCGGCGGTCGGTGCCCCGCTCCGACGCGAGGTCGTCGAGCGCCGCGTCGAGGCTGGCGCGCAGGCCGGAGTCCGTCGCCCGGTTGACGAAACGACGGTCGCGGTCGATCAGGTCGGCCAGCCCCTCGATCCCGTCGGGGTTGCCGGCGGGGACGACCAGTCCCCACTCGCGGGTCCAGCCACCGAGATCGACCGCGTCGACTTCGCGGTCGGACGGGCCGGACACGACAGCCACGTCGGGGACGCCGTCACGTAGACGGCGTCGACCCTGTCGGCTCCCCACGTCGAGATAGCGGGGCCGGTCCACGTGATCGAGGAGGCGCGAGAGCGCGGGGTCGTCCTCGCCGACCCCGAGCAGGGTCGGCGGGCGCACGTCGGGCGAGAACAACTGGACGGTCACAGTCTCGCCCTCCGCGAGATAGGCGGTGTCGGCGTCTACCTCCACGACGCCGTCGGCCTCGACCAGACTCGTCGTCGCACCGCTGCCCTTGTCGACGGGGTAGACGAGGGTCTCACCGTCGGCGTCGACGAGTCCGACGGGCATGAGGCGGGTGCGGCCCTCGCTGTAGCGTTCCTGGACGGCCATCCGCCCCTCGACGGTCGCGGTCTGGGGATCCGGGAGGTCGGCTGCCGACCGAATCGCCGGCGCGACGAACGTCCGGAAGATGGTGAGCGCGGAGACGGGGTAGCCGGGGAGGCCGATGTATGCGGAGTCGTCGAGACGACCGACGAGCATGGGTTTGCCGGGTTTGACCGAGACGCCGTGGAGGAGGAGGTCTCCCTCCTCCTCGATGACGCGGTAGATCACGTCGACTGCGCTGGCGGAGGTCGACCCGGAGGAGAGGACGAGGTCACACTCCTCGGCGGCCTCGACGAGTAGTCGCTCCATCTCGTCGTAGTCGTCGCCGGCGTGTGGGTAGAGGACGGCTTCGCCGCCCGCCTCCTCGACGCCCGCGGCGATGGTGTAGGAGTTCACGTCGTAGATCTGCCCGGCGTCGCTGTTCAGATCGTCGCCGGGGCGGACGAGTTCGTCGCCGGTCGAGACGATGCCGACCGTGGGTGTCCCGCGGACGGGCACCGTGTCGACACCGAGCGCCGACAGCAGGCCGATTTCCCGCGGCGTGAGCAGGGTTCCGGGGCCGAGCGCACGCGACCCGGCCGCCACGTCCGCGCCCGCGACCATCACGCGGTCACCGGGAGCGACCGAGGTACGGATGGCGATGCCCGCCTCGACCTCGTCGGTCCGCTCGACCATCACCACGGCGTCGGCGCCGTCGGGCATCACCGCGCCGGTCGAGATCTCGGCGCAGGTCCCCTCGGTCACCTCAACGTCGGGTTCGGCACCGGCGTGGACGGTGCCGATCCGGTCGAGAACGACGGGGTCGGCCTCGTCGGCGCCGAAGGTGTCCTGGGCGCGAACGGCGTAGCCGTCGACGCTCGCGCGGTCGAATCCCGGTACGTCGAGGGCGGCGTCGATCCGGTCGGCGAGGACGCGCCCGCGCGCCTCGTCGAGCGAGACGGTTTCGGGAGCGGGTGTGAGATCGAGGCCGTCGATGACCTCGCGAGCCGCCTCGGGCGATTCGAGGGTCCGGAACTGCCTTCGGTCCGTCATCGGCGGACACCTCCGAGTACGGACGCTGGACGTCGCAGGGCACGAGCGACACGCGTGTCTCGGACGGGCGACCGGCGAAGCCGTGCGTCAGCGAGCGCCAGCGTCTCCCCGAAGTCGCTCATGCCGACCACTCCCAGTCCTCGACCGCGACCGTTTCCCCGGCGTCGTACCCCTCCCGGCCCTCGGGGACGACGACCCAGCCGTCCGCGAGAGCGACGCTGGAGAGGACGCCCGACCCGCTCGCGCGGGTAGGCTCGGCGACGCGCGCACCGTCTTCCTCGCGGAGTCGAACCCGGGCGAACGTCCGCGTACCCGGGTCGCTGGATATTTTCCGCGCCAGTTCCGCCTCGACGGTCGGATGGTCGGGGATGGGCATGTTCCCCGCCGTCTTGAGGACGGGACGCAGGAACTGGACGGCGTTGATGATGCAGGCGACGGGGTAGCCGGGGAGCATGATCACGGGCGTCCCCTCGACGACGTCGTCAGAACTCGACGAGTTCTGACTGCCTGTCGGACTGTGTCCGACGACGCCGAGTGCGACGGGGTGACCGGGCTTCAGGGCGACGCCGTGGACCAGCACCTCGCCCAGATCGTCGACGACCTCGGGCGTGTAGTCGCGCTCGCCGACCGACGACCCGCCGGTCGTGACAACCACGTCCTTCGCGAGGTCGCGCTGGATGGCGGCGCGGATGGCGTTGGGGTCGTCGTCGACGACGTTGCGGTAGGTCGGGACGGCGCCCCAGCGGTCGGCCAGCCGCGAGACGGTGAGACCGTTAGTTTCGATCACCTCGCCGGGATCGGGATCGCGCTGGACGAGTTCCTCCCCCGTCGGGATGACGCCCACCGTCGGCGGGTCGTAGACGGTGACTTGATCGACGCCGACCGACTTCAGGAGGCCGAGATCGGAGGGACGGATGCGGTGGCCGGGCTGGTAGAGTTCCTGTCCTTCGGCCACGTCCTCACCCACGTCGCCGACGTTCTCCCCCTCGGCGACGGCGTCGAACACCTCCACCTCGTCGCCGACGGCTTCGGTCTCCTCGACCATCACGACGGCGTCGGCCCCCTCGGGCAGGTCGCTCCCAGTGTGGACGCGGACGGCCTCGCCGGGCGAGACGGCGCCCTCGCCCTCGCGGAGGACGGTCGGCGAGCGGCCGGTCGCACCGAAGGTGTCCTCGGCGCGGACGGCGTAGCCGTCCATGGCGGCGCGGTCGTAGCCCGGGACGGGCGTGGGCGCCGTGACGGGTTCGGCGAGGATGCGACCGTCGGCGCGACCCAGCGCTACCCGCTCGGTTCGGTCGTGGCCCGAGACCGCGTCGAGGACGGTCTCCAGTGCCGCGGCGACGCGGGTGCGGTCCTTGAAACCCGCGCGTTCGAGATCGTCGTGGCTCATACCCGCCCTTGCGCTCGCGGATACAAAAACCCGTAGCTGGACGGGACGGTCCGGACACAGTGCACCCGATTCACACACCGCGGCCTTTTTCGATGCCCGTTCCTTATCCCGACCCATGTCAGCACTGCGGGACGCGCTTCGGGAACTCCCCGAGGCGGTGTTCGCGGATCTGCTCGAGAGTGACGACGCGTACCTGTTGGTCATCGACCTGCCCGGTGCGACGGCGGAGACGGTCGACATCCGCGTCGAGAAGGGCCGCCTCCTCATCGAGGCGCGGCGCGAGAAGGCGCTCCCCGCGTCCTTCGAGTACGTGCGCGAAGATCGGCCGCTCTTTCTCGACGCCGAACTTCCCTTGCCGCCGGACGCGACGGGCGCGGGCGCCGAGGGGTCGATGGAACGGGGGGTCCTCGAACTTCGTCTCCCCAAGTACGAGGCCGCACCGGAGCAATCCATCCCGATCGAGGACGCGTAAGCCCGGGTGGTCACGCTGGTCAATCTCCGCGCCTACTGGCGGTTCGTTCGCGTTCTCCACCAGTTTCTCCCGTTGCTCGTCACCTTCGCTCGCGACCGTCGCAAGTACCTCCTCTTCGGCGGGTCACGGAGCGTCGGCCCCGAAACCCAACGCAAGCGAGCAGACCGGCTGCTCTCCTCGCTGCTCACACTCGGGCCGACGTTCATCAAACTCGGACAGCTGCTGTCGACGCGACCGGACGTCCTCCCGCCGGCGTACATCGACGTGTTGAGCAGTCTGCAAGACGACGTGCCACCGGCGCCGTGGGCGGAAACGAGGCCCGTACTGGAGGCAGAAGTCGGGCCCGTCGACGAGGTGTTCGACGAGTTCGACCGCGAAGCCATCAGCGGCGCCAGCCTCGGGCAGGTGTACCGCGCCACCTACGAGGGCGAAGACGTGGCGATCAAGGTGCGCCGGCCGGGCGTCGAGGAGCTCGTTGAGGCCGACCTCCGGGCGCTCAAGTGGCTCCTGCCCATTCTCCTCCGCTTCATCGACGAAGCGCGACGGTTCTCGGTCGAGAACGTCGCCGAGGAGTTCGACACGACGATCAGACAGGAGATGGACTACAGCCGGGAACGCCGGATGCTCGTCGAAATCCGCGAGAACTTCGACGACAACGACCGCATCCGCATCCCGAGGGCCGTCGACGAGCTTTCGGGGAGCCGGGTGTTGACGATGGAGTACATCGGCGGGGTGAAGATCAACGACATCGAGGCGCTCGACGAACGGGGAATCGATCGGAGCGAGCTGGCCGAGAGCCTCCAGCGCATCTACCTCCAGATGATCATCGAAGACGGCGTGTTCCACGCCGATCCGCACCCGGGGAACCTGTCCGTCATGGACGACGGCTCGATCATCTTCTACGACTTCGGCATGAGCGGGCGCGTGGACGCCTTCTTCCAGGACAAGATCGTCGAGTTCTACATCGCCGTCGCGAACCAAGATATCGACGGCATCCTCGACGCGATGGTCGAGATGGGGACGCTCAGCCCCGAGGCCGACCGCGAGGTGATGGGCAACGTGATGGAACTCGCCATCGCGGACGTGCGCGGCGAGGACCTGGAGCAGTATCGTGTCCAGCAGGTGATCCAGCAGGTCGAGGACACCATCTACGAGTTCCCGCTCAGGCTCCCACGGAACTTCGCGCTCATCATGCGTGTCGCGACGGTGGTCGAAGGGGTGTGTGTCACCCTCGACGACGAGTTCGACTTCATCAGCGTCGCCACCGACTACCTCACCGAACAGGGGTACCGCGAGGAAGGGATCAAACAGGCCGTCGAATCCGCGGGCGACCAGCTAGAGGAGACGGCGCGGTCGCTGGTGACGGTCCCGCCGAAACTCGACGAGGTGCTGGATCGGGTCAACCGCGACGACCTGACCGTCGAGGTGAAACTCGACGACCAGCACGACGTGCTGGATCAGCTGGCGAAACGCATCGCGTACAGCATCCTCGTCGCGGTCGGCCTGCTCTCGACGGCCATCCTCTACTCGTTCAACGAGGCACCGGAGGCGGCGGCCGTCGCCAGCGCGATCACCTTCCCCATCGGGATTCTGCTCTATCGGTCGCTGCGACGAAAGAAAGGCGTCAAGGCCCGCCCCCAGTTCACCAGACAGGAGATGCGACGGCGGCGAGGCGAGGAATAGTCGCCACAGCGGCTTTCCAAACCGTTTATACACCGCCTTCCGTTATCGACGCGTATGGCGCGAGAGCAAAAGCAGGTGCGGGAACTGCAGGAGGGGAGCTACGTCATGATGGAAGACTCTCCGTGTAAAATCAACGCGTACAGCACGGCCAAACCCGGCAAACACGGCAGTGCCAAGGCCCGCATCGAGGGCAAGGGAGTCTTCGACAGCAAGAAGCGGTCTCTCAGCCAGCCTGTCGACGCGAAAGTTTGGGTCCCGATCATCGAACGCAAGGGCGGACAGGTCGTCTCCGTCTCCGGCGACGACGCGCAGATCATGGACCTCGACACCTACGAGACGTTCACCATGCGCATCCCCGAAGGCGAATCGCTGTCGCCCGACGACGAAATCGAGTATCTGGAGTACGAGGGCCAGCGAAAGATCGTCTGATGATGGCCGTCGTGACTCGGTTCCGCTGGTTCGCCGGTGTGTCGGGGCGAATCGTCGGTGAACGGGCACGACTACCAGAATGACGTTTCCCGGTGCGGCCGCCGACCGCGAGACTGCAGCCTACGTCGTCGTCGGCGCACCGCTCGATATCTCTACGACGTTTCAGCCCGGCACCCGATTCGGTCCCGACCGAATCCGGCAGTTCAGCGGCTCGTTCGAGGATTACGATCACCGAACGGGACAGCATTTCTCCGCCCTCGGCGTGCACGACACAGGAGACGTTCACGCCTGGAACGATCCCGCGGAGTACGTCGACTACCTCGCGGGGACCCTCCGGGATGTCCGCGGCGACGACGCCGTGCCCCTCTTACTGGGCGGCGAACACACCGTCACCGTCGCGGGCGTCCGCGCGGTCGACCCCGATCTGTTCGTCTGTCTCGACGCCCACCTCGACCTCCGGGCCGACTTCGACGACGATCCGTGGAGTCACGCCTGCGTGACCCACCGGGCGCTGGAGACGGCAGATCACGCGGTGATCGTCGGGGCGCGGGCCGGGAGCGAAGTGGAGTGGGAGCGCGCGAGGGAGGGCGACGTGACGGTCGTCGACCCCGAGACGGTCCGTGACCGCGGCGCAGCGGCCGTCGTCGACGCCGCGGACGCGGCCGTCGGGAGTCTCGCGACCGCGACTACGTATCTGAGCGTCGACATCGACGCCGCCGATCCCGGCGTCGCGCCGGGCACGGGGACGATGGAGCCGGGCGGCCTGTCGGCCCGCGAGATGGCGGCCGTCGTCCGCGGCGTCGCACCGTACGCAGACGGCGCCGACGTGGTGGAGGTGAACGACCGCGACGACGGTCAGGCCGCGACGCTCGGCGGGCACCTGTTGCGAGCGTTCGTGTTCGCGCACGCGGACGGCTAATAGGGATTATCGGAAGTCAGCAGAGATTCTCGCCGGACCGTCTCGACGAGAATCTATGGACAGTTACGATAATTCATATAAATACAAACCCCCGCCGACCGAGTGGCCGGTATGCGCCGGCAGCATTTCGTCGACCGACTGGACGACCGGCTTCGTACCGACGACTACGCGGACCTGGACGCGAGCGCGAACGGGCTACAGGTCGGCCGCGCCGAGGGCACCGTCGAGCGCGTCGCACTCGCCGTCGACGCGGCCGAGGCGACAATCGAGGAAACCGTCGAGCGCGACGCGGACGTACTCCTCGTCCACCACGGCCTCGCGTGGGGCGGGTTCGATCGGCTCACCGGTCTCCACTACGGCCGAATCGAACCGCTCGTCACGAACGACGTGGCGCTGTACGTCTCACACCTTCCGCTGGACGGCCACCAGGAACTCGGGAACGCGGCTGGCCTCGCGGACGTACTGGGGCTGGAGGAGCGGGAGCCCTTCGGGGAGTACGGTCCGGAGTACGTCGGCACGCGCGGGACGGCGACCGAGCCCTCCGATGCCGACGAGGTAGCCACCCTGCTCGACCGGGAACTCGACACCGAGACGCAGGTACTCGACTTCGGCACGGACGAGATAACGGAGGTGGGCATCGTCACGGGCAGCGGCGTCGACTATATCCAGGCGGCGGCCGATGCGGGTCTCGACGCGCTCGTGACGGGCGAGGGGAAACAGCAGGCGTACCACGAGGCGCGTGATCTGGGTCTCAACGTCTTCCTCGCCGGTCACTACGCCACCGAGACGTTCGGCGTCCGCAGGCTCGGCAGCCTCGTCGAGGAGTGGGGACTGGAGACGACGTACATCGAACATCCGACAGGTCTGTGAGGCGATAAAGATAATCCGAAAAATCCGAGTAAGTCCGCCGAACGCGGGGGAAACAGTTATACTCGATCCCACTATCGGAGTTACATGTCGACACGGACTGTTCGCGTCGCCGTGCTCGGTGGGGGGATCGGGGGACTGAGTGCCGCCCACGAACTCGCCGAACGCGGCGTCGACGTCACCGTCTACGAGGCCAAGGAGCGACTCGGCGGGAAGGCCCGGAGTTTCCCCGTTTCGACGCCCGACGGCGGAACGGTCCCGGCCGAACACGGCTTTCGATTCTTCCCCGGCTTCTACCGGAATCTGCGTGAGACGATGGGCCGCATCCCGGTCCCCGGGGGTGGGACGGTCGCGGACAACCTCGTTCACACCGACGAGACGCTGATCGCCGCCACTGAGGGCCGGGAGACGGTGTCGGAGACGCGGACGCCGAGGACGGTTGCCGAGTGGGCCGAAGCGTTCAAACCGACCATCGGCGGCGGCGAGCTGACGCCGGCGGAGACGAACTACTTCCTGCGGCGCCTGCTCGTCCTCCTGACGAGCTGTCGGGCGCGGCGTGAGCGCGAACTCGACCGGATTTCGTGGTGGGAGTTCGTCGACGCCGAATCGCAGTCGCCCGCCTACCGCAAGCACCTCGCGGAGAGCACGCAGGCGCTGGTGGCGCTCCAGCCACAGCGCGGGAGCGCCCGCACCATCGGCCAGATATACGTGCAGTTGATGCTCGATCAGATCGACCCCAGCCGACCCACCGAGGCGGTCCTCAACGGTCCAACGAGCGACGTATGGATCGACCCGTGGGTGGCGTATCTGGCGTCGCTGGGCGTCGAGTTCCGGACGGAGTCGCCGGTGACGCATATCGAGTCCGATGGCGAGTGCGTGACCGGCGTCGACGTGGCGGGGGAGACGGTGACGGCCGACCACTACGTCGCGGCGCTGCCGGTGGAGGTGATGGCGTCGCTGGTGACGCCCGCCCTCCGTCGCGCGGCGCCGTCGCTCTCTCACGTCGAGCGCCTCGACACCGCGTGGATGAACGGCATCCAGTTCTACCTGACCGAGGACGTGCCGCTCGCGCGCGGCCACCAGGCCTACACCGACTCGCCGTGGGCGCTGACCGCCATCTCGCAGCGACAGTTCTGGGACGACGGCCCCTTCGACGTGGGGGCGGACACCGACGGCGCCGTCCAAGGCGTCCTCTCCGTCATCGTCTCGGACTGGGAGACGCCGGGCGTCGTCTACGACAAGCCCGCCCGCGCGTGCAGTCGCGAGGAGATCAAAACGGAGGTGTGGCATCAGCTGGCAGCGCATCTCAACCGCAACGCCGAACGCCTCTCCGAGGACGTGCTCTACGACTGGGTGCTCGACCCGGCCATCGTCGACGCGAAGGGCGGGATGGCGAACACGGAGCCACTCCTGATCAACACGGTCGACTCGTTCCGCTACCGGCCCGAGGCAGTGACGGCGGCGCCGAACCTCGTGCTCGCGGCGGACTACGTGCGCACGGAGACGGATCTGGCGACGATGGAGAGCGCCAACGAGGCCGCTGTCCGTGCGGTTCGGGGACTCGTCGACCGCGCCGATATCGACGCCGACCCGCCGCAGGTGTGGGGACTGGACGAACCCCGACTGTTCGATCCGCCGAAACGACAGGACGAACTCGCGTTCAAACTCGGCCTCCCGCATCCCGGCGAGGCCGAACGCGGCCTGCGAAAGACGATCCGGGGATTGTGGTGAACGACGACGCCGTCCGGGAGGCCGTGTACGGGTCGCTCACCGCCGAGTTCGCGACGGCCGCCAGCGGGCGCCCGGCGACGGTGCCGTTGACGCCCTTCTACGACCGGGCGCGCGAGGTGATCGTCGTGACGGCTGCCCCGGCGTTCGCGGGGAAGGCCGAACGCGCGGCGGCCGAACCGCGCGTGTCGCTCCTCCTGCACGGCGACGCAGGACCCGCAAGCGACGAGAGCGGGAGCTCGTCGGACCGTCGCCGGTCCGAGGGTGGCCGCCTCCACGTGACCGGACGAGCGACCGTCCGGGACGCCAATCTGACGGCCAACGCCGCGATCGTGGAGCGACTGCTCCGCGACGAGCCACCGACGCCGAAACGGGCCGCGATGACCGCCGCCACGGACTTCCTGAACACCCGGCTGGGCCTCCTGTTGCTCGACTGGTACGGCCTGCGCATCCTGATCGAGATCGAGCCGACGGCGATCGAACGAACCGCCGGCTCGGGCGACGGAGCGACGATACCGGCGTGGCCGGACGCAGGCACGAGCGCGAGTGAGGCCGCGATCTACGACCGCGTCGTCGCGACGGTCGTACAGGGCGGCTGGCCCCGGAGTTGGTCGCTGTCGACGCCGACCATCCGGGACGGGCGCCTCCGTCTCACGCCGCCGCCGGACGTGTCGCCGGCGGACGACCAGCCGGCCTGTGTCCTCTGTCACTGGCACGACGACGACCTCTCCGCGCTCGAACAGCGGCTGGTTCGGGGGCGGTGCCGACTCGACGACGACGACGCGTGGTTCGATCCCGCGAGTTCGTTCCACCTGCGCAACCGGACGCCGCTGGATCGACTCCGGTTCGTCGTCGACGGCAAGCGGCGGACGCGGGCGTACTTCGCGGACCGGGCGGAGACGTACAGCCCGTGGCCGGGACTCCGGACGCTCGCGGGGTGGTGACACTGTCGGCCGTACCTATTTCGGGACAGTCGCCATCTCGGGGTGGTGACTGGCCCCGATCGACGGACGGCCGGCAGTACGAATCGCGCCGTTGAAACCTCCGGAGCGCGCAGGAACGACAATGACCGACGACGACGCGGACGACTACGGCGGCCACGCCGACCGCGAGGAGTTCCACGAGAACCCGCTGGGCCACGCCGACGTGTGGGCCGGCATGAGCGTCGGCGACCTCGCCGGCGAGTACGGGAAGGCAGGCATCGGCGCGGCGGAGATGGGCCGGGCCGTCGACGTGTACACGGAGATGCTCGACCGGGACGACGTGACCAACTTCTTCGGCCTCGCCGGCGCGATGGTACCCGGCGGGATGCGGAGCGTGGTGACCGACCTCATTCGCGACGGCCACATCGACGTGCTGGTGACGACGGGTGCGAACCTCACACACGATTCCATCGAGGCGATCGGCGGCAAACACCACCACGGCCGGACCGCGGAGGCGGGGCACGAGCGCGAACACGACGAACGCCTCCGGGACGAGGGTGTGGATCGCATCTACAACGTCTACCTTCCACAGGAGCATTTCACGCTGTTCGAGGGGCACCTCCGGGACCGTGTGTTCCCCGAGTTCGACGGCGTCGTCGCCACCAGTGAGTTCACGCGGGAGCTCGGCCGAGCGAACCTCGAAGCCAACGAAGGCGTCGAGGAGGACGCCGGCATCGCCGCCGCCGCGTACGAACACGACGTGCCGATCTTCGTCCCCGCGATTCAGGACTCCGTCCTCGGGATTCAGGCGTGGATGCACTCACAGGTGTCGGCGTTCACGCTCGACGCGCTCGCCGACCTGACGAACATCACGGATATCGCCTTCGACGCCGAGAACGCCGGGGCGACGGTCGTCGGCGGCGGCGTGCCGAAGAACTTCGTCCTCCAGACGATGCTCACGGTGCCCGAGGCGTACGACTACGGCGTCCAGCTTACGACCGATCCCGCCTCGACCGGCGGGCTCTCGGGGGCGACGCTCGACGAAGCGCGGTCGTGGGGGAAACTGGAGAAGTCGGCGAAAAACGTCACCGTCCTCGGCGATGCGACCATCACCCTCCCCCTGCTCGTCGCCGGCGCGCGCGACCGGATCGAGGACTCGTAGCGGCCGTCACCGCCGAGACGAGATGAGACAGCCCGTGCAGTCGGGCGTTCGAGGATGGACGACCGATACTCGTCGAGTGCCACCCTGCAGTTCGTCTTGCCGACGCCGCCCTCCACCGTAGAGGACGACGTTGTTCCTATAGTAGCCCTTGTAAGTCATTGCACACCTGATCGCAGGACTGCGTTCGATCAGGTGTGTAAACAGTTCCAAACGCTACTGTAGTTTCCGTCGGTCGTCGTCCCCTGTCACACTCTGGAGGCACAAGCCGCGGGTCGGGGGACATTTGTCCCTCCGGAGCGGAGAACCGATGGCCGATGACGAGCGCACCGCTCCGAGTCGGGGTGGCACCCGATGGTGACGAGCCCTATGAGTGCCGAGGTCTGCATCTCCTATGTAAGGGGATGCATCCGTTATTGCCTAAATGAACAGTAGAGCGTGAAGAACAGGGGCAATAAATTGAAAATGGGCGTTTCTTGTTGGCTCGTTGCGTTCCTGTTCGGCTGTTAGAATGGGAAATTCTCGAAATAATGATTGCAGCAACGGTACTGCTGATGACAGCACTATCCGTCATGTTCAGGTTCCTGGAGCAGGGCGGAAGCTTCGGTCAGTGGGCCAACAGCACCCAACAAGACACTAGCTGCGACCTCTCCCAAACACAGTCCGAAAACGCCCGCCAATGCACCCCTCCAATCCAAACTAACGAAGCAACGGAGATTCGTGAAGAGGCAGAATCAAATAGCGGTACCTGGACCGAGAGTTACAGCTGCCAACAGCTAAATTAGCGATACAACACTCCCTGCCCAAGTACAACGGCACCAAGCGGAATGAGAACGAGGACAGGTGTCGGAATTGGGGCGATGGCCTGATCAACAAGTTTGAACAGAATATAACTCAGGCCGAGCCCCAGTACGATCGTGTGCAGAGCGAGTGGGGGCCGAATGTTCCGTCCCTGAAGCCACCTCCACCCCGAGATGGCGACACCGCCTCCTGCGAGAACCACGATCCCCATGAGAATTGTTCTAAGTCCCTGAGTGATCCCTCCTTGGAGTGGTTGTAATGCCACGATTGCAACGACGATTACTCCGCCACCGAGTAAGAGGAGCATCGCTGCGGGAATCTGAATATACCGCTCTGCATTCGATTCCCGATCAACGAACCAAACACCGCCTGTAATGAGGAAGGCACCGCTGGCGAGAAGCGTACAAACAGTCGCCAACTGCTCAGGAGGACTATCTCCGATACGTGGAGCAGCGAAGACTGTAATCAGCGCACTGGCGAAGCCGACCACGATCAACAGCACTTGTGAGGTGAGTCGTCGCATGATGTGTGTTCGACGAGTTTTCTAATTGGATTGAGCGGTGTCAGGGCGCTTCCCGCCCACCAACCATTTCCTCGGCGGATCGGATCGTGAACCAGACGGCCGTCATCTCGCTCATTTCGGGGTCGGCCCTAGCCGTAGTTCCATTTTCAAGCGTCGCCGTCACATAGTATGGGTTCTCAGGGTCAAACGATGGGAGTACATTGTCGTAATTAACCGATTCTTCAGGCTCAAGACGCGATGTTTTTGTAAACAGTTCCTCCCCACTTTCAGAAAGTGCTGTGATCTCTACCCTATGTTGGGTCGTGGCTTCATTATGCACCTCGACATCAACGGTATCCATCCACGACAGGCAGCCGGACAAGAGTGTCGTTGAAGCGGTTGCTGCGGCCGCCCCGTAGCGAACGAAGTCACGCCGACACCAAGATGTCACAGCGGAAAACAATCGCAAGGATGTGAATTCTTTCTGGGGAATATAGAGGCAAGTTGTATCCTCAGCGTTTCCAGAGTGAGTGAACACACACTCGAAATTCCATTGCCACGACACACCAACTAAGCAGTTGTTTCACTCGCGAATCCAGAGAGAGGTGTATCAAATCAGTCTTCAGAGATCCCGAGTAGTTGTGACGGTGCAATCAACCATCTTGCTATTTTGATTTAGAGCCAAAAATACCAATAGTAGCTAGCGTATTTGTAAGGATGCCACTGATGGAGCGAGATGACTTCGACGAAACGGCTCCCGGTGAAGTCATTCCTACGACGACACCAAAGGGGACGTATTCGGCGTTCCGGCCTGACCCGCTTCCCCCCTCAACCAACACTGAACAGCTCATTACACCGCTGGCAGAGGCGACACAGGCACTGGGGCGACTCCACGGTATCGGCCCACGTGTCGGCTCAAGAGAGATCCTAATCGAGCCGTTCATTCGAAAAGAAGCGCTGGAGTCCTCGCAGATCGAGGGAACACATGCCACCCTCTCGGATATCTACGCCTACGAGGCCGGACAAGAAGCTCTCATCGATGAAGACAGGCAGCAAGGTACCCAGGAAGTTGTAAACTATCTACATGCACTGACGCACGGATTGGATGCGATCACAGCTGGCGATCGAATCACTACCGAGTTGCTGTGTGAAATGCACGACCGACTGCTTTCGGGTGTCCGTGGGGATGAGGCTGACCCAGGAGAACTCCGTACGACCCAGAACTTCATCGGCAGTACGCCATATATTCAAGACGCTAGGTATGTTCCGCCGCCACCGAACGAGATTCCCGACCTTCTCGAAGACTTGCTTGAATACGCGAACCAAGACACTGATCTCCATCCACTTCTCCGAATCGGACTGATTCACTATCAGTTCGAGACGATTCACCCGTTTCTCGATGGGAACGGACGACTCGGGCGGCTGTTGATCAGTCTCCTCCTGCAACGTGACGGTCTCTTGCCCGAGCCGTATCTCTACCTGAGTTCGTATTTCAACGCACGACGGTCAGCGTACGTCGATCATCTCTTGGCAGTCAGCCAGCACGGTGAATGGGAAGAGTGGCTCCTGTTTTTCCTGCGTGGCGTGCAGTCGCAGGCAGATGAGGCACATCAACGGGCAAACCTGCTGGTCGACCTCCGAGAGGACTATCAACAGCGCTACCAGAGCGAGCGGTCTGAGAACATCCTAGAGCTGGTTATGCGGCTCTTCGAAGATCCGTATCTCGACGTGAATACGGCGGCCGAATGGTTGGATGTCGAATACAGTACCGCCAACCGACTGATCGGACAGCTTGAAGATGACGGGATACTCGAAGAACTCACCGGGAAAGATCGAAATCGGTTCTACCGAGCGAGCGAAGTCTTCAATATAATCAACATGCCGATCAACCAACTCTGAAGTACTGAGCAGACGAGGCCTGAGTCATATGCATTGAGACAGCAAGTCTCAACTTCTGAAATCCTATTCTCCTCTCTCATCCGTCCCCATCGATCTCTGGACCTACAGGGAGAAGGGACTATTCGAGTTCTATCTCGATTGTCCCCTTCTCACGAGCAGTCGCTACTTCTTCTGGCGTCAGAAAGAGGGCTGCTCCCAAGGGGTTCCCTTCTCGGTCTTCCCAAATAGTCAGGTCGTGGTCGTCGATTGATTGTACACCTCCGTTGGTCAGAGATCGAGGGCTTTGATGCAGTTCAGGTATTCTTCCCGGGCTTCCTCACGATCAACTCTGGTGTAGATGTCCATCGTTTCACTGGCAGCGTCGCCGCGGATGTATCGCAGGATGTGCTGTTTCATGCCCTGGTTTCGCATTAGCGTCGTGAACACGGTCCGGTAGGTGTGGGGTGTGAACTTCTTGTGGAACCGGTCTTCCCCGCGTTCCATCACCCCTACTTCGACGGCCGCTTTCTTCACCGCTCGCTGCACCTGTGTCTTGGAGACGCGGGTCCCGCGGATACTGAGGAACAGGTAATCCGAATCCGGGTGTGACTGTCTCGTGAATTTGAATCGCTCGATAGCCTGAATTGTCTCTTGGTCAATCGGCACGACAGTCTGTTTGCCGCCTTTCCGCTTTCGTAGACGAACGAATCCTTCGTCGAGCATCAGGTCGTCCATCTTCACTTCCAAGGCTTCGCTGACTCGGCAGCCTGTCTTGGCGAGTAGGACGGCGACCGTCTTGTTCCGCGGATCGGTCATCTCCCGGATGATCTTCGCCCCGTTCTCCCATGTCGCACAGTCGGGCCTTTCACGGATCTTTTTCGGGATGTCTTCCAAGACGACGGCAGCCGGATTCCCAGTGATGTCTTCGAACCGGGGGCGTTTCATCGTCCAGTCGTAGAACGCCGAGAGCGATTCGAGGTATCTGCGTTTGGTGTTCTGCGAGAGGCCTCGTTGATCGAGCGAAACGACGTAGTCTTCGACGTGGCGTACCGTCACCTCCGATGGTGTGAGGGCCGGGAACTGTTCGTGGAAGAATTTCTGGAGGGTCCGACTGTACGAGTTGAGCGTTCGGTGGCTGCAGCCGGTACTCTGCTTTTTCTGGATGAACTCGTTGACCACGTCGTGCTTGTTGTCGTAGATTTTCTCGTATGAGTCGTCGGCCATCACTCGTCACCTCCCTCGACGAGCCGCCAGCCATGCCCTCGTTCGTACTCGACGCGATCCTGCGAGGCCAGGTAGTAGAGTTCGTCCTCGATAGGCTTCCGAATCAAGTTGTCCAGTGCACCGCTTTCTACGATATCCTGTAGAATCTCGGGGAGCGTCTGGTACTCTGTGGAGAGGAACTGTTTGAGGAAGTCGATGTCGTCGATCTTCGTCGTTGCACTCTCCTTCTTTCGTTCACGTTCGAGTTGTGTTTCGAGTTCCTTGATCCGGGATTTGAGTTCGGCTATCTGCTCTTCGCTCTGGTGGTGCGCGAGGTAACCTTGTTCTCGGTAGGCGCGAGCCTCTTGGATCAGTTCGTAGAGATACTTACTGGTGCTCCGGTAACCTTTCTCCTCTGCTTCTTGGTCCCATTCTTGTTTGTCGGGGTCTTTGCAGACGATCTGGGCGACCGTCGAGTCGGCCGCGAGGCCTGCTGTTTGCTTCCATTGGTCTTTGTCGTCGGACATACTGACACCTCTTGCGTACAGGAGAAGGCGGGGAATCCCGCTTCGGCTCCGTACACTCTGGAATCACCTATCAACTTTTTAATATCTTATCTATGTTGATATTTACCAGAGTGCCGAGGCCAGCTTTCTATCCATACATTTCGGAGAAGAAGTGTACGAACGTCAGAGAATCGCGTCTGCTACCCGCTGAGAGAGGACGGTCGTAATATCGGGGTGACTAGAGTCCACGCTGCGGCACCACAGAGTCCCATGAGGCAACAGAAGAGGGATTCACATCACTTGACGAGGGACGCGACGGTCGGATGGTCGCTGACCTTCTGGGCAGCGTGTCCACCGCCGAGCCAGCTCCGTCGATCGCGTGCTTGCCGAGCGAACCCGTACGGCGACGTTGGACCGCGGTTCTGAACAAGCTTGGTCGGCCGGTGGTCCGTCCGGGCGGATTGCCGGACGTGCGAGGCCTATCTCTACGACCTCCCGGCTCGCAAACACTCAAATCCCCAAAGCACCTAACGGATGCGTGAAAAAGTCGCTCCTCGTCTACGACGGTAGCAACTCACTGTTCCGTGCGGCCGCGGAGGCGGCGACCCATCGGTCGGACGAAGTCGTGGCCGTCCGCTGGGACGCCAAGCCAATACAGGCGTTCCTCGAAGCGCAGTTTGACGCCCGCCCCTTCGCTTTCATCCTCGTCGAGGACGACTCTGTCCACGTCGGCAAAGAGACCATCGGGCGGATTCTCAGTCGAATGGGCCTCTCTGACCCGCTCATTGATGGGTTGAAGCGAACCTATGCGGCCGGGAGTGTCCCCTTCGGCCGACTGGTCCACGGGCGAACGGTGGCGGACCTCGACGGGACGTTCCCGCTGTCGTCGGAGGCCGCAACCCACCTCGCGGACCTTCGACAGGTCCGGGAGATACCTGTCAAGGAGGGCCCCACCGAGGAGTCCTGATCACCCCTCCGCAAGCGCCTGCTGGACCGCCACCTTGACCGGCGTCTGCTCGATGGGAACGGCCAACTGCAGGTCCCGCTCGGGATCGACCGTCACGGGGTTCCGCATACTCTCAGCCAGCGGGCGGGCGATGGCGTACTGGACGTCCGTTGTCAATCGGAGCCAGTGCGAAGAGAGCCCCGGAGACATCACCGGAACCGGTACGATCAGGACGCGTTTTCCTTTCTCCTCGGCAGTCAACTTCAGCAGGGACTTGTAGGACCACACTGCCGGCGCGCCGATATCGTAGATGACGCCCCGGGTCTCCTCGACATCGAGGACGCCGATGAGATAGGCGACGGCGTCGTCGATACCGATCGGCTGACACGGCGTACTCACCCACTTCGGGACCGTCATCACGGGTAGCCGGTCGGTGAGGTCGTCGACGATGCGGAAGCTCGCGCTGCCGGCACCGATGATGATCGCCGCCCGGAGGACAGTCAGATCGAAGCTCCCCGCTTCGAGCACCGACTCGACCTCCCGGCGAGAGGCGAGGTGTGGCGAGAGATTCCGCTCGTCGCCGCTGATGCCGCTTAGGTAGACTACTCTGTCGACACCGGCCGCCGACGCCAGCTCCCGGAACCGGCGGGCGTAGGTACGGTCTAGCTCCGCAAAATTCTCGGCTGTCAGCGAGTGGATTAGGTAGTAGGCCGCGTCGACTCCCTCACAGAGTCCCTCCAGCGATGCTGGATCGGAGAGGTCGCCTTCGAATATCTCGACACCGTCCGGGAAGCTCGACCGTCTCGCGCTTCTGGAGAAGGCGACGACTTCGTGGCCGGCCGAGCGCAGCGACTCGACGAGCCGGCCACCGACGAATCCGGTTGCTCCAACGACGAGGACACGCATCGGTGTGTGTACGGGCCGCTACGGCAAGGGTGTTCGGTTGGCGTACTGGAGCGAGAGGACCACGGCGAGTCGTGTCCGCACGAATCTCGATGGGAGCGACGGCGAACAGGCTCGCCAGACGGCTGGTGGCCACCGGCGCTTCTGACGGTGCGACCGACGCTGTTCTTCCTTGCCTGTTCGGGACATCCAAACAGGTATACTTCACCGGCGGGACGAGCAGTACCGGGAGGAGCAGACTCTATAGACAGTGGAAACACATTCACTATGGATAGATTGTGAGTCGTGAGTGCCGAGGCCCCCATTTTTGATGGTAGACGGCGTCTCTGAGAGCATTTAGTTGTGGCCACGGTAGACATAGGCCCCGGTCGGTTCGTCAATTTTGCATCCGAGCCGACAAGTGTAATTGCCGCACCCGAGTTTATATCGGTAGGCGTCCAACGTTCACGCATGACGACGGAGACTGTTTCGGACCGAGTCCGTGAACTCGCCGAACACCACGAGATAGATGAATCGGCAGTTATCCAGCGGGCTGTCGAGGCAGGTGTCGAGACGCTGTATCGGGACATGATGGTCAGCAGGTATCTCGCCGACGAGATTACGCGTGAGGAGGCAATCAAGCAACTCGGTGTCGAAGTTGTTGAGGAAGTCGAATCCGCCCGAGACGCGGTTGAGGAGGACGTGAAGTGGGGACTTCAGGCCTGAGTATTCTCGATGAGTAGACTGGTCGTTACCGACACTGGTCCGTTGATACATCTTGCCCAGGCGGATGTCCTGTCGTTGCTTGAACTGACTGGTGAGTTGCTCGTTCCGGAAACCGTTCTCGACGAACTCGAACGCGGCCCGACCGATATCTCCCGATTCGAATTTTCCGTGGAACGGGTCAATCTCGACACCGAATCGGTGTATCCACAGCTCGATTCAGGAGAGACGGCCGCGCTAGTGGTCTGTACCGAACGCGACGCGATACTCTTGACCGACGATCTGGACGCCAGGAACACCGCAGGTGAGGAGGAAATCGAGGTCCACGGTTCGGTAGGCGTTGTACTGTACGGCTACAGTCAGGGGGCGTTATCAGCGGGCGCTGCAAAGCGGACCCTTCGGGAATTGAAGCAGGATACGAACCTGCACCTCTCGACACCACTCATCGAGCACGCCATCGAGTTGGTTGCGTCCGACGAAGCGGGCTGGTAGGCATGACCTCCAGACGTGGATAGACTTCGAGTTGTGAGTGCCGAGGCCGCCACTTTTCCCAGGGGACAGCGATACGAACCGCCGTTCGATAGCGCCACCGACGGAAGCGGGGGGACCGACGAGCGAATCGGTTATGGCTCGGGCGCTGGAAGGAGGAGTATGAGTCGAGCGTGCCCCAACTGCGAGAGCGACCTCGTGGACTTCGTCGACCTCCCCGATCGGATCAGAGAGCGACTCGAATCCGACCCGTCGCGACAGCGCCAGTCGGTCGCGCACCGCCGGGAGAACCACACGGCCTGCCCCGAGTGCGAACTAGAGATCCACGGCTGTGGTCAGCCGTACGCCGTCCCGGAGCGAACGGCGAAGTGAGCCACCCGGAGACGGTCGGGTGACCGAAACCCACGTGACAGCCGAGCACGCGACCCACCCGTGGCAGACGGACGAGTCGGCGGAGTGTCCCTCGATCACGGTGATCGGCGGGGCGTCACTACGCCTCGAGGGAGCGTGCACCCAAGGTCTACGGTGTATCCCCGTGGAAAGGAACGTATAATGGCCGCATCGACCAGCGGTGACCGCGACACACGGAGCGTGGTGCGGTTCTACCTGCTGGATCACCGAACGCCGCTGGGGAAGGCGATCGACGTGGCGCTACTGGCGCTAAATCTGGTGTTCGTCGGCGTCTTCGTCGTGGAGACGTATCCACATCCGCCCGGGACGGATGCCGTGCTGTGGGACCTCGAAGTCGCCATCGCGTTCGTCTTTCTGGTGGAGTACGTGCTCCGACTGTACGGTGCCAAGAACCAGATCGCGGAGTTTCTCAGCGGCTACACGATGGTCGACCTGCTGACTATTCTGCCGACGCTTTTCGTCCTCGTGTCGCCGCTCTCGGCGGTCGCCCTCAACGTCGGCTTCCTGCGTGTGATCCGAGTGGTGCGTGTCCTGCGGTTCTACCGGTTCACCCGCGACGCGGAGTTCTTCTTCGGCACCGTCTCGGACAACACCCTCCGGGCGGTCAAACTCCTCCTGACCGTCCTCGTGATCTTTTTCGTCTCCGCCGGCCTGTTCTACAGCGTCGAATACGCGGCGAATCCGGCGGTGAACACCTTCGGTGACGCGTTCTACTACACGGTCGTGACGCTCTCGACGGTCGGCTTCGGTGACATCCTCCCGGTCACGACGGCGGGCCGGTGGGTGACGGTGGTGACCATTCTGACCAGCGTCATCGTCATCCCGTGGCAGGCGAGCAAGATCGTCAAGGAGTGGAGTCACAAGGGCAAGGTGAACGTCACCTGCCCGAACTGTGGCCTCTCCTATCACGACACCGACGCGTCACACTATAAGGCCTGTGGGCACGTCGTCTACCAAGAGTTCGCCCCCCGGGAGTGAAACCAACGGGGTCGGCGGGAGTGACCGGTGTTCGTGACGAATCGGTCACCGATCGCGACGAGAACCGATATTTCGGGACATATGGGCGCCAGAACAGTTATTTTCGAGACGCTCGTTTTTCACAATTCCACCCTAAGAAACGAATACACAACCTTTAACCGTGTATCCAGGCTGTCTTCAGTTGCAATGGCAAACGGTAAGGTTGATTTCTTCAACGACACTGGCGGCTACGGTTTCATCGACACTGAGGATGCTGACGACGACGTATTCTTCCACATGGAGGACGTTGGCGGTGAGGATCTGACGGAAGGAACCGAGATCGAATTCGATATCGAACAGGCCCCCAAGGGCCCGCGCGCGACGAACGTCGTTCGCGTTTAAAACGGATTTTCTGCCGTCTTCGACGGCACACATCTTCGTTTTTCACGGTCGAGAGCGACGGCAGCGGAACGAGCGATGGTGGGCGGCGTCACTGCCCGGCTTCGACGAGTCGTGACCGCACGGGGAGTCGAACGGATCGAGGCGTCGCTGGCTCCGTCACGTTCGTCCGTTGGACGACGTAGCGCTGGCCGACCATCGGATCGAGGAGGGCGTCGACGGGCGCCCGGTCGTCGCGCAGGACGGGCACGTCGTCGGTCGACGGCGGTGCGCGATACATCTCGATCTCCTCGGAGAGATCGATCCCGATGTCGCGACGGTCGTTCCGGCGGTGCAAGGTCGCCGGCGTGAACCGCTCGGATCGCTTCGTGGCGACGATTTCGACGTTCTGGACGACGCTTCCACGGGCCGTCGGGAACGTGTAGACCTGTGGGAACACTCGCGCCATCGTCTTGTACTCGGCGCGGTAGAACTTCGAGGCCGGACCGCTGGGGGCGGAGATGAGGTTGGCGAAGAGAACGCCGTCCGCGTCGAGTCGCGACTCGGCGAGACGCATGAACTCGACGGTGGTGAGCTGGAAGGGCACCTTGTCCTTCTTGTAGGCGTCGAGGACGATCAGATCGTACGTGCGGTTCGTCTGCTGGAGGAACTGTCGACCGCCGGTGTTGTAGACGTTCAGTCGCTCGGACTCTTCGAGGTCGAAGTAGCGTTTCGCGGTGTCGATCACCTCGGGGTCGAGTTCGGCCACGTCGACGGTGACGTTGTACTCGGAAGCGAAGTGTTTCGGACCGGTGAAGCCGCCGCCGCCGACGAAAAGCACTCGGTCCACGTCCTCGGTCATCAGCAGCGGCAGGTGGAAAGAGCGCGTGTACTCGAAAACGTGGCGGTCCGGATCGGCGACGTCCATCGCGCTGTGGGGCTGGCCGTCGAGATAGAGCGTGCGCACGTCGCCGACCTGTGTCACTTCGAGTTCCTGATACGGCGTTTGAGTCTGATAGAGGACGGGACCGCCGGGTGAGATGCCGACGACGCCGCCGAAGCCCGCAACGACGACGAGGAGGGCGACGGCGACGCTCGCGAGCGTCGGTTCGTGCCGGTCGCTTCCCCACGTGAGCCACAGAGCCGTGCCGACGAGGAGGAGACCGAAGCCGACGCCGATGGCCTCTACGCTCAGTTCGGGGATCAACACGAACGTCGTTACGAAGGCGCCGACGATGCTACCGACGGTGCCGACGGCGTAGACGTGGCCGGAGGCGGCACCGACGGCCTCGGTGTCCGTGAGTTCGGCGGCGTAGGGGCTGACGAAGCCGAGCAGGTAGGTCGGCGGGCCGAACAGCAGCGTGATTGCTGGCAGGGAGGCGAAACGACTCGGGAGTGGGATCGCCCCGGCCGCCGCCATGAGCATATCGGACGCGAACACGACGAGGGCGACGTAGGCGGCCGTCCCGAGGAGGAGCCACCCGAGACGCTCGTCGGTCGCGCGACCCGCCGCCCGTTTCCCGCCGAGGTGGTAGCCAAGCGAGAGCGCCGCGAGGAAGACGGCGATGATGCTCCCCCACGTGTAGATACTGCTCCCGAACTGCGGGGCGACGATGCGCCCGGCGAGGATCTCCAGGCCCATGCTGGCGACGCCAGAGACGAACACCGCGAGGGCGGGCGGGGAGGGACGCCAGTCGAGCCGCGAACGGGACGCCATTCGGCGGAGGATGGGGGACGGAGGGGATAAGCCTTGGCTCGGGGAAGGGGACACCCCCCGGAGACGACGCGAACGGGTTCGTGACAGTTCATACGTCGGAAACGGCCGTGATCGTTTCGTATGGTAACAAAAGACACACTTCGTGACCTGTGTGAATCGACGCTAGACCGGCGACGCGTCCTGCAGGCCATCGGCGCGGGCGGCGTCGCTGCCGGGGTCAGTGGGCGCGCAACCGCACAGGAAAGGCAGGGGCGGGGAAACGAGAGCGACCGGGGCGTCGACGTGATCGCTCGACAGGAAGAGGGCGTCGTTCACTGGTCACTCCCGGGGAAGCGACGGCTGGGACGGACCGTGTTCGGGACGCCGGAGCGGCCACGGGCGACGCTCCAGCCGATTCTCGACCTCCTCGACGACCCGGACGGGGCGGTAGGGACACTTCTGCAGGAGTTACCGATTCTGGTCGGCCTCCCGACGGCGGCTCGTGAGACGAACGGCGACAGGACGGCGTACACACAGACTGCGATGCCGACGCCGTTCAGCGACAACGTGCGCCGGGTGTCCGGATCGGTGCACGCGACCTACCGGGACCGGCGGCCGTACGACCTGCCCCACGCCTACGGCGCCTCGCCGGACGAGGTGACATTCGACGTGGAGTTCACCGACCCGAACGGCACCGCCTACACGCTCGACGTACACCACACGATCCAGCCACCGATTCCGACGTGGGAGACGGGCGGGGGCGTCGTCACCGACACGTGGATTCACGGGACGACCGGCACGGAGTCACCGCTGTTGCCACGGACCTACACGTACGCGGCGTTCTGGGGTGTCTGTGACGTGATCGTCGAGGGTGATGTGGTCGACGAGAACAAGGTGATCCACGCGATGACGGTCGGCAACATGCGCACGGAGAACGGCGAACTCGCCTTGCAGTCGGAGATGCCCCTCGCGCCGGACGAAACTTTCGGAGGACAGGCACACCACACGCAGTTGATCGTCCCGCCGATCACGGTCGGGCGCGACGGGCCGGTACACGAGGCGGTGAACACGGCGTACGAACTGCCGAACGGCCACACACAACCGTTCATCCACCTCACGTTCGAGGAGGATACGATCGTCAAGGCGCCGTTCGCGGGGTGGGAGTTCCCGGACGAGGAGGAGAACGAGCAGTAGGAGTTATCCGGCCGACCCGCGTAGCGCCGACGAGCGATGGCCGACGGATGCAAGGTCGAGCGAGTGTGTGACCGGCGCGGTCTGCCGACGCTGACCGAGCGCCTGGTCGAGCGCCGGACCACGACGGACGCCAGCCTGCGTGACCTCGAACGCTTCTTCAATCGGGAGGTCCTCGCGGCGGCGATGCGGGCGGCCGGGATGGAGCTGCTCGAAGACGAGGCGGCGAACGTCTACCGACTGCTCACGGCGGAGACCGTGAGCCACGCCGCCCGCACGGAAGCACGGGACCGCCTGACCCGCGCCGGCGTCGATGTCGACGCCGTCGAACGGGACTTCGTCACGTACGGCACCGTCCGCACGCACCTTCGGGCGTGTGCCGGCATCGAGACGGGGCAGGAGACGACGGTCGACGCCGCGGCGGTGAGCGACACCGTATTCAAACTGGTCGGGCGGACGGAGGCGGTGACCGAGCGGGAACTGTCACGGCTGGCCGATCAGGCGGCGTTCGACGCGGGCGAGCTGACGGTGTCGTTGACCGCCCGCGTCGCCTGCGAGACCTGTGGCGAGGAGTACGGTCTCCGAAGCCTGCTCGAACGCGGCGGGTGTAGTTGCGGGGAGTCACAAACGTAATAGGCCCGTCCCGACGTACGGGTGTACGTTCGTCCGATCGAGAGCCGATCGGACAGTCGAGACGATGACACGCAAGGAAACGAACGGCGAGGGTACGAGCGGGAGCGAGGGTGATGGAGGCGAATCGCTGGCGCTCGAGGTCCGAAACGTCGGCGGAATCGAGCGGGCAGCGGTGACGCTCGATCCCGGCATCACCATCGTCGCTGGCGAGAACGCCTCGAACAAGTCGTCGCTGTTGGGAAGTCTCGGGAGCGTCCTCGGCGGCTCCCAGCCGCCGCTCCGGGGCGGCGCCGACGCGGGGTCGGTCACGCTCGAGTTCGGCGGGGAGCGCTTCGGCTTGGACCTCGCCCGGCGCGACGGGGAGACAGTCGTTACGGACGCGACCCCCTACACCTCGGCGACGACGCTCGTCGACCTGTTCGTCGCCCTCGGCGAGGAGAATCCGATCCGTCGGGCCGTCGTCGACGGTGGCGACCTCCACGACCTGCTCATGCGTCCGGTCGACACCGAAGCGATCGAAGCCGAGATCGACCGCCTGCAGGAACGGCGCGAGGAGATCGACGACCGGATCGCCACGCTCGACGCGACGGTCGAGGACCTCCCCGAACTGGAGGTACGGGCGCGGCGGTTGACCGACCGGCGCGACGACGTGGTGACCCGTCTCGAAGAGAAGCGAGCGGCGATCGAGGAGCGGGAGTGGGAGTACCAAGAAACCGCCGAGGGGACACAGGACCTCCTCGACGAACTCGAGGCGGCACGGTCGGAACGCGACCGACTCCGCGACCGCCGCGACACCAAGCGACGCGCCGCCGACTCGTTGCGGGACGACCTCGCGGAGGTCGACGACCGGCTGGCCGAACTGGCCGACGGCGATGGTGACGGCCCGGCCGAAATCGAGGACATCGACGAGCGCCTCGCACAAGTCGACGCCGAACTGACGCGGCTCCGCGACCGGAAAGGCCGCCTCGACGAGACGATCAACGCCTTGAGCCCGATCGTCGAGTTGAACCAGCAGTTCCTCGCTGACACCGACCTCCCGTCGTCGTTCGACGCCGACGGAGTGATCGAAGATCTCCACCCCGATTCCGAGGCGATCACCTGCTGGACCTGTGGCCAGTCGGTCGAGCGGGCGGAGATCAAAGCGCAGGTCGAGGCGGTCGAAGCGATCCTGCAGGAGAAGCGACGGGAGCGTGCAACCGTCGAGACACGGATCGAGGAGCACCAGACGGAGCGGGCGGAGCTCGACGCGAAACGTGACGAGTACGCCGACCTCGTGGATCGGCGCCGACGGCTCGAACGCGAACTCGAGGGGCGCGAGCGCACGCTCGCCAGCCTCGAAGCGCGCATCGAGGAGGTCGCGGAACGGATCGAGCGGCTGGAGGCCGAGTTGGCGGACACCGACGCCGCCGGCGCCCTCGTCGACCGTCACCGCGAAGTGAGCGAACTGGCGTACGAACGCGGCCGTCTCGAACGCGAACTCGCGTCCGTCGAAGCGGACATCGAGGCGGCCGAGGCGGCGAAGTCCGAACGGGAGTCGCTCCGGGAGGAACGGGCCGACGTGACGAACCGGCTGGCGGAGCGCCGTGACCGGGTCGAACGGATCGAGCGCGAAGCGGTCGAGACGGTCAACGAGTGCATGTCGCGCGTCCTCGACCGGCTTGCGTACCGCGAGGTGGAGCGCGTCTGGATCGAGCGCCGCGAGGGTGCGGAGGGGACGATATTCGACCTGCAGGTGGTGCGAACGGCGGACGACGGGACGGTCTACCGGGCGGCGGTCGACACCCTCAGCAAGAGCGAGCGCGAGGTGGTGGGACTGGTGATCGCGCTCGCCGGCTATCTCGTCTACGACGTGGCGGAGACGGTCCCGGTCGTCGTCGTCGACGCCATCGAGATGCTGGACGCCGAGCGCATCCACGGCTTGCTCGAGTTCTTCGACGACCACGCACGATACGTCGTCGCAGCGGTCCTGCCGGAGGAGGCCGAGCGGCTGCGGGAGCGGTTCGAGACGGTCGAGTTGACGACCGCCGAACTGGCGTGTGAGTGATCGAATAAACGGCGATTCAGCGGATCGCCACCGGTCCGGCGGTCGCATCGGTGCGCGGTCGCTGAGCCGGAAATCCGGCGACTTATACCTTCGAACGGCCTACGATCGACATCGATGCCGACAGTGAAACGAACGCCGGGGCCGGCCGCACGGAGCGCCTTCAGACTCGGTATGGTAGTCGCCATCGTCGGCGGCCTCACGGTCCTCGGCGTGCTCTATTTGCACGGTGTCCTCACGGCCACGACGGGGCTCTACATCTTGCTCGCGCTGTTTCCCGTGTATCTCGTGATCGCCGCCTCCGTACTCAGCGTCTGGCTGGGGTACAGCAAGGACGCGACGGATCTGCGGCCGGTCTACAGATGAGCAAGACGAGTGCCTCGGGGTCGTACGGAAATCTTCGATTTCCGTGATGACGAGAATCTCCGATTCTCGAACCACTTGACCCCGAGGCAGTTCACCGCTAGTCGCGAGGAAACGGCGTGCACGTCCGACCACAGTACGGCGTCGTGCGACGGCGGCGAAGGGCGTTCGTACTGCCGGCTGGAAGTCGGTAGAACGGACTCCTCGGGGTTCGAGTCTGTAACAGCCGACGGTATCAGTCGTTGCTCGAGTCGTCGCGGCCGAAGCGGCCCGCGGTGGTCACGGCGGCGCGCACCCGGTCGGCGAGCGCCGGCCGCGACCGCTCCCGGTCCCGCTCGTGCCGACGAAAGGCGAGGGTGAGGCCAACCAGCGCGACCAGCGAGAGCACCGCGAACGGGCCGCCGGTGAGTACGGCCGCGACTTGGAGCGACTCGCCACCGCCAACGAGCAACACGGCGCCGGCGACGAGGCCCTGGAGGATGCCCCAGAAGACGATGCTCCCGGTGGTCGGTGCGACGCCGCGTTTGGTGGCCAGAATCGACACCACGAGCGTCGACGTGTCGGCCGAGGTGACGATGAAGACGATGATGAGCGCGAGAAAGCAAAAGAGAAGCAGGCGACTGAGCGGGAGAGCGGCGAGAACGGGGAAGCCGGCGACGGCCTCGGTACCGCCGGCGGCGTCGATGGCGGCGAGCACGTCGGCGCGACCGGAGCGCTGGATCGAGAGGGCGGTGCCACCGAACAGGAGGTGCCAAGCGACGGAGGCGGCGGCGGTGGCGACGACGCCCGTGAACACGACGGTCCGCACGCGCCGACCCTTCGAGAGCGCCGCGAGAAAGAGACCGGCGAACGGGGCCCACGAGAACCACCACGACCAGTTCCAGACGGTCCAGTTGGCGGCCCACGTCGTGTCGGGGATGAGGCTCATCGACACGAAGTCGGTCGCGTACCGCGCGAGAGCGGTCGCTCCGGTGTCGAAGACGAAAGGCCGGGGGGCGACGACGACGAGTAGGAGGGCAAAGAGGGTGAAGAGACCGAGGTTGACGCCGGCGATGCGTCGGATACCGCGCTGGACGCCGCTCTCGGCGGAGATGCTGTAGATAGCGACGAGGCCGGCGACAAAGAGGAGTGCACCGGTACCGCCGAAGGTAACTCCCCACTGGAAGTTGATACCGGCGAGGAACTGCTCGCCGACGAAGGCGACGGAGGTGGCGACGCCGCCGATGGTGGCGAAAATGGCGAGCACGTCGACGAGTTTCGCGAGCGGGCCGTCGAGGCCGTCGACGCCGAGAAACGGGGTGAGAATCGTCGAGACGCGGAGCGGCGCGCCGTGTTGGTGGGTGAAGTAGGCGATGGGGAGGCCGACGACGAGGTAGGCGCTCCACGCCGACACCCCCCAGTGGAAGCTCGCGTACGTCAGCGCGACGACGGCGGCTGTCGGGGAGTGGGGGGCGGCGCCCGACGCGGGGGGCGGCGCACCGTAGTGGAAGAGCGACTCGGCGGGGCCCCAGAAGACGATGCCCGCGGCGATGCCCGCGGTGAAGATCATCGCGAAGTAGGTGGGGTAGGTGTAGTCCGGTTCGGCGTCGGGACCTCCGAGCCTGATAGCCCCCCAAGGGCCGACGAGAAGGAGGAGGGCGTAGCCGACGGCCAGAAACATGGCACCGAGAAAGAGCCAGCCGAACTGTCGGAAGAAGACCCCCTGGACCGCAGTGACGGCGGCGCCGGTCCGGGCGGGGGCGAGGTGTTGTGCGACGAAGAAGCCGGCGAGGACGGCGACGGGCACGCCGAACGTGACGGGGTCCTGTCGGGTGAGGAAGCCGCCGACCCAGTTGCGCCAGGAAAGGTGTCGAACCCGGAGCAGATACGGCGCGCCGGGATGGTCGTCCGCGTCGGGGGCGTCGACCGGGAGGAGAGCGAGGTAGGCGAGCCCGGTGCCGAAAAACAGGAGCGCGAGGACGAGCCACCCCCGTCCGGAGACGACGGAGCCGACGATGGCCGGAAAGAAGAAGCCGGAGACGACGACGACGCCGGAGAGCGCACACACCGGCAGCAGCGCCGAGCGGACGAGTCGCTCCAGCACGCCCGTGGCGTGTGAGACCATACCCCACGTGTCGGACGGCGGATGTATAGGTGTGTCGTCGCGTCCGGGCACGCTTTTTGTCGGTGCCGCCCGAAAGAGACCTGTCGTGGCGACTGACTCCCCCGAACCACCGAGCGACACGGCGCTCGACGAGCTGTTCCACCAGCCGGAACCAGTCCCCCTGGTGTACTGGCAGGCGTTCACTGGCGCTCGGACGGCCGTCCTGCTAGCAGGGACAGCGGCCGCGCTGGCTTTCGTCGCCGGGCTCTCTCACCTCAGTCGAGGCGGCCTCACGCCGACGGGGCCGCTCGCGGGCGTCGTCCCGCCAGCGATGGTCGACGTGGTGCCGCTGGCGAGCATCCTCGTCGCCTTCCTGCTCACGGTCGTCGCGGTCGGGTTGCGAAGCCGGTACCGCCTCGCCTGGTACGGCGCGCTGGGCTGCTTCGCGCTCCTGATCCTCCTGCCGCTGGTGACCGGCACGGCGAGCGACGCTATCCTCGCGCTGGTGAGCGTCGTCGGAAGCGGCCTCGTAGTGACCAACCGATCGGGGTTCGACCGCGCCGTCGATCTGAGCCCGTTCCAGACGACTGCCCTACTGGCGTTCGTGGCGGTGCAGGTGTACGGCACCGTCGGGACCTACGCCATGCGGGACAACTTCGTCGGCGTCGGCACCCTGACGGACGCGTTCTACTACATCGTCGTGACGGGGACGACCGTCGGGTACGGGGACGCGACGCCGACGACGCAGGCGACGAAACTGTTCACGCTCTCGGTGATCGTTCTCGGGACGGGCGCGTTCACCGTCGCTACGGGGTCGCTGATCGTCCCGGCCCTCGAATCCCGGATCTCCAGTGCCTTCGGAACGATGACAGCCTCGGAACTCACACTGCTCGAGGATCACGTGCTGGTCCTTGGCCACGGCGAACTGACGGAACCGCTCCTCGACGAACTCGCGACGGCGACGGACGTGGTGGTCGTGACGCCAGACACCGACGCGGCGACGGCGCTCGACGACCGCGACGTGAACGTGTTGACGGCCGACCCGACGGACGAGGAACCCCTGCTCGACGCTCGCATCGACGCCGCGAGGGGGGTGGTCGTCGCGACGGACGACGACGCCCGCGACGCGCTGGCGGTGGTCGCGGCCCGGCAGGCCAACCCCGACGTTCGAATCGTCGCCGCCGCGACCGACCAGCGTCACGTCGACAAACTCGAAGCCGTCGGCGCCGACGCGGTCATCAGCCCCGCGGTCATCGGCGGTCGCCTGCTCGGCCGGTCAGTACTGGAGGACCGCGAGGAGCCACTCGCCGAGTTGTTCGACGACGGCTGACGCGCCTTACCGCCCCCAACTTATTTGCTCCCATCAAGAGAACGACCTGTAAGGAACGCAGAGACATGTACGACAGCATTCTGATCCCGTTCGACGGCAGTGACGAAGCGATGAAAGGCGCCAATCACGGCATCGGCCTCGCGGAGACGTGTGACGCGACGGTACACGCGCTGTACGTCATCGACCTGCCGGGGGCACCGCGGACGGTGTACCTCCGGGACGACGAGGACGAGATGCGCGAGCGATACCGCGAGTACGGCGAGGAAGTGACGAACGAAGTCAGGGAGATGGCGGAGTCGAAAGGCCTCGACTGCGTCACGGCGCTTCGGAGCGGGTCGCCCGGCGAGGAGATCGTCGACTACGCCAAAGACGAGGACGTCGACGCCATCGTCCTCGGGAGCGCGTATCGGGGGAAACTGGGGGCGTTGCTCGGAAGTACGGCGGAGAAAGTCGTCCGGACCGCCGAAGTGCCGGTCGTGACGGTGCGCGAGCAGATGAACGACTGATACGGTTTCTCGTAAGTCATTGCGCCGGACTGTCTCGGCGAACACCGGTACTAACGTACAGCGATGAGCCCGCTACGCCGTGTGTTGGCGGCGCCAGCGCTCGCGCAAGTAGATGAGGATGCTGGCGCTCAGAAAGGAGAGGCCAGCGACGTTGAGCCGGCCCGCGGCCATCAGCCACAGCGCCGTGGCGAACGCGGCAACGACCAACAGCGCCAGAATCGTCGGCACGGGGTCGGGCATCGTGTGGCGTGTCCACGCGCCGGAGGGTGAAAAGTCTCCACCCGGGAACCGGAGATAGTAGCGTTTGTAAGTCATTGCCCAGCCGATCGTACGCAGGCTTGCGATCGGCTGTGCAAACAGTTCCAAACGCTACTATAGCTCGGACGGATCGGTGGAAGTCGGGGCCGGCCGTCGCTGCCCCCACGGTCGACGACAGCCGGGCCGCAGGTACGACCGGCCGGATCAGTAGAAGTGTTTGAACTCCCAGTGATACTGGCAGTTAGGACACGTCGCCCACTCGGGCACGTCGAACGCCTCCGGGTGGCGCTGGCCGTAGAGCATACGGGTGCGACAGAGGGGGCAGGTTAGCGCGAGAAGTTCGAGGTCGGTGAACTGCCCGGGAGGGAGTTCGACTCGGCAACGCGGGCAGTCGATGGCGGCCCGCGCGTCCGCCTGCACGATGTCGGCCGCACACTCCGGACATCGGACCGTCGCTGGCGGCCGGTACGCCCAGCCGGTGTCGCCCTCGATGGTGGTCGTATGCGTCTCGACGCTCGACAGCCGGAACTTGTTCGGACCGTCGCCAGTTCGGAGCGGCGCGGCCAGTCTCGCGCCGAGCCAGCGGACCGAGGCGAGCAGTCGACGGCCGGCCGCGCCGAGCGCCGCCGCGAGGCCGTGAGCATCGTCGGCCACGACTCGGCGTCGGGACGGAAGGCGCATAAAACGCTCGTCGGGGACAGGCTTTCCTCCCCGCCCACGCAAGCGAGGGGCGTGTTACACCTCGGAGACGCGAGCGTCGGCCGAGCGATCGTCCCGGCCCCACTGATCGGTCTGAGCACCATCTCCGACATCGACGGGACGGGACGCGCCGTGGCGTCGTTTCTGCTGGTAATGGGCGTCGCCGTGGTGGTTCGAACCCGTTGGCCGGGCGTTCTCGACCGGGCCGTCGACGCCACGCTGGAGCGGCCGCTCCGCGCCCCGCTCTACGGCGTGGCGGCGTCCGTCCTCGGGTGGCTCGTGGTGGCGTACGCCTTCGGACAGGCGCTCCGTCTCGGTGGGATCATCGGCCGGGCGGCCGTGGCCCTCGGCGTGGGCGGGGCGCTCGTCGTCGGCAGCTTCGGGTTCGTCGTCGTCGGGGCTGGAGTGACGACGATACTCGCCGCCCACCGGCCGTGGGCGGGCCCGCTCGTCGGTGCGAGCACCAGCGCGGCGGTGCTAGTGGCGCTCCCTGCCCGGCCGGGACTGGTCGTGTGGGTCCTCGTCGCCGCGACAGGACTCGGCGGCGCGACGCGCCGGTGGGTCCACGCCTCACGGTCCGTCGAACGGCGGGCGACGGAATAAAAAACGTCAGTCGCTGCTCGCGGCGTCGTCGCCCTCTCTGATGTCCGTCACCATCTCGTCGCCGGCAGTCACCACGTCGACGTTCTCGCGGTCCGAGAGTTCCTCGATGGTTTCGGCGAACTCCTCGGATTCGAGAATCTCGTACTCGTTGCTGAGCCCGAGATAGACGGTGTAACACATCAGACAGAGGATGACGGCGAAGGGGAGTCCGGTCGTGATGGCGGCCGTCTGCAGGGCCGTCAGGCCGCCACCCCAGAGCAGGATGGCGGCGACAGCACCCTCGGTGACCGCCCAGAAGATGCGCTGAGCGCGCGGCACGTCGTGTTTACCACCGGAAGTGAGGTGGTCGATGACGAGCGAGCCGGAGTCCGAAGAGGTGACGAAGAAGGTGATCACCAGGATGGTGGCGAGGATGCCCGAGATCGCCCCGAGGGGGAACTGTTCGAGCATGGCGAACATGGCGACCGTCTGGCCGAGTTCGTTGTAGGTCGCCAGCGCCGCGCCGTTACCCTGCAGCGAGTTGAAGAGGGCGCTACCGCCGAAGGTGGACAGCCAGATGGTGGAGAACATGGCCGGGAGCACCAGCACACCGAGGACGAACTGCCGGATGGTCCGGCCCTTCGAGATGCGGGCGATGAACATACCGACGAAGGGAGACCACGCGATCCACCACCCCCAGTAGAAGACGGTCCAAGCGGTGACCGTACCGCCGCCGGGGGCGAGGGTGCCACGGAAGAATCCGAGCGCGAGGATGTTGTTGAAGTAGACGCCGAGCCCCTCGACCCACGAGCCGAGGATGAACACCGTCGGCCCCACGAGCAACAGGAAACCGAGCAGCGCGAACATCAGGTAGAGGTTGATCGTACTCAGGCGCTTGACGCCGCCGTCGAGACCGGCGGCAACGGAGAGCGTGGCGATGCCGGTGATGCCGGCGATGAGGAGCACCTGAACCAAGGAGTTCGTCGGGACGGAAGCGATACCGAGGAGGTCCCCGCCCACGTACGAGAGCCCCTGGTTCACCTGTGCCACGCCGAGACCGAGCGAGGTAGCCAGGCCGAACAGCGTCGCGAACACCGTCACGAGGTCGATGACGTGGCCCGGCCAGCCGTAGATGCGGTCACCGAGCAGAGGCCAGAAGATCGACCGGAAGGTGAGCGGCAGTCCGCGATTGAACGAGAAGAACGCGAGGCCGAGCCCGACGAGGCCGTAGACGGCCCACGGGTGGAAGCCCCAGTGGAAGAACGTCTGTGCCATCGCCGCCGACGCCGCCGCCCCAGTTTCGGCTTCGGCGCCGAAGAAGCCGGGGACGTTCTGGAAGTAATACAGCGGTTCGGAGACGCTGAAGAACATGAGGCCGATGCCCATACCGGCGCTGAAGAGCATCGCCATCCACGAGAAATCGCTGAACTCCTTTTCCGCCTCGACGCCGCCGATCTTGATCTTGCCGTACCTGCTGAACGCGAAAAAGAGGAGGACTACGATGAAGATGTTCACCGCCAGCAGGTAGAACCAGCCGAAGTTGTTGCCGATGAAGTTGAACAGCGCGGTGTACGCCTCTGAGGCCTGGTCGCCGAGCAGGACCGTGACGGCGATAAAGAGGGCGATAATCACCAGCGCGACCGGGAAGACGACCGGGTGGATGTCGAAGCCGAACCGCTGGATGTTGGTGTCTCCGGGTTCGCGGTCGGATTCCGGGTGGAATAGCTCTACCTGTAGCCCGTCGGACATCTCTCCAGTCGTGTCGTCTGATTCAGCCATACCGTTCCTCCGTCCGGTGAGTGCCGGTCGTGTGTTGTCGGTGGATCATGTGCGTGCATTCGGCGTGTCGGTCGTCGGTCGATTCGTCGCCCGCGTGGCGGCTATCCGTCGAGCGATCCCTCGGACTACCATGGGTATGGATAGCCGCCCCCATGGCAGAGAGCCACATAGAGAGTACTCGTTGTGTCAGATAAAGTTTGGTGTTTTGTCGAAACTGATCGAACGGGCTACCGCAGGAGCTTCTCGCGGCCCGGATCGAACAGTGGTTCGTCGCGTACGGTCGCGTCGTACGTCGTCCCTTCACACCGGATCTGCACCGGGGTCCCCGCGTCGGTGTACTCAGTCGGGAGATAGGCGTAGGCGATGGATTCGCCGACGCTGTAGCCGTAGTCGCCGGCGACGACGTAGCCGAGCGCCTCGCCGTCACCGGAGGCATGTCCCTCGCTGTCCGAGGAGCGTGGCTCCTCACTGTCGAGAACGGGTCGGCCGCCGAACACGGCGTCAGTCGAGTCGTCGAGCGTGATTGGCGTGAGGCGACTGTCGGGACCCGCCTCTGCCACGTCGATCAGGGCGTCACGCCCGATGAAATCGGTGTCCATGTCGACGGCGAACGAGAGTCCGGCGGCGAAGGGGTCGGCGTCGGTGTCGATGTCCGTCCCCCAGAGTCGGTAGCCCTTCTCGAGTCGCATCGACTCCAAGGCGCCGCCACCCATCGGCCGCACGTCGAGGTCCTGCCCGGCCTCCCACAGCGTCTCCCAGAGGCGGGCGCCGTACTCCGTCGGGGCCCACAGCTCCCAACCGAGTTCGCCGACGTAGGAGACACGGAGCGCGAGCACGGGCACGTCGCCGACGTACAGGCGCTTCGCACTGAAGTAGGGGAAGCCCTCCGCGGACACGTCGGCGTCGGTGACCCGCTGGAGGAGGAGCCGGGACTTCGGCCCCCACAGGCCGACGGTGGCGCGAGCACCCTCCTCCACGGTGACCGACACCGTCTCGGGGGCGTGCGCTTTCAGCCAGCCGCCGTGGATGCCCGGCGAGTTGCCGCCACCGGTCGTCACCACGAACTCCTCCGGTCCGAGGCGGACGACGGTCACGTCCGCCAGAATCTGCCCGCCCTCGTTACAGAGAAGCGAGTACCGGACCCGCCCCACGTCGATATCCACGTCGTTCGTGCAGATTCGCTGGAGGAAGTCGGCGGCGCCCGTCCCCTCGACGACGATGGAGCTGAACGAGGTCATGTCGAACATCGAGACGTGCTCGCGGGTGTGGAGGTGTTCGGCCCCCTCGATGGGTGATCGGTTGACGCCCTGCCACCCCTCCTGTTCGGGGATGTCGTCTTCGTATCGGTCGACGAGGTCGGCGTTGGACTCGTACCACTGGGGCGACTCCCAACCGCCGGACTGGTAGAACTCCGCACCGAGGTCCTGCTGTTGAGCGTAAAAGGGACTCCGGCGGAGCCCACGGTGGTCGTCGGGTTGCCAGCGGGGCTCGACGATACTGTACACCTGCCGGTATCGGGTCGCCCCCCGGTCGACGAAGTAGTCCGTGCTCCCGGTGTGAGGTTCGAACCGGTTCACGTGGATACCGCCGGTTTCGATGGGGCCGGACGGGAGCTTGGGCACGCCCGTCTCCATCCACTCCGCGAGGATCTTCCCGTAGCCGCCGGAGTGCGTCCACCAGATGGCGAGCGCAGTCCACAGGCCGTCCACCGCGCTCGTCTCGCCGAGCACCGGCATCCCGTCGGGGGTGAACACGAAGATGCCGTTCTCCGTCGCGGTGAACTCCGTGTCCGCGGAGACGGGGAGGAGTTCCTCGAACGCCCGTTTCGGCGCCTTGTCGCGGTCGGGATGGGTCGCTCGCTCCCAGTGTTCGTCGGTGAAATCGCGGACCGACGCCTGTCGGTGCTCGGTGTTGCCGCCCATGGCGTCGGGGTCGACCGTCAGCGACTCGTGGTTGTACGACCCGAGGCCGAGGGAGTCGCCGTGCGTGCGGAAGTAGAGGGAGTGATCCTGGTCGCGGCCGACCGGCCGGGTCGGCGCCTTGCTCATGGCGTCGGCGATACGGCGGTCGCCCGGCACCTCCATCTCGCCGGTGTCGACGCGGGAGGGTCCCGACTCCCCGGCCAACTCGTCGAGCGGCTCCGTGACGGCGTACTGGTGTTCGACGGGGGCAATGGGCAGGTCGATCCCAGCCAGCTTGCCGGTCTGGTAGCCCCAGTTGTTGGTGGCGACGACACAGCGGTCACACTCGATGCGGCCGCGGTCGGTGTCGACGGCCGTCACCTGCCCCCCGCTGACGTCGAGGTCGGTGACCGATGTGTGGCCGTAGAAGTCGGCGTTCGACTGCTCGATGTACCACTGGAGGGCGGCGACGCCGTCCACCCGACCGTCGGTCGGCGAGTAGTAGCCGCCCAGAATCTCGTCTTCGTTCACCAGGGGCAGGTGGTCGGTGACCTCAGCGGGCGAGAGGAGTTGTGGGTCGGGCAGTCCGTAGGCGGTGGCGTGTTCGACGCGTCGCTGGAGGAAGTCCATCCGCTCCTCCGAGCGGGCGACTTCGATGCCACCCACCTCGTCGTAGACGCCGGCGTCGTCGAGGAGGCGACTCGTGTAGTGGGCCGTCTTCGTCATGAGCTTCGACGGCGACGTCTGGAACATGATGCCCGGCGCGTGGGTCGACGACCCGCCGGTGACCGGCAGGGGACCCTGGTCGACGACGACGATGTCCTCCGCGCCCAGTTCGGAGAGGTGGTAGGCGACGCTACAGCCGACGGCGCCCGCGCCGACGACGACCGTCGTCGCGGACGAGGGGAGCGTGGTATTCGTACTCATAGAACGTCCGATGATCGGCCGAGCGCGGCAAAAACATCGGGGTGGTTCACCTGCGACCTTTAAAAGCGGTCGAGTTGGAACATCTCGATCGGGTGGTCAGTCTCTCCCTCCGCGGCGAGGTCCGCCAGAATCTCGCCGATGACCGTCGCGAACTTGAAGCCGTGACCGGAGAAGCCCGCGCCGACGACCACCTGCGGGTGGTCGGGCAGCGTGTCGAGGATGAAGTGTTCGTCCGGCGAGTTGGTGAACATGCAGGTGGCGAGACGCATCGTCGGTCCCGCCGCCTCGGGGAAGTACTTCTCCGTGAAGTCACGCAGGAGTACCTCGTCGGCCGGGCCGGGGTCGGTGTCGTAGTGGTCGGGGTCGACCGACTCGTCGAGGTGGTGGTACTTGCCCAGTTTGAACCCCGGCACGTCGTAGATTGGGAGCCCGTAGAACCGCCCCTCGGCCGTTTCGATGTTCCAGACGGGCAGTTGCTCGGGCTCGAACAACGACGGCGTCTCCGGCTGGAACCACGCGAGCACCTGCCGTTCGGGGACGGCGAGGCCGTCGAGGGCGTCGGCGAGTTTGTAGTTCCACGCGCCGGCCGCGAGCACCAGCCGGTCGGCCTCGTAGGTGTCCTTGTCGGTCCAGACGCGGACGCCGCCGTCGGGCGTCTCGGCCCAGTCGTGGACGCCCTCGCGGGCGTGGATTTCGGCGCCCGCCGCCTGCGCGAGCTCGGTGTGTCCGACGATGGCCTGTTCGGGGACGACGAACCCGCCATCCTCCTGATACAGCGCGCGGTAGTCCTCCGGGAGATCGTAGCCCGGGAATCGCTCGTTCAGTTCCGCGCCCGTCAACACCTCGTGGGGGATGTCGTGTTCCTCACAGGAGCGGCGCGATCCCTCGAAGACGATGTTCCCCTGTGGCCCGGCGTCGATGGAGCCGGTGCGGTGGATCACCGGTCGCCCCGTCTCGTCGGCCAGGTCGTCCCAGAGGTCGTACGCTCGCTCGATCAGCGGGATGTACGAGGGGTGTTCGTAGTACGCCCGTCTGATAATGCGCGTGATACCGTGGGAGGACCCCTGTGTGTGGGGGATGTCGAACCGCTCCAATCCCAACACGTCGACCCCGCGGTCGGCGAGGTGGTACGCGGTCGCACTGCCCATGCCGCCGACGCCGACGACGATGGCGTCGCGTCGCTCGTCGCTCGAACTCATGCACCCCCGTTCGACGGGGAGGATATTGATGCTTGGGTCGACGAGGCGGCGTCGGGAGCGACGAGAGCGAGCTCTTGTTTAACAGAGCTATATTTGTTAAGTTCGGGAGTGCTCCCGCCCGCCCCTCTTATATCCCCGAGATAGCTGTGGTCCAGTCTTATGCATACAGAGACCAACCCTCACAGTTGATGGCCGACAACGAATCCCAAGCGCTCGACGACCACCCGAACCACCCGGAGATCGATCAGTCGGACCGCGTACTGCCGCGGAACCTGCGCCAGACCGGTGACCCCGGCATCGAGATGCTCGTCTCGACCCGCGTACGCAAGTCCCCGTTCTTCGATAAATCGTTCAACGAGGAGGGTGCGTGGCGCTGTACCGTCTACAACCGGATCTACCACCCGCGCGGACTGGTCGAGCCGGAAGACGGCGGCGCGATGAAGGAGTACGAGGCGCTGACCGAGAGCGTGACGCTGTGGGATGTGGCGGTCGAACGCCAGATCCGCGTGAAAGGCCCGGACGCGGAGGCGTTGACCGACTACGTCATCACGCGGGACGCGACGCAGATCGAGTCGATGAAAGGCAAGTACGTCATCCTCTGTAACGAGGACGGCGGCATCCTCAACGATCCGGTTCTCCTGCGCGTCGCGGAAGACGAGTTCTGGTTCTCCATCTCGGACTCGACGCTCATGCAGTGGCTCCAGGGCGTCAACGTCGGCAAGGACTTCGACGTGGAGATCGACGAAATCGACGTGGCGCCGATGCAGATTCAGGGACCCCTCTCCGAGGACGTGATGGTCGAAGTCGTCGGCGAGGAAGTCAGCGACATCCCCTACTACGGGCTGATGGACACGGAGATCAACGGCTGTGACGTGCTGGTGAGTCAGACCGGCTTCTCCGGCGAGAAGGGCTTCGAAGTCTACGTCAAAGACGCGAGCGAAAACGCCGAACGGGTCTGGGACCCGGTGATGGAGACGGTCAAGGCCCACGGTGGCCGCCAGATTGCCCCCGGTCACCACCGCCGGATCGCGGCGGGTATCCTCTCGTGGGGACAGGACATGGACCACGAAACCTCGCCGTTCCAGGTCAACCTCGGCTACCAGGTCCCCGACGACAAGGAGGGCGACTACATCGGCAAGGAGGAACTCGAGCGTCAGAAGGAACTGGTCGAGAACGGCGAGTACCCGTTCAACCTCAAACTCGTCGGCCTGAAGATCGCGGGCGAGCCGATCCGCGACTACGCGCCCGACTTCTGGATCATCTCCGATCCCGAGACGGGGAAGGAGTGTGGCTACATGACCTCGCCGTGGTGGAACCCCGACCTCGAGACGAACGTCGGCCTGGGTTTCGTCCCGGCGGAAAAACTGCAGGAGGAGACGGACGCACTGCTGAACGACGAAATCTACGAGCACGACCTCGACCTGGAGTTCCGGGTCCATCTGCCCGACGAGTACGCGGAGGAGGACGGCGAGCCCGCGTTCGCGACGGTCTCGGAAGTGCCGTTCAAGGAGTCAGTCAACCCGAGCGCCCGCGAGCAGGCGAAGCTGAACGCCCGGCAGGAGGAGTAGCGGGACGGCCCCGACGCGCCGAATGATCTCGGGACACCGGTACTGACTTACAGCGCTCCCGACAACACTACCCACTGCGGGACCCAACGACGCCCGACACCGTTCACGACATGCCACTCACGAAATCGAAATCCGCCGACGGCGTCTCGAGCCTGCTCCGCGAGCCGCGCTTCGAGCTGATGCCGTTCGACAGCTTCGAGGGACAGATGGAACAGCTACCGGACGGCGCGGCCATCGCCGTCACGGCCTCGCCACAGCTCGGCCTCGACGCGACCGTCGAGTGGAGCGAGAAAGCGGCGGCTCGCGGCTACGAGCCCATCCCCCACGTCGCGGCGCGGTACGTCGAGGACGCGGCCCACCTCGACGACATCGCGACCCGGCTGAGCGACGCCGGCGTCACCGACATCTTCGTACCTGGTGGCGACCGCGAGGACCCGGTGGGCAAGTTCGAGTCGGCCCACCAACTGCTCGTCGCCCTCGACGACCTCGGCCACGAGTTCGACGAGGTGGGCATCACGGGCTACCCCGAGGGCCACGACTTCCTCGACGACCGCACGCTGGCGGACGCGATGGCGAAGAAGGCGCCCCACGCCACCTACATCACCACCCAGCTCTGTTACGACCCCGACGCAGTCGTCGAGTGGATCGAACGAATCCGCGACCGGGGTATCGACCTCCCCGTCGAGGTGGGGATTCCGGGCGTGATGAAGTACCAGCGCCTGCTCAACATCTCCCAGAAGGTCGGTGTCGGCGATTCGATCCGGTTCCTCCGGAAGACGAGCGGCATCGTCGGCTTCGTGCGCCAGCTCGTCGGCTCGCGCGGGAAATACGAACCCGACGCGCTCGTCGACGGCCTCGCGCCCTACGCCGACGATTCCGAGTACGCGATCCGCGGCCTCCACATCTACACGTTCAACCAGGTGGGGGACACCGAAACGTGGCGACGCGGGCGACTGGACGGGTAGCGCCCGGCCACGAACGCCGCCTGCACGGCGCGCTTCGGGAACCGCGAGACAATCACGCCGGCGCGATTGGAGCGACCTATTCCTCGGAAATCGAGTATTGTCGTTTTTTCGAATGGAAATAGATCTCGTGTCGTCATCAAGAATATCGAACTGCTACCGTCTAGAATCAGGAGGTGTAGCTATCTATCTATCTACCAAATTTTTGTCTGTTTGTACGTCGTGCGTGAAATCTTATGTATTAGGACTCGGTCGCTTCGCGCAGAAATACGGTGCCGGTGCTACGGACGACGACGACGTAGCCACCGTAGGTGAAGGTGAGACAGCCAGCGGACGGCCGTTCGGGGGCGTCGGTGTCCCACAGGGCGTCGAGCGCCGCGACGTTGATCCGCGTCTCGAGTGGGGGAAGGTCCGCCGGGGCGGTGTCGGTGAGGTCGGCGACGGCGTCGACGAGCGTATCGCTCAACGGGCCGTCGCCGTCGTGGTGGACGTGGTGGATCTCACCCCGATTCGCGGTAGCAGTGCTCATGGGAGAGGATCTGCAGGAAGTGGATTGACTCTCCGGGTGTCTCACCTGTGACGTTTATAACAGCCGACAGGACTACTTGTCGTCGATGAGCGTTCGCTCGATGAGCCGGGAGGTACCACGGCGGATGCGCCCGCCGACGGCGGTGGGTGAGATGCCGAGATCCTCGGCGAGCGCTTGCAGGGAGGTGCCGCGGGGCTCCTCGAAGTAGCCCGCCTCGTAGGCAGTCACGAGGGCGTCGCGTTGCGCGTCGGTGAGACCGATCCGGTCGTCGACGGAGAACTCGTCGAGCGAGTAGATGTGACCGAGATCGAACGAGATGTCCTCGCGGTCGCAGTACTCCCAGAGCGTGCCGAGCGTCTCGCGGTCGGGGAGTTGCATGCGGACGGACCACCCCCGTTCCGTGCTCTCGGCTTCGAGCATCAGGCCGCCCATCTCCGTCGTGGTCGGCGAGATGAGCTTCGTGCCCGGAGTGTGGCCGAGGCGGTAGATGCGCGTCGTCGACGCCTCGGCGACGAGCATCGACTCGTCGACGGTGTGGTCGCGTTCGAGGGCCGCCTCGAAGGCCGGAAACGAGTCGGTCTCGACGAGGAAGAAGAACATGCCCGTCTCGGGATCGGTCGCGGTGTGTGAGACCACCTGAATCTCGGCGTCGGTCGACTCGATCGTCGGCGTCAGGGCGAGGTCCGGGTGGGTGAGATCCGCGACGACGATGAGGCTCATGGATGCCCCCCGACGGTGAGAACGGCGACGGGCGGTCGAGCAATGGTGTCGGCGTGCCCGTTCATGATCACTCTGGCGAGGTGGACCGACTTTACGGTTTGGGACCGACCGGGACGGTTCGGGTGATTGCGGATACGGTAGCGAAGGGATTTCCGACTCCGGTGGCTCTTTGCGTGCCCGCGTGGCACCAGTAGCCATGGACCTCGGACTCGACGGCAACGCGGCACTCGTATCGGCCTCCAGCAGCGGTCTCGGCAAGGCGTCGGCGACGGCACTCGCCGCGGAGGGCGCGAACGTCGTCGTCAACGGGCGCGACCAGGAGCGCCTCGACGCCGCCGTCGCGGAGATTCGCGAGACAGCGACGGGCGAGGTGGTCGGCGTGCAGGGCGACCTCACCGACCCCGACGACGTGACGACTCTGGTGGAGCGAACCAGCGAGGAGTTCGGCGGGCTCGACCACCTCGTCACCAGCGCGGGCGGCCCGCCGAGCGGTCCCTTCCTCGACACCACCGACGAGGACTGGTACGAGGCCTACGATCTGCTGGTGATGAGCGTCGTTCGCTTGGTACGCGAGGCGGCGCCCCATCTCCAGGACGGCGGCGGCACCATCGTCAACATCACCTCCGGTAGCGTCAAGGAGGCCATCGACGGCCTCGTCCTCTCGAACTCGGTGCGGATGGCGGTCGTCGGCCTAGAGAAGACGCTGTCCGCGGAGCTCGCACCGGACGTGCGCGCGAACACGGTGTTGCCGGGCACCCACGAGACGCCCCGCATCGAGGAACTCGTCGAACAGGGCGTCGAGCGTGGCGACTACCCCGACTACGAGACGGGCGTGAAGGAGTGGAGCGCCGGCAACCCGGCCGAGCGGATCGGCCAGCCCGAGGAGTTCGGCGACGTGGTCGCCTTCCTCTCCTCCGAGCGAGCGAGCTACGTCAACGGCGCCGCCATCCCCGTCGACGGCGGCGACCACGCCTCGAACCTGTAACACGTTCGAGACGATTCAGGGGGTTTATGTAACGGTCTACATACAATCCTTCAATTCGCATGGTACTCGGACTGTCGGGAGAGCTGGTCTCGGTCGTGTTGTTCTTGGTCGGCGTCGTGATCGTCATCGTGAGCGTCGAGACGTTCATCGAGGCGGTGGCGGAGGGGGCGCTCGCGCTCGGCGTCTCGGGCTTTTTCCTCACCGTCGTCCTCGCCGGAACGGATCTGGAGAACGTCATCCTCGGCGTCGCTGCGGCGTACGACCAGCTACCCGATCTGGCGCTCGGCACCGTCTTCGGCGAAGCCCTGTTCATCCTCGGTGCCGCTGTCGGCCTCGCCGGCGTCCTCGTCCCCTTCGAGACGGACGTGCCCCGGAACTACCTCGGCCTCATGCTTCTCGCTCCCTTCCTCTTTTTCGGCCTCGCGCTCGACGGCACGCTCTCCCGGTTCGACGGCATCGTCCTCACGGCGACGTTCGTCCCCTATCTCGCCATCATCTACACGCTCGAACGTTACACCGACACCCGATATCTCTCTGCCGAGGAGGTCGAGATCATGGAGGAGGAGCGGGCGACGGTCGAGGCGGCAGAGGCGGACGCCGCGGAGGAAGACGAGTGGTTCGATCTCGATCTCGACATCGACGTCGACGACTTCGTCGAAGATCACGTCCCCGAGCGCTACGAAGGGGCGGCCTTCCTCGCTATCGCCATCGTGGCCACCATCGGCATGACCGTCGGCTCCGAGCTCGCCGTCGAAGGGGCGAAGGGACTGCTCGCGATCCTCGGCGTCACCGGTCTCGCCTTCGGCGCGACGGTGATGAGCTTCATCGCGTCGCTGGAGGAACTGTTCCTGACCGTCGAACCCGTGCGACAGAACCGTCCCCACATCGGCGTCGGCAACGTCGTCGGGAGCATGCTCTTTTTCGTCAGCGCGAACGCGGGACTGATCGCGCTGGTTCACCCACTGAACACGGCAGGGACGGTCATCACTGTCCACTGGCCGTTCTTCTTCGGCACTTTGCTGATCGTCGCCGCCGCCTTCTACCGGGGGAAGGTGGGCCGCCCCACGGGCGTCCTCCTCCTCGGTGCGTACGCCGCGTACTGGGTCGCGAACTACGCGATTTAACGCCCCACCGTCACGGGCGCGAGGCTCTCGAAGCGGAACAGTCGGAACGGGTGGTACGACTCCTCTGTCCCCCTATTGAACGGCGGCGCGCGGTGGAGTTGCGTCACGGTGAAGTAGATGTGGCCGTCGGGACCACAGCAGAAGCCGTCGGGCCAGAGGAACTGGTCGTCGTCGCGGGCGATCACCTCGTACTCGCCGGAGGGTCGGGTTACGCCGATGGCGTTGTTCGTCATGTCCGTGATGTAGACGTTGCCCGCCGTGTCGACGGTGATGCCGTCACAGACCGCCTTGTCGCCGTAGCGCTCGATCCGGTCGTCGAGTTCGTCGGCCGTCAGCGACTCGTCGAGCAGATGCGCGGCACGGACACGATAGACGCTCTCGGTCGTGATCCCACAGTAGTAGACCCACTCGAAGGCGGGGTCGATGGTGATGCCGTCGAGGCCGGCGCGGATGGGCTCGTACTCGCCCTCGCTGTTCTCCTGCACCACCGGTTCGCCCTCCATCACGGGCGTCACGCCGTCCTCGGGCAGGACGCTGGGGTGGTCCTCGATCACGCGGCGGGTGCGGCCCGTCTCCAAGTCCAGCGCGGAGACGGCCGGTTTGCCCGGATCGCTCGGCTCGTCGCTCAACCCCAGATCGGCGATGTAGATGGCGTTGCGCACCGCGTCGTACGCGAAATCCTGCATGAAAGAGAGGTCGGTCGTCGCGTGAGCCGGGATGTGGTCGACGCGGTGGAGGCGGTCGACCGTCGTGTCCCACGAGACGAGTTTCGGGCGGTGACCCGCCTCGGGGTCACCGATATCGAGGATGCGAACCATGCCGTCAGGGTCGGCTCGCAGGCCGATCAGCGAGGAGATGCCGACGCCGTCCTCGCCGGGGGGCGTGCTCCACGCCTCGTTCGGGAAGGGCCGGACCTCGCCGTCGTCGACGTACTCGACGACGCGGTACTCCGGTTCCTCCTCGTACGGAAACGGGTGGTTGCTGACGATCAGTCGCCCGTCCGGCGTCATCGCGGGGTTGCCCGCGCGGGTGTCGAACTCGGCGTACAGTTCAGGGTCGACTGCGGTGCCGCCGTCAGGAGAGATGCTCGGTGTCATGGGTGTGTGCCTCGCGGCCGAGCCGTCGAGGTGATCCGAAACATCGACGCCGAACTATATAGAACCTCGTCGTGGGTCGCTACTCGCCGACGGGCACGCCGCTGAACATGACGAGCGCGATGACCCAGTAGGCGACGTAGAGGCCGCCGAGTAGCATGCCGTGCCACTGCTTCATCTCCTTCGTGTAGAAGAAGTAGGCGGCCAGCGCGGTCATGACGATCATCGCCGGCAGGTGGAAGGTGAGCACGGTCGGGGAGATGGTCACCTCGCTGAGGAACATGATGACGCCGATGTTACCGGTCACGGAGAACAGGACGCTCCCGATGACGTTGCCGACGCCGATCTCGGGGAAGCCACGGCGGACGGGTTCGAGCGTCAGCATGATGTCCTCGAAGGTGAGGATCAGGGTGAGGAAGGTGGCGCCGAAGACCGTCTCCGAGATGCCGAAGCCTTCGATGACGACCTCCGAGCCGCCTTCAAGGAGCATCGCGGCGAAGACGATACCAGCGAGGGCGACGACGGAGAGGCCGAGCCACACGAAGCCGGAGTTCGCCAAGTTACCGAGGATGCGCTCCTCGGGAATCTCTTCGAGCGCGTCGGGGCGAGCCATCCCGCCGTCGGGCTGGAGGTCGCGGCCGAGTTCGGTGTCGCGGAACACCGGAATCTCGCGCTGGCGCTCACGGACGATGAAGTACGCGAACGCGAAGACGAAAAAGGCCGTCAGGATCAGGCCGTGGATCAGCGTGAGCGTCCCGATCAGGACGAACGGGACGAGGACGACCGGCGCCAGCGCGAAGATGGCGATGTAGTCGTTCGGCAGGTCGACCGGGAACGGACGGACGATGGCGGCGAGTGCCAGCGTGACACCCGTAATCGCCAGCCCCGTCCCGAGCGCCGTCCCAAGGGCCGCCTCCTCTAGCCCGCCGCCCGAGAGCACCAGCGCGAGGATCGTGTCGTCGAACTCGAAGCCGGTGAAGACGATGGCGAGCGCGAAAAGCGAGACGCGCATATTGAGCGAAGCGCGCGCGAGGTAACTGATGAGCTTCTCCGTACAGGCAGTCAGCAAAGCAATACCGCCGAGAAGGACGATCACCGCTCCGATCGTCCCCTGCGCTTCGACGAATCCGGAGATTGCGCCCTCGATACCGCCTTCCTCTTCTTCACCCTCTTCGCCGGCTTCGCCCTCCTCGCCTTCCTCCTGCGCACTCACGAGGTCGACCGGCCCGCTCGCACCGAGGTCGTCCGCAACCGCGGACGCCGCCGGAGAGGCGACGACGAGCGACAGTAACAACACGATACCGACAACCATCCGCTTGCGTGTCATAGACCGTCGAAAGCAGTGGTCCGTAATGTATGTTAGTACGCGAGTAGTCACATCCGTTGAATTATTATACACGCGAGCGAAACCGCCGACTACTGAGGTCGTTCCTCGACATCGGCGTCGACCTCGTCCGCGTGCAGGAGAAACATGGGGTCGGGTTCCGGCGACGCCCGGAGTTCGATGTGTTTGGTCAGGCGGTAGTACTTCCGTCGGCTGGTCCGGTAGCTCTCGACGATGCCGGCCTCTTCCAGCGTCGAGAGGTGATGCACGGCCGTCTTGCCGTCCATGCCGACTCGGTCCGCGAGTTCGGAGACGTATCGGGGCTCAGTCGCCAGTTCGCGGATGATCTTCAGCCGCGCCTTGCTCCCGAGGACGTCGAACAGAGACATCGATCACTGGGTCTAGGGACGCACACTATTTTACCTCTCTCCTCTATAGATACGCTATGGCCGACTTGCCGGACGCGAACGGCGGGCAGCGAACCGTCACTGACGGGTACTTCGAGCGGGAAGTGCGACTCTCGCGGGAATCGACCGCCGCCTTCCTGCGTGACCTCGCCGATCAGATCGAATCGGAGCCCCGTCTCACCATCTCGACCGACGAGTGGAAGATCCCCTTCGAGTTCGACGAACCGATCGAGGTCGAGGTGGAGTTCGTCGGCGAGACCCACCGCCAACTGGAGCTGGAACTGGAGTTCGAGTGGTCGCCGCCGGAGGACGAAATCGGCGTGAGCTGATACTGTCGGCTGTAAATCGATCGAGATATTCGCCATTCGGAGATGGCGAATCGCTCGAAACAGTTGCAGCCGACAGGGTGAGACGAGCGCCGGGCACCTGCCAGCTCCCGCCCCGCGTCGGCGACAGTTGATTTATAAATATTTCACCGGAATTTTTATACTAATCGTATCCTGATAGCCGCACATGCAACGGACAGCGACGAGACGCGGGTTTCTCGCGGCCACGGGCACGGGTGTGGCCGGACTGGCCGGCTGTCTCGGCGGCACGAACGGGGGCGGTGCCGGGGGCGAAGGCGACGACACCGCGTCGCCGACGGGCACGGCGGCGGGGACGCCGATTTCGGGCGAGTCCTCGCTGCTCCTCAACTGGAAGCCGAGCGGCCTCCACATCCCCTACTTCGCCGCGAAGGCAAACGGGTTCTACGACGAGGAGGGGCTGACGCTCTCGGAGATTCAGACGGGGGAGGGGTCGACGTTCTCGGCCAAGCAGGCGGGGCTCGGCAACGTCGACTTCGCGGTCACCAGCAGCGACCAGGTGTTGAACGTCAACAGCCGCGACCTGTCGCCGCAGTCGGTCGGCGTCGTGATGCAGAAGAGCCCGGCCGTCGTGTTCTCGACTCGCGATACCTTCGGGGGCGAGCTGACGAGCGCCGATCAGCTCGCGGGCAAGACGGTGGGCACCGGGCCGGGGATGGTCCGGATGCTGACGACGCTGCTGCTCGAAGAGGCTGGCGTCCGCGAGGACGTGGAGATGGTCGACACGGGATACGACACCGTCCAGCAGCTCCTCTCGGGCGAGATCGACGCCGCGGGTGGCGTCTTCGGCGACGCCATCAGCGCCGAGGCACAGGGCTACACCGTCGACAGCCTGGCGGTCGGCGATCGAATCCCCTCCTACGGACACGTGATCGCCACGAACCGAGAATGGGCAGGATCGAACCCCGAAGCCGTGCGCGCATTCCTCCGCGCGACCGCTCGGGGCGCGGCGTGGGCCCAGCAGCGACCCGGCGAGGCGACGGACCTCCTGATCGACGCCAACGGCGTTCTCGAGGAGTCACGCGACCAGCAACGGCGGAAGTGGGAGACGATGGCTTCGGAGTTCATGCTCGGCGATTCGGTGACCGAACACGGCTGGGGGTGGAGCCGGAGTGAACCGTGGCAGGTGGTCCACGACGCCCTCGCGAACGCCGACGCACTGGGCGGCAGCGTCGACCCCGCCGCGGTCTGGACCAACGAGTATCTCGACACCGACTATCGCTTCGTGGGCTCGTACACCGACATCGTCTGATGGCGACGAGTGACCGGCAGTTCCCGGCCGTCGAGACGCCCACCGTGAGCGGCCGGACCGTCCGGTCGACGCTCGGCCACGTCTGGCCACCAGTCGCCGTCGCCGCCCTCGTCGTCGCCGGCTGGCAGTGGTTCGTGACGACGACGGGCGTCCCCGAAGTGATCCTCCCCGGGCCGGGCGATGTCGTCGCGGCGGGACTGGCGGCCCACGATGCGCTCCTCGGTGCCGCGGCCACGACGGCGCTGACGGCCGCCGTCGGGCTCCTGGGCGGCGTCACCGTCGGCCTCACCCTCGCCTTCGCGATGGTCGGATCGCGGACCGCCACGGCCGTTCTCCACCCCTACCTGATCGCGCTCCGCATCGCGCCGCTCGTCGCCATCGCGCCACTGGTCTTTCTCTGGATCGGCGACGGCGTCGTCGCGCGGGCGACGCTCGTGACGACGATGACCGTCTTCCCCGTCGCCATCGCGTCGGTCGACGGCCTCCGGGCGGTACCCGAGGAGTACACCGACCTCGCGCGGTCGGTGCAAGCGCCGTCGGCCCGCGTGTTCCTCCGGATTCGGATCCCGGCGGCCGCGCCGAGCGTCTTCGCCGGCGTGAAACTCGCGGCGGCGCTCGCCGTCGTCGGCACCGTCGTCGCGGAGTTTCTCACCCTCCAGTCGGGGCTGGGCTACCAGCTGTTCCACGCCGCGGAGTATCTGCGAACGAGCACGACGTTCGCCGCGCTCGTCGTCCTCACGGGACTCGGGCTCTGCTTCTACCTGGTCCCCGCGGCGGTCGAGCGCCGGCTGGACTGGGGTTAATCCCACGCCACGGCGCGGTAACACAGCGCTACGCCGCCGTAGAGCAGGAGGCCCACACACAGCAGCACGGTCAGCGCGGCGAGCATCACGTCCACCTGCACGTTCTCGGAGGCGACGAGGATCAGCGAGCCGAGGCCGTCGTTCGAGAGGATCCACTCGGCGACGACGGCACCGACGACGGCCAGCGTGACCGACTGCTTCACGCCCGCGAACACGTCGGGCAGGGCGTGGGGCAGGCGGACGGCGAGGAAAGTGCGGAGGGGGCCGGCGTCGACCGAGCGGAGCAGGTCGAGGTGGGACTCCGGCGTGCGGTCCAGTCCCGCGGCCGTCCCGACGACGACGGGAAAGAAGACGATGAGGGCGACAAAGAGGATGGCCGTCTCGAAGCCAACGCCGAAGTAGATGAGGAAGACGGGCGCGACGGCGATTTTCGGCAGGACGCGCAGTGCAACGAGATAGGGGTAGATGGCCCGCTTGAGCAGGGGCACCGCCCAGACGACGAGCGCGAGGGAGAAGCCGACGGTGATGCCGACGGCGCCACCGACCAGAATCTTGCGGAGCGTCGCGGCGGCGTTCGTCAGATAGAGGTCGGGGTTGCCGGCGAGACGAGCGGCCACGGCCGCCGGAGCGGGGAGGAGAAAGGGCGGGATGGCGAGGGCGGCGGTGAGCGCCCACCAGGTGGCGACGGCCGCGAGCAGCGCCGACACCGGGAGGACGACGTCGGGGGCCGGAACCCGGTCGGCGACGCTCATGCGTCGTCGTGGAGCGCCCCACGGACCCGCGCGACCTGCCGACCGAACGCCTCCGAGCCGAACACCGATTCGTCGCGCGGTCGCGGGAGGTCGATGTCGAACTCCGCGACGATGCGGCCGGGAGTGCCGTTCTCCGTCGACGAGTCGGGGCCGTCCGCGGCGGGTGCGCCTGCAACGACGAGACAGCGGTCGCCGAGGAAGACGGCCTCGGGGACGCTGTGGGTGACGAAGACGACGGTCTTGCGGTTCTCGCGCCACAGTTGGAGAATCTCGACACTCATCTCGTCACGCGTGATTTCGTCGAGTTCGCCGAAGGGTTCGTCCATGAGCAACACGTCGGCGCCGAGGTGGATGGCGCGGGCGATGGCGACCCGCTGTTTCATTCCACCCGACAGTTCGCTGGGGCGGGCGTCCTCGAACCCATCGAGACCGGTCGTTGCTAGCAGCTCGCGTGCGCCCGCTGGTTCCGGGTCTTTGCCCGCCATCCGTCGGAGGAAGGTGACGTTCTCCAGCGCCGTCTTCCACGGTAAGAGCGTGTGGTCTTGGAAGACGAAACCGAGTCGAGCGTCGGCCTGCGCGACTTCGGGCGGGTCGCCGTCGACGCTCACCCGACCAGCCGTCGGCGACTCCAGTCCGCCGATGGTCCGCAACAGCGTGGTCTTGCCACAGCCCGACGGTCCGACGACGGTGACGAACTCGCCGTCCGCGATGTCGAGTGACACGTCGTCGAGCGCCCGGAGGTCACCGTAACTGACGGAGAGGTCTTCGACGCTGATCATGAGTTGATAGCCGCGGCCTGTTCGAGAGCGACACGAAGCCGTTCCCACGTCTCGGTGGAGTGCCACCCCCAGCCATTCTTCTCGACGGCGTCACTCCCCGCGAAGCGGCCGAACGCCCCCTCGAGTTTGCGGCGCTCGTCGGCGACGGGGTCACCGCTGTGGTCGGCGACGGTCGTCGCCGCCGCGTCGGGATCGATGCGGGCGGCGGCCCAGCCGTCCATCGCCCCCTCCAGAAATCCACGGAGTGCGTCGGGACGTTGCCGGAGCGTCTCCCGTCGAACGACGAACGCGGGGCCGGGCACCGGGAAGTGATCGGCGAGCAGCACCGAGTCCACGTCGTATCCCGCCGCCTCCAGCTCCAGTGGGTCGGTGAAGACGCCGGTCGCCACATCGGCGTCCCCGTCGAGCAACGCCTCCCGCTCCTCGCCGTCGGCACGAACGACGGTCACGTCGTCGACGACACCGGCCTGGGCGAGAAAGAGGCGACCGAGCGCACCGGTTTCCGAGCCCGCGGGCATCGCCACGCGGCGGCCGCGAACGTCCTCGACACTCCGAAGCGGGCCGCCGAAGGCCGACCGCGTCGTATAGAGGACGACCATCGCGCGCTGGTAGTACAGCGCGAGGGGAACCATCTCGTGTTCGGACGCGTGCGCACGGAGAAGCGTGGCGGCCCCGGCGAGCCCGACATCCACGTCGCCGTCGGCGACCGCCGAGAGGGCGGCCCGGGAGCCACGACAGCCCGTGAGCGTCACGTCGACGCCGTGGTCGGCGTAGGTTCCTGCGAAAAGCGGTGCGTGGAGCCCGTTTGGCTCCCAGTTCAGGCCGACCTCGACGGCGCCGGCAGCGCGGTCAGGTGGGGTCGGTCCGGCCGTGTCGACGGCGATGTCGCCACCGAGCGTCGATGCGACCGTCGCCGCCTGATCGAGCAGCGCTTCGGAGTGGCGGGCGCGCACGCGAGAGAGGGTCTCGTTGCGTCCGGCGGCAGCGCGCCAGCCTTTCGGCGGGCGTCCGGGGGCCTCGCTGTTGACGGTCGTCTCGACGACGAGCCCCAGATCCGTGAGCGTTCCCAGTACGTCCGAGACGCGGCCACGTCCGAGGTCGACGCCGACGCGGACGGCGAGCCGCGACGCCGCCTCGCCGGAGAAGCGGTCGGACTCCTCGCGACCGACCAGATACGCGAGGACGCGTGCCGCCTCGCGGTCGAGCCCCGTAGCGAACGCCTCGATCGTCCGTTCGTCCTCGTCGCCGAGGATGGGGAACTCTCGAACTCGCACGTCTGTACGTTGGCCCCACGGGATATATAAACTGCGTGCGGGCACCTGCCAATTCGTTGAATATCGGACACGTTCGGGCGTGTGTGGGAGTGCTTGACGCGAATTCATCAGTTTTAAGAGTTGGAAACCAAAGTTCGTGGCGATGGTCTCAAAGCAGCCGAAGAAGTACCTGTCGCGGCGGAAATTCGCATCCACGTTCGGCGGTGCCGTCCTCGCTGGACTTGCGGGCTGTTCCGGCGGGAACGGCGGTGGCGGCGACAATGGCGGAGAGGCGACGGCGACGGCGACTGAGACGCCCGAACCGACGGCGACGGCGACGGCGACCGAGACGCCGACGTCGACGCCGACCGAAGAGGCGGATGCGACGATCACGGTCGGGCCGGGCGGCAGTCTCCAGTTCGACCCGGAGACAACGGCAGTGTCCGCAGGCGACACCGTCGAGTGGGTCTTCGACTCCGGCGGCCACAACGTCTCCGGGCACCCCGACGCCCATCCCGACGTGTCTCTGCCCGAGGGCGCCGAGCCGTTCGCGAGCTACGACATCTCCGGCAGCAAGATTAACCACCTCTCGCTCAACCAGGCCGGAGCCACGTACCGACACACGTTCGAGGTTACCGGGAAGTACACCTACGTCTGTGTTCCCCACGCCGCGTCGGGCATGATTGGCAACTTGACCGTCCGATAACCCGAACAAATTCGACAACGGCGGTTAGACGCTCCCATCCTCAGGCCTACGACGTTTCTCCCTATAGATCCTTATATTTCCAAATTTAATTAAAGTATTCAATTGTGAAATATATCACAAAGTTAAATATAGACAATTCCTACCCTACGTACGGAGTGGTATGGCATGTCGCAATATGTAAACGACGGAATGCCCGAAATCGGCCAAGAGGATCGTCGACAGTTCCTCAAGGTCGTCGGGCTCACCGGCGCAGTGGCAGCAGGCAGCGAGTTCACCCTGAGCGATCTCAGGGGCGAAGTAGAAGGGGAAACGGCGGGGGAACTCGCCGCGATGGGCGAAGCGATTCGCAGCGACCTCGTCGGCACACTCGACGCAGGTCTGCTCGGTAGCGAGCTCGCCTCCCTCGAAGAACAGATTACCCGGCTTCCGGAGCTGCGGGCGATGGGCGTCCCAGCCGAGGACAGCACGGAGTACCAGCAGCTCGCCGAGCCCGGCTGGGCGATCCACGAGCATCTCGTCGAAGTCGGCTTCTTCGAGAGCGTCGAGGAACACCTGCCGGAGTTCACGCCCGAGCACATCGGCGCGACGGCACGCGAGTTCATCAATACGGCGGCGCTCGCGTCCGCGCTCTCCGAGCTCGGCTACAGCGAGGAAGAACTGACCTCGACGGTCGTCAACGTCGTCAACAACAAGGAACGGCTGGCCATGTGGGTGCCGACGAAGAACATCCCGGCCGGCGTCGAAGGGTTCGACCCCCAGAACATCGCCCCGCTCCACCAGCGAGCGGCGGCCGGTACGCTTCTGTGGACGGACTACCTCGACACGTACCTCTGGCAGAACGAGGTGCTCCTGACGGACACGATCCTCGACAACAACTACGGCGACCTCAAGCAGATGTACGCCGGCCTGCACCTGCTCGCGAACGCGGCCGAAGACCTCGCGGGTTCGCAGGAACTCAGCGACGCGCAGCTCACGGCTGCGCTGTCCGCCGGCGCCGCGATGATGATCGTCGGACAGGAAGACCTGACGAACGACGTGATGCGCATCACGGACGAAATGCGCGCCCCACGCACGGGAGGTGCGTAACGCATGGCTAGCATTCACGAACACGACGCAGCGGTAGAAGCGGCACAGAAGATCGAGATGGTGGAGGTCGAGGACGGCTACACGCTGACCAACCTCCCCGACGAGTCGATCACCCAGCAGTTCGACGTCGAACAGATCCCGCAGAAAGACGTCACCCAGGAAATGCGGGAGCAGTCCGCGAAGGAAGACCCGACGTCCTGGCTGATGTACGGTGGCGGCTATCAGCAGCAGCGCCACACCTCGGCCGACGTCATCACGAAGGACAACGTCGGCGACCTCGAACTCGAGTATCTGGTACAGAGCGGCGTCGCCTCCAGTATGGAAGGCGTCCCGATCGTCGTGCCCGGCGACCCGCCGGTCATGTACCAGACGAACGGGCCGAACCACGCGAAGGCGATCAACGCCCGAACTGGTGAGACCCTCTGGAGTTACACGTACGCGAACCCGCAGGGCCTGCTTCTCTGCTGTGACGCGAACAACCGTGGGTTCGCCGTCCACGGCGACAAGGTCTACATGACCACCCTCGACTCCGGTATCGTGGCGCTCAACCGCTACACCGGCGAAGAGGAGTGGTACACCTCGACCGGTGACCACGAGATTGGCTACTCCGCGACGTGGGCACCCATCGTCCACGACGGCAAGGTCATCACCGGCTCCGCCGGTGGCGAGTACGGTGTCAGTGGCTTCGTCCAGGCGCTCAACCCCGAGGACGGGAGCTCGATCTGGAAGACGAACACGACGCCCGCCGACGAGTGGGCCGGTGACTCTCACGAACACGGTGCCGGTACCGTGTGGATGACGCCGACGCTCGATCCCGACAGCGGCATGATCCACGCGCCGGTCGGCAACCCCGGTCCGGACTTCGACGGCACGGTCCGTCCGGGTCCGAACCGCTACACCATCGGGACGCTGACCCTCAGCGCCGACGATGGCTCCGTCCAGTGGCACTACGGCGAGTCGCCCCACGACGTGTGGGACTACGACTCCTCCGCGCCCAAGATCCGTGTCAACGACATGGAGATGGGCGACGAGACCCGCGACGTCGTCCTCAGCCCGGGCAAGACCGCCTGGGTCTACACGATGGACGCCGGCAACGGTCGCCTGCTCGAGCGCTCCCAGGAGACGACCCAGCACATCAACATGTGGAAGATGGTCCCGCACGTCGACGAGGACCGTCGGGTCGCCTTCGTCCCCGGTGCGCACGGTGGCAACGACTGGCAGCCCCCGTCGTACAACCCCGAGACGGGGCTCATGTACGTCAACCAGAACAACGCGCCGCACGAGATCTTCTGGGAAGAGGCGCAGTACGAAGCCGGCCAGACCTACTGGGGCGGCGGCCTGAACGACTGGCCCGACGTCTCCGAGCCGCAGGGCTGGAACGGCAACCTCAGCGCCATCGTCGCCGTCGATCCGGTCAGCGGCGAACGTGTCTGGCGTGACTGGATCTCCTCGGACACCACGAGCGACTACCTCTGGGGCGGTTCGATCACGACCGCGACCGGCCTCACCTTCGCTGGCACCCAGAACGGCAACATCGTCGCCTACGATGGCGAGAACGGTGACCGTCTCTGGCAGTTCCAGCTCGGTGCGCCGATCTGCTCGTCGCTCTCCAGCTGGTACGACCCCGGCGAGGGCAAGCAGTACGTCGCCGTCCAGGTCGGTGGCTCCGGTTGGCTCCACGGCGGTCGCCGTGGCTCCACCGTCGCTGTCTTCGGCCTCAGCGAGAACTAAGCGCTCAAACCGATTTCTCCGTTTTTTCATCGGCCCATAGCGACGCGTCGCGGAACTGTGAGAGTCGTTCTCAGCGGGATTATCCCCTAATTTTATTTAATGCGGGATACAGGGGACGGGTATGGCGACGCGAAGAAAATTCCTGATCGGTGCTGCGGCAGCGACGACCGGACTGGCTGGCGCCGTGGGATCGGCGACGGCACAGGTCGATACAACGTTCGAGCTCGAACTGACAGAGCAGGGCTTCGTCGGTCGAGCGCCCTCCAGTATCTCCGGCACGACTAATCCCACCCTTGAAGTCGAAGCAGGGAACCGGTACGCGATCCAGTGGACGAACTCCTGGCTCCCGGAGAGTTCGCAGTCGGGTACCGCCCGGCACAACCTCGTCGTCGCGGGAACGGAAAGTGTCGTCCGACGGGGCGAGTACGTCTTCGAGACCGGTCAGACTCGAACCATCCGTTTCAACGCCCAGTCGGGGCTCTCGGAGTACTTCTGCGAGGAACACATGGGCGAAGGCGGCGAGTTCAACGTCAGCGGCGGCGCGACGGCGACGCCGACCGAGGGCGGGATGGACGAGACCGCGACACCCACCGAGGGCGGGATGGACGAGAGCACGCCCACCGAGGGCGGCGACGGTGGCGAGGAAACCTCGGGCGGCGGCCCCGGCTTCGGTGTCGGTGCAGCCGTGACGGCCCTCGGCGCAGCGACCTACGGCGCCCTTCGGAAAAACAGCGACGAGTAACGTCGTCCCGACCGCAGCGGCTCACAGCTTTTTTCGAGACGCGTGCCTAACGCCGGAGCGATGAGTATTCGCTCGGTCGGTGACCGTCTGCGTCGCCCGGAGTACACGGGGGAAAACCGGTGTCTCCCGTGTACCGTCGTGAACGTCTGCCTCACGCTCGTCGCTACAACCATCGTCACGTTCATCCTCGGCCCGCTCGGCGGGGTCCTCGTCCTCACGGGCGGACTGGGAGCCATCTACTTCCGTGGCTATCTGGTCCCCGGGACGCCGACGCTCACGATGCGGTACTTCCCGCCGTGGCTCCTCGCCCTGTTCGGGAAGGAACTCGAACTCCGGGACACGCTCACACCGGTCGAGGGCGTGGCTGTCCGAGCGACTCCCGAAGGCGAGCGGCTGATCGGTTCGTTCGCGTCGGCGTGGGACGAGCGGATCGAATCCATGCGCCTCGAGGGCGTCACGGAGGCTGACGTAGCGACGCTTCTCGGCGTCTCGGAGGTATCGAACGTCGGCGAGGCGGCGTACGTCGTCGATCAGGGGCTCAGGCAGTGGCTCTCCGAATCGGCACTACTGGCCGACGCCGCGGCTGCGGCGGTCCTCGAAGAGCGCGGCGGCGAGGAGTGGGCCACCCTCGACCCGGACGAGCGGGTAGCGACGCTCCGTGATCTACGAAAACATCTCGACTACTGCCCACTCTGTGACGGGCCCCTCGACAACGAGGAGACCGAAACCGTCGAAACCTGCTGTACCGAATCCGAGCGCGTGTTGATGGCGACGTGTGCGGACTGTAACGTCCGCCTGATCGAGGATCTAAGCGATTAGTCGTCGGCCGGAGCGTCGGGCTCGACTGCGACCTCGATCTCCGCGGCTGCAGCCTTGTACTCCGGAATCTTCGCGCGTTCGTCGAGCACGTCGTTGGTCAGGCGGTTGCCCGCGGCGTCGGCGAAGTGCGGGGTCGTCCACACGGTGCCTTCTTTGATGTCCTCGGTGACGCGTGCCTCGACCTCGATCTCACCGCGCCGGGATTTGAGCGTCACGTAGTCGCCGTCCTCGATGCCGTAGTTCTCGGCGTCGTTCGGGTGGACGTCGACGAAGTTCTCCGGTTCGACGCGATTGAGCGTCGCGGACCGCCGGCTCATCGTCCCCGTGTTGTAGTGTTCGATGATCCGGCCCGTGGTGAGGATCAGCGGGTACTCGTCGTCGGGCACCTCCTTCGGCGGCTGGTGGCGGACGCCTTCGATCTGTCCGTTGCCGCTCTCGGTGGTGAACCCGTCCTCGTAGAGGAACGGGTCGCCCTCGTCACCGGGTTCGTAACAGGGCCAGTGGACGCCCTCCTCGCCGAGGACATCGTAGGTCATGCCGTGGAAGATTGGCGCGACCTGCCGGAGTTCCTCGAACACTTCCTCGGGGCCGTCGAAGTCGAAGCTCCCGTCGCCGAACAGGCGATTGCCCACGTCACACAGGATTTCGAGGTCGTGTTTCGTGTTCGGATGGACTTTGTCGACGCCGCGCATCCGCTGCGTGCGGCGGTCGGTGTTGACGACGGTGCCGTCGCGTTCGGCCCACGAGGTGGCGGGCAGGATCACGTCGGCGTACTCCGCCGTCTCCGTCTGGTAGATGTCCTGGACCACCATGAAATCCAGTTCCTCCAGGCGCTTTTCGACCTGGTTGGTGTCGGGTTCGCTCATCACGGGGTTCTCGCCCATGATGTAGAGCCCCTGGATCGTGTTGCCGATTTCGTGGGAAACCTCGACGTTGGTCAGGCCGGGCTCGGACGGAATTTCGAAGTCCCAGACCTCCTCGACATCTGCGCGAACTTCGGGGTCGGAGACGTCGCGGTAGCCGGGCAGGACGTTCGGCATCGCACCCACGTCGGAGGCGCCCTGGACGTTGTTCTGGCCGCGGAGCGGGTTAACGCCCGTGCCCGGACGGCCGAGGTTGCCGGTGATCAAGGCGAGGTTGATCTCGTTCTGGACGTTGTCGACGCCGCAGGTGTGCTGGCTCATCCCCATGCCGGTGAAGATGGCGGCGTTGTTCGCCATCGCGTACTTCTCGGCGGCGAGTTCGATGTCTTCGAGGGGGACGCCACACTCCTCGGCGGCTTCTTCCTTGTCGAAGTCCTCGAGGGTCTCTTTCAGGTGATCGAAGCCGTCGGTGCGCTCCGCGATGAACTCCTCGTCGACCCAGTCGTTCTCCAGAATCGTCTTGATGACGACGTTGAGGAGGGGGATGTCCGTCCCCGGTTCGAGCTGGAGATGCATGTGCCGGTCGGTCTCGGTGATTTCGAACGACCGGGTCGTCTTGTTGGCGTGCGGGTCGACCTGGATGACGGTCGCCCCCTCCAGTACGGCCTGCCGGAAGTACTGGCTGTTGGCGATGGGGTGCTGTTCGCCGGGGTTGGCCCCCTGGATCCAGAACACGTCGGCGGACTCCTCCAGATCCGCCATGCTGTTGGTCATCGCGCCCTCGCCGAGGCTGTTTTTGAGCGCGTACACTGTCGAGGAGTGACACATCCGCGTACAGGTGTCGACGCTGTTGGTGCCGTAGCGTCGAGCGAGCTTCTGGATGAGGTAGTTCTCCTCGTTCATGGCCTTCGAACAGCCGTAGAAGCCCATCGCCTGAGCGCTGTAATCGTCACGGATGCGCTCCATGTTGTCGACGATCAGGTCGTAGGCCTCGTCCCAGGAGGCTTCTCGAAGCTCACCGTCGTCGTCGCGGATGAGCGGGTCGGTCAGCCGGTCATCGTGGTTGACCGACTGGGTCGCCGCCCCGCCCTTGATGCAGATACTCCCCTCGTTGACCGGCGCGTCGCCCCACGGCCGGAAGTTGACCTCGCCGTCCTCGTCCTGCGTGATCTGGATGCCGCACCCGACCCCGCAGTACGGGCAGATGGTCTTTTTCGGTCCGCCCGATTCGCCGCTGGATTCGGATGACATTGTACGTAAAAATCAGGATGGTGAACCATCAATGTTGTCATCCAGTACCGTGCGAAACCCGGTCATCGAGGCCTTAAAGTGGCGATTGTGGCAAATACGACCTCGTGGAAACGTTCACACGGCGGGAGGCGAATAGGTGAATATGACCGGTTACAGAGTGCGACCAGACGGTGGAAACGAAACCACAATCGACCTCACTCGGGAGCGGATCGAGGCGCTCGCGAACGCGTACGAGGCGCGCGAGCCGTTCGATCTGGTCGAACGAGAACACACCGAGACACTCCCGCGCGCGTTCGCGGCCGGCGAGTTCGGCCGTCGCGACGCCGAGTGGGTGGTCCAGTGGTACTACCGGCGCGGGACCGTCTCCGACGCGGAACGCCGCGAGGCCGAGGAGCGCTTCCTCGACAACGACTACGAGGCGATGATCGACGCCATCCAGGGGGCCGCGACGGCCGACGCGCTCGACGAACGACTCGGGCAGTTAACCGCGCTGACCGGGGTGGACGTGCCCGTCGCCTCCGCGTTTCTGGCGTACGTGCACCCGGAGGAGTACGTCGCCGTCGGGGAACGCGAATGGGCGGCCCTGCGGGCAGCGGGCGAACTCGATGAGCCCTATCCGGAGACGGTGACCGCCGCCGCGTACCGACGGTACGCCCGCGCTGTTCGGTCGGTCGCGGATCGGACCGGCCACGATGTCTGGACGGTGTACCGCGCGCTGTGGCGGGTCGGTGCGGACGGCTGATACGGATTATGGTAACTGTGACCGGTGGTTCGCCGGGCTATCTCGACGAACCACCGGTACGGACTTATAATAAACCGTATGAATGGCAGTCGCTCAGCGACCGATCCGCTCGGCGTAGTTCGCGATCACGGGATCGGTGTCGTCGACGTACTCGTTCGTCCACGCCGCGGCGGGGTCGACCGGCGACTCCAGCAGATCCGTCTCGGCGAGCATCTCGGCCAGATTCGTCCAGCGCCGTTCGTCGAAATGTCCCCACCCCGCCTCGCGGACGAACTCCGTGAACTGGAGGTCTTCCGCGGAGGCGAGGAACTTCATGTGTTCGACTTCGCGGTTGTGTTCGAGCTGGGCGTTGCGGGCGATGAGCGCGTCGACGGCGCGGTCGGGATCCTCGGTCGCCAGTTCCCATCCGCGGGCGGTCGCACGCAGGAACGACCGGATCGTCTCCGGATTCGACTCGGCGAAGTCGGGGTTGGTGACGACCGTCATGCCGTAGACGTCGAGGTAGTCGCCGATGAGGAGCTCGTCGGCCGTGCGGTCGTACTCGCGTTCGAGCTCCTTGCCGTTGGTGACGACACCCACCGCGGCGTCGACGTCGCCGTCGAGCAACTGGTGTTCGACGCGGTGGTGGGTGTGTTTCTGCACGTCGTTGACCTCGACCTCGTCGCGGATGCCCCGATCCTCCAGCAACTGGAGCGTGAGGATGCGGGTCTTGGTCGCCGACGGGCCGACCGTCCGCCCCCGGAGCTGTTCGGGGTCGGTGAAAGGCTCGCCGAACACGTCACGCAGGGAGTAGATGGTCGCCGGCGTCTTCTGGCTGACCGCGGCGACGGCCAGTGGTTCGAGTCCCTGACTCCGCACCGAGAGGACGGCGCTTCCCCCGGCGAGGCCGAGGTCGCTGCGGCCCTTGGCAGTCTGTTCGGCGGCGAAGGGCGAGCCGTGACCCTCGACGAACTCCACGTCGAGGCCCTCGTCCGCGTAGAAGCCCTCCTCGCGCGCGAGGAAGTACGGTGCCTGGAAGCCGTTCGGTTCCCAGTTCAGCTGGAAGGTGACGGTGTCGGTCATGGATCAGTCTCGAAAGTGCCTTCGGGTATCTCTTCGACGCCGAGCGCCTCGGCGCCAGCGACGGATTTCAGGTGGTCGAACAGCCGGTACATCCCGTCGACGCTCTCCTCGTCCCAGTCCCGGACGACCATGTCGCGCCAGCCGTCGCGGACCGCGCGCATCACGTCGGGGTCGTCGTAGGTCATCAGTTTCTCGCTGATCTCTTCCCAGATGTCGTCGTCCTCGACGAGTTTGTCGACGGCGTCGCGGTAGGCGTCGGCGAACGCCCGCACGGTTTCGGTCTGCTCGTCGAGATACTCCCCACTCGTGAGGAAGGCCGCGATGGGGAGTTTGTTGTCGGTCTCGGAGAGTCGCTGGACCAGCTCGGAGACCGGGAGGACGTTCTCGTAGGGGCCTGTCTCCGTGATTTCGGGGATGATCTGCCAGAACTGGAAGCCGGCATCGACCTCACCCTCGCGGATCATCCGCGTGAGCTCCACCTTCGAACCCGCTTCGACGGGCGTCGCCGTCTCGTCGGGGTCGAAGTCGTGGTACTCCCGGCAGGCCGCCCGCGTCAGAATCCAGTTCTTGTCGAGGCGACGGACGACGCCGATGCGCTTGCCCGACAGATCCTCCAGCCCGTCGATAGCCGAGTCCTCGGGCGCGACGAGGCCGCCTACAGTCCGCCCGTACGGGTGGAAGGCGACGATGTCCGCCCCTTCGGCGCGTTCGCGGGCGATGGAGATGTAGTCGATGTCGATCAGGTCGGCGTGACCCTCCTGTAGCTGGGCTTCGACCGTCTCGATACCGTCTTCCAGGGCATCCGAGACGAGTTGCACGTCGAGGTGGAAGCCGTGGTCGCGGTCGAAGCCGAACCGCTTGATCGTATAGAGCAGGTAGCGGGGACTCCCGTTGTGCTCGAACCGGGCACGCATGGTCGGCAGGTCGCCCGGGTCGTCGTGATACTCGTCGAGCGCCGCCTGCTGGGCGTCGATGTGGTCCCCGCTCATCGGTCCTCACGGGCAGGGACAGTGGTCCGTCGCGTCGACTCGGTGGCGTCGCCGTCGAAGGGCCGTCGAGGGCGCGCCGCGATTGTCTCGTCGGTCGGCATATCCGCAGGGTACGACTGGACCGTGATAAAAGTTCCTTGGAAACGTTCAAATCGGGGTCGGTCGAGTCACGGATCGGTCTCGAAGGTCCCCCCGGGAATCTCTTCGACGCCGAGCGCCTCCGCGCCGGCGACGGACTTCAGGTGGTCGAACAGGCGGTGCATCCCTGCGACCGTCTCCGCGTCCCAGTCCCGGACGACCATGTCGCGCCAACCGTCGCGGACCGCGCGCACCACGTCGAGGTCGTCGGTACGCATCAGCCGGTCGCCGATATCGATCCAGAGGTCGTCGTCCGTCAGGAGGCGGCCGACGCCGTCGCGGGCGGCCGCTCCGAACCCACGGACTGCCTCGGGGTGGGCGTCGAGATACGACTCGCCGGTGACGAACGTCGCGATGGGGAGTTTGCGGTCGGTCCGGGCGAGTCGCTGGACCAGGTCGGAGACGTCGACCACCTCGACGTACGGGCCGGTGCGAGTGAGTTCGGGCACGAGCGGCCAGAACTGGAAACCGGCGTCCACCTCGCCCTCGCGGATCAGCCGCGTGAGGTCGTCGCGGGACTCGGCCTCGACGAGCGTGACCGTCTCGGCGGGGTCGGCGCCGTGGTCCTCCCGACAGGCCGCCCGCGTCAGAATCCAGTTCTTGTCGAGGCGGCGAGTCACGCCGATCCGGTGGTCGGGCAGGTCCGCAATCCCACCCACGTCCGTCCCTTCGGGCGCGACGAGGCTGCCTACGGTCCGGCCGTACGGATGAACGGCGACAATTCGTGCGCCGGCCGCTCGCTCCCGGGCGACGGAGATGTAGTCGGTGTCGACGAGGTCGGTCCCACCCGCGTCGAGGCGGTGCCGAATCGTCTCCATGCCGCTCTCCAGTTCGTCGGTGACGATGTCGACGTCGAGGTGGAAGCCGTGGGCGTGGTCGAAGCCGAAGCGCTTGATCGTATAGAGCAGGTAGCGCGGGCTCCCGTTGTGCTCGAACCGGGCGTGCATGGTCGGCCGGTCGCCCGGGTCCGCGCGGTGCGCGTCGAAGGCGGCTTGCTGGGCGTCGACGTGGTCCCGGTTCATCGACGGCCGCTCATCGCAGCGGCGAGACGATGGCGTCGATGTCGGCGTCGTCGTCGATCAACTGCCGTTGCTTCATCCAGTCGAGGTGGTAGTCGAGGTCCTCGCGATCCGCGAGTTCGGGCACCTCGTACTCGGGCACCTCGATGGCCGCGCGGACGGCGTCGGTGTCCACTGCCTCGAAGAGATCCGGGGCGACTTCCTCGTCCTTCCAGAGCATGTCGAGATACTGGTCACGGTACGCCGACGGGTCGGCGTTGATCGTCTCGACCGCCCGGCGGTACGCGCGCATGAACGCGTCGAGCGTCTCGCCCTCCAGCGTCTCCGCGCCGACGACGCCCATGTGGTTCTCGAACTCTAGCACCTTCTCGAAGCCGAGATGTTCGGCGAGGGTGATGTGCGGGTCCAGCAGGGAGACGGCCTCGACCTCGCCGTCCCGGAGCGCGCGCAGGCGGTCGGTCGGCATCCCGTGGCCCTCGATGACCACCTCGTCCTCGTCCATGTGCTCTTCGAGCGCACGGATCGCCGTGTACTCCTGTCCCGTTCGCCTGTTGACGCCGACCGGGACGTTCGCCAGATCGGACGGGTGCTCGATGCCCGAATCGGGGCGGACGAACACCGCGTAGGGCTGGTCCGCGAAGGTGCCCTTGGCGACGATGCGGCCGTCGTCGAACTCCCACGTCCGCTTCAGGCTCTCCCACTTGCAGATGGGGTAGAGGTCGACGTCGTTGTCGCCGGTCAGCGTCTCCTCCGCCGGGATGTACTTGTTCGTCACGCAGGTCCGGTCCCGCTCGATCAGTTCGACGTCCAGCCCCTCGTCGGCGAAGTAGCCACGCTCCGCCGCGACTCGCTGGGGGAGCATGAACGAGAAGGGCAGATGGAACACCTTGATCGTCTCAGTCGCTGACATACGACATTGGTACGACTATGTGAATATAAAAGTTCCTCAGGAACCTTTATTAATTATACACAGTATCGGGCATGTGGGGATAAATCGAATGAGGCGGATCAACGACGAGCGGGCGGACGACGAGGAAGTCGCGGATGGCGTCTATCTCGCCGACCTGGCGGCAGGCGAGCAGGCGTCGATGAAACACTGGCGAGTCGAACCGGGAGCCACACTCCCCGTCCACCGGCACGACAACGAGCAGATCGGGTACATGATCCGGGGGACTCTCACGGCGATCACCGAAGACGGGGAGCTCACGCTCCGCCCGGGCGACTCGTACCTGTTTACGTCCGACGAACTCCACGGCGCGGAGAACCGCGGCGACGAACCCGCGGTCGGCATCGGTGTCCTCTCACCGCCTCGTTCCGATCCGGACTGGAAGCAGTCGTAACCGCCATCAGGCGACACCGTACCATTTCCGCGATATCATTCGCAGCTGACGAGTCGGTCACAGCGCGTGGCTGGCACCGTTCCGTCCCTGTTCCATCCTCGCCGCTCGTAGTAGGAGTCGAGCGCCGCGGAAAGTCCATCGAGCGCGTACGGGAGGGCAGCGTCGTCACCCCGGTCGCGACCGCGACGGTTGTTGAACCCGCGTTCCAGATCGACGATTCGAGCGCCGAGCGCGTCCAGTTCACCAGGGGTAGCGTCGAGGAGCGTCCGGAGCCGGTCGTCGGTCAACGTCCCACGGGAGAACCGGCAGGCGATCGCCGAATCCAGCGCCGCGTTTCGGTTCTCGGACTCGACCAACTTCGCCGCTTTGCCCTCCAGTCCGTCGGCCGGCAGGGCGTCCTCGCGGTCGACGAGCGGATACTCGTAGACGTACATCCCGCCGTAGAGATGGTCCGCACCGCGGTTCGAGGTGGCGAACGCGAGCGCCTGCCCCGCGAGCGCCCGGCCGTCGTGAGCGGCGAACTCCATCCCCTTCATCGTCCAGTCCGGGACACCGAGTTCGTCGTGACAGCGGGCGAGCCCCTCCGCCAGCAGGTCGCCGATCCCTTCGCGGCGGGCGATCCGCTCGATCAAATCGTGGACCAACTCGGCGTCGCCGAAAGCATCCTTGGCGGCGAGATACGCCGACACCACGTCGCCACACGAGATGGTGTCGAGCCCGAGTTCGTCACAGCGGTCGTTGGCGTGCATCACCGCCGGCAGGTCGTCGACGCCCGCGTTGCTCCCGAAGGCCATGATCGTCTCGAACTCCGGCCCCTCGGTCTCGACACCCGTCGCCTCGTCCGCCGTGGGGAGTTTGCACGCGAACGCACACCGGGCGCAGGTGCCACGGCCGGTCTTTTTTTCGGCCACCCGCTCACCGCTCAAACCGTCGACCCCCTCGAACGAACGCTCGGAGAAATAGCGGGTCGGCAGAGCGCCCACCTCGTTCGCGAACGTCGTGAGACTCGGGGTCCCCTGCGCTTTCATCACGTGGTCGTCCTCGGCAGCCTCGCGGTGGACCGCGCTCGCCACGTCGCGGGCCGCGGCGTCCAGATCCGGGCCGGGCGCAGCGTCGCCGTCGAAGGTGATCGCCTTCACCCCTTTCGCGCCCAGCACCGCGCCGAGACCGCCGCGCGCGAACGCCCGGTGTTCGGTCGTCACGATGGCGGCGAACCGCACCCGATTCTCCCCCGCTGGCCCGACGCAGGCGACGTGCTCGGCCTCGAGGCCGTGACGCTCCCGGGCCCACTCGGTCACCGCCGACACCTCCGCGCCCGCGAGATCCGGGACGGCCTCGAACTCGACGCCGTCGGCACGGACGTGGACGGCGAGGGGGTCGTCGCTCGACCCCACGAGTTCGACGGCGGAGTGGCCCGTGCCGACGAAGTTGCCCGCGAGGAAGCCGCCGGCGTTCGACGACAGCAGGCCGTCGGTCAGCGGGGAGAGGCCCGTACACGAGAGCCGGCCGGCGAAACTCGTCGTCGCCGTCTGGAGCGGGCCGGCGGTGAAGACGAGGCGATTGTCCGGGCCGAACGGGTCGGCGTCGAACGGAATTCGCTCGTAGGCCAATCGGGTTCCGAGGCCCCGGCCGCCGACGAACGCCTTTCGGGCGTCCCGGATCGCTTCGGTTCGCCACTCGCGCGCGCTCACGTCGACGGAGAGGAGAGGTCCCTGCGCGTGTCGCATCGGCCCGACGAAGGGGTGCAGTCCACATATACTCTCGGCCGCGCCGCTCCCGGAGCGACCGGCGGCCGGCGGCCGGCAAACTCACCGACCACGCGCCGAGTCCGGCGGCGTTCGTCGGCGCCCTCGCCGTCCTCTTTCCCGCGGCTCGTACCGTCGGCGTCGTCCCGCTGGTGGCGCTCTGTCTCGCACTCGGGGTCGTCCTGTACGGGACCGCGCCCGGTCAATCAGGTGGTCGTCGCGGAACACGCCGCGGCCGACGCCCACGGCCGCTCGGACGGGGTCACGTATCTCGCCATGTTCGGTATCGGCGCCGCCGGTGCGTCGCTCGCCGGGACCGTGCTCACCCACCCCACCAGCACCGTGCTGTTCGGACTGCTCAGCACCGTCGCCGTCGTCGGCCGTGGATTCGGCTGACGGCTCCGCCGACTGTAACTGGCACCCCCGACAGGGAAAACCTATATCGGGTCCGCCCCGCCAGTAGCCCCATGGACGCCGTCGATCACATCAACATTGACGTGGACGACCTCGACGCCGCGCACGAGTTCTACCGAGACGTACTCGACCTCGACCTCCTCCGCCCGCCGGACGACTTCAAGGGCGCACACGTCATGTTCGAGACGGGCGCGGGGACGGTCGTCACGCTGATGGAGACGGGACGCGCCGAGAAGTGGGACGAAGAGGAGCTGGCCCACCCTCTCGACAAGGCCCACATCGCCTTCGAGACGGACCGCGACACCTACCAGTCGCTGATGGACCGTCTGGAGGGGCAGTTCCCGAAACAGGGACCCTACGACTGGGGGGAGTTCGAGGGCTTCTACTTCCTCGATTCCTCGGGGAACCTGCTCGAAATCGTCACCTACGACCCCGCGCCCACGGATCGGGAGCGACAGCTGATGGACCACGACGACGTGGAGTAGTGGCGTCCGGGAGACGACCCACATGCAAATACGTTAATATGTGCACAGCTAGCACGATAGAGAGACGATGAGCGGCATCCCAGGATACGATTTCGGCGACGAATCCGTACCCGACGCGCCGATCAGCATGGCGGAGTTCGAGCGCCTGATAGTGATTATTGTAAGTCATGACCGGTGGTTCGCCCGCCCGTCTCGGCGAACCACCGGTAAATAGCTACAATAATCACTATGAAAGACACGGTGATGTGATCGGCCGACGACGACGAGTCTCTCCGGATGGCGGGTGAGACGCTCGAACCACAGGTCGAGGAGTATCAGTCGTCCTCGACGCGCGCTTCGACCCCGGCCAGATCCTCGATCACCTGCATCACGCCGGAGTTGTCGTCCTTGCCGCGCCCCGTAGCGACCATCGACTTGTACATCTCGTGGACGAGTTCCGTCTGCGGCATCGGGGACTCGTAGGCCTCGCCCGCGTCGGTGGCGATCCGCAGGTCCTTGTACTGGTAGTCGGCGAAGAAGCCGGGTTCGAAGTCGCCCTGTATCATGCTGGGCGCGCGGTTGTCGAGCGTCCAGCAGCCGGCGGCGCCGCCGCTGATGGCGTCGACGACGGCTTCCATGTCGGCGTCGGCCTGATAGGCGAAGACCAGCGCCTCGCTGACGGCCTGCATCGTCCCCGCGACGACGATCTGGTTACAGGCCTTGGTGACCTGCCCGGCGCCGTTGTCGCCACAGTAGGTGACCGTCTCGCCCATCACGTCGAGGATCGGCCGGACCTCGTCGAGGACCGCCTCGTCGCCGCCGACCATGATCGAGAGCGACGCCTCGATGGCGCCCTCCTCGCCGCCGCTGATCGGCGCATCGAGCATGTTCGCGCCGCGTTCGCGCACCTCCTCGGCGAGGTCCTCGGTCACCATCGGCGAGATGGTGGAGTTGTCGATGACGACGTCGCCCTCGCTCAGGCCGGCGAGGACGCCGTCCTCCTTGCGCATCACCTCGCTTACCACGTCCGAGTCGGGCAGGCACATGATCGTCACGTCGGCGCGTTCGGCCGCTTCCTTCGGCGTCTCGGCCGCCTCGCCACCCGCCGCGACGTGTTCGTCTACCGGTTCCTGCGAGCGGTTGTGACCGATCACAGTGTAGCCCGCATCGAGCAGGTTCTTCGCCATCGGTCCACCCATGATACCGAGTCCGACGAATGCAATTGTCTCGTCTGCCATATTCAGTTCACTCCACGCGGCCGACATAAAAGAGTCGGAACCGGGGATCGGCTTGGGGACTCGTTTGATGGAGCTGGGTGCCGAACGAACGGGCATGACCGACGCCGCTTCGACCACCGACACGGTTGTTCCCGCTGACGACGACGCCATCGAACAGCGCCTCGGACGCCGCCTCGGTGACCGGGACGAGACCCTCGCCGTCGCCGAATCGCTCACCGGCGGCCTCGTCGGCTCACTGTTGACCGACGTGCCCGGTTCCAGCGACTACTTCGACCGCAGCGTCGTCGCCTACTCGAACGACGCGAAACTCGACGCGCTCGGTGTCACTCGCGAGTCACTCGACGCGCACGGCGCCGTCTCCGCGCCCGTCGCCCGGGAGATGGCGCGGGGCGTCCGCGACGACGCCGAAGCGACGTGGGGCGTCTCCACCACCGGCATCGCCGGGCCGTCGGGCGGCACCGAGGAGAAGCCGGTCGGCCTCGTCTTCGTCGGCGTCGCCTACGCCGCGCCGTGGGGGACCGGCGACTCCTTCGTCCACGCCGAGCGCCACGTTTTCGACGGCGACCGCTGGACCGTCAAACGCGAGAGCGCGCGCTGGGCGCTTCGGACACTGGAGGCCGCCGTCGACGAGCACGAACGCTAATTCGTCGTTACCAGTTCGACCACGTCTCGATCGTCGAGCACGTGGCCGCTACCGATCTGTCGCGACGACCGGCAGTCGATGCCGTGGAGCAACCCGTCGCCCAGGTCCGTGTGGATGTGGGTGGCGAAATCCTCGGTCGTCGAGCCCGCTGGGAGGAGAAAGCAGTCACGGAAACTTCCCTTCTCGCTGGTCGATCCGTCGTCGCTCCCGGGAAACACCGCGATGAGGTCGAGCGCGTCGAACAGCGCCGCCTCCAGCGACGACTGGACGCCCGTGCCGCCGTGGTCGACGAGCAACGACCGAATCTGTTCCAGCCCGGCCGCCTGTTCCTCGCTCACGTCGCCGACGATGTCGAACTCGTCGTCCCCGGGCGTGTAGTCGACACGCCCCGCCTCGTTCGCCGCCTTCAGCGCCTTCTCCGCGTGGGCACTCGCGGGGACGATGGGCAGATGGTCGTACGCGGGGTCCGACGCGATCTCCGCGAAGTTCGTCGCCGCCTCGGGGTCGTCGATCTTGTTCGCTGCGATCACCATCGGTTTGGTGCGCTTGCGAATCTCGCGAGCCAGCGATTCACGGTCCGTCTCGTCCCACGTCGACGGATCGAGGTCGAGCCCCTCCGAGAGGATCACCTGCTTGATCTCGTCTTCGTTCGTGCGGAAGGCGCTCATCTGCTCCGCGAGGTCGGCCTCGATGGACGCGTCCGCGCCGTGATACTTCGACTCGAAGCGCTCGATCCCTTTCTCCAGAATTCCCAGATACCACATGTCGAGTTCGTTTTCGAGGAAATCGATATCGTCGCGCGGGTCGTGGCCCTCCGTCGGTTCGCCCTCGATGTCTGTCTTCCCCGAGAAGTCGACGACGTGCACCAGTACGTCCGCCTCGTTGAGGTCACTCAGGAACTGGTTGCCGAGGCCCTTCCCCTCGTGAGCGCCCGGAATGAGGCCGGCCACGTCCACGAGTTTCACGGGGACGAACCGCGTCCCGTCGTCGCAGTATCCCACGCTCGGTGTACACGTCTCGTCGAACTCGGGGGCCGCACAGTCGACGCGAACGTACGCCTCGCCGACGGTCGGGTCGATGGTGGTGAAGGGGTACGCGCCCTCCGGTACGTCGTTCATCGTCGCCGCGTTGAAAAACGTCGACTTTCCCACCGAGGGCTTGCCGACGAGTCCGATGGAGTAGCTCATACCTACTCTCCGCCGTCGCCGGGCAAAAACGCCGCCATCGCGTCGCTGTCTGGCTGTTACTCTCTTTCACACCGACCGGCTTATGCGTCCGGCGGACCGAGCGGGCGCATGGCCGACGACCCCGAGGAGTCACCCCCCGCCGACACCTTCGGCGTGAGCATCGGCGTCGACGACGACGCCTTTCGGTTCCTGGTCCACGTCCCCTCCGACCTCGACGCCGCCTGGCGCGACCGCGACGCCTTCCAGCAACTGGTCGAGCGGGCCGTCTGGGACCACCTCGACCGCGACCGGACGCTCCAAGCGGTCGACCGCGTGGCAGCATCCGGGGAACGGGTCGAACTGGGGACCGTGACGCTCCGTCCCGACGGAACCGTCGTCGATCACGCCCTCGACGAGCCATGACGCTCGCGGCGCTACGGGCGTCGGCTCTCGACCGTTCCCTCGTGGGCGACGACCCCGAAGCCGCACTCGCACTCGCGGGCGTCGTCGACGAGGCGATGCGACGGACCGACGGCGACCCGTCGGCCAGTCCGTTCGCTGCGGCAATGCTCGCTATCGGCTGTGTCGGCGCCGTGAACGCCCCACCCACGACGCCCACGCTCGACGATCGGGCGTGGCGACCCGGACACGACGCCGATCCGTTCGTCGTCACCGGCGCGGCCGTCGCCGTCCGTAAACGGGGCATCACCGTCGAGCGAGCGGCCGACCTCGCCGGCTGTTCGCCAGCAAGAATCGGCGCCGCAATCGATCGATTACACCGCGACAAAGAGTAACCGCGATCGCAGATCAGTTAGCGGCCGTTGCCGCCAGCGTTACCGTTACCGCCGTTGCCGCCAGCGTTACCGTTACCGCCGTTGCCGCCAGCGTTACCGTTACCGCCGTTGCCGCCAGCGTTACCGTTACCGCCGTTGCCGCCGGCGTTACCGTTACCGCCGTTGCCGCCGGCGTTACCGCCACCACCGTTGCCGCCAGCGTTGCTGTTCCCGTTACCACTACTGCCGGCGTCGTCGTCCTCACCGCTATCGTCGGAGTCCGAGTCCGAATCCGAATCGTCCGACGAGCCGTCCTCTTCATCGGCTTCGTCTTCCTCATCGCCGTCCGTGCCGTCGGACTGACCCGATGCCGATCCGGAGTTGCCCGGCGAGTCGTCCTCTTCATCTTCCTCGTCGTCATCCGCGCCGCCCGACTGTCCCGGCGCCGAACCCGAGTTGCCCGGCGAGTCGTCCGCGCCGTCTTCCTCGTCGTCATCCGCGTCGCCCGACTGTCCCGGCGCCGATCCGGAGTTACCCGGCGAGCCGTCCTCGTCACCGGACTGCCCCGGCGCCGAACCCGAGTTGCCGGGGTTACTCTCGTTGCTCTGGCCCGGGTTATCGACCGGCGGGCCATCCGGGACGACACGGGACTCGTTGTCGTCTTTTTTCTCCTGACCCGGCGGCGTGATGGGCGCGTTGTTGCCCACTGCCGGCGTCACGGGCGCGTCGTTGCCGACCGCCTCGGAGTTACCCGCGTTCGACGGGTTGTTGCTCGTCACGAAATCGGATACCTGCGAGCCGATGCCGGTGAAGCCGGCACCCTTCAGCGCGTCGACGAACGCCGAGACGATCTGACCGAACGGCCCGACCGGTTCGGGCGGTTCCAGTTCAGCCGTCGTCGTCGCCGTGTCGCCGTCTTTCGTCGCCGTCACCGTCACCGTGACGTTCTCCGACGGCGCCGGGAGCACGACCGTCCCGGTCTGGTCGGTTTCGTACTCGCCCGTGGCCGCGTACGTGTCGTTACCCGTCGCGGTCACGTCCACTGTCGCGTTCGCAACCGGTTCGCCGAGTCGGCCGACCGAAACAGTCACCGTCCCGTCATCGGCCTGTTCGACACCCACGGCGAGGGTCTGGACCGGCTTGACGACGACCGACGTGGCCGCCGTCTCGTTCCCGTCCATCGCCGTGATCGTCAGTTCGACCGTCTCGTCCGGGTTCGCGAGCGTGACAGTGCCGTTCGCGTCCGTCTCGAACTCGCCCGTATCGGCGTAGGTCGTGTTCGCCGTCGCGTTCACCGTCGCGTTCTCGACCGTCGCGTTCCCGCGCGTGACCGTCACGACGACCGACCCGTCGGCTGCCCCATCGACCTCGACACCGAGCGTCGGTTCGAGATCGACCGTCGTCGTCGTGGTCGTTCCGTTGTAACTCGCCTCCACGGTGACCGTTACCGGCTCCGCGGGTGTCTGGAGTGACACGGTACCGTTGGCGCCGGTTACATACTCACCCGCGCCAGCGTACGTGCCGTTTCCGTCCGCCGTCACGTTCACCGTCGCATTCTCGACGGCTGTACCGTTGTCCGTAACGGAGATGGTCACCGAACCTGTCTCGTCCTGTGTCACGCCCAGCGAGAGCGACTCGTCCGTCTGCGCCGTCACCGCTGCCGGCGCAACGGCCGACACCAGCAACAGCGCCGACAGCAGTATCGCACCAGTTCGTTTCGTGTTCATGCCGGTCGAGCCCACGGTCTACACCCCGTTAAACCCGGAAAGCGCTGAAGCCGGGTTTGGGGCGTTTCACCCCGATTAAACCCGGTTTAATTCGGATTGCCGAGCGGTATCGCCTGTGAAATCCGAGCGGACGGGCCCCGCTCGGAACGTGACGAACTCACGCTACTGCTGTCGCTCGCCACGTGAATGAAGTATGAATGGTGAGGCGGCGAATCGGGTCTCCCAGAGGGTCGCCCACTCCAGTACTGGCCGATACGCAGGCAAGCTTAACGTCCG